>Ga0070672_100000090_pt1 | contig 44222 bp, 47 predicted proteins | sample KBSM13metaG_FD_66151 | JGI IMG/M metagenome (GOLD analysis project Ga0070672, IMG submission 66151) | Miscanthus rhizosphere microbial communities from Kellogg Biological Station, Michigan, USA - KBS M1-3 metaG | ecosystem: Host-associated > Plants > Roots > Rhizosphere > Soil ... | reverse complement strand
TCTTAACAGTCATACCAGCACGTTAGCCACGGCCTTGGCGACATAGTCGATATTTTTCGAATTCAGCGCCGCCACGCAGATCCGCCCGCTATCGATTGCGTAGATCGCATATTCCGAGCGCAGTCGCATCACCTGGTCCCTGGTAAGACCTGAGTATGAGAACATTCCGCGCTGTTCCATGATGAAGCTGAAATCGAAATCCGCTCTGATGGCGCGAATCTTTTCGACGAACTGGCGGCGCATGATCTTGATGCGGTCACGCATCTGTCCGAGCTCAACATCCCACTGTTTGCGCAAAGTCGGCGTCGTCAGCACCGCAGCCACTGTCTGGCCGCCGAACAGCGGCGGATTGGAATAATTGGTCCGAATTACACGCTTGACCTGGCTCAATATGCGTGCAGCTTCGTCACTGTTGCCGGTCGCAACGCTCAACGCACCTACACGCTCTCCATAAAGCGACAGCGATTTAGAGAATGAGCTGGCAACCAGCACGAACGGACACGCTTGCGCGAAACGGCGGACCGCAGCGGCATCGGCATCGAGACTTTCGGCGAACCCCTGATACGCAATGTCGAGAAACGGAACAAGCGCACGCGTGTTGACGACTTCCATTACTTTCTTCCACTGCTCAGGAGAGAGGTCTGCGCCTGTGGGATTGTGGCAACACGCATGCAGCACAACAATGGCGCCGGCAGGCAGTTTGGTCAATGCGCTCAACATGGCATCGAATTTCACGCCATGCGTTGCTTCGTCGTAGTACGGATATGTATTGACGGTGAATCCGGCGTACTCGAACAGCGCACGGTGATTTTCCCAGCTCGGGTCACTGATCCAGACCTGCGCGCCGGGATTGATGCGCCGGAGTAGATCCGCGCCGACTTTAAGGCCGCCGGTTCCGCCTAAGGCTTGAACGGTGACGGCGCGCCCCGCTTTTACCGGCTCGCTGTCGACGCCGAAAAGCTCGGCCTGCACCGCGCGGTCATACGCCTGCAATCCGTCGATCGGCAAATAGCCATGAGGCAGGGCGCTCGCAGCAAGCTTCTGCTCAGCCTGACGCACGCACTCGAGGATAGGCACCTTGCCGTTATCGTCACAGTAGACGCCAACGCCGAGATTCACTTTGTTGGGGTTCGTATCGGCCATGAATGCCTCGGTGACACCGAGAATCGGGTCGCGAGGGGCCATTTCTACAGCTGCAAGCAAGGGGGAGCTCATTATCATCGCAATGTTTTAAGGAATTTTTGTCAGCAACGGGCGTCAAACACCGGTATTTTACCTACATACCCGATCACCGCCATATAAAAGACCCCGCGGACGGGACAATGGCGTTCAGCGCCGACGGTATGGGACAATTAAAGGTTAATTCAAAAACCAGACGATCGATGACCACAGCGACGCTTGCTATTGCACCTGAGGTAAACCTCCCTCCGAACAAAATCACCTTCCCCGGCAGCCTGTTCGTGCTGCACCAGTCTTTCGAACCTGCGGGTGATCAAGCGCAGGCGATCGATAAATTGAGCGAGGGCATCGACGACGGGCTCTCGTATCAGACGCTGCTAGGCGTGACGGGGTCAGGCAAGACGTACACGATGGCCAACGTGATCGCGCGGATCGGCCGGCCGGCGATCATCATGGCGCCGAATAAAACCCTGGCGGCCCAGCTCTATTCGGAAATGCGGGAGTTTTTTCCGGAAAACGCCGTTGAGTACTTCGTCTCTTACTACGATTACTACCAGCCGGAAGCGTATGTGCCGTCGCGGGATCTTTTTATCGAAAAGGATTCCAGCATCAACGAGCACATCGAGCAGATGCGGCTCTCTGCAACCAAAGCGTTACTCGAGCGTCGAGATACGATCATCGTGGCAACGGTGTCGGCGATCTACGGTATCGGCGACCCATCCGACTATCACAGCATGATTCTCCATCTGCGGGAGAAGGAGAAGTTATCGCAGCGCGAGGCGATCAAGCGGCTGACGGAAATGCAATACGACCGCAACGATCTCGAGTTCAAGCGCGGCACATTTCGCGTGCGCGGGGATGTGCTCGACATCTATCCGGCGGAGAGCTCGGAAACCGCTATACGCGTGAGCCTGTTCGACGATGAGGTAGAGAACTTATGGGTGTTCGATCCGCTGACCGGACACATCTTGAAGCGCGTATCACGCTACACCGTATATCCATCGAGCCACTATGTGACGCCGCGCACGACGACCCTGCGCGCCATCGAAGCGATTAAGGAAGAGCTGCGCGACCGCATCGAATTCTTCCGACGGGAAAACAGGCTGATCGAAGCACAGCGCATCGAGCAGCGCACCCGTTTCGATCTCGAAATGATGAATGAGATGGGTTTCTGCAAAGGGATCGAGAACTATTCACGCCATCTGTCGGGTCGCAAGCCTGGTGATCCGCCGCCGACATTGATCGACTACCTGCCATCCGATGCCATTATGTTCATCGATGAAAGCCACGTCACAATTCCGCAGATCGGGGGCATGTACAAGGGCGACCGCGCGCGCAAGGAAAATCTTGTCGATTACGGTTTCCGCTTGCCGTCCGCGCTCGACAATCGGCCTCTGCGCTTCGATGAGTTCGAGATTCTCATGAAAAGAACCGTGTTTGTTTCAGCCACCCCGGCTGATTATGAGCATGCGCACCAGTCGCAGGTGGTGGAGCAGGTTGTACGGCCGACGGGACTTGTCGATCCGCAGATCGAAGTGCGCCCGGCGTCGACGCAGGTTGATGATCTGCTCTCAGAGATCAACGAGCGCATCAAGGTCAATGAACGCGTGCTCGTCACCACGCTCACCAAGCGGATGGCAGAAGATCTAACGGATTACCTCGCAGAGCACGGCATCAAGGTGCGCTATCTTCATTCGGATATCGATACGGTCGAGCGCGTCGAAATCATACGCGACCTGCGATTGGGTGAGTTCGACGTACTGGTCGGCATCAATCTGCTGCGCGAAGGACTCGACATGCCTGAGGTGTCGCTGGTGGCGATTCTCGATGCGGATAAGGAAGGATTCCTGCGCTCGGAACGCTCGCTGATCCAGACGATAGGCAGAGCCGCCCGGCACATCAATGGCAAAGCGATACTCTATGCGGACCGCACCACTGACTCCATGACACGTGCGATCGGCGAGACTGAGCGCCGCCGCACGAAGCAGATTGCTCATAACCTCGAGCAGGGCATTACCCCGCGCGGCGTCGTTAAAACCGTGCGCGACATGATCGACGGAATCTACGACTCACAGGAAGCGCATGATCAGCGGCGAGTCGCGCAAGCCGAAGCAAGTTACGAGGCGATGGGAGAGAAGGAGTTGACGCGCGAGATCAAGCGCGTCGATAAAGCGATGCTCGAAGCCGCTCGTAATCTGGAATTCGAACGCGCCGCGGAATTACGCGACGAACTGAAGAAGCTCAAGCAGCGGCTTTTCGTGGGAATCGCCGCCTAGTCTTATACGGCGACGCGGCTCGAGCATCTGCTCTTGATTGTTCCGGGCGCGCGCTCGGCCGCCGCAGGATGCACCTTCCAGCAATCGCTTACAGCGCCAGGCGCGCTTTGACGTTCTCGGTGTCCATATCGCGCCCTAGACCTCGGGTAACGATCTCGCCGCGCGACATCACAAGATAATGGTCGGCGAGCGATTTAGCGAAATCGTAGTACTGCTCCACGAGCAGCACCGCCATCTCGCCGCCTTTGGTCAGCGTTGCAATGACGTTGCCGATATCTTTGATGATCGACGGTTGTATCCCTTCGGTCGGTTCGTCGAGAATCAGGACTTTTGGATCGGCAGCGAGCGCTCGTCCGATTGCAAGCTGCTGCTGCTGGCCTCCGGAAAGATCACCGCCGCGCCGGTTCAGCATTTCCTTCAGCACCGGGAACATCTCGAATATTCGTGATGGTAATTTCGAACGGCCGCGCTTCGGCGCCAAACCCATCTCAAGATTTTCGGCCACGGTAAGACGTGGAAAAATCTCGCGGCCCTGCGGCACATAGCCAATGCCGAGACGTGCCCGCTCATAAGGCGGCAGTGACGTAATGTTTGCACCTTTGAAGCTGATGCTCCCCGATCGCGTGGGCACAACACCGATCAGGCACTTGAGCAGCGTGGTTTTGCCAACGCCGTTGCGCCCGAGTATGGTCGTGCACGCGCCGGCCGGCACTTCGAAGCTGACGTCGCGCAGAATATGGCTGCCGCCGTAATACTGGTTGATACCTGAAATCGCCAGCATCGCCTTAGCGTCCCAGATACACTTCAATTACGCGCGGATCGCTCTGCACGACGTCCATCGAGCCTTCCGCGAGTACGCTGCCCTCGTGTAGCACCGTAACCTTGCGCGCGATGCGCGTGACGAAGTCCATGTCGTGCTCGACGACAATCAGAGAATGCTCTCCCGCGAGCGTATTGCAGAGCTCGGCAGTGCGTTCGGTCTCTTCGTCAGTCATTCCAGCGACCGGCTCGTCGAGCAGCAGTAATTGCGGCTCCTGCATGAGCAGCATGCCGATCTCGAGCCATTGCTTCTGGCCGTGAGAAAGCAGTCCCGCATAACGATCGGCAGCGTCGGTGAGTTGTATCAGATCGAGCGTCGCGGCGATCTTGTCGCGCTGAGCAGAATCCAGATCGATCATGAGGCTGTGCCGCACGCGCTTGTCCGTTTTCATGGCGAGCTCGAGATTCTCGAACGTCGAATGCTGCTCGAACACCGTCGGCTTCTGGAATTTGCGCCCGATGCCGGCGTGCGCAATCTCGGCTTCTGACAAACGCGTGAGGTCGATGGTCTGACCAAAAAACGCGGTGCCGGTATCGGGACGCGTTTTGCCGGTGATGACGTCCATCATAGTCGTCTTGCCTGCACCGTTCGGACCGATGATGCAGCGCAGTTCGCCGGTTTCGATCATGAGGCTCAGTTTATTCAGCGCTTTAAAGCCATCGAAGCTGACAGAAATATCCTCGAGATAAAGAATCGCCCCGTGCGCGAGGTCGACCGCGCCGTGTTCGATGACACGGCCTTGCGATGCTTGGGGATCGTCGCGCGTTTCCATGGTAAACGCCGTCGCCGTATTCATGAATGACGTGCTCTCAACTGACCGACGAGACCGACTACGCCCTTCGGCATAAACAGCGTTACGGCGATGAACAGCATGCCCAGGAAGAAGAGCCAGTATTCCGGGAATGCCACGGTGAACCAGCTTTTAGCGCCGTTGACGATGCCGGCGCCAACCAATGCGCCTAATAGCGTTCCGCGTCCGCCAACGGCCACCCAGATCGCAATCTCGATCGAGTTGGCGGGGGACATCTCGCTTGGATTAATGATGCCGACTTGCGGCACGTAGAGGGCGCCCGCGATACCGCAGATCACCGCCGAGAGCGTCCAGATGAAGAGTTTGTACCACAGCGGGTTGTAACCGGAGAACATTACTCGGCTTTCCGCATCGCGTATTGCGGTCAGGACGCGACCGAATTTCGACCGCACCAGATAACGGGCAAGCACCAGCGTCCCGATTAGCGTTGCGCCGGTAATCACGAACAATACCATGCGCGTTTCGGCCGTCGCGATGGGATAACCGAGGATGCGCTTGAAATCTGTGAACCCGTTATTACCGCCAAAGCCCGTGTCGTTACGGAAGAAAAGCAGCATGAAAGCGAACGTCAGCGCCTGTGTGATGATTGAAAAGTACACGCCCTTAATGCGTGAGCGGAATGCAAAATAGCCGAACACGAACGCGAGCAGACCGGGCACGAGGACAACGAGCAGGGCGCTGTACCAGAAATGCTCCGTGCCGGTCCAGTACCACGGATACGCTTTCCAGTCGAGGAAGACCATGAAATCCGGCAGTGTGCTGTGATAGACACCGTCGAGTCCGATCGAGCGCATGAGATACATGCCCATCGCATAACCGCCCAGCGCGAAGAAGAGACCATGGCCCAGGCTCAATATGCCGGTGAATCCCCAAATCAAGTCCATGGCGAGCGCGACCATCGCATAGCACATGATCTTGCCGAGCAGCGCAACGAAATAATCCGACAGATAAAACGCGCTCGTTTTGGGGACGACGAGATTGAGCAGCGGGAAAATCACAAAAACGACAACCATGGCAGCAGCGATCGCCGCCCATGCGCGCGGTCCATACAGACACGACATTTTCGTTGTGAGCGCCATGTTATTCAGTCACGCGCCCTTTTAGAGCGAAGAGTCCCTGCGGACGCTTCTGGATGAAGATAATGATGAAGACAAGAATCGCGATCTTAGCCAGGACTGCGCCCGACCATCCTTCCAACACCTTGTTCAATAATCCAAGACCAAGGCCGGCGTACACCGTCCCGGCAAGCTGCCCGACACCGCCCAGGACCACAACCATAAACGAGTCGACGATATATGACTGGCCGAGATCGGGACCGACATTGCCGATCTGCGATAGCGCGCAGCCGGCGAGACCTGCGATGCCCGACCCGAGGCCGAAGGCAAGCATATCGACGCGTGGCGTGCGTACACCGACACAGCTCGCCATCGCCCGGTTCTGCGTTACGCCGCGCACGAACAGGCCAAGTCGAGTACGGGTGAGCAGGAGCCAGACGAGTACGAGGACAAGCGCCGCGAACGCTATGATAACGATCCGGCTATACGGCAAGACGACGTTGGTGAGAATCTCCATGCCGCCTGACATCCACGCCGGATTTTCCACTTGCACGTTTTGCGCGCCGAAGATCGTGCGGACCGTCTGAATTAGAAAAAGACTGATGCCCCATGTGGCGAGCAGCGTTTCGAGCGGCCGTCCGTACAGGAAGCGGATAACTGTTCGCTCCAGCGCGATTCCAACAAGTGCCGCAGCAAGAAAGGACGCAGGCACGGCGCATAGGAGATACCAATCGAAGACGCCGGGGATACGAGCGCGAAATAAATTCTGGATCAGATACGTCGTATAGGCGCCGATCATGATCAGCTCGCCGTGCGCCATGTTGATTACGCCCATCAAACCATACGTAATGGCGAGGCCCAGTGCAGCGAGCAGGAGAATGGAGCCCAGGCTTATTCCCGAAAAGAGAACGCCCAGTCGGTCGCCCCACGCAAGTCGTCCTTCAACCGAGCGCAGACTCTTCTGTGCTTCAATGCGTATTTCCTCATCCGGCTCGAGATAGCTGCCGTCGTTGTTTTTTTCCAACACGGACAGCAGCAGCGTTTTCGCATTCGAGTTATTCGAGAGACTCAGCGTGCGGATGGCTGCGATGCGCGTCGCTTTGTCTTCACTCTTCAGCTCGAGGGTGGCCCGGATCACTTCGAGCATCGGCTTGATGTCAGGATCTTTTTCGCTGGCGAGTGCTTTCTTGATGAGCGGCAGCATTGCTTCTTCTGCGCCGCCGCCGAGTTCCTTCGCGGCAGCTAATCTTGTCGAACGATCGAGGGAAACAAGTTTGAGGGCCGCAAGTGCGGTCGCAAGCTCGCGGCGCAGCCGGTTATTGGCGGTAACGTCTTCGAGTTCTGTGGGAACGGGCACTACTTTTTGACCCGTAATTGCATCTAATGCGGTGTCACCTTTAATAATAAGAACCCGCTTGCCCGCTGTCTGCAATTCGCCGTCCGCGAGGGCTTGCAGTACCGCGGCCGCGCGCTCGTCGCCTTCCGCCACCAGTGATGCCACAGCAGCGACCTTATCGTCGCTTTCACCGAAGGCGAGTTTCTGCACTGTCTCGCTGTTCACGGCAAAAACGGGCGGCGCGAGCATGAGCAGCGCGAACAACAGCTGAATGAGGATTGCGCGCATCAGCAATGGCAACTTGAGGGAGTCCCAAAACACCGGCGGCGCTTTTCGCGCCGCCGGAGGTTGGTGCAAAGTTACTTCTTGGCGACTAGGTCGGGCTCATCTTTCTTGCCCTTGTTTTCCGGAATGTACGGACTCCAGGGCATCGCTTTGACGGGGCCCGGCGTCTTCCATACGACGTTGAACTGGCCGTCGCCTTTGACTTCGGCAATGAACACCGACTTATGCAGATGGTGATTCTTCGCATCCATTGTGGAAGTGATCCCTGACGGCGCCTTGAACGTTTGGCCGGCCATCGCAGCGACGACTTTATCGGTGTCGGTGGACTTCGCCTTCTCCACCGCCTGCTTCCACATATGGATGCCGATCCAGGCGGCTTCCATCGGGTCGTTGGTTAGCGGCTTGTCAGCGTTCGGCAGCTTCTGCTTCTTCGCATACGCGGCCCATTGCTTTTCCCACTCGCTATTGACCGGGTTCTTGAGCGACATGAAGTAGTTCCATGCAGCCAGATGCCCGACCAGCGGCTTGGTGTCGACGCCGCGCAATTCCTCTTCCCCAACCGAGAACGCCACGACCGGAACGTCGGTGGCCTTCAGGCCCTGATTGCCGAGCTCCTTGTAGAACGGCACGTTGGAGTCGCCGTTGATGGTCGAGACGACGGCTGTCTTGCCGCCGGCGGCAAATTTCTTGATGTCGGCAACAATCGTTTGGTAGTCGCTATGCCCGAACGGCGTGTACTTCTCGTCGATGTCTTTATCCGCCACACCTTTCGATTTCAAGAATGCGCGCAGAATTTTGTTCGTGGTGCGCGGGTAGACATAGTCGGTTCCGAGCAGCACCCAGCGCTTGGCGGCGCCGCCTTCCTTGCTCATCAGGTACTCGACGGCTGGAATGGCCTGTTGATTCGGGGCAGCGCCGGTGTAGAACACGTTCTTCGAAAGCTCTTCACCTTCATACTGCACAGGGTAGAACAACAATCCATTCAGCTCTTCGAAGACGGGCAGCACCGATTTGCGCGATACCGATGTCCAGCAGCCGAATACGACGGCCACCTTGTCCTGGGTAAGCAGTTGACGCGCCTTTTCGGCGAAGAGCGGCCAGTTCGAAGCTGGATCGACGACGACGGCTTCGAGCTTCTTGCCGAGCACGCCACCTTTGGAATTTATGTCTTCGATCGCCATCAACGTCACGTCTTTGAGAACCGTTTCGCTAATCGCCATCGTGCCAGATAAGGAATGAAGGACGCCGACCTTGATGGTATCGGCAGCGTGCGACGGTGCGGCAGAAAGCATGAGCGAACCCGACAGTGCCACCGTCGTAGCGATGGCCATCGTCCGTTTGATAAATAATCTGCGCAGTGACATGTGTTGACGCTCCCGTGAGTTGGATTAATGTGTGTTAGCGCCGCCGTGACGCACGGTGTGCTGTGACACGCTTTGCACGTTCCATGCCACGGTGCAGTTGGGTGCTGTCATACGCTGAAAAGCGCATTGGAATTAATTCGTTATGCAACGGAATCACCTCCGTGCATGACCTGCCTTTACTGCATGACGCGCGTCGGACGCCTTATTCTGGTGCGGGCGCTCTAAAAAAGTGCGCGGCGCCGATGCGACGACATACGACGATCAAAACGATGGCGCGCATGCGCTTCGCGTGTATGCCATCGGCGCGAACATTCGGCTAAGTAGACCTCGGGACCGACGGCGCCGGCTCCTGATTCGCAAACCGGCATAATGCCGGGCAATTCTCATTCGCTTGAACGAATCGTGACTACAGTATTAGACACGCACGACCGGGCGCGGCAAGGCCAGACCGGAGCAGCCACGGGTTGGCTTGCTCAGCTCAACGTCGAGTATGCGAATACTGACGGTCGCACGCATCTGCGCGCGAAAACACACAGTGGACCGCTGACCATACAAAAATCGCTGTATCCCGAAGGACCGGCGGTCTGTCATACGCTGATTCTGCATCCGCCGAGCGGAGTAGTCGAGAATGACAGGCTCGATATCAACGTCAAGCTTAATACAGGAAGCCACGCGCTCATAACGATGCCGGGTGCGAGCAAGTGGTACCGCTCGCAGGGATGTACGGCCGAACAATGTGTGCGGATACATGTCGCCGCCGGAGCTGTGCTGGAATGGCTGCCGCCAGAAACGATTATCTTCAATCATGCGCGAGCGGCGCTGCATACGCGGGTGGATGTGCAAGCCGGCGCGTCTTATATTGGCTGGGAAATTGTATGTCTCGGGCGTACTGCATCAGGCGAGACATTCAAAGCCGGCGCGCTCAGACAAACAACGGAGGTCGCACTCGCCGGCGAACTGCTTTGGAATGAGCGATGCCATGTGCACGGTGGATCACCACTGCTCGCCTCGAGGGTAGGGCTCGCGCGCGCGCCCGTCACTGCTGTCATGCTCGCTGCCGGGAAAAGCGCTGCGCCGCATCTGATGGCACAATGCCGTGGCGTGAAGGCTGATGCTGAATCGTTAACCGGCACTACCGCGATGCCGAATATTTTCATCGCGCGTTATGCGGGGCATTCGAGCGAGCAGGCGCGAAATTATTTCATCGCGTTGTGGCGATTGCTGCGTCCACTGTTTGCGGGCCGCGAAGCGGTGACGCCGCGTATCTGGAATACGTAAGTCAGGGCGAGGGGAATGGAACTTACACCGCGTGAAAAAGACAAGCTGCTCATTTTTACTGCGGCGCTGCTTGCCGAAAGGCGCAAGGCGCGCGGCCTCAAACTGAACTACCCCGAGGCAGTCGCCTTTCTGAGCGCAGCGATCATGGAAGGTGCGCGTGACGGAAAAACGGTCGCCGAACTGATGAGTTTCGGCACGACTATCCTGACGCGTAGTGACGTAATGGAAGGCGTTGCGGAAATGGTGTCGGAAGTGCAGGTCGAAGCAACTTTCCCTGACGGTACGAAGCTTGTGACCGTACATCAACCCATTGTATGAGGACGTGTCGATGATACCCGGAGAGATCTTCACGGCCGCTGGCGAAATTGAGCTGAATTGCGGTCGCGAGTTGATCACGCTCAAAGTTGCGAACACCGGCGATCGTCCGATACAGGTCGGGTCTCATTATCATTTCTTCGAAGTCAATGCAGCGCTTGCTTTCGAACGCACTGCTGCACGCGGTTTCCGCCTCAACATTGCGGCCGGAACTGCTGTGCGCTTCGAGCCCGGACAGGAACGTACCGTCGAGCTTGTTGCGTTGAGCGGTGATCGCATCGTGTACGGTTTTCTTGGCGCCGTCATGGGGAAACTAGACAAACCGGCCGCGAGGAAAAATGTCGTTGGCAGGAAAGCGCGCAGATGACCGTGAAGCTGAACCGGCACGCATATGTGGAAATGTTCGGACCCACGACCGGCGACCGTGTGCGTCTGGCGGATACTGATCTCATTATTCAAGTAGAAAAAGACTTCACAATCTACGGCGAGGAAGTGAAATTCGGCGGGGGTAAGGTGATTCGCGATGGCATGGGCCAAAGTCAGCGTGACTGGAAGGATTGCGCCGATACCGTAATCACCAACGCATTGATCGTGGACTATTGGGGTATCGTCAAGGCGGATATCGGTATTAAAGATGGCCGTATCAGCGGAATTGGCAAGGCCGGCAACCCGGACATCCAGCCCGGAGTGACCATTGTGATCGGCGGTGCTACCGAAATTGTTGCAGGCGAAGGCATGATCGTTACGCCCGGCGGCATCGACACGCATATACATTTCATCTGTCCGCAGCAGATCGAAGAAGCGTTGATGTCAGGCGTGACGACCATGATCGGCGGCGGTACCGGCCCGGCAACTGGTACATTCGCTACAACCTGCACCCCTGGCCCATGGCACCTCATGAAAATGCTCGAGGCTGCTGAAGCTTTTCCGATGAATCTCGGGTTTCTCGGCAAGGGGAATGTCAGCGTCGCTGAGCCGCTACGCGAGCAAGTGAGATACGGGGCTATTGGATTGAAGCTGCACGAAGATTGGGGCACCACACCGGCGGCGATTGACGCATGTCTTTCTGTTGCCGACGAAATGGATGTGCAGGTCGCCATTCATACCGACACGCTCAACGAATCGGGATTCGTCGAAACGACGATCGACGCTTTCAAAGGACGCACAATCCACACGTTTCATACGGAGGGCGCAGGCGGCGGTCATGCGCCCGACATCATCAAGGTTTGCGGCGAAGCCAATGTGCTGCCGTCGTCGACCAATCCGACACGGCCCTATACGATCAACACGCTCGATGAGCATCTCGACATGCTCATGGTCTGCCATCATTTAGATGCCAAGATTGCAGAAGACGTTGCATTCGCCGAGTCACGTATCCGTCGGGAAACGATTGCGGCAGAAGATATCCTGCATGATCTTGGCGCGCTGTCGATGTTCTCCAGCGATTCGCAGGCCATGGGACGGGTCGGTGAGGTCATCATCCGCACCTGGCAGACGGCGCATAAGATGAAGGTGCAGCGCGGCGCGCTGGCCGACGACACAAGCGAGCGCGATAATTTTCGCGTCAAACGCTACATTGCTAAGTATGCGATCAATCCAGCGATTACGCACGGCATAGCCCAGCAGGTGGGCTCGATTGAAGTTGGCAAGCTTGCCGACATTGTGCTGTGGAAGCCGGCTTTCTTCGGCGTGAAACCGTCCGTGATTCTCAAGGGGGGAATGATTGCCGCCGCCGCGATGGGCGATCCGAATGCATCTATCCCGACACCGCAACCCGTGCATTACCGGCCGATGTTCGGCGCGTTCGGCAAAGCGCTGAACACATCGGTTACCTTCGTTTCAAAGGCTGCGCTGAAAAATCCTGCGTTGCGGAAGCTTGGACTACACAAACCAATGGTGGCGGTAAAGAACATGCGGCGCTTGCGTAAATCCGACATGAAGTTGAATGACTACACGCCCGAGATTTCCGTCGATGCGGAAACCTACGAGGTCAGAGCGGACGGGGATTTGCTGGTGTGCGAGCCGGCGAGCGTACTGCCGATGGCGCAGCGTTACTTCCTCTTTTAGATTCTCGATGCTCGTTATTCAATCGCGATGTCCTGTCCAATCGCACCATGATGCCGAGCTGAGTCTGCCGTTCGAGCTCCGGCAAAAAAGTCGTCTGCGTACAAAGTTGTCGTCGGGCGAAGAAGTGGGACTTTTTCTTGAGCACGGCACCATCTTGCGCGGCGGCGATTACCTCCGGTCCGACGATGGCCGTACCGTACGCGTGCAGGCAGCGCCGCAGAATTTAATGGAAGCACGTTGCGCCAGTCCCTTCGAGCTTGCGCGCGCTGCCTATCATCTGGGTAACCGCCATGTGCCGGTTCAGATCGGCGAAGGCTGGCTGCGATTTGAGGCCGATGAAGTTCTCGCACAAATGTTGCGCGGTTTAAATGCCAGTGTCGTTGCTATCACAGCGCCGTTCGAGCCGGAGGCCGGCGCTTATGGCGGCGGCCATCATCATCACTCGATGGATGCCAGGCACAGCGGCATCATTCACGAATTCCGCGAACACAAGAAGAAATGATGGCGCCCGATGCCCTCGCTGTAACGCGCCTGCTACAGCTCGCAAGCCCGATGTTGCCCGTGGGCGCATACAGCTACTCGCAGGGTCTCGAATCGGCGATTGAGACGGGATTAGTAAGCGACGAGGCAAGTGCCCGCGTGTGGATAAGCGATGTTTTGTGTTTCAGCATCGCCAGCTTCGAAGCACCGCTCCTGTGGCGGCTGTCCGGCGCGTTGATCGAAGACGATTACAAACTGTTCGTGCACTGGAACGCGCAATTCCGGAGCGGGCGGGAAACCGCGGAGCTACGCGCCGAGACGCTGCAGATGGGACACGCGCTCAGGGTATTGATGGAGGACTTGCCGTTAACGAACGCCGTCGATTTGAAACGGCTGAACGAGATTGCGGCGCTGACTTTTCCAGCCGCATTTAGCTTTGCGGCGCATGGTATGGGAGTCGACCGCCACAACGCGCTGGTCGGGTACGTTTGGAGCTGGCTCGAGAACCAGGTCATGGCGGCACTGAAGGCCGTTCCCCTTGGCCAAAGCGCCGGCCAGCGCCTGCTCGCAGAACTTGCGGGGAACGTAGCGCAGATAGCGCGGTCGGCAACGACGCTCGCGGACGACGATCTCAGCAATTTCGCGCCGGGTCTTGCAATCGCCAGTTGCCGCCATGAGACACAATACAGCCGGCTTTTTCGATCCTGATGCCAACGAGATATCCTGTGTCGTCTAAATCGCCTCTGCGCGTTGGTATCGGAGGTCCGGTAGGCTCGGGCAAGACCGCGCTCACGCTTGGCCTCTGTCGTACTCTGCGCGATCGATATCAGATCGCTGTGGTGACTAACGACATCTATACCGAAGAGGACGCAAAGTTCCTCGTGACGCACGAAGCACTCACGGCCGACCGCATCATCGGCGTTGAGACAGGAGGGTGCCCGCATACTGCTATTCGCGAAGACGCATCGATCAATCTGGAGGCGATCTCGCGATTGACAAACCATTTCAATGATCTCGACATCATATTTGTGGAGAGCGGCGGTGATAATCTAGCTGCGACATTTAGTCCGGAATTGTCCGACCTCACGCTCTATGTCATCGACGTTGCCGCGGGCGACAAGATACCGCGCAAAGGCGGGCCGGGAATCACAAAATCCGATCTACTAATAATCAACAAAATAGATCTCGCACCGATGGTGGGCGCGTCGCTCGAGGTGATGGCAAGGGATGCGAAGAAGATGCGCGGCGAGCGGCCGTTCGTATTCAGCAATCTGAAAACCAACGCCGGTCTGGATGATATTGTGCGATTTATCGAGACCGAAGGGATGCTGCGCACCGCGTGACGAAAGATGGGACGCGTACGAGCATTGACGGTCGTATCGTCAGCGCAAAAAAAGCCGCCAGTTAAGGAGATTTCGGAATGCTTAAAGGGGTGATAGATAATTTGTTTCTCAGTTATGAGCTATCAACAAACAATGTCGATGAAAACGCATCGGAGGAAGAAAAGTTCCTAGGAACCTTCGCCAGAACGTTTTTATCGCGGCAATTTGTAGAGCAAAACCTTTCCGCCATTTTCCTGCTTCTGTGCGCAGGACCATCGCAGGCCGCCGTATCAGCGGCATATCATTCAGTGCTTACTCTCAACATCCGACTGAGGATGATAAGTTCGGCGGTCAAGATTGGGTTAAACAAGCACACGAAACTAGCAGCACAATGGCCGCCCCTTAGCGATCTGGTCACTGCACGCGCCGCTAATCGCAATAATCTGGCACATTTTAATGTCGTGTCACACACCGCTAAAGGCGGAGCAACGAGCTACCGGTTATCGCCAACAATATACAACCCACTGGCGACGAATCGGCAATTCGACATTCCGCAGATGTTGCTGTTTAGAGATGGTTTCATCGCAGTAGCACACCAGCTTCACGATTTTGAACTAGCCATAGATTCAGCTTTTCGCATGGACAGATAAATCCGCTCCGCGAGCAACTGCATAATGTCCGCATCCCGATAGGCAAGCAGGTCACCGCTGCAACGTCCTGAGTTAAAAAGCACCGCCGCGCCGGGGCTCGTCATCGCGGGCGTGACTTGTACCACTGTTTCCGATTTCCCGGGTGTAGGACCAACGCTCGTCTGCGGTTGAGCCAACGAAAATGGTCATTACTAGCTATTGGCTCAGTTATGAGAGTGCCACATAGTCTCCGGTGTCGTCTGTTGATTACTGAAAACGGCGGCGGAGATTGACCGACAACCATATCGTTCTCTCTTTAATCCGAAAGGACCGATGGGTTTTGTAGCACGTCGCGGGAAGCGCAACGCCGCTTGAAACAAAACGAAGTCCAAACAATAAACCCGCCGCGGCGGGTACAACACGAGGGTTCCATGCGCACAAAGCAATGCTTTATGAAAATGACGCAGAAAATGAAGTCGCTTGTTACCGTGGCGCTTGCCGCGACGATTAGCCTCGCGGCAACGTCTGCCATGGCGGGGCCGATCTACACGTTCAGCGTCAGCGAAGGGACGCAGCCGACCGGTGTCGGCACTATCACGCTGACGCAAGTCGACTCCGACTCGGTGCAAATAGGCGTGGACTTGCTGCCCGGCTACGGCTTCATCAACACAGGCGGTCCGCACACGCCCTTTGCATTCAACCTTACTGGCTCCGGGGCGCTGAGCATCTCGCCATTTACCACGCCCGCGGGCGGCATCTATGATGCGACTAGCGTATTCAGTTTGAACACTGGCGGTGGCGACAATACGCCTTATGGCACCTTCGGCATTGCCCTCAACAGCAACGCAGGCAACGGCTCGGGGAACGGCTACTTCGGTGACCTGCTGTTCACGTTGAACCGGGTGGGTGGGCTGGATACCAATGATTTCGTGCGGAATGCTGATAATGACCCGATTGCCGGCGGCAGTTACTTTTCGGCAGATCTCTCTAACGGCCAAAACACGGGCGCCCAGGCGTGGGCGCTACGAACTCAAGACCGCCCCATTCCGCCCACTTCGATTCCTTTACCCTCGACGCTGTCGCTTCTCGGAATTGCGTTGGCTGGACTCGGATTCACCAGGCGCAAGCCGGCGTAAGCACCTGATCGCAGCAGGTCCCGAAAGACCCGCTTCGGCGGGTTTTTTATTGGCGGACGACTGATGATTTTAAAGTGGCAACGCTGTATGACTGGTGGTATCAATTTACGCAAGTACTGCGTGGCGTTGCAGCCTAAACCGATTCGCTTATGTAACGCAGGCCTAAGCGCGAAACGCGTTCGGAAGGACACTCCGCGGCTAAGCGTCGGCGAGCTTGTTAACGCGTGCGGCACTACTGCGGCAATACGTTGCAGCGCCGGCATTTAGAGTGCCGTGCGCTTGATGATGTTAACGACGTCGAGAATCACGCCAGCGCCAGAGGATGACAGCCACAAGGGCGACGATGTTGATTACAAGCCACACGATCACCGGTCCACCCATAGCATTAAGCCAGCCGACTAGGCTATCGATTGAAAGGCGCGACATGGCGGACGAGCGTCACATAACGACATTGCCACCTTTTCTAGGCCTAGCGTTTGTCTCCGCTACAGTGCAGGACTAATACTAATCCTGCGGCCAGATGCGAGCAGTCGCAGGAGTCCTATCCGATCGTAAGACTATAACTGCGCCGCCATTGGACGAGACTGTGTAGCAGTCACGAGGCTAGGCCCCCGGGACCACAAGAAAAGCCGCCAGTTGAAGCGGTCTTTGGTTACCTGCGCTTCATGGGACGACGCAGGTTCTAGGTTGCAAATCACGGGACGAGCGCCGGAGCAACAAGAGCTGCTTGGGATTGATGGCGGCGGTGCTGCATATGCCGCTCTAGCAGGTCAACGCGCGTCGCACGTTCAACGGCGTTCGAGCGCTCGCTTTCAATCACATCAGTGCCCCGAGCGCATAGCGCCATTAGATGGCCTATGTTGTAAGAGGGACAGGCGCCTCGCAGTTTGTCTGTGCTTGTGCAATGGTAGAGACGCTCGAATGCCGCGCGAGTGCTGTGCGTAGCATGGGAGCGCTCAATGATGAACAGACTGACGAACGGCAACAGTGCGCGATTTCCTTGCGCGGCTATAAACGCCCCGTTAAGTTGCGTCTCATTGCAGACAGTCCGGCTCCCGAATATGCTAGCTAGGACGTAAGGCAGAAACATAGATACGACAGAATTAGCATGAAAAATAAGAAGACACGTGTCCTATTCGTCTGCATGGGCAATATCTGCAGGTCGCCAACGGCCGAAGCCGTGTTCAGGCGGGCACTGGAGCAGAGAGGCCTCGACAAGAATGTTGAGTGCGACTCTGCAGGCACGCATGGTTTTCATATCGGCGAGCCGCCGGACGAACGCGCACAGCGTGCAGCGCTACGCCGCGGCTACGATATGAGCAAACGCCGCGGCCGCAAAGTCGGCGGCGATGACTTCGCGCACTTCGACTACATCATCGCAATGGACCGGCATAACCTTGAATCGCTCAGGCGGATGTGTCCGGGCGACTTCGGGGACAAGCTCTTTCTGTTTGGCGATTTTCATCCTGAGCATGCCGGACGCGAAGTGCCAGACCCGTACTACGGCAGCGGACAGGGATTCGAGCAGGTGCTCGACATGATCGAGGCCATCAACGAACGCCTCGTCGATCGACTGCAGAATCTATCCGGCGCATAAAAAATGCCGGGCAAGGACCCGGCACTTTCCTATTTCCTCGTTTCTATCTGCACCAGCGGCTCGTCACTGATCGCTGCGAGCGGCGGCCGCACTCGAGGCGGGCGTGGTGGTGGCTCCGGCTCTACGCGGCTGGCGGCCTCGCGCACTTTTTCCGAATCGGTTTCGATTTGCACAAGTCCCGGCGGCAGTTGAATCGATTCGACGAGACCCTTGTCATCCGCACTCAGCGCGGCGATCGATGGATGCTCAACAACTCTCTCCATGTCTGGCGCGCGCTGCGGAATCGACTCGACATATTCCCGCGCCGGTTCTTCGCCGAGTGCCGGCTGGGGCGCTGGCGCCATCGTCTCGGTTGTCTCCGTTGCGAATACGCCAACAGTCTCAACGACAATCGCCGGTGAGGCATGTTGTTCAGCCGCTGCGACCGCGGTCTGCTGCGCTTCCAGGGGCTGCGCTGGTTGTTCGTGCCCGGTTACTCCGGCGTGAGATTCCCGCGACTCGGACCGGTCACGACCGCCACGGCCGCGACGGCGTCGTCCCCGGCCCTCGCCGCGTCCCTCACCTTCGCCCCGCGGCGGATGGTCGCGCGGTGGAGGTGCGGTTGTTACGCCGGCGTCCGCTGTCATCTGCTCCGCCCGCTCGGGTCTCGGCGTTCTTTGCTGCTGTCCTTCGCGCCGCGGCTCCTGACCATCTCTCGGTGGCCGCGGTTCGCGCGGCGGACGCGGCGGTCGGTGCTCGGGCGGGCGGCCTCTTTGATCGTTCCGTGGTCCGCGGTTTTCGCTTGCGCCTTCGGACCGCGCTGCCTGGCCGTCTCCGCGATGCTCGTCGCGCCGGTGATCGCGGCGCGGTCCATTCGGACGCCCGCGTCGTTGACCGCGCTCAGGCCGCTCACTGCGCTCGGTGCGTTCCCCCGCCATCTGCGGCTTAGCTTCTACCGTAGGTTGTGCCGGGACCCGTTTGAACCAGCCGAAGATCTTGCTGATGATTGAAAGCTCTGTTTGCTCTTTTTGGTCAACGGCGTCCTTCGGCTTACGCTCGACGATAGGCGCCGGCTCACCTTGCGGGACGCCCTTGACGGCTGCTTCCTGGCGCGGCGGCGGCTCGACCTGAGCAGACGGCAGTTCGGTGGCGGCTTTCTCCGGCACCGCGACCATTTCGTAGCTTGGCGGCGGCACGTCAGCCTGATTGAGCTCTTCGTGCTTCAGGCGCGTCACGGTATAGTTCGGCGTCTCCAGATGTATGTTCGGGATCAGCACGACATTCACTTTCAGCCGCGATTCGATGGAATGAAACTCGGCTCGCTTCTCGTTTAATAGATAGGTCGCAACATCGATTGGTACCTGCGCGTGAACGGCGCCGGTGTTTTCCTTCATCGCTTCCTCTTGCAGGATCCGAAGAATATGCAGCGCGGTCGATTCAATTCCGCGGATATGACCGGTACCATGGCAACGAGGGCAGGGGATATGACTGCCTTCTGCAAGTGCCGGGCGCAGACGCTGTCGCGATAGCTCTAGCAGCCCGAAACGCGAGATCTTTCCCGTCTGCACACGGGCACGGTCAACATGCAGCGCGTCGCGCAGCCGGTTCTCGACTTCACGCTGATTGCGCCCGCTTTCCATGTCAATGAAATCGATGACGATCAAGCCGCCAAGGTCGCGCAGACGAAGCTGCCGCGCTGTTTCGTCGGCCGCTTCCAGGTTGGTTCGAAACGCGGTTTCTTCGATGTCCGCGCCGCGGGTGGAACGCGCCGAGTTCACATCGATTGAGACGAGGGCTTCGGTGTGATCGATGACGATAGCACCGCCGGAGGGCAATGACACCTGACGCGAGAACGCGGTTTCGATCTGATGCTCAATCTGGAAGCGCGAGAACAACGGGACATCATCACGATAAAGTTTCACGCGATTCACATTGGCGGGCATCACGTGGCCCATGAATGCGCGGGCCTGCTCGTAGATGTCTTCGGTATCGATCAGAATCTCACCGATATCCTGATGAAAGTGATCGCGTATTGCCCGTATGACGAGGCTTGATTCCTGATAGATCAGAAACGCGCCGCTCTGTCCGGTCGAAGCGTTCTCGATCTCGCGCCACAACTGCAGCAGGTAATTGAGGTCCCAGGTCAGCTCCTCGACGCTGCGGCCGATGCCGGCAGTGCGTGCGATGACACTCATGCCTGCCGGGACTTCGAGCTGATCGATGGCTTCGCGCAGCTCGGCGCGCTCTTCACCTTCGACCCGCCGCGAGACGCCACCGCCGCGCGGATTATTGGGCATCAGCACCAGGCAACGGCCCGCGAGACTGATGAAGGTCGTAAGCGCTGCGCCCTTGGTGCCGCGCTCGTCTTTGTCCACCTGGACGATCAGTTCCTGCCCCTCGGTCAATGCGTCCTGAATGCGCGCGCGGCCGACGTCGACACCCGGCTTGAAATATGACCGGGCGACTTCCTTGAAGGGGAGAAAACCGTGCCGCTCGCCGCCGTAATCTATAAAAGCGGCTTCCAGACTCGGTTCGATGCGGGTGATAACACCCTTGTAGATGTTGCTCTTGCGCTGTTCTTTGCCGGCTGATTCGATGTCGAGGTCCAGCAGCTTCTGACCATCGACAATTGCTACGCGCAGCTCTTCAGACTGCGTCGCGTTGAACAACATGCGTTTCATTTTTTTCTTCTCCCGCGCTCAGTGTCACGGGATGGGCAAACTAACGCGCGACAGCTAAGCCGCGCGCTACTGCTGAATCATTCAGTCAAGAAATCAAACCCATTCTATGGTGACTGCTGGAAAGAAGTCCGCTGTTTGCCGGTAGTATTCGTTAGTGAGCAGCGTAGTGATTGTGGGGGTGCATATGCACCGTTGCCGCATCGCTGCTGCAACAAAGCGTTCCGTGTGCTGTGAGCGCGTATTTCGACTACCATCGCTACTTTTTGTGGTGAGCGATATTAACCATTGGGTTTCGGTGACCGGTCATTCGCAGTATCGGGATCGATTCCGCACCGCGACCTTCCGCACCTGGACAGCGACTACGTGGCGCCGGGCCAACCTGCCTCGCGTTACCTGCGGTATTCCGCGGTTCAGCGCGTGGCTTGGGACATCTGTCCTGAAGTCTGCTAACCAGCGGTAAGTATAAGCAAAATGACGGGTTTGAGCAAAAATTCCGTTTCCCGCCACACGGTGACGCAAGACGCCGGCGGCCAGCGCGTCGACAATTACCTGGTCAAGATACTCAAGGGCGTGCCGAAGAGCCATGTCTACCGGATCCTGCGCAGCGGCGAGGTGCGGGTCAACGGCGGCCGCACGAAACCTGATTACCGCATCCAGGCCGGCGACGAATTGCGCCTGCCGCCCGTGCGTGTCGCAACACGGCCCGCGCAAACGTCGCCGCCGCGCAGCGAAGCGCTCGAAGAGGCGGTGCTGCTCGAAGACGAATTTCTGCTTGCGCTCGACAAACCAGCCGGCCTTGCCGTCCATGGAGGCAGCGGCGTGAATTTCGGCGTTATCGAACAGTTACGCGCGCAGCGCCCTAACGCCCGGTTCCTCGAACTCGTGCACCGGCTGGACCGCGACACGTCCGGCGTCTTGCTGTTGGCGAAAAAACGAAGCGCGCTGACCGCTCTGCATGCGGCGTTACGTGAAGGCCAGGTAAAAAAACTGTATCTGGTACTGGTCAAAGGCAAGTGGCGCAATCGGAGTCAGAGCGTCGAGCTCAACCTGCACAAGTATGTACTACCGTCTGGCGAGCGCCGGGTCGCCGTCCGCGCCGATGGCCAGGAATCAAAAACGATATTCCGGCTCGAAAAAACGTGGTCCGATTTCAGCCTCCTGAGCGCGGAACTCAAAACCGGCCGCACCCATCAGATTCGCGTCCACCTTGCGCATCTGGGTTTTCCGGTCGCAGGTGACGACAAGTACGGAGACTTCGAGCTGAACCGGCAACTGGCCGGAGGACGCTTGAAACGCATGTTCCTGCATGCCGCCAGCCTCGGTTTCCGTCACCCTTCAAGCGGCGCAAAACTGACTGTTGAAGCACCGCTGCCAGCGGAGCTTGCAAACTTCCTCAAGACTTTGTACTGAGTACATGTCGAAGCGCTTCGATTTGCTGGTGTTTGATTGGGACGGGACCCTCATGGACTCTACAGCGGTCATCACCGCGTCCTTGCAGGCGGCTTGTGCCGATCTTGGTCTGCCGGTACCGACAGATGAGCGCGCCCGCCACATTATCGGGCTGGGACTGCATGACGCGTTGGCGCATGTACTGCCGGACGTTGACTCTGCGCTGTATCCGAGCGTCGCCGAACGCTACGGGCACCATTTCCGCATTGGCGATCCGGCGACTCCTCTGTTCGACGGCGCCGAAGATTTGCTGCGCGACTTGAACGTCCGCGGTCACCATCTGGCGGTCGCCACGGGCAAAAGCCGTCGCGGTCTGAATCGAGCGCTGACAAAAACCGGTCTCGCGGCGATATTTCATGCGACGCGCTGCGGCGAGGAATCGTCGAGCAAGCCGCATCCCGGCATGCTCCATCACCTGATCGAGATTTTCGGCACACAGCCGGAGCGCACGCTCATGATCGGCGACACCACGCACGACTTGCAAATGGCCAAAAACGCGAACGTGCCCAGCGTCGCTGCGGCGTACGGCGCGCATCCGCGCGAACAGCTGATGGCGTTGAATCCGCTTGCATGCGCCGACAATCCGCAGGAGCTATGGCATTGGCTGAGAAACAACGCCTGATCTGCGATGCTTCTGCACTCGCGGAAGGCGGCCGCGGTATCCGTTTCACCGTCGATGATCATGGCCACCCCGCAGCCGCGTTTGCGATTCGATACGACAACAAGGTATACGCATATCTGAACAGTTGCGCGCACGTACCGATCGAGCTCGACTGGATGGAAGGCGAGTTCTTCGATCGATCGGGGTTATACTTGATCTGCGCAACGCATGGTGCAACGTATGATCCCGCGACGGGTCAATGCATCATGGGACCGTGCAAGGGACAGCGGCTGACGCCTGTCACAGTGGAAGAGCACGGCGGCAACGTCTACATCGTGGAAAGCGAAAACAAGTATGGCTGAACTGACTCCCGGCGACGGTCGTGATGGCTGGGAACGCAATGTGCTGCAAAAGGTTGCGCTTGCGGCGGTGGCCGAACAACGCGCCGCGCGCCGCTGGGGAATGCTGTTCAAGGGCTTGATACTGCTTTATCTGTTTCTTGTTCTCGCAGCGGGCATGGGCTGGATTAAGCGCGGCGGAGATAAGTCTTCCGGCAAGCATACCGCTCTCGTGGAATTGCGCGGTGTCATATCAGCGGAGAGCCAGGCGAGCGCCGATAACGTGACGTCAGGACTGCAGGCCGCGTTCAAGGATACTAATACTCAAGGCGTGATCCTGCGCGTTAACAGCCCCGGCGGAAGTCCGGTGCAGGCGGGCTATATCAATGACGAGATGAAACGTCTGCGCGGGCTGTATCCGAACATTCCGCTTTACGTGGTCGTGGAAGATATCTGCGCGTCGGGCGGATATTACGTCGCAGTTGCGGCCGACAAGATTTACGTTGATAAGGCCAGCATCGTGGGATCGATCGGCGTCGTCATGGACAGTTTCGGTTTTACCGGGACGATGGAGAAGCTTGGCGTTGAACGGCGCGCCATCACCGCCGGCGAAAACAAAAAATTCCTTGATCCATTCTCGCCAATCAATCCCGCGCATAAGGAATACGCTGAAAAAATGCTCGGCGAAATTCACCAACAGTTCATATCGGTCGTGAAGGAAGGGCGCGGCAAGCGTCTCAAGGAAAGTCCCGACATGTTCAGTGGGCTGGTGTGGGTCGGCTCCAAGAGCGTCGAGCTTGGCCTTGCCGACGCGATAGGCAACGTGGATTCAGTGGCGCGCGATGTGATCAAGGCTGAGGACGTTGTCGATTTCACGCCTCGCGAAAACATAGCGGAACGCGTAGCACGCAGGTTTGGCGCCACAATGGCGGAAGCCCTGGTCAAGCTCACTACGACAGGGGTTGGCCAGTTGCGCTGATCAGCGCGCGTAAAGCAGGAAAACGCAGGGCCGCCGGCCGATCGATTTCCGGTGCGTTCGCCATTCCGCGATTGTCCGGCTGCAAATCCATTCCGTTTCGAGCGTAAGGTCGGCTGCAATGCAAAGACGTGTGCTCGCGTCGCACGTCTCCGCGAACGCCTGCATCAGCGCATCGTTGCGATAGGGGGTCTCGATGAATATCTGCGTGCTGTCCTGCGCGCGAGACTGCCGTTCGTGGTCAGAAATAGCGCGTCGGCAGTCCTGTTTCGCCACCGGCAGGTAACCGTTAAACGCAAAGCGCTGGCCGTTGAAGCCCGCCGCCATGAGCGCGAGCATCATCGACGTCGGCCCGCTGTGCGGCACAACGCGGATGCCCATGCCATGCGCGGCACTTACCAGCAAGGCGCCGGGATCTGCGATTGCCGGCGCGCCCGCCTCGGATAGAACGCCCGCGCTGCGTCCGTCGAGAACCGGCTGCAGCAGAGCGGACGCGCAGTCCCTATCGCTTTCTTTATCGAATTTCTCGATGCGCACTTCCCGCAAAGGGCGCGGATAGTCGATCACTTTCAGAAAGTGACGTGCACTTTTTTCATTTTCGACAATGAAATACTCGAGCGCTAACGCAGCTTGAACCGCGCTTGGCGAAAGCGTCGCACGTAGGGCGCTCTCACCGAGCGGCACCGGAATCAGGTGCAGACTGCCACGCACCGTCTTCACGGCAGTTCGATGCCCTCATTCTGCAGCATGTCGCAAAGTGCAATCAGAGGCAGGCCGATAAGCGCGTTAGGGTCATCTGTCTCCAGCCGCTCAATAAGCGTAATGCCGAGTTTCTCAATGCGTGCGCTGCCCGCGCAATCGTACGGCTGGTCCGCGCGGAGGTAGCGCTCGATCTGTGCGTCACTATAGTTACGCATGTGAACGGTTACCGGCACCATCGCGCTCTGTTCGCGACCCGTGTGTGCATTGAGCACGCACAACCCGGTAAAAAAAGAAACCGCCCGGCCGCGCATTACCGTGAGTTGATGCACTGCCTGCTCGTGAGTGCCGGGTTTGCCAAGCAAGGTGCCCGCAGTAGTCGCGACCTGATCGCTGCCTATTATCAGCGCGTCGGGCCATACATGTTTGACCGCATGCGCCTTGGTAACCGCGAGGCGCACGGCCTGAATGTCAGGCGCTTCTCCTTCACGAGGTGTCTCATCAACGTTCGGCGCCGCGCAGTCGAAACCGATCTGTAAGCGGCTGAGCAGTTCGCGGCGATAGCGGGATGTCGAAGCGAGAACGACTTTACGGGCGGGCGGTTTCAACATTACGGATTGCGGCTATCAGCGACTAAGTACCTGCTGACACTGGATTTTCTGTTATTTTATTTTGACAGGCACCGGCGAAAATACTATTATGCGCGGTTTATGTCTTCACGGGCCGTAATCGATAGTACCGAATTTGCGTATGCCGGCGAGACGCTGCACGGAGAAGTTCCGGTGGCGATGCTCACAAGACTCGCCGACTATTTGTTCGACAACGGCGGGGAACTCAAATACGAAGTCGCGGGTGGACGGGATGGTAGGCAACGGCCGCGCCTCGGACTTACCGTCAAGGGATCTCTCAATCTGCAGTGTCAGCGGTGTCTCGGCAGCCTCACTTATCCGGTGGACGTGCAAACAAAGTTGCTCGTGCTGACGGAGCCGGCAGCGGGCGAAACAGCCGAACTCGACGACCTGGACGGCATACCGGCTGATGCTCACACTGACGTGTGGTCACTCGTCGAAGACGAGACGTTGCTCGCGATACCGCTGTCCCCCCGCCACCAAGAGGGGCAGTGTACGCAACCGGTGGACACGGCTGTCGAACGTGCCGCATCTCCGTTTGCCGCGCTCGCGCAGCTGGGACATGAACGCAACAAGAATTAAACGATAAGGAGCTTTAACATGGCAGTCCAGCAAAACAAGAAGTCCCCGTCAAAGCGCGGCATGCACCGCTCGCATGACTTCCTGCGGTCGCCGTCGCTCGCAGTCGAGCCGACTACGGGTGAAGTGCATCTGCGCCATCACATCAGTCCCACCGGTTACTATCGCGGCAAGAAAGTCGTCAAAACAAAAGACGAGTAAGGACCGGCCTCGTGCCGGCGAAGGCGCGCACCCGCGGCGATAACGATGCGGCGGACGCGAGTGGGGAGTTTTAAATGCATGTTACCGTCGCGATCGACTGCATGGGCGGCGATCATGGTCCGCACGTCACGGTTCCCGCGGCGCTTGATTATCTGCGGCGGGAAGACGAGGCAACTGTTGTTCTCGTCGGACTCGAGGATGCAATAGCCGGCGAGCTGCGCAAACATAACGCCGCCGCGCATCCACGCGTGAGTGTGCGCCATGCCACTGAAGTGGTCGCAATGGACGAGCAGATTGCGAGCGCACTGCGAGGTAAAAAAGACTCGTCAATGCGCGTCGCCGTAAACCTCGTGAAGGAAGCAACCGCTGACGCTTGCGTAAGCGCAGGCAATACCGGAGCGCTGATGGCGATCTCCCGCTTCGTGCTCAAGACGTTGACAGACATCGAGCGCCCGGCAATCTGCTCCGTGTTGCCGACACTCAAAGGACATACGTTTATGCTGGACCTCGGTGCAAACGTCGATTGCACCGCCGAGCACCTGTTGCAGTTCGCAGTTATGGGTTCCACGCTGGTAAGTGCGGTCGAGAACAAGGAACGGCCCAGCGTCGGGCTGTTGAATATTGGCGAGGAGGACATCAAGGGCAGCGAGATCGTACGCCATGCAGGTGAGCTCTTGCGCTCGAGCGGCCTGAATTTTTACGGCAACGTCGAGGGCGACGATATCTATAAAGGTACTACTGACGTGGTGGTGTGCGACGGTTTCGTAGGAAACGTGACTCTCAAGGCTTCCGAAGGGCTTGCGCGCATGCTCGGAACGTATCTGCGCGAGGAATTCGAGCGCGGTTTGCTTACGCGCGCCGCGGCACTGGTTGCACGGCCGGTGCTCACCGCATTCAAGCGCCGGGTTGATCCACGCAGCTACAACGGCGCAACCTTACTCGGTCTGCGCGGCATCGTCGTGAAAAGTCACGGCTCCGCCGATCGAGTGTCGTTTCGTGTTGCAATCGCGCGCGCTGTCGAAGAGGCGCGTGGCGGCATTCTGAATCGAATAACCGAGCGCATGTCCTTCATGCAGGAGCATGTGGCGTGACTTACTCGCGCGTCGTCGGTACCGGTAGCTACCTGCCCGAGAAAGTTGTTTTGAATATTGAGCTCGCCAGCGAAGTTGATACTTCCGACGAGTGGATACGCACGCGTACCGGCATCATGCAGCGCCATCTGGCAGCGCCGGAACAGACAACGAGCGATCTGGCATTTGGCGCCGCACAGCGCGCGATGGCCGCGGCCGGAATAACTGCGCAAGATCTCGATCTCATCATCGTAGCAACTTCCACCCCGGACTACATCTTCCCGAGTACTGCGTGCTTTTTACAGGCGAGGCTCGGCGCACAACGCTGTCCGGCCTTCGATGTGCAGGCGGTGTGCTCTGGATTTATATACGCGCTCGACATCGCAGATAAATTCATTCGCGCACAAAGCGCCCGTCACGCGCTGGTGATCGGTGCCGAGGTGTTTTCGCGTATATTGGACTGGAACGATCGCGCGACCTGCGTCTTGTTTGGCGATGGCGCCGGGGCGGTGGTGCTCACGGCCGACAGCAAGCCCGGCGTGCATGCGAGCGTCTTGCATGCGGACGGCTCGCAGGCAAGCATATTGTCGACGCCCGGCTCGATCAATCGGGGCAAAGTGACCGGCGATCCGTTTCTGCGCATGGACGGGCAGGCGGTGTTCAAATACGCGGTGCGTGTGCTCGACGAAGTCGCGCGTGAGACGCTCGCCTTGTGCAATATGCATACGGACGATGTCGACTGGCTGATACCTCACCAGGCAAACGTTCGCATACTCGACGCGACCGCAAAGAAGCTCGGCATCGATTCTTCGAAAGTCGTAGTGACCGTCGACAAGCACGCGAACACGTCGGCTGCTTCTGTTCCTCTTGCGCTGGACGTTGCCGTACGCGACGGCCGTATCAAGAGCGGCCACAAGGTGCTGCTCGAAGGCGTGGGCGGTGGCTTCACGTGGGGCGCCGCGATGGTTGAAATGTAGGCTGCGGAAGACCATGAAATTCGCGCTGGTGTTCCCGGGACAAGGCTCGCAATCCGTCGGCATGCTGGACAGCTTCGCCGGCTCGCGAGTCGTTCGCGATACCTTCGCCGAAGCGAGCGACATCCTGCATCAAGACCTGTGGCAGCTTGCAGCAGCGGGGAGCGCCGAAGATATAAATCTGACCGTCAACACGCAGCCGCTGATGCTCACTGCGGGATACGCCGTGTATCGCGCGTGGCGTGACGCGGGTGGTCCATTGCCGGCAATGGTCGCCGGACACAGTCTCGGTGAATACACCGCTCTTGTGGTGGCGGATGTGTTGCGGTTCAGCGACGCACTCCCATTAGTTCGCTTTCGCGCGCATGCAATGCAGGAAGCTGTGCCGCTCGGAACGGGCGCGATGGCAGCGATACTCGGTCTTGACGATGGCGCCGTTCGCACGGCATGCGACGAGGCCGCACAAGGAGAAGTCGTCGAACCGGTCAACTTCAATGCGCCGAGCCAGGTCGTTATTGCCGGTCACAAGGCGGCTGTCGAACGGGCCGCCGCGCTCGCGAAAAACAGCGGCGCCAAGCGTGCGATCATGTTATCCGTCAGCGCCCCGTTTCACGCTTCGCTACTCAAACCGGCGGCCCAGCGCCTTGAGCAGTATCTGGCCAATGTGCGTGTCGATCCGCCGCAGATTCCCGTCGTCAACAATGTTGACGTTAGGATCGTCGATGACCCCGATCGAATCAAAGAAGCCCTCGCGCGGCAAGCCTGCAGTCCTGTGCGCTGGGTCGAAGTAGTACAGTTCATGGCGCGCGCCGGCGTCACACATGTCGCCGAATGCGGCCCCGGCAAAGTTCTGTCTGGCCTGAGCCGACGCATCGAAGCGACGCTACAAGGTTTGGCGATCGCAGATGCGGCCTCGTTGACCCAGGCGCTCGAGACATTGAAGAAGGCTGCGTGATGTTAAATGGACACGTAGCGCTCGTGACGGGTGCTTCCCGCGGCATCGGTAAAGCAATCGCGGGCGAGCTTGGCAAGCAGGGCGCGGCAGTGGCGGGAACGGCGACGAGCGACTCGGGCGCCCAGGCAATCACCGACTATTTGGCCGCCGACGGAATTAAAGGCGCCGGATTCACATTGAACGTCAATGATGCGGCACAAACGCAAACGGTGATGGCTTCCATTCAACAGCGCTTGGGCGACATCACGATACTGGTGAACAATGCAGGCATAACTCGCGACAATCTCCTGATGCGGATGAAGGAAGAGGAGTGGGATGACATCATGTCAACCAATCTCAAATCCGTATACCGGCTCTCGAAGTCCGTAATGCGCACGATGATGAAAGCGCGCAGCGGCCGCATTATCAACATCACATCGGTTGTCGGTGTGACGGGAAACGCGGGTCAGACGAACTATTCGGCATCGAAAGCTGGCGTCATCGGTTTCACGAAATCGCTGGCGCGCGAAGTCGGCAGCCGCAATATCACTGTTAACTGCGTGGCGCCGGGTTTCATCGACACCGATATGACGCGCGAGCTCAACGGCGATCAACGCAGTGCGCTGATTGCGAATATTCCCCTGGGACGCCTTGGGGCGAGTGAAGACATTGCGGGCGCGGTGGCTTTTCTAGCATCGCCGGCAGCTTCTTACATCACGGGCGAAACGCTGCATGTGAACGGCGGCATGTTGATGGATTGATAAGGGAATTGCTTTGTGATCAGTGGACGACGGGTGTGATGTTAATGGTTTGTATGTGAATTGTATGAGTTAGGTGGCTGCCGCAGGATTTGGTAAAATGCTTTTCTGATTACCTGGATCGATTCCTTGAAGGGGATATAGATGGAAAATGTAGAACAGCGCGTTAACAAGATAGTGGCCGAGCAGTTGGGCGTAAACGAGGCCGACGTGAAGAGTGAATCGTCATTCGTAAACGATCTGGGTGCGGACTCGCTGGATACGGTGGAACTGGTAATGGCGCTTGAAGAAGAATTCGAGTGCGAAATTCCGGATGAAGAAGCTGAGAAGATCACAACGGTCCAGCAGGCAGTTGATTACGTAAAAGCACACCTCAAGTAAAAACCGCAGGTTCACTCCCCAAAATCAAATTGGCAAGGCGCAGAGTAGTCGTAACCGGTCTTGGCATCGTATCCCCGGTCGGGATTGGTATTGCCGAGTCGTGGGCAAACATCATCGCAGGGAAATCGGGCATTACGCGCATCTCGCGCTTTGACCCCGGTGCGCTTCCCACGCAGATCGCCGGCGAAGTCAAAAATTTTGACGTCGCCAACTGGCTTTCACCGAAAGAAGCCCGGCGATTTGATTCGTTCATACATTACGGACTTGTCGCCGGCATCGAGGCGCTGAAAGACTCGGGCATCGATCTCGAGAAAGAAGCCCTCGAGCAGGTCGGCGTTTGCATCGGCTCGGGCATCGGCGGGCTTCCGTTGATCGAAACAATGCACGACGCGATGCTGGCGGGCGGCGTCCGTAAAGTCTCGCCGTTTTTCGTACCGGGTTCGATCATCAATATGATCTCCGGTCAGCTTTCGATCATGTATGGCCTCAAGGGGCCGAACCTTGCCGTTGTAACCGCGTGCACGACAGCGAATCATTCGATCGGTGAAGCCGGCCGCCTGATCGAGTACGGCGATGCTGATGTCATGATTGCGGGCGGTGCGGAAGGTTGCGTGTCGCCGCTCGGCATGGCGGGGTTTTGCGCCGCGCGTGCACTTTCAACGCATAACAGCGAGCCTGAGCTGGCAAGCCGCCCGTGGGATACGGACCGTGACGGCTTTGTGCTTTCGGAGGGTGCGGGCGTGCTCGTCCTCGAAGAGTATGAGCACGCGAAACAACGCGGCGCACGTATTTACTGCGAGCTGGTCGGCTACGGCATGAGCGCGGATGCAAACCACATCACCGCACCTCCTGCCGATGGCGATGGTGCGGCCCGGTGTATGACCAACTCCATGCGTAACGGCGGCGTGAATCCCGATGAGGTGGACTACATCAATGCTCATGGCACGTCCACGCCGCTCGGCGACATTGCAGAAACGATTGCGGTAAAGCGCTGCTTCGGCGATCACGCGAAAAAGCTCGCCGTCAGCTCGACCAAATCCATGACCGGTCATCTGCTCGGCGCGGCAGGCGGCATTGAAGCGGTGTTCACTGCGCTATCGATGCTTCATCAGGTCGCGCCGCCTACGATCAACCTCGTCAACCAGGATCCGGAATGCGACCTGGACTACGTCCCCAACGAAGCGCGCGACATGAAGATCAACGTGGCGATTTCAAACTCGTTCGGGTTTGGCGGCACCAACGGCAGCCTGGTGTTTCGCGCGGTCTGACGTCGCAGGCTAGCATCGCGCGCATCATGGGCCGCGGATTCGCTCAAGACCCATGAATCTCATCAACGGCGTACCCGGCGATACGATCGGCATAAACGATCGCGGATTGCTCTACGGTGATGGCGTCTTTCGGACGCTGCTCCGGCGTAGTGGTGTTCCGCTGCTATGGGACCGGCAATACGCGAAGCTCGCGAGCGACTGCAGCGCCCTGCGTATCGAGTGCCCGTCACAATCAGTCTTCGAGCGCGACTTCGATCTGCTGCCGGCGTCAGATGCCGACTGCGTGATCAAACTCATCGTTACGCGGGGCGATGGCCCACGCGGGTATGTCGTGCCCGCCAACACGCGCGCGAATCGCGTCGTTACCTGCGGTCCGTTACCAGCGCATGCTCACCCCTCCGCAGGATCCGCAGCGCGTATACGCTGGTGCAACACGTCGCTCTCAGTCCAGCCTGCGTTGGCCGGTGTCAAGCATCTCAACCGGCTGGAGAATGTGCTCGCCCGCAGCGAGTGGCATGATCCGACAATCTTCGACGGCCTGATGCTGACTGCCGGGGGCGAAGTCATCAGCGGCACGATGAGCAATCTCTTTCTGGTGCGAAACGGGCAACTGAACACGCCTGCGATCGACCGCTGCGGTGTCGACGGAGTGATGCGCAAGCTCGTGCTAGAGCTTGCCGCGGCGCATCAAGTGCCCGTCATCATCGGTACTGTCCGGCGCCAGGATGTGCAAACGGCCGACGAGATATTTCTCGTTAACAGCGTAATTACATTAGTGGCCGTTGGAGCGCTCGAGACTACGAAGTGGACGCCAGGACCATTGAGCACCCAAATACAGCGCTGGATCGTCGATGCTCAAAGTCATTAAGCGCTGGTTGATCCGGATCCTGGTCGCCGGTGTTGTTCTGGCGGTGCTGTCGATTGGCTGGCTCGTGATTTATGCGACAAGCGATCTGCCGGTAACGCCGCCCGTGCAATTCTCGCTCAAGCATGGCAGCAGTCTGCGCAGCTCCGCACGCCAACTCCAGGCGGCCGGCATAATCAATTCCCCGGGTCAGTTCGAGCTGCTCGCGCGGCTGAAGGGCGATGCGCTCAACGTGCAGGCCGGCAATTACGAGATCACCGGAAACATTTCACCCTATTTATTGTTGCGCCTGATTACGTCAGGACCGCACGGTCAGGATCAAATCACCGTCGTCGAAGGCTGGACTTTCAGACAGCTGCGCGACGCGCTGGACGCTCATGCCGCTATCAAGCATGACACGCGGGGACTTGCAGAGTCCGAGATCGCCGATCGTTTGGGCACGAAATCACCGTCACTCGAAGGGTGGTTCTTCCCGGAGACGTACTATTTTACGAACGGCAGCAGCGATGTCTCGATTTTGCGCCGTGGCTATCGCATGATGCAGTCACAGCTCGAAGATCGATGGAAAGCGCGCGCGTCTGGATTGCCGCTCGCTACGCCGTATGAAGCACTCATACTGGCGTCGATCGTTGAGAAAGAGACCGGCCAGGCGAGCGAGCGTCCAATGATCGCGGCGGTATTCATTAACCGATTGCGCAACGGCATGAAGCTGCAAACCGATCCGACGGTGATCTATGGTCTCGGTGAGAACTTCGATGGTAATTTGCGCAAGCGCGATCTCCTCACTGATACCGCATACAACACTTATACGCGTACCGGTTTACCGCCCACTCCGATATCGCTTCCGGGCGTCGCCTCCCTGACTGCCGCGCTCAATCCGGCGCCAACAAATGCTTTATATTTTGTCTCGCGCGGCGACGGCACGTCGCACTTTTCGGGATCGCTGACGGAACACGAGCGTGCGGTAACCAGGTATCAACGACGGGGCAATCGCTGAGACGATGCGCGGGAAATTCATAACACTCGAAGGAATCGATGGCGCAGGCAAGAGCACTCATCTCGCCGCCCTCGCCGATCTCTTACGCGAGCATGGGCACGTCGCGCGCACAACCCGCGAGCCGGGCGGCACGGAACTTGGCGAACGCCTGCGCGCGCTGCTGCTCGATTCCGCGCAAGTCATGCATCTCGAAACGGAAGCGATGCTCATGTTCGCGGCACGGCGTGAACATCTCGACAAGGTCATCGAGCCGGCGCTGTCGAAAGGCGAGTGGGTAATCTGCGATCGCTTTACCGACGCAACCTTCGCGTACCAAGGGAGCGGACGCGGCGTGGATTGGGCGCGCTTGCAACTCCTCGAAGAATGGGTGCAGCGCGGGCGGCAGCCCGACCTTACACTGCTATTCGATCTCGCCCCGGCAGTCGGACGCGCGCGTGCCGGACGCATCAAACCGCCCGACCGCTTCGAACAGGAGCGAGACGATTTCTTCGAACGCGTGCGAGCGGGTTATTTGCGGCGTGCCGCCGAAGCACGATCGCGGATACGCGTCATCGACGCCGGCGCCAGCATCGCCGATGTTCGTGCACAGCTGGTTGAGATCGTGAACGCAATATGCCTCTAACCGCTTACCCGTGGCATCAGACGCAGTGGCGCGACATTCTGGAACGACGGCACGCGCTGCCTCATGCGTTATTGATTCGCGGCGGTGAGGGAATCGGCAAGCTCGATTTCGCGCGCAAACTCGCACAGTCTGTAGCGTGCGATAGTCCGGCCGGCGATGGTGCGGCGTGCGGCGAATGTCAGAGCTGCCGCTGGTTCGCCATTGGAACTCATCCCGACTATCGCGAGGTGTTACCCGAGGTTTTGCGTCCCCGGCGGGAAGACGATGCGCCGCCGAGCGAGCGCAAGCCGAGCCAGTTCATCTCGATTGACGACGTTAGAAATCTGCACGACTTTATCAACCTGACGGCGCGTGGCGACGCAGGCAAGACCATCGTGTTCTTTCCTGCCGAAACGCTCAATGTCAACGCAGCAAATGCGCTGCTGAAAAGTCTAGAAGAGCCGCCGCCGGCCACGCGTTTCATATTAGTTAGCCACCGGCCCGGCTATCTGCCCCCGACCGTTCTCAGCCGCTGCCAGCAGCTCGCGCTGCCGACGCCACCTGCTGCTGCAGCGGAGCAATGGCTGCGGGAGCAGGGCGCAGACAATCCCGCACTGAGCCTCGCTCATACGGGAAATGCGCCTCTCGCGGCTGCTGCGCTCGAGGATGATGAGTTCTGGCGTCACCGACAAATGCTGCTCGACGGGCTCGCTGCGACAAAACCCGCCATGCTCGTTCTCGCGGAACGCGTGCGCGATTACCCGATCCCACGGGTAATCGCTTTTCTGCAGCGCTGGACGTACGACTTATTGAGTGTGAGTGCAACAGGGAAGGTCCGCTACAACGCCGATTACGCGAAGGACCTTGCGCGCATCGCCCCATCGCTGCAAGCAACCGAAACCGTACGCTATCACCGCATGCTGCTGGCTCAGCAGCGCATGATCCATCATCCGCTCAACGCCCGGCTTCTGATCGAGCAGTTGCTGCTCGCGTACCAGGCGCTGCTACGCGGCCAGGCACTCCCGCCCATATAACGCCGGTGCAGTTGCTGCACGAGACGCATCGCGCCACGTGCGAGCTAAGATGGGACCTTATTTCTTTTCAGTATCAGCGGGCGCCGGCGCAGTCGCCGTGGCGCTGTCTGATTTAGGCGCCGCATCAGCGCCGGGGGCGCCCTGTGGTCCTGTTGCGCCTTGCGGTCCGGGCGCACCTTGCGGACCTGGAACCGGAACAGCCACGGTAGCAGGCGGGGACGACTGAGTCTGCGTGGGCACCGGCTGAACAACGGTTTTCTCGCATGCGGTTAACCCGATGGCAGCAATCGCGGCCAAGGACCAGATTCGATAGTTCATGTCTTTCTCCTCCTGGTTAAATGTTAAATTCGCGGTGCTACGGACGTCACTGTTCCGCCGACGCTCGCGGGCCGGCGGAACAAGCTGCGACAGTTATACCGGCGGACGACGGCCGAGGACTGCGAATATCAGCGCAAGCACGATGCCGACGACCGCGAGTATCCAGGCAATGTTGACTGCGGTGCCTGCGATACCACTGAAGCCGAGCACGGCTGCGATAAGAGCGATGACGAAGAACGTAATGGCCCAAGAGATCATAAGCACTCCTATAGTGGTTGTGGTTAGTTGTTATTGCCAGCGACGCACCGTCGCATGAACGCACTCTAGGGTTTATTCCATTGGAATTTAATCGGACACCGTCCTAAAGCACCGTAAGGTCGCACCTACAGTGGAACTTTGCGCCAACTGGTACCACCTAAGAAGTAGTTAGCGAGCACCGTGCAGCTCGTTGTGATGACCGCAGCGACACTCGATTGCGGAGAATAAGCGCACATAACAAAACGCCTACTCATCAAGGAGCCATCAATGAAAAAGGTTTATTCCGTTGGCGCATTTCTGGTTGCCGCGCTGGTCGCCGGAGGCTGCGCAGAGCCGCAACCATATTCGTCACAGTATCCTTCACAACCTCAGCCATATCCGCAGTCGTATCCAGCTCAGGGATACCCACCCCCGCCGCAGCAGGGCTATTCACAGTCCACAGGAACGGTTGACCGGATCGAAGTCGTACAGAAGAGTGACCCGAGCAATATTGCCGGCACAATCATTGGCGGCATCGTTGGCGGGCTGATCGGCCACCAGATCGGCGGCGGCACGGGAAACACGGCTGCAACGATCGCGGGTGCCGCCGGCGGCGCATATGCGGGCAATCAGGTCGAACAGCGCAAGCGCGCTCCGCATGAATCGTTTCGTGTCACCGTGCGCATGGACAACGGTCAATACCAGACCATTACCACGGAGAACATCACCGACCTGCAGACCGGCGATCGCGTGCGAATCGACGGCAATCGCATAGCGCGCTATTGAGGCATACGCGGGTCGTTCATATCACGAACGACCCGTATGGAGTTGATGGTTTGGGGAGGTGCTGCAATCACAGAGTGATGTCGTCGCTTTAACTGGTCACCGGACGAAGACGTCGTTAAAGTACTGGGTGCAACTCACCCGGCGCTTCAATGCTCGTCGATTCACACTGCCATATCGATTTTCCCGAACTCGCCGCTGACCTCGACGCCGTATTGGCGCTCATGGCTGCGAACGGAGTCGGGCGTGCGCTTTGTGTATCCGTCACGTTGCAGGATTTTCCGCGCATCCAAAAAATCGTTGGAGAGCGTCCGCAGATTTATGGCTCGGTCGGTGTCCACCCAGATTACGAAGGTCTCGACGTATCGTGCGACGAACTCGTCAAGCTTGCCGCGCGTCCAAAGATTATCGCGGTCGGTGAAACCGGCCTCGACTACTATCGGTTAAAGGGCGACCTCGAATGGCAACGCGATCGGTTTCGCACTCATATCGCGGCCGCGCGCGCGTCCGGGAAGCCGCTTATCATCCATACACGGGAAGCCGCCGCGGACACGATCCGCATCATGCAGGAGGAGGGCGCCCGGGACGCAGGCGGCGTCATGCACTGCTTCACGGAAAGCTGGGAAGTCGCGGCGGCGGCTATCGGCCTTGGGTTCTACATTTCATTCTCGGGCATAGTGACCTTCAAGAACGCAAAAGCCATCAAGGAGGTCGCGACAAAGGTGCCGCTGGAAAACATGCTGGTCGAAACCGATTCGCCCTATCTCGCGCCGGTGCCGTATCGTGGCAAAACAAATCAGCCGGGCTACGTCAAACACGTGGCCGAAGAGATCGCAAGACTTAAAGGAATTTCCTTCGAGCACGTTTGCGCCCAGACGACGGACAACTTCAATCAGTTATTCAATGTTATATCGTAATCTCTTAATGCCCTACGAGCGACCTGGCGAACATCGAGTCTAATCACGACAATACAGCGACGTATCCGGATATCTTAATGCCTTACGTGAGAATCATGCTGGCTGTTTTCCTCGCGACCTCATGGCAGCTTGCGGTTGCCGGAGCGTATGAAGATATGCTGGACGCGGTCAAAAAGGACGACACCCAAGTGGTCGGTTCATTGCTGGCGCGCGGATTTGATCCCACGACCACGGACCAGCAGGGGAACACATTGCTTATCCTCGCCGCGAAGGAGGGCAGTCTAGGTGCGGTCAAGCAGTTGCTCGCCACTGCGCGCCGTCAAGTCAATGCGCGCAACATCGTCGGAGAAACTGCGCTGATGACCGCAGCGCTCAACGGCCACCTCGAGATCGTTCGTGCTTTGTTGAGCCAGGGCGCTGAAGTCAATCAGCCCGGATGGAATGCGCTGATTTATGCAGCCACCAAGGGCGACGTTAATATTGCGCGGCTACTGATTGCGTATGGCGCTGACGTTCATGCAACAGCGGACAACGGATACACGGCGCTCATGATGGCGGCACGCGAGGGCCATGCACCGATGGTTGCGCTCTTACTTGCGAATGGTGCAGATCCGAAGGCAAAAACTGCTACCGGCGTCACTGCGCTAACGCTAGCGCAGCAGAAGAATCGCGAGGACATCGTCGAGCTTATTCAAAAGCCGGTGCGATAACGCCGACGGCACGCACGTCTCGCAGCATCCGAAACCAAAGGACAAGGGCCGTGGCCAAAGATAATTTACTGACTGACGGGCGTCTTATCGGCGTGCCTTCGCGTCGAATTCCCGTTGCGCTAATAGCTTTTCCTGCTGCTCTTTTTGCGCCAGCATCCGTTTCTGCTGGGCCAGCGCCTGTTCGTGCTGTGTCTGCGCTGATTGCTGTTTCTGTGCGACCTGTTGCTGTTGCCGCCGCTTTTCCTGTAACTGTTTCTCCTGCTGCTTTTGAGCAAGCTGCTGTGTTTGCTGTGCCTGCTTTTGTTGCTGTTGCTTGTAAGCGGATTGCTGTCGCTGTTGCACCTCTCTCTGTTGTTGCTGCTTGAGATTATTGTTCGCCGTCTGTCGTGACTGGCTGTTGCTGTTTGTCGCCGCCGGCGTTGTGTTGGTCGAGGTCTTTGGCGGCGGTGTATAAACACGCGGCGAAGACGGCGGTGGTGTGTAGACCTTCGGCGGCGGCGGCGTATACGTAGACTTGCTCGAACTGGAATACGCAGCCCCGCAAGTTTGAGCGACAACCAAAAGCGCCGATGCGGTAAGTAATGTCGCCAACCGCAGTCTTAGCTGTTTTTCGGATAGTGCTTTGTAGAGTACCGTCTCATCGTTTTGCATTTGTTCCTCCGCAACGACGGAAAGCGACGGATCGATAAACCGGTTTCAACTTTCGCAGGACCGCAGCCGTCAATTTTATTAGCGACGGTTTCGCAATCGCCTTCGAGCCAACCTCCATCGACCTTCAGTCTAGCTCGAACAATTACGTGAACGAACCGCTGGAACGAGTGATCGCACATCATTGCGATAAGCGAAAGCGTTTGGCGGAACGACGTCGGGCGCCGCTGCCTGTGAGGATGAGAACGCGAGGATCGCAAGACTGGTATCTGGAAGTGCGCGGGCCATGGAGGCCGTCGAGCCGCTCGAATCGCGTTGCGGTTTGCGCTGAACTCACTTCGTATAATGTATATTATGTAAAATCCATGATACGAGAATACATTGCCGATCTCACGGCCTTGGGATGTGCATCCTAGCCCTGCCCAGCCCGAGCGCAGGAGCCGCCGGCATGCGCGCCACATCCTTACTTCAAGGTATCGCTGATCCAGTCCGCGATGCAGTCAACGCCGACTTGCCGGTTGTCTGCCTGAGCGTGATATGTCCCGCCGTCTTCCTGGGTCAATATGCGCAGCGCTTTACGTTTTGAGCCGACGGCCTCGAACAACTTGTGCGCTGACGCGACCGGCACGACCTTGTCGTCCTGGCCGTGGAGTATGAAAAACGGACACGTGATGTTCTGCGCAACGCCATCGAGCGAAAACTTCTCGGCCTTTTTGATGGCGGCCTCGCCGTCATCGATATGTCCCATGATCCAGCGGAAATGAAACGCTGATTGGGCGGTGTTCTTTGGATCGACTTCATGACGGCGCTTGATTTCACGCTGCCATCCCGCCAGGTCCCAATGCAGGGCCGCAAAAGCTACACCGGCCGCGTAGCGCTTTTCAAATGCAGCCACACGGCTCGCATAGTAGCCGCCGAAGCTGTAACCCATCACCACCACTTTCGACGGGTCGACATCCGGGCGTTTTGCTACATACTCATAAGCGGCGGATCCGGCGACTTCGTAATCATGGCGCGCATAAAGCTCTCGCAGGCGCAGCGACTCGCCCTGGCCGGGCCCATCGATCGCTAGGGTATTCCAGCCGCGGGCGGCAAATTCGAGGCCGTTGAAGAGCACGCTCATTTCCTTGCAATTGTCCATGCCATCGAAGACGACGATGGTTGGCGCCCGACCAGAAGCGCCTTGTGCTTTCATGAAGATCGCCGGCAGCGTCGTATTCTCGAATGGAACCTCGACAAACTCGATATTGCGATAGCGCCGCTCGAGTCCTGCGCGCTGACACTGCAATGATTTGCGTCCGACCTCGCGCTTTTGTTCACCCGGATAAATGAAGCGCTCGCCGGTGAAGTAATACATGCCGGAACGCAGATAGTAGTTGCCGGCGGTCATCTCATGGCCGGACGACGCAGCCTTATCGGCCACCTTTTCCAGCCGAGAGGCCATCGCGCACCATTCCTCCTGCCACGCGTCAGGCTCTGATTGCCGGGTCTTGAGTCGTTCACACACGTCGTCGATTTCGCCGAGTGCCACTGCGCCATACGGCGCCATTCCTTTCGTCACGAGCGCTGCATTCGACCACGTCATGTTGCCGGGGAATTGCTCGATCCACGTGCCGCTCGCCATACCTGTTCCTTTGCTCATTCGATGGTAATGCCGACTTCCTTGATCACCTTCGACCAGGTCGCAAGCTCTTTTTTGATAAATGCCGCGAATTCCTCGGGCGAGCTGCCGACCGGATCGGCGCCGAGACCGATGATCCGTTCCTTTACATCCGGTATTGCCAGCGCCTTTACGATGGCCTGATTAAGCCGTGTGATTATTGCCGGCGGCGTGCCTGCAGGTACGAGGACGCCATTCCATTCAATCGCCTCGAAGCCGGGAAGCGCCGCCTCCGCAATGCTCGGCACATTCGGCAGCGCAATGTTGCGCTTTAAGCTGCTGACACCGAGAGGAATCAAGCGGCCGCTCTCGAAGTGCTGTATCGAGGATGGAATCGTCGCAAACAGGATCGCGGTTTCACCGCCGACGACGGAAATGACCGCCGGGCCACCTCCTTTGTACGGCACATGGACCATCTTTATGCCGGCCATGTAGCTGAACCGTTCGGTGGCCAGATGATTCGCGCTCGCATTACCCGCGGACCCGTAATTGAGGCTGTCCGGCTTACTCTTGGCAAGGGCAATCAGCGCTTTTACCGAGCGCGCCGGAACTGACGGATGCACAGTCATCACCAGCGTCACAATCGAAACGAGACTCACCGGCAGCAGATCTTTTTCGCTATCGAAGGGCATCTTTTTCATGAGGCTCGGGTTGGCGCCGAACGTAATGTTGGGCGTTCCAACCGTGTAGCCGTCGGGGGGCGCCTTGGCCGCGATGTCCAGGCCGATAGTCGATGAAGCGCCCGGGCGATTCTCGACCACTACCGTTTGACCGAGGATCTCTGTCAGGCGAGGCGCTAGGATTCGAAACACTACGTCCGTGGAGCCGCCGGGCGCATACGGCACGATGACCCGTATGGTTTTAGACGGATAACTTTGAGCGGCTACGAAGCCCGCGCAAAGCAACGTCGATGACAGCAGCCATACCCCGGCACGCTGAAAGCCGATGTACATTGTTTGCCTCCCTGATCCTTGATTACAGCAAAGCTGTTCGATGCGGCGTCGATTAGTTAAAAGCCGAGATGCCGGTTTGCGCGCGGCCCAGCACGAGCGCATGTATATCGCTCGTTCCTTCGAGCGTATTCACTGTTTCCAGGTTCATCACATGACGGATCACGTGGAACTCATCGGAGATGCCGTTGCCGCCGTGCATGTCGCGCGCGACACGCGCAATCTCGAGCGCCTTGCCCGTGGAATTACGTTTCATCAGTGACACCATCTCGGGCGTTGCCTTGCCCTCTTCCCGCAGCCGGCTGATGTGCAGACACGCAAGCAGACCAATCGCTATTTCCGTTTGCATATCGGCGAGTTTTTTCTGGATGAGTTGATTCGCGGCCAGCGGTCGGCCGAACTGCTTGCGATCGAGTGAATATTGGCGCGCCGCATGCCAGCAGAATTCCGCCGCACCAAGCGCACCCCAGCAGATGCTGAACCGCGCATTGTTGAGACATCCAAATGGCCCTTTGAGGCCCGATACATTGGGCAGCAGATTCTCTTCCGGCACGAACACCTCGTCCATTGAAATTTCGCCCGTGGGTGAAGCGCGCACCGAAAACTTGCCCTCGATCTTCCGGGTGCCAAGTCCCTTCATGCCGCGTTCGAGAATGAAGCCGCGTATCACGCCGCCGTCGTCTTTGGCCCAGACCACCATGAGGTGCGCGATCGGCGCGTTCGTTATCCAGAGTTTGGTGCCGCTCAAAGCATAGCCGCCGTCAACCTTGCGCGCACGTGTTTTCATACTGCCGGGATCCGAACCGTGATCCGGCTCCGTCAATCCGAAACATCCGATGAGCTCGCCGGTGGCCATGCGCGGAAGGTATTTCTCGCGTTGCGCTTCGGTGCCATATGCAAAGATCGGCGTCATTGCGAGACCGCTTTGCACCGAACACGCCGATCGATATGCGGTGTCGACCCGCTCCAGCTCGCGCATGATCAAGCCATAGGCGACATAGCCGATGCCCGCGCAGCCATAGCCTTCGAGCGTAGAGCCGAGAAAGCCGAGCTCGCCCATCTCACTCATAATGTCGATGTCGAACGTTTCATTGCGGTTCGCCATTAGAATGCGCGGCATCAGCTTCTCCTGCGCATACTGGCGCGCAGTGTCGCGTATCAGCTTCTCTTCATCGGTGAGCTGCTGCTCGATGAGAAGCGGATCGTGCCAGTCAAAGCTGCCGCCGGTAAGCGTAACGGAAGTGGTTTCTGCCATGGCCGGTCCCGGAAAGAAAAAAGGCCGGCAGCTTGTGCGCTACCGGCCCGGTGTTGACTGTTACGCTTAAACTCTTTCGAGAATTGCTGCGAGGCCCTGGCCGCCGCCGATGCACAGGCTGACGAGTGCATAACGGCCGCCGCTGCGCTGCAACTGGCGTGCCGCAGTCAGCGCAAGGCGTGCACCCGACGCGCCGAGCGGATGTCCGACCGCAATCGCACCGCCGTTCGGATTGACACGCTTGTCATCCAGTGCAACACCCAGGCCTTTCAGGCATGAAAGGACCTGCGTCGCGAATGCCTCGTTGATCTCGATGATGTCCATGTCTTTGATGGTGAGACCCGCGCGCTCGAGCGCTTTCTTCGACGCAGCGACGGGACCGATGCCCATAATGCGCGGCGGCACGCCGGCGGCGGCGCTGGCGATCACGCGTGCGATCGGTTTCACGCCCGCCTTTTCACCCGCCTGCAAGCTCCCGAGTATCATCGCGACCGCGCCGTCGTTCACGCCCGATGCATTACCGGCCGTGGTGACGCCGCCTTCATAGAGCGTTTTCATTTTTGCGAGCGAAGCAATATCCGAAGTCGGGCGCGGATGTTCGTCTTCGGCGACTGCGGGCGCCGGTCCTTTGCGCGTCGGCGGCATTTCAACCGGTGCGATCTCGCCCGAGAAGAATCCCTCACCTTTCGCAATGGCGTATTTTTGTTGCGAGGCGACCGCAAAGGTATCTGCTTCTTCGCGCTTGATGTCGAATTCCTTGGCCAGATTGTCCGCGGTCTGCGGCATTTGATCGTCCCCGAACTTCTTCGTCAGCTTGGGATTCGAAAAGCGCGGCCCGATTGTGCTGTCGTAGATCCGCAGGTCCCGCGCAAAAGGATTTTCGCTCTTCGCGAAAACAAACGGGGCGCGGCTCATGCTTTCAGTGCCGCCAACTAAAAACACATCGCCCTCGCCTGCCGAGATCGAATGCGCCGCGTGCACAATCGCTCCGAGACCGCTCGCGCAGTTACGCTGCAGCACAGTTCCCGGGATCTCGATTGGCAAATCGGCGGCAAGGCCGGCGTGACGCGCTACGCAGCGCGAATCTTCACCGCCCTGATTCGCGCAGCCGACCACGATGTCTTCAATCTGCTCCGCCTTGAACTTGCTGTCCGCCATAACCGACTTGATAGCGCTCGCGAGCAAATCATCCGGACGCACTTTGGCGAGCGATCCCGCATAACGGCCAAATGGAGTGCGCTTTCCTTCATAGATATAAGCATTCAGCATGTCGAGGTCCTTTTCAAGTTACAAGCCACAATCAGGACGCGGGGGAAAGAGCATCGCGCATACATATGATCGACGCTCGCCGTACGCGTTGTGAAGTCTATGGTTCGTTGGTCAGTGCCGACACCTTCAGCATCGCGCGCCGGGTCAGCCAGATATTGGGCCGATACCGCGGATCGGCATAAATGCGCTGCATGGCGGAGAGTACGCGGTGTATGCGTTCGACGCCAAGCACATCTGCGAACTTGAGCGGTCCATTCGGGTAGTTGAGCCCGAGCGTCACCGCCTTGTCTATGTCTGCGGGCACCGCCGTACGGCTCTGCGCAATCGAGCAGCCGATGTTTACGATCATCGCAATAATGCGTTGCGCGATAAATCCTGGACTGTCTCTGCATACGGTCACAGGTACACCGTCGGACGACAGAAGCCCGTGTGCAGCATCGCGATACGAAGGGTCGGTCAGCGGCGTGCCCATGATCGTACGGCGTTTGACGAGCGGGAACAGCGTATCGAT
>Ga0070672_100000087_pt1 | contig 44462 bp, 41 predicted proteins | sample KBSM13metaG_FD_66151 | JGI IMG/M metagenome (GOLD analysis project Ga0070672, IMG submission 66151) | Miscanthus rhizosphere microbial communities from Kellogg Biological Station, Michigan, USA - KBS M1-3 metaG | ecosystem: Host-associated > Plants > Roots > Rhizosphere > Soil ... | reverse complement strand
GGGCACGGTCGTCAGTTCTTTTCTGATATGGCGGGCTGAGGCGTCTGGGTCCTCCGGGAGGAGGCAGACGGTGCCGTCTTCGGGGAGGTTCGAGGCGTCGATTCCGGCGTTGGCGCAGACGAAGCCGTGGTGGGTTTCCGTGATCAGGACGCCGCGCTCGGCTCGGAGGACCTCGCGGCTCTCGGAGAGCACCAGCTCCACGAGCGCCGGCTCCTTACCCAGCTTCTCTGCCAGTTCGAGCGCCTCCTCGGACGGCTCGACGTCAACCAATCGCCGCACCCGTCCCTCGGCCTTGGAGACGATCTTCTGCGAGAGCACGATGACGTCGCCGGCCTCCAGCTCGGCCCGCGCGGCGATCAACTCGCCGATCCGCATCTCCTTCTCGACCTCGGGCAGCCCCTCGACGGGCATCACCCGAAGCTCGGGGCTCATATCCCCAGCGCCTTGGCGGTGCGGCGCGCCCGCTTCGGCTGCCGCTCCAGCTCGCGGGTCAGCGCGATCACGTCGGCGGGGGTGTCGAGATCGAGTTCGATCGACGGCAGCTTCTCGACCGTGAACGGGATCCCGGCCTGGCGCGCGGCCTCGACGTGGCGGGCGCGGCTGCCCTCGCCGAAGTCCGGGGCGATCGCGTCAGGCGGGCTGAGGAGGAGGGCGTTGGTGCCTGTGCGATGGCGGTCGGGGACGATCCCGACGTAGCGGTCGGGGATCCCGGTCAGCATCCGGTCGAGCTCGCGTGGGTCGAGCAGGGGGCAGTCGCCGGCGAGCAGGACGACCCGCTCGGCGCCCTCGACTTCGGCCCGGGCGATGCCCGCCAGCGCGGCCTTGACGTGGCCGGCGTCCTCCGGGTCGGGCACGACCTCGGCGCCCGCCGCGGCCGCCAGCTCCTGGGCGATCGGGTCGCCGGTGACCACGATCAGGCGCTCGATCGCGCGGGCGCCGCCGATCGCCTCGAGCACGTCGGCGAGCATCGCCCCGGCCAGCTCACGGCGCCGCTCCTCATCGATTCCCGCGGCCAGCCGCTGCTTGGCCGAGTCGAAGCGCTTGACTGGGAGGACGGCGGTGGCTTTCAAGGGGAAGCGAGCGTAGCGGCGCAGTCGAGCACGGTCCGGGCGAGGCGGACGCGATCGGCGGCGTCCTCCATCAGCGTCTGCGTGGCGAGGGTTGGGATCTCGGCCGGCGGCGGGTCGGGGTCGCCCTCGTCGACGACCATCGCGTCGATCAGCCCGGTGTAGAGGGAGGCGACGCCGGCGGCGGTGGTGGGGCGGCCGATCCCTTCCATGAAGCGGTCGGTCGGTCCCTTGACGACCTCGCCGGCGACGTAGGGGCTGACGGCGACGACGGGGGCGGGAGCGGCGGCGATCGCCTCGCGCATTCCCGGCACGGCGAGGATCGGGCCGATGCTGATCACCGGGTTGGAGGGGCCGAGGACGATCGCCTCGGCGTCGGCGATCGCCTCCAGCGCCTCCGGCGTCGGCTCCGCCGCCTCGATCCCCTCCAGCTGCACCCCTTCGACCGGCGGCTCGCCGCCGTCGAGGATCAGGTACTCCTGCAGGGCGCGGGGGCCGGCGGGGGTGATCACCCTGGTGCGGACGGGCGAGTCCGCCATCGGCAGCACCCGCGCCTCGACCCCGAGGCCGCGGGCGATCTGGGCCTGGGCGTCGGTCGGGCGGCCGCCCGCGTCGATGAACTCGCGCCGGTAGAGACAGGCGGCGAGGTCGCGGTCGGAGAGGCCGAACCAGCTGGGGGCGCCGAGCTGCTTCAGCCGCTCGAAGACCGTGAAGCTGTCGTCGCGGATCCCCCAGCCGCGCTCGGCGTCGATCTCGCCGCTGAGCCAGTAGGTGACGAGGTCGGGGTCGGGGGAGACGTGAACGCCGAGCGCCTCGATGTCGTCGCCGGTGTTGGCGATCACGGCGAGGTCGCCGCCGACCTCCTCCTGCATCCCGGCGGCGAGCTTGGCGCCGCCGGTGCCGCCGGCGAGAAGCGCGACGCGCATCCCTAGGCCACCGGCCCGCGCTTCGCTCGCGGCGCGAAGAATCGGGGATGCACGCTTGCTCGCTCCGCGCTCACGCCCAGTGGTCGCCGTCGGGCAGGCCGGTGAGGCGGATCCCCGCGTGCACCTTGTAGCGGCTGTTGACCGAGATCAGCATCGGCGTCAGCTGCTCGACGATCCGGGCGATCTCCAGCGCCCCCGCGTTGACCGCGCGCAGGCCGGGGATCAGCTCGATCAGCCGTGCCACCCGCGCCTTGTCCGCCTTCTTGTCGCCGCAGACGAGGATGTCCTCACCCAGCTCCGCGTCGAGGTCGGCGAGGGTGGGGGCGCCGACGGTGTGCAGGGCGGAGACGACGGTGACGCCGTCGGGGACCATCTCCTGCGCCTGCTGCGCGGCCGAGCCCTGCCAGACGCCGAGCGAGCGGGTCGCCTTGCCGCTGACCGCGGCGGCGAGGGGGACGGTGCAGTCGACGAGGAGCTGGCCGGGCCGCAGCGCCTCGCGCAGGTTGTTGAGGTTCTCCGATTGGGCGCGGAAGGGGACGGTGAGGAAGACGATCTCCCCCTTGGTCGCCGCCTCGGCGTTCTCGAGTCCGGTGACTTCGGCACCGGCGACGTCGGCCCGGACCTTTGCCGCCGCCTCCTCGGCCCGCTCCGCCGCGCGCGAGCCGAGCACGACCGGTACGCCCGCCATCGCCCAGCGCCGCGCCAGGCCGGCGCCGAGGGCGCCCGTCCCGCCGATGATCGGGATCGGTTCGCGGGTGGGAGCTGCGGTGGGGTCGGTCGTGGCCAAGGCCGCGCAGTCTATGCTCCCGGCCGCATGAGGCTCGAGGGCAAGAAGGCGCTGGTCACCGGCGGAGCGAGCGGCATCGGGGCCGCGATCGCCGCCCGGCTCTCAGCCGAGGGGGGCGAGGTCTGGGTCGGCGACATCGATGCGCCCGGCGCCGAGAAGGTGGCGGGGGAGATCGCCGGCCACGCGGTCGAGCTCGACGTCACCGATTTAGAGGCGGCGCGCGCGGCTGTGGCCGCGACGGGGGACCTCGACATCCTCGTCAACAACGCCGGCACCGACGAGTTCGGCTTCTTCGTCTACGTGAGCCAGGAGCAGTGGCAGCGGGTGCTGGACGTCAACCTCGGCGGCGTCATCAACTGCACCCACGCGGCGCTGCCGGGCATGCAGGAGCGCGGCTACGGCCGCATCGTCAACATCTCCTCCGAGGCCGGTCGGGTCGGCTCCAAGGGCTCGGCCGCCTACAGCGCCGCCAAGGCCGGCGTGATCGGCTTCACCAAGGCGATCGCCCGCGAGGCCGCCCGCTACGGCGTCGCCGTCAACGCGATCGCCCCCGGCCCGATCGAGACGCCGCTCCTGATGGGCGCCAAGGAGTTCGGCGAGATCGGCGAGAAGGTGATCGAGACGATGCGCTCCTCCACCCAGATGGGCCGCCTGGGGCAGCCCGAGGAGGTGGCGGCTGCCGCCGCCTTCCTCGCGTCCGACGACGCCAGCTACGTGACGGGCGAGACGCTGGGTGTCAGCGGCGGCCTGGGAATGGTCTAAACGCCCCAAGTTGCACGAACAGCAGCGGGGTAAGGGGGAGAGTCTCCCGCGATTGGCGACTTAACATCGCTATGGCGAGATCAACTCTCCAATCGTCCGATGACCGGCGCCGGGAGCGGGTGCGGATGGCGCGGGAGGCTTGGGAGCTGGCGCGCAGGCAGCATGCGGTCGTGTCCAGCGATCAGCTTCGCGAGATCGGATACACGCGCCAAGCGATCCACCACCGGATCAGGACGGGACGGCTGCACCCGCTGCATCGCGGGGTGTACGCGGTGGGACGGGCACATGTCACCGATCACGGCCGCTGGGCAGCCGCGGTCATCGCTTGCGGGGCCGGCGCTGCGCTGAGTCATTCCAGTGCCGCGGCTCTCTGGCGTATTGGGTCAGAGAAGCGCGGTTTGGTGGAGCTCTCCTTGCCCAGCCTTTCTCGTCGGTGCCGCCCAGGGCTTCGGATTCACCAGCGGCCTTCGCTGCGGGCGGGCGACGTCACCACCGAGTACGGCATTTCCGTTACCACTCCCATCCAGACCCTGATCGACATGTCGCTGTGCCTCGACCGGCCGGGCGTCGAGCGGATGATCAACGAGGCCGATAAATACAACCTCACGCACCCGCCCCAGCTGCGAGGGGCTCTCGACGAGCGCAGCGGCGAACCCGGCGTTGCCCGGCTGCGCCAGATCCTCGACCGCCGCACCTTCCGGCTCACCAAAGAGGAGCTGGAACGGCGGTTCCTCCCGCTCGCCCGCAAGGCCGGCCTGCCGGTGCCGCTCACCGGCCAGGTCGTCAACGAGTTCGAAGTCGACTTCTACTGGCCGCAGCTCGGCCTGGTCGTCGAGACCGACGGCCTCCGCTACCACCGCACTCCTGCCGAGCAGGCGCGGGACCGGCTGCGCGACCAGGCGCACACGGCCGCCGGGCTGACCCAGTTGCGCTTCACCCACGAGCAGGTGCGCTACGAACCCGAGCACGTGGCGAGGATCCTCGTTCAGACGCGAGTCGCTTGGCCATCGCGACGAAGTAGTCCAGCGCCTGCGGGTTCGCCAGCGAGTCTCGGCTCGCGACCTTCTCCACCGCCGCGCCCATCAGGATCCGCTTCACCGGCACCTCGAGCACCTTGCCGCTGAGGGTGCGGGGGACCTCCTCGATCTGGAAGACCTCATCGGGGACGTGTCGTGGCGAGCACTGTTCGCGGATCCGTCGGGCGATCTCCTTCGGCAGCTCCTCGTCCAGCCCCGCTCCCTCGCGCATCACCACGAACAGCGGCATCCAGCCGTCGGTGCCGGGGCGCGGCACGTCGACCACCAAGGCGTCGACGATCGCGTCGATGCTCAGCACCGCCCGGTAGATCTCGCTCGTCCCCATGCGGATGCCGCCGCGGTTGATCGTCGAATCCGAGCGGCCGTAGATCACCGCGGTCCCGCGCCGGGTCAGTTCAAGCCAGTCGCCGTGGCGCCAGACCCCGGGGAACATCTCGAAGTAGCTCTCGCGGTAGCGGCTGCCGTCCTCGTCGCCCCAGAAGAAGAGCGGCATCGAGGGCATCGGCTCGGTCACGACCAGCTCGCCGACCTCCTCGACCACCGGCTCGCCCTCCTCGTTCCAGGCCTCGACCGCCGCGCCCAGCGCCCGTGCCTGGATCTCGCCGCGGTGGACGGGGAGCGTCGCGACGCCGCCGACGAAGGCGGTGCAGAGATCGGTGCCGCCGCTGGTCGAGAACAGCCAGGTGTCGGCGCCGACGTGCTGGTAGATCCAGTCGAAGCCCTCGGGGGAGAGGGGGGAGCCGGTCGAGCCGATCGCTTTCAGGTGGCCGAGGTCGCGGCCGGCGCCGGGCTCGACCCCCGCCTTCATGCAGGCGCCGATGTAGGCGGCGCTGGTGCCGAACATCGTGATCCCGGCCCGCTCGGCGAGGTCCCAGAGCGCTCCCATGTCCGGGTGGCCGGGGTTGCCGTCGTAGAGGACGATCGCCGCCCGCGTCAGCAGGCCCGAGACGAGGAAGTTCCACATCATCCAGCCGGTCGTCGTGAACCAGAAGAGGCGGTCGCCGGGGTGGGCGTCGACGTGGAGGTTGAGCTTCTTCAGGTGCTCGAGCAGGATCCCGCCCTGGCCCTGGACGATGGCCTTCGGCAGCCCGGTCGTGCCGGAGGAGTAGAGGACCCAGAGCGGGTGGTCGAAGGGCACGCGCTCGAACTCGAGGGCCGCGCCCTCGCCTTCGCGGAGAAGCTCCTCCCAGCGCAGCGTGTCGCGCAGCGGCGAGAGGTCGGGCTCGGCGTCGAGGTAGGGGAGGACGATGGTCCGCTCCAGGCTCGGCATCGCCTCCTGCAGCCGCGCCACCGTCTCGCGGCGGTCGAAGCCCTTGCCGCCGTAGCGGTAGCCGTCGACCGCGAAGAGGACCTTGGGCTCGATCTGGGCGAAGCGGTCGACGACGCTGGCGGGGCCGAAGTCGGGCGAGCAGCTCGACCAGATCGCGCCGATCGAGGCGCTGGCGAGGAAGGCGACGATCGTCTCCGGGATATTCGGCAGGTAGGCGACGACGCGGTCGCCGCGCTCAACCCCGAGCGCGCGCAGCCCCGCCGCGGTCGCGGCGACCTGGCGCCGCAGCTCGCCCCAGCTCAGCTCGCCCAGCTCGCGCAGCTCGGAGGCGTGGAGGATCGCCGTCTCTGCCTCGTCCTTGCCGGCGAAGACGTGCTCGGCGTAGTTGAGTCGCGTGCCGGGGAACCATCGCGCGCCCGGCATCTCCCGGCTTCCCAGCGCCGCGCCGCGCCCGCCGTCGGCCTGGACGCCGAAGAAATCCCAGATCGCGGACCAGAAGCCATCGAGATCTTGAACGGACCACCGCCAAAGCTCGTCATAGCCACTGAAGGAGAGGCCGCGCTCGCGCTCCAGCCAGTGCATGAGCTCGGTCAGCCGCGAGCGCTCGACCAATTCGGTCGACGGCTCCCAAAGCAGCTCCCCGTTAGCGGTGTTCACTCGATGCCGGAGGTGGGATTCGAACCCACAAGCCCGCAAGGGCAATCGATTTTGAGTCGATCGCGTATGCCAATTCCGCCACTCCGGCTCTGCCCGAACGATAAAGCCGGATCAGGCTGGCTGCGGCTGTTCCGCGCCGGCGCCGTAGTCCTCGCCGGAGCCGATCGGGCGCTCCTCCTCGACGTGCCACTCCTGGTTGAAGGCGTAGAGAGAGGCGGCGACGAGGACGATCTGCAGCAGGCCGAGGACGATCACCAGCAGCCCGACCAGCGACGAGCCCAGCGCCGCTTCGTCGAAGCCGGCGCGGTCGCGGTTGAACCAGCTTTCGGCGCCGACCGCGCAGAAGATCGCGAGGATCATCGAGAGCGCCGCCGCGACCGGCAGGATGCCGCGGTTCCAGCGCGCGACCAGGAAGGCGAAGAAGGCGTAGAGGAAGGCGAAGATCGCGCAGACGATCCCCATCCCGCCGCCGCCCTTCAGCAGCGACCAGCCGCCGATCGTGATCAGCGCCGCGACCACCGCCGTCGCCGCCAGCAGCAGGACGACGACGAACTTGGTCGTGACCGAGCTCGCCTTCTCCCGATTCGGCCGCCACAGTTCGTAGCCGGGCCTTACCTCTCCTACCGCCACGGCCCGATCATAGAATCTGTCAGCGACGCGGCGGCGTTGGCCGCGCGTTAAGGGCCAGACGGCCCGGCCACGCGGGCGTGGCGGAATTTGGCAGACGCGCCAGGTTTAGGTCCTGGTGGGCTTCGGCCCGTGGGGGTTCAAGTCCCTCCGCCCGCACTGCTCCTCTACGATTGCGGCTCTGGGGCACTGGCCAAACTGGCTAAGGCACCGGTCTCCAAAACCGGCGATTCTAGGTTCGAGTCCTAGGTGCCCCGTCTCGGATTCCTAGCTGTGGAGCCAAATATTCCCCTGATTTGCAGGAGTTAAGGCACCCGGTTTGATTGTGCGGCGAATCTACTTTTTGAGGGGAATTTCGTGCCTGAGCGCGACAGTCTCCAAAGGTTTCGTTCCCCCGCCGTTCCCCCGGAGGCCTTTATTCCTGTCCGATTTGAGCGCTAAAATCCTGGGCGCTTGACAGAATTTGCGTCCGACTCCAGTGCTCTAGTAGCCTGTCGATAGGAGAACTGCGATGGCCACTGTTGAAGAAATCAAGAGCGCTTCTCAGAAGACCGTTGTTAGCGGTGCTTCGGTCATTGCTGCCGCTAAAAAGCCTGCCGTGAAGGCCTTTTGGGAGAAGGCTCGGGCTTACGGTGCGAGCGTGAAGGACAGCGGCCGCGACCACTCCCGCTGATTTCTCGATCTAGGGAAGCGGCATATAGAGACGCATGAGCCCCTCTCCGGTAGGAGAAGGAGTGTCGGTGAGCTCAAAGCCCCATTCCCGCCACATAGCTTCCGTCGCGGCATCGTAAGGATCCAACGTAAGCAGCCCCTTGCCCTCCTGAACCGCCAGATCGCTTGCGACTGATCCCGCATGCAGGACGGCTGCGGCGGCAGATCCATCAGGAGCTTGAGCTGCTCGAGCCATCCACTTGATATGGGACGAGCCAATTTCCGAGCCACCCAAGAACTTCAGAACATCCCGTTTATCGGCATCGCGGATCTCGGCTTGCCCCGATGAGAGCGTGTAGTAGGCGATGACCTCTCCCTCGTCAAGCAGTATCCGCGTAACAGAGCTCCGATCTTCAATCGCGAACTCACGAAGCCATTGGGTTGCTGCAGCGGCTCCGTCTTTGCCGGCCGGGCCTTCCTCGCTTGCCTCAAAGCGCTGCATTGCCTGGGCCAAACTCGGCTCTGCAGCAGCGGCCTCGAAGTCCACGCGGAACCAAGCGCCGCCCTCGTATGGGGGAGTTCTGGACATTGTTTTTCCGTCCGGTATCGAGCTCTAGCCTCACGAGTTCCTAAAGAAGACAGCGAGACCTATCGAGCTGCCGACCGTATCGCGGCAAGCGGCGGATTCCGCAGCTTTGATTCGCCGGGAGGAGAGGTTGTGACGAGCAGCGAGCAAATTGAAAAGGCGATCCAAGCCGCTATCGCAGGCTGTAAAGAGCTCAAGATCGATTACCGACTCGAAGGTGATCGCATCGTGCAACCCCACGCCCTCTTTCGGCGAAGCGACGGTCGGATCTTTATCGATGCGGTGCAGGTAGCGGGAGTAAGTTCGGGGGGTGCCCCAGAAGGCTGGAAGCAGTTTGAGGTTTCGGAGATCTCTACGGCCACGCTTCTTGAGTCAGGATTTGACATAGCGAGCGAGTACGACCCTTCTGCGGATCGCTACAAGGCAGGGTTGATCCAAGGGGTTGCTTAATGCTTGAACTCGACTCGTTCGAAGTCGAAGGCTTCCGAGCATTAGCCGAAACTGTCGAGATTCCACTGCGCTCACCAACGATCCTGACCGGCGGCAATGACGGCGGAAAGAGCACCGCGCTTCAGGCGCTTCACTTTCTCTTGGGGGGCCCGCAGCCAGTCGAGGCGGATTACACGCTGCTGGGTCCTCCTCGGAATGGAAGTACTGAGCCGCTGCGGGCGGCCAAGATTGTCGTCGCTGGGTCTTTCTCCGAGGCGAAGGGCGGGACGCTGCGGCTCCGGCGCAGCATTGAGCCGAATGCATCACCACGGTATGAACAGCTGCTAGAGGTGCCTGTCGATCCCGAGCTACGCGACCTTGAGACTCTGAAGTTGGACCAGCTGAAAGCCCTTTGTGCTGCCCGAGGCTTGGAGGCGGTAGGTAAGGCCAGCGCTAAGGCCTCATGGCTCGAGCCTTTGCAGCAGCTCGCTGGCCAGACAGATCAAGTCGAGGAGTGGGTGGAGGCCCCGCGCGACCTCGTCGCAAAAATGCCCCGCTTCGTTCCCTTCTCCTCAACCGAAGAGCCAGACCCTGAGCTTCAAATCCGGTCGGCCCTCAAAGTCGCGTTTGAACAGGCGCTCGATGACGCCAGTCTCATCGGCCCCGTGCGTGAAGCGGAGGTGCAAGTACATGAGCGGCTTTGCGAGGAGGCGAGTGATCTCTGCGAGCACATTCAGGAGCGTTGCCCTGAGCTCAATGGAATTGCCGTCGTCCCTGATGTCGCCTTCAGCGAAGGATTCCGCAGCGTTGAGGTGCAGGCGAGTCGTGGCAACACCGTGGGTGTTGCCCTGGAGCGTTCCGGAGCGGGACGGCGTCGTCGGATCAATTTGGCGGTCTGGGAGTGGACCGAGAAGCTGCTAGAGGCTGCGGTCGACGATGAGCGGGCCACCGTCATTGCGTATGACGAGCCAGACACTCACCTCGACTACGGCCACCAGCGCCAACTCGTCAATCTGATCCAAAGCCAGTGCGCAAGTCCCCACACCAGGATGATCATCGCCACGCATTCGCTCAACCTGATCGACCGCGTGGATATTTCAGATGTCGTGCATCTGCGTTTGATGGACGAGGAGACTCAGGTCGAACGCTTGCTGGCGGCTGAGCACGAGGAAACCGAGCGCTACCTAGCGGATGTCTCCGAGGCAATGGGCTTGCGCAACAGCGTGCTCTTGCACGAGCGCTGCTTTGTGGGGGTGGAGGGGCCGAGCGAGATGCAAGCTATTCCCGTCCTATTCCGTCTCGCAACCGGGATGAGTTTGCAATCCGCGGGCATAGCCCTCATCGCTGGCAATAGCAATGAGGGCGCACTCAGGGTCGCCGAGTTCCTGAAACTTCATGGACGGCGCCTCTCCTTCATCGTTGACGAGGACTCAAAAACGGGTTCGACTAGAAAGCTCTTTCGACCAGAGAAGTTGCAACAGATGGGGATCGAGGAGGACGAGGTCCACTACGTTGGCAGCGCCGAGATCGAGGATCTTTTCAGCACTCTGCAGTGGATCGCTGCCGCTAACAAGAATTGGCCGCGTGATGATGGTCGTACCTGGGACCCCGAGGATCTCGCTCCACTTGCTCATGCTTCCAAGTTTTCGTCAGCGCTGATGAACCTGATGCGGGGTGGATCGACCGCGGCTCCCAGGGGGAAGCCGGCCTACCTCTTTGCCGTGGCTCAAAGCCTGGATAAACCCGATGAGGTGCCCCAGCAGTTGCGAGATGTTTTTTCCGATCTCATCGTGCAGGCAAACGGCGCTTGAAATTTCGTTCCAAGTTCGTTCCCCCTGGCGTTCCCCCGAAGGGTTCGATGCCTTATATTTCGCAGCGCAGAGCCAGATCTGGAGCTAAGGCACCGGTCTCCAAAACCGGCGATTCTAGGTTCGAGTCCTAGGTGCCCCGTTCGATACTCGGTGCGCAGTTTGGGTACCAAGAGTTGCGTCAGCCGCCCGGTTATGGAAGGTTCCCCGGCGGATGCTCAGGTGGCACCGACTACTCGCAGGGCTTCTCGGCGCCCTCCTCGTCCTCGCCGCGCAGGTGCCGGTGACCGCTGCGGCTCCCGCTCCGACGGGCATGGGCTGGACCGTGATCGACCGCTACGGCGGCGACGACAACGGCGACGGCAGGCTCGACGACGTCGACGGGCCCAGCCCGCTGCGGCCCGCCGACCTCAACACCTTCGGGGTGCGGGTGCTGCCCTCGGCGGCGATCTGCGCGGAGCTGGCGAGGGCGACCTGGCGGGTCGACGGGGCGGCGGCCGAACCTCTCCTCGAGCCCGGCGATGAGCCTGACGAGGAGTGCGGCGCCGTCTTCGAAGTCGAAGGCGAGGGCGAGCACACGATCAAGGTCCTCGCCAGGAACCGGGCGGAGGTGGCACGGGTCGAGGTCGACGACACGCTGATCGTCGCCCTCGGCGACTCGGTCGGCTCCGGGGAGGGCAGCCCGGAAGGCCCGGTGGGCGCAGCGGATCGATGGCTCGACCCTCATTGCCACCGCAGCGCCGCGGCGGGCTTCCAGCAGGCGGCGAACCAGCTCGGCAAAGTCGACAGGCGCCGCTCGATCACCTTCGTCAGCCTCGCCTGCTCGGGCGCCCGGATCGACACCGGTCTGCTCGAGCCCTACGTCGGCATCGATCCCCTGCCCGCGGAAGTTTCGTATCTGCCGCAGGTCGATCGGCTGGGCGAAATCGCCGGCCGTCGCCTCGTCGGCGACGACGAGGCGGGGGTCGACGCGGTCCTGCTCAGCGTCGGCGCCAACGACGTCCGCTTCTCCGGCGTCGTCAAACAGTGCGCGCTGCCCGGCGACTGCCGGGCGGTCTCGAAACGCTCGCTCGACAGCAGGCTGGAGGCCCTCGACGACCGCTACGACGAGCTCGGCGAAGCGCTCGGGCAAGCCGCCCCCGGCACCCCCGTCTTCATCACCGAGTACTTCGACCCCACCCACGACGAGTTCGGTCGCTTCTGCAGGGACGGCCCCGGTCTCACCACCCACGAGGAGGCGCAGTGGGCATACGAGGAATTGCTGCGGCCGCTGAACCGGAAGATCCGGACCGCCGCCGAGCGCAACGGCTGGCAGCGGGTCGGCGGGATCGCCGCCGACTTCGAGCACCACGGCTACTGCGCGCGGGAGAGGCGCTGGGTGCGGACGCTCCCCGAAGCGCTCGAGAAGGGCAACCCGACCGGCACCCTGCACCCGAACGAAGCCGGGCACCAGGCGATCGCGCGCCGGGTGGCGGCCCCGCTCGCGGCCGAGCTCGACTTCCAGGCCCCGGCGCCGGCGCCTGGCTCCGAAGAGGAGGAGGGAGGGTTGCCGGGCCTGAAGACGCTGGGCGGCTGGGTGGCGGCGGGGGTGCTGGCGCCCTACGCCGTGGTCGCCGGCGTGGTTCTCGAGCCCGACCCGCACTCGACCTGGCGCCAGGTGCTGGCACTCTGGCTGGCGCTGCCGCCGCTGCTCGCCCTGCTGATGCTGGTGGGGCGGGCGCTGATGATGCTGCGCGCGACCTGGCCCGAGGATCCGACCGGCTCCCGCCGCGCGCCGCCGCAGCTGCGGAGCCGGCGGGTGCAGCTCTCGACCCGGCACCTGATCCTGATCGCGCTCGGGGTCGGGGTGGCCTTCGTCGTCATGGTGGTGATCGCGGGCCTCGCCGGGCGGGCGATCCTCTGGCTGCGCTTCTGGTCGGCCCGGCTGCCGGCCGATCAGGCCGTCAGCTCCGTCTCCGCCGGCGAACTGGTCTCCACCGGGGCGGTCGCGCTCGCGATCTTCGTCAGCCTCGGGCTCGCCGCCGCCGCGCTCGCCTGGCTCCTCGACGCCAAGGGCCGCGAGGTGCGCTCGACCCGCCGCGGCCTGGTCGCGATCGGGCTGGCCGAGCTGCTGGCGACGATCTGGATCGGCGACTTCCGCGCCGACCAGGGCCTGCGGATCTTCGCCGGCCTGGCGGCGGCGGCGCTGCTGCTCCACTACCTGGTCGACCGGGCGCTGGACTGGCGCCGGCGCAACAACCCGCTGAAAACCGGTTCGACGGAACCGCAGGGGAAGCGGGTGTGGGAGGGCCTGAAAGCCAGGTGGACAGGGTTCGTGCACGGCGAGCAGAGGTGGGTCGCCCGCCTCTTCGAGCTGCTGCCGTTCGCCTTCCTCGCCATCGCGCTCTGCTTCTCCCTCCAGGCCGAAGGGGTCGATCGCATCCTGCTCGTGCTCGTCCCCTACGCGGTCGCGGCGATCCTCTTCGCCGCTCCCGGCGGGCTCGCCGCCGCTGGCGTCAGGTGGAGGGAGCCGACGGTGGAGGCCCTGTTGGTGCCGCGGATCGCGCTGGCCCTCACCGGCTTCGCCATCGTCTTCGTCATCCTCGTCCGCGACGAGCTCTGGCTGGCGGGAGTGGCGACGACGGCGGTGCTGCTCGGGCTCCTCTGCCTCGCGGTCGCCGCCGCCTCGGGCGACCGCTTCGCACCCTACGGGCTCGCGGTGCTGGTCTCGGTGCCGCTGTTCGCCGGCGCGGCCGCTTTCCTGCACGGCCTCGATTCACCGGAACTACAGCCGGTCGCGGTGGTGCTCGACGGCGGCGAGGCGGTCTGCGGCGCCTACGTCGGCGAAAGCGAGGATCAGCTCTGGCTCGCGCACGTGGTCCTCGCCGAGAGCGCCGGCGATCACCGACCCCGTCGCGGGGCGATCGCGCCGCTCGACGCCGACCGGGTCGAGGCGAAAGCGCTCGGCCCGCTGGAGCCGGTCGACCTGGTCGAGCCGCGGGCGCTGGTGCTGCGCGACCGCCTGCTCGACGACCGCGGCGACGGGAACCCGCGAAATCGGGCGCCGAGCTGTGCCCCGACGCCGGAGATGAAGGCGGCGATGGCGGGCGACGAGCAGCCCCCGCCGAGCGACTGGCAGCACCGGCTCGCCCGGCGCTACCAGCCGGAGCTGGTGGTCGACCGCAGGGACGGCTTCTGGCCGGTGCCTGTCAGCACCGTGTTCTCGTTCCGGGACCGGCGCGCCGCCGTCTGCCGCCGCGTCGCCGGCGGCGGCGACGGCTGCCTGCGGCTGGGCACCCCGGGGCAGTTCCCCTGGATCGGGGGCGAAGGGGAGTCGCTCGAGTACCCGGCCGCCGACAACGACGTCGACGAGCAGCACGACCAGATGGTCGAGGCGCTGGGGACCGCGGACCCGGAGGCGAGCGCGGCCGAGTACTACCTGGTCGACCGCGAGCAGGACGGCGAGGGGCCGATCTCGATCCAGTACTGGTTCTTCTACCCCTTCAACTATCAGCCGGTCGGTGGCGGCCTCGCCGAAGGCGGGTTCCACGAGGGGGACTTCGAGTCGATCGGGGTGCTGCTCTCAGCCGAGAGCGAAGAGCCCCGCTACGTCTGGATGAACCGTCACAACGAAGAGGGCCGCGCCTTTCCCTGGGAGGACGAGGCGCTGAGCCGGCCGGACGGGCACCCGCGGGTCTTCGCGGCGCGCGGCAGCCACGCCACCTACGAGAACTGCGAAGGCCAGGTGCGACCGCTGGACGTGAAGGGGCTGATCGACGACCACCCGACCTGCGACCCGGTGCGCCAGCTGCACCTGCTGCCGGATGTGACGCCGCTGATCGACCTCTCGCGGGTCGGCTGGGGCTGCTGGCACGGCCTCTTCGGCCACCGCAACGGCGGCCTTGGCGTCTACGAAGGGAGCAACAAGTTCCTCATCGCCGACGCGCCGAAGAGCCCGCTCTGGCAGCAGAAGTTCGGCGGCGAGGAAGTCGAACCGTGCCGCGGCGTCGCCGACCCCGGCGGCCGCGAGGGTCGTGGCGAGGAAGTGGTGGAGGAGGGCACCGGCGTGCCGGCGCGACTGCGGAGCGCGGCGAGCCCGCTGGAGAGCGCGATCGACGAATGCTCCGACTGGGAAAAGCCGGCGACCAGCGGCATCTACATGGTCGTCTGCAACCAGCAGGCGCTCGAACGTTACGTCGAGAGCGGCCTCGAGGATCCCAGCGGCGCCGAGCTGCGGATCGAAGCCCTCGACTCCGAGGCGACGGCGAAGGCGCCGGTCTCGGTCCCCGCGGTGCGGCGCAACCGCAGCGGCACCTATCTCGATGACTGGACGATCACCGCCGCGCAGCCGATCGAGGCCTCGGTCTACGCCTCCTGCCCGAGCGGGGACAAGGTCGTCGTCGCCCGCTTCGACCAAGCGCCGCTCGAACAGGGCGCGAAGCTGTCGATCAACGACAAGGGGCCCGGCGGCGCCTGGGTCCTCGAAGACGGCGACGGCGTCCCGGTCGCCGAAGCGCTGCCGTACACGACCAAGGCCAAGGACGGCCTGCTGGTCGCGAAGGCGCCCGTCCCCGGCACCTACCTGCCCTGCCATCGCTGATGCGGCCGCGTCCGCCGAGGAGGAGCCGGTCCGCCGGTGGAGCGGATTCAACCGCTAAGCGAAACTGCACCGCAGGGCGCGAATATGGAAGGATGCGCGCCCCATGGGCACCGCCGTGTACCTGAACAGAGCTACCGGGACCTCGCTTCCGCGGTAGAAGCCCATGCGCGAGCGCCTGACTGCATCCGCGGCGATGCCGATCGTCTCCTGGGCGGGCCTGCTGATCGGCGTGCCCGGCCTGCTGGCCTTGGTCGTGGTTTCGGTCCTCGAAGAGGAATGGGCTGCGTTTGCGTCGGTGCTCTTTGGCCTGATCACCTCGGTGGCGGTCCTCTGGCAGCTGATACGCCGGCACCGAGCCGCCGAAGTCCCCGAGACCACCGTCTTTCGCCCCTTCGCTTCCCTGCGCCCTGACCAGACCTGGCCGCGCTCCGACGTCGACAACCTGGTCGAGGAGATCCTTCACCCGAACGACCGGATCCCGTTCGTCGTCGGCGCCAGCGGCGTCGGCAAGTCGACGCTGCTCAACGTGATGGTGCGTGAGCGGTTCGAGCGCTACCACGCGGATTACACCTACACGGTCCTCTCGGCTCGCTATTCCACCCTGGTCGAACAGCTGAAGCAGGCGATGGCCGAATGCGGGCGCGATCGAAGCGGGCGCGAAGAGAAAAAGGTCATCGTGGTCGACCAGTTCGAGCAGTGGCTCGCCTTGATCCGCCCGAAGAAGCGGAGGAAGCGACGCAAGGCTCAGAAGAAGCTGCGGAGGCTGCTGAAGAAGGCGCAGGAGCGGGAGAACTTCACGGTCGTGATCAGCGTTCGCCGCGAGTGGTACTTCGAGGCCGAGTTCCTCGGCAACCTGGTTCCGGCGCCGAACAGTGTGAACCAGATCCAGGCCCCGGCGCTCGGCGCCAACGAGGATCCGATGTGGGCGGGGATCAGGCGCTCCTTCGTCGACGTCCTCGACGACGAGGATCTCGCCGACAAGATCCTCAAGCAGATCAGTCCGACCGGGCGGATCTCGCCGCTGCAGGCGCAGATGGTTGGCGCCGTCCTCGAGCGCAAGATCGAGTCCGGCGTCGAGATCGACATCGAGTACTTCGAAAACGAGCTGGGCGGGGTGGCAGGGGCGATCGACGCTTACTTCAAGGAAGTGCTCGACGGCTCGGCGCGGCCGGAGCTGTGCCTGAAGATCCTCTACGCGCTGTCGGTGAAGATGCGGTACCGGACCAGGGCGAAGCTGAGCATGCTGCTCGACAGCCTCTACGAAAACACCGACACGGTGAAGGCGGAGCTGGATTACCTGGTGGATCAGCGGCTCGTCACCAAGCCCTCCAGTGGCACCTACGCGCTCGCCCATGACTTCCTCGGCGAATACTTCAGCGCCAAGAGCGGCTCAGAGCTGGAGCCCACGGTCCGCGACAACATCCAGATCTACGCCGCCGCCGAAGGCGAGCACAGCCCGGTCGTCAACTCACGCAACCGCAGCGAGGTGCATCAGCGGAGGCCCTTCGGCGTGATCGTCGCCGCCCTCCTTCTGCTTTTCATGTTTGTTCGCTTCGTCGACTGCGGGATCGACTGGGTCCTGCTCGGCCCCGACGTCTCGAGGCCCCTCGCAGGCAAGTTCTTCGACGCTTCGTTCCTGCTCATCTTCGTTCCGTATGCCGCATGGATCTGTTACTGCGGGCTGTTCTACGACCGCCTCCTCGTCCACCTGCGCGAGTCGCGGTTCCAGCGGTTCTTCTCGATTTTCATCGTCCTGAACCTGATCGTCTCGGTGTTGATCGGCGCCTTCATCCCGGTCGCCTGGCTGCTCGGCGTCGCCACCGGCGGCATCTTCTTCGCCGGCAAGATGCTCTGGCTCTCCCGTCATCCGGACCTGAACCGCTCCGCCCAGAAGCGACTGAGGCACTACGGGATTCCGACCCTGATCAACCTGCTCATCGTCGGCGGGCTTGGCATCGTCGGCATCGTGTTTAGTGTCATGTACGTTGATCCGGGTATCAGCAGCGATGTCAGCTGGTGGATCGGAGCTAACCTTGTCGCCTCGATCATGGTCACCTACTCATGCCTAGTCTTGGCCCCCCGCCACGTCTCGCGCGAGAGCGTCGCCCAGATGCTCGGCCTGATCGGGCGCCCCGGCTCGAAAGCGAGTGCCTACCTTGAGGGCTGATGCCGACTCAAAATATTTACGGAAGGGGACCCTTGGCGGTCACCTGCGGAAGCTGGCGAGCGAACCCGAGAACACGGAACGGCCGGCGTTGGTGGTCCAGGGCGGCGGCCTGCGCGGGATCTACTCGCTCAGCGCCCTGGCGGTCTTCGAGAAGCTGGGGCTGCGGGATGCTTTCTCACGGGTGATCGGCAGCAGCGCCGGTGCGATCAACGGCGCCTACTTCCTGGCGCGCCAGGCCGAGGAGAGCATCTCGATCTACACCGAGGACCTCAGCAACAAGCGGTTCGTCGATCCCTGGCGCCTGCGGAGGATCGTCGACGTCGACTACATGATCGACGTCCTGCGGGAAAAACATCACCTCGACGAGCGAGCGATGAAAGAAGCGCCCGCCACCCTCTACACCGTCCTCACTGACGCCAAGACGGGAGAGGCGCGGGTCGTCTCCAATCGCGACCCCGCGCTGGACATCTATGAGGTCTTCCGTGCGACCGCGGCTCTGCCGGGGCTCTACAGGAGGAAGATCGCGGTTGACCCCGGGCCCGGCGCTTCCCGTTACGTCGACGGCGGCGTCTCCGACCTGCTGCCGCTCGAACGGGCCCTTGCCTCGGATCTCGACTTCGGAAGGCATGGGGAAGAGGGCCGCCCGCGGGAGGCGGTTGTACTGCTGACGCGCGGTAAGGGACATCAGAAGACCGAACGGGGGCTCTTGGTCCGGTCGTTCGTCCACGTTCTCTGGTGGGGCCAATCCGGACCGGTGCGATCCAAGGTCTGCCGCGGCGACGGCCGCTACAACAAGGTGATGAAGGTGCTCGAACGCGAGGAGGAGCAGAGGCCGCGGCAGACGTGGACCCTCTGCCCGAGCGACCTCGGACGGCTCGTCAACCGGACCACCACGGACCGGGACCTGCTGCTCGCCTGCGCGGAGATGGCGCGCGAAGACACGCTGGATCTCCTCGCGCAGGAGGACGCCGTTCCCGAGCACGCCGCCCTGGCGCTTGCCTGAGCCCCTAACCGGCCCCGCCGTCCGCGACCGGCAGCGGGAAGATCTGGAGCCCGTCGGCGAGGGCGAAGAAGGCAACGGCGAAGGGACTGGAGGCGGTCGCCTCGCGCAGCCGCGGCCAGTCGATCTGCTCGCGCAGGGAGCGGGTGATGAGGATCAGGTCGCCGTAGTCGGCGCTGTGCTCGTCGAGGGCCAGCAGCTTGGTGACGAGGATGTCGTTCAGGTCCATCACGTGGATCTGCATCGCCATCACGCTCAGCTCCTCGCCGCGGCCGAGCACCTCGTCGTCGATCCGCATCCCCGAGGGTTCGAAGATCACGTCGACGAGGATCTCGCCGTCGTAGGCCTTGAGCAGCCACTGCTCGGGCGGCGTCTCCGGGCGCATCCCGGCTTCGGCGAGCGCCGCCTGGGCGCACTCGGCGTCCTCGGGCCTGACCATCAGGTCGATGTCGTTGCTCGACGGCGGCCCGCCGCGCGCCCAGCAGCCGAGCCCGCCGCCGAGCAGGTAGGGGATCCCCTGTCCCTCCAGAGCCGCGACCGCCCGTTTCAGGCACTCGGTCAGCTCCCCGGCGACCTCGCTCTTGCCCAGGTTCTCCGCCATGCCCCTTGTTCGCTGCCCTGTCCGCGGCTTCGATAAACGCGTGGGCCGGGCGGGTAGGGGAGCGGGGTGGCTTCCCCATCAGGAACCGAGCGGCTGCGGATCGCGGCCACCGGCGACGTCCACTGCCGCGACTCCAATCGCGAGGCGGTCGTCTCCTCGTTCGCGGCGCTCGGCGGCGACGTCGACCTCGTCCTCGTCGCCGGCGACCTGACCAGCCACGGCCGCCTCGACGAGGCGGAAATCCTCTGCGCGGCGGCGGCGGAGACCGAGGCGCCCGTCTACGCGGTGCTCGGCAACCACGACTGGCACGCCGGCGAAGCCGCGGCGATCCTCGGGCGCCTCGAAGCCGGCGGCGTCCACATGCTCGACCGAAGCGCCGCCGTCCGCCAGGTCGGCGGGGTCGAGGTCGGGATCGTCGGCGTCAAGGGCTTCGTCGGCGGCTTCGCGCCGCGCCACCTGCCTGACTTCGGCGAGCCTTTGCTGCGCGCCGTCTACGCCGAGGCGACCGCGGAAGTGGAAGCGCTGGACGAGGGCCTGCGGGAGGTGGCGACCTGCCCGCTGCGGATCGTCCTCCTCCACTACGCGCCGGTCGAAGGAACGCTGGAGGGGGAGCCGCGGGAGATCTGGGTCCTCCTCGGCTCCGACCGGCTGGCGGCGCCGATCCTCGAGCACGGCCCCGACCTCGTCCTCCACGGCCACGCCCACGCCGGCTCGCCCGACGGGGCGATCGGCGAGACCCCGGTCCACAACGTCTCCCAGCCCGTGCTCGGGACCGATTTCCGGGTCTTCGAACTCGACGCCAGCCGGCCGCACAGCCCGATCCCGTAGCCGGGGCTCGGCGCGCTTTGAGGCCCAGTGTCGCTTTTGTCCCCCCATAGCGAGACCAAGGCGACATTCGGAAGCGGCGGACGGGAATCGAACCCGCGTCATTAGCTTGGAAGGCTAAGGCTCTACCGTTGAGCTACCGCCGCGCGCCCAGGGAGGGTAGCCGCCACCGCGCCGATTCGTCAGAATGAAGACCCCACGGGGAGTGGCGCAGTCTGGTAGCGCACTCGGCTGGGGGCCGAGCGGTCGCAGGTTCAAATCCTGTCTCCCCGATGTAGACCTTTGCTCCGCTCCGCAAGGCTTCGCATAGCCCCGCGCAGCGCGCCGACGAGCGAATCGCGCGAGGCTATGCGAAGGGATGCGGGGCGATCCGTGATACGAGAGTGATACGGGGCTCAGCGTGAGAGGGATACGCGCCGCCGCTTGACTTCGGACCTTGAGGAGCACCTGCTCTTCGCAGAAAGGGGCACCGGGCAAGTCACCCATCACCTCCACGCAGCCAGCCAGTTGCCAGCACGTCGGGCAACGCTGATATCAAGGAGCCATGGCGACGCAGCAGGCGAAGGGCGAGGCGTTCCAGGCGCTCCATGAGGGCAAGCCGTTCCTGATCCCGAACCCATGGGACGCCGGCTCGGCCAAGATCCTGGCGGGGCTCGGCTTCAAGGCCCTCGCCACCACCAGCGCCGGATTCGCGTTCACGCTGGGGCGGCTCGACGGCAGCGTCACCCTCGACGAGGTCGCTGACCACATCCGCGCGCTCGACGAGGCGACGCCGTTACCGGTCTCAACCGATCTGGAGAACGGCTACGGCGCCTCACCGGAGGAGGCGGCGCTGGCGATCACTCGCGCTGCCGAGGCGGGAGCGGTAGGCGGATCGATCGAGGACTGGGATGCAGAGCTCGGCTTCTATGAGATCGAGCACGCCACCGAGCGCGTGGCGGCCGCTGCCGAGGCGGCGCGGGCGCTCGACTTCCCCTTCACCTTCACTGCCCGAGCGGAGAACTTCGTCCGCGACAACCCCGATCTCGACGACACGATCGCCCGCCTGCGGGCCTACCAGGAGGCGGGCGCCGACGTGCTCTACGCCCCTCGGCTGGAGAGCGTGGATGACGTCCGCGCAATCTGTGAGGCAGTCTCGAAACCGGTGAACGTGCTCGCGTACCCGGGGCTCAGCTGGGACTCCCTGGTCGAAGCCGGAGCACAGCGAATCAGCGTGGGCGGCCGCCTCGCCTTCGCCGCCGCGGAGGCCATGCTGGACGTGGCGGAGAGGCTGCGCGACAGCGGGGACTTCGGCGAGCTTCGCGGGCCGACGCGAATCGAACCCTTCCTCGAAGGGTGATCGCGGGCTGGGGCCGACGCTAGCTGCCAGCGGCCGTCCCGCGCCACCTTGATTGGAGGGATTGCACGCGGTGTGGGCCACGAATCGGGTGGGATCCCTATGACCTTCGGGTTCCTACATGGACGGTCCGATTATGAGCCTTGGCTTGGAGATCGGCCGGACTAGGCAGAGCGCTTTCTAGAGCGGTTGCGTGAAATCGAAATCGGCTGGATTCGGCTGGAATCCGTGAGGCTTCTTGCCCCAGCACCCGACGAACCCGTGTCTACGTGAGGCCTTGCTCGCCGTCATCCCAGTCGGCTGGCCCATCTCCATCCCTCGGCCTTTTCGAGCTCCTCTGCCTCCGCATACGCCTCTTCAGCTTCCCTGGTTCAGCCCTGCCTGCCCAGCATCCTGCCGAGGTTGAAGGCGGCCCACCGACACCTCGCTCCGCCGATTCCCGATAGGCAACCTCCGGACCCTACTCGCGCGAAGCGGCACCCAGCGCCGAACCCGGACTAGGACACGTAGGCCTTGCGCACCATGGCGGCCGTCCATTGGTTCGTGCCGTGTGCGGGGGGAACACCCCTGCGGTTCAGGAACTCGGCGATGTCGGCGAGGGACCTTCCCTTCGCGAGCTGCGTCCGGACTTGCGCCCGCCAGCCCCAGTCCCGCTTGTTGCACCAAGAGTGGGAGAGTCGAACGTTCTCGGCGACGAACCTACCGCCATCCGATTTGAGCGTCGGATAGTGGTCGCGCGAGGGCGTCCACTTGTTGCCCGGGGTCCCGACCGGATCGAAAGCGCCGCGCCCCTTGTGGTGGTAGCACTGCGGCATCTCGCACCTCAGGGCGAGGAGCTGGCCGCGCTCGGCCATCCGCACGAGGACATTTGCATTTTTCACGCCGAGCTCGCGGAGTTGGTCCGCGACCGATTTATCTGCCATGCGGCGATCCTGACACAACTGCTCTCGCGTGAAAGCGCTAGTAATTCAGGCAGCCGTACGCGACTCAGGCCAGGCCCCGGACTGGACCCGCTCATAAAGCGTGTCGGGGGCGAGGTCGGCGCCGCCGGGCCAGACGATGGTCCCGGTCTCCGGGTCGGTTTCGACCTCGGCAAATCCCTTGTGGGTGCGGGCTTCTTCGAAAACAGGGCCGCGCATGCGGTCTAGGACGTCGACCTCTCCGCTCAGCCCGTCGGCGAAGGTCAGCCGAAGGACGCCGTGGCGGACGATCTCGGCTGCGGTGATATCGGGGGTTAGGCCGTTCATCTCAAAGGCTCGATGTCTAGAAGTGTCTCACCGGCGCGGGCCCGTCGCCAGTTCTCCTCCAATTCTTCTTGATGGAGCTCTGCCCAGGCGAGGACGAATCGCAGTTGGCGACGACCGAGGGTGCTGTCCATGACCTCCAGGTTGTCGATCCGCACCTTGGCTTCTCCTTCCGCATGGCGAGCGTGGAAGTGCGGGAAGCCGTGATCGTCGAAGAACATGACGATGGCTATCCCAAAGAAGCGGCTGATCGTCGGCATTCCCCAATCATGCCCACGGCATCGGCGGTCCGGGCGCAGACCAAACCTTTCGATTCTGCGCCTCCCTGAATTCGGGATACGAGGGTGATATGGAGGCCGGGCTAGTCGATTGCCGGAGCCAAGTTGATCCTGTCTCCCCGATGCAGCACCGCGCCGCCCCGTTGGGCCAAAGCGCTTCGCGCTCTGTCGCCCGTCAGCGCTTGACGATGTTGTGGATCTCCACGATTTCCGGCTCGCCGGGGTCGATGCCGACCTCGGCAAGGACAGGCATCAGTCGCTCTCCGAATGCGTCGAGCTGCTGCCGGGAATCCCAGATCTCGCTGACGCGAAGGCTTCCCTCGGTGCCGAAACAGACGTGGTAGTCCAGTCCGTCGGGAGGAAAGTCACCGGCGGCTTCGAGCTTGCGGACGGACTCGTCGTACTGGGCGGTCGTCAGGGAAGAGGGGGCAAAGCGGATCAGGACACTCATCGAGTTCCTCCTTCATCGGTTCTTGCGACCCTACCCGCCGGGCTGCGATTCGGCCAGGGCTCGGGCCTGAAGAGCGCCTTGGTTTCGTCGGTTCACCTCCCCGATGCCTCATCCGTCGGTCATACACTGTCGCCGTATGGACGACGCGATCTCGCGGTACCGGACCGCCTCCGAGGCGGGCGACCTCGGCGGGATCATGGCCGCGCTCGCGCCCGACGTCGAGGTGGTCTCGCCGATCTCCGGGCGGATGGTCTTCCGCGGCGCCGACGACGTCGAGCACCTGCTCGCCGCCGTCTACGGCAGCTTGAAGGGACTGCGTTGGACCGACGCGCTCGGTGAGGGGGAGCGGCGTGTCCTCATCGGCGAGGCGCGGCTGCTGGGCGTGCGGCTGACCGACGCGATGGTCTTCGACCTCGACGCCGAAGGGCGCATCCGCCGCATCAGCCCGCACCTGCGACCGTGGCTGGCGCTGACCCTGTTCGCCTTGGTGCTCGGGCCGAAGGCCGGGCGCCGGCCCGGCGTGGTCTGGCGGGCGCTGCGCGGCTGAACACGGCGGCTCGGTCGCGGCAGGGCAGGTAATCCCGCCACCTGGGTAGAGGAAACGCGTGGCCGCGAGGATCGGCACCGGGGAGCTGCTGAAGGACCGTTACCGGCTCGAGCGCACGCTCGGGCGCGGCGGCATGGCCGCGGTCTGGCTCGGGCACGACGAGGTACTGGAGCGGCCGGTGGCTGTGAAGGTGCTGGCCGACACGATCGCCGCCGACCCTGGCTTCGTCGCCCGCTTCCGCCGTGAGGCGCGGACGGCGGCGGGAGTCTCGCACCCCAACCTGGTCGGCGTCTACGACTTCTCCGAAGAGGGGGAGCGGCCGTACCTGGTGATGCAGTTCGCGCCCGGCGAGAACCTGGCGGTGCGGCTGCGGCGGGGGGAGGGGGTCGACCGCGACAGGTTGGCCCGGGAAATGCTGGAAGCGCTGGCGCACATCCACGACGCCGGCATCCTCCACCGCGACGTCAAGCCGGCGAACATCATCGTCGAACCGAACGGGACGGCGAAGCTGATCGACTTCGGGATCGCGCAGCCGCATGACGCAACGGCGATGACGAAGACGGGTCTGATCCTGGCAACGGAGCGCTTCGCCGCGCCGGAGGTGATGGAAGGGCGCCCGGCGAGCGAGCGCTCCGACCTCTACTCGCTGGGTGTGGTTCTGCGCTCCTGCGAGGGCCGCCACTCGCGTGACCTCGGCGCCCTTGTCGAGGGGTTGACCGAGCGGGATCCGGAGAGCCGGCCAGCTTCCGCCCGGGAGGCGCTCGCGCGCCTCGACCGAGGCGAACCCGAGCTCGACCAGTCGACTCAGGTGTTCGAACCGAGCCGGCAGGCGCAGCCACCGGCGCGGCGGCGCCAATCGTCCAAGGCTCGCGGGGGTGCCATCGCCACCCTGCTCGCCGTCGCCTTCGCGATCGCGGCGGTGGCGCTGATCGTGATCGGCGGTGACGGCGATGGCGACGTGGGCAAGCAGAGCCGGCGGCCCGCGGCGAAGCCGAAGCCGGCGAAGCAGAAGACCGAAGAGCCGCCCCCGAGCAACAGCGGGTCTCCAGCGCCGGTCGCGGTCGCCGAAGGGAGTGATCCCGCGCTCGGGGCCGCCCTCAACGAACAGGGCTTCGAGCTGATCCAAGCCGGCGAATACGAAGCTGCCGTTCCCGTGCTGGAAGAAGCCGTCGCCGCCTTCCCGGCCGGGACCGAAGACCTCGGCTACGCCTACGCGCTCTTCAACCTCGGCAACGCCCTGCGCCTCAGCGGCCGGCCCGAGGAGGCGATTCCGATCCTCGAACAGCGCCTGGAAATTCCCAACCAGACCCCGACGGTGGAAGCCGAGCTGGAAGCGGCGCGGGCGCAAGCCGGTTGATCTGCCCTATCAATCAGGGCGAGCATATGCGAACATACGTTCGTGTTCGCGATCGCGAGAGACCGCCCCCCTGAAACGGGTCCTCGCCCGCCGCACCTCCGCGGATCTCCACGCGCCGGAGGAAAGCCGGTCGCTCCAGCCCGCGGCGAACGGTTGAGCCTGCCTCTATGGACGCGGGGGCGGGAGGCAAATTCCCTTCCGTAGATGCCGCGCCGCGAAGAACCCCAGATCGGCCTCAGCAAGGCCATCCGCCAGCTCCGCCGGGAGGTGCAGCTGAGCCAGGAAGCGCTGGGGCTGCTGGCCGGCATCCACCCGACCTGGATCTCGCACATGGAGTCGGGGAGGGTGAACCCGACCTGGGGGAACGTCCGCCGCATCGCCAATGGGCTGCGGGTGCCGCTGTCCGTGCTCGCCGCGCTGGCCGAGGACCTCGAGGCGAAACACGGAACCGCCACCCAATCCGAGAGCGGCGGGGCGCGGTAAGGGGCCTGTCGCCTTTTGCGTCCCGATGGACCCAAAAGGCGACAGGCGCGAGCCCCGCGCTCGCCATTTTCGCTCGGCTTGCAGGGAATTAGTCAAAAGATTTGACGCGCGCAAGAGATGCGGCTATGCTGCCGCCGCGACTGAGCAATCAGGGAAAGCTCAGGGAGCAGGGAAACATAGCTAGCACCTGTGCCTTAATCGGTTAAAGGGTCGGCGTTGTAAGCCGAAGATCCGGGTTCGAGCCCCGGCGGGTGCATTTCGAACAACCGAATTCGAAGGCGAGAAAGTTCGAAATCACAGCTATGGGCGAGAACATCTTCAACAGGTTCGACGAAGTCGCGGCGGGGGAGAGCGGCAAGGCGCTCTGGGCGGCGCGGGCGCCGTACCGGCCGGAGGCCGGGTTCGACCTGATGCTGATCCCGCGCCTGCCGAAGGGGAGCGACTGGCGCGAGAACGATGAGGCGAAGGCGGCGCTGGACCGGATCGAGGCCGAGCCCTGGGTCGCCGCGATCGACCGCGACGACGACCAGCCCAGGCTCGCGCTCACCGACGAGTGGATCGAAGCCCAGGGAGAGGCGATCCGCGCCGGCGAGAAGGGCGCCGGCGAGTTCGGCGACATGGCCGCCGAGGACCGCTACGCCGTCTACTTCTGGGGCGCCAACACGACCAAGGCGCTGCACATCGGCCACCTCCGCAACCTCGCGGTCGGCAACGCGATCGCCGGCTCGCTGAAGCAGGCGGGGGGGAGGGTCGAGAACCGCAGCCTGATCTGCGACGTCGGCCGCAGCATGGGAGAGGCCATGGCCGGCGTCGCCACCCGCGCCGGCGAGGACTCCGGTCCCGATGCCGACGAGAAGAGCGACCACTTCGTCGGCTTCTGCTACGCCGACTACGTCACCGCCAGCCGCAACGGCGGCCAGGGTGACGACGGCGCCGAGGACTCGGTCGCCCGCGAGTCGACCCAGTACGACGACAAGGCCGACGAGATGATGATGCGGGTCCTCGACGGCGAGCAGAAGGCGCTGGAACTGTGGTCGAAGACCCGCTCCTGGGTGATCTCCGGCCAGCGCAAGACCCTGGCCCGGCTCGGCATCACCTTCGACAAGGTGATCTTCGAGTCCGACTTCCTCCCCGAGGTCGCCGAGTACATGAACCAGGGCCTCGCCGAAGGCAAGCTGACGAAGCGCTGGGGCGACGACATGGTCATGTACGAGACCGAACGCGAGGAGCTGGAAGAGATGCCGCTGGTCCGCTCCGACGGCCTCCCGACCCAGCACATGCGGGCGCTCGCCTACTGGGCCGCGGCCGACGAGCTCGACGACGTGATCTCGATGCAGGTCTGCGGCAACGAGTGGGTCGCCCACGTCACCTGCCGCCGCAAGCTGATCGACGAGATGGGGCTCGTCAACGGCAACGGCAACGGCTCGGCCCGCGGGGGAGGCCCGCCGACCCACGACATCTTCCACGGCATGGTCGCGCGGGAGAACGAATCGATCAGCTCCTCGAAGAAAGGGGCGCTGCTGATCGACGAGCTGGTCGAGTGGCTCGAGGACGAGCTGAAGCAGAACCCCGAGTTCGCTGAGGAGATGGCGCGCCACCCGCACCCGGAGACGGTGCCGGGGCAGGTCGCGCTCGGCTACTTCCTCCTGCAGCCGACGACCAAGCAGGTCAAGTTCGGCAAAGAGAAGCTTCTGGTCGAAGGAAAAGGGAGCCTTGGCTGGGACCTGGCGCGCGCGCAGGCCCACCACGCCTCCAGCGAGATTCAGGGCGAGCGTCCGGCCGAGGACCCGGACTACCGCTTCGCCGTGGTCCAGTCGGAGCACTACCGGGTGCACCTGGCGAGCGCCGTCGACGAGTTCGACGTCGCCCCGCTCTCCAAGTACCTCTCCCACTTCGCGCGCTGGTACCGAGAAGACGAGCGAGCACCGGAGGTCGAGGCGGTCGTGCAGCCGGTGCTCGAGCAGGGCCTGCGTGGCCTGGGACTGGAGGGAGCCTGACGTGAAAACGCTGTTGGTCGACAACCACGATTCCTACACCTACAACGTCTTCCACCTGCTGGCCGCGGCCTCGGGTGAGGAGCCGATGGTGGTCAACAACGACGCTGTCTCCTGGCGGGTGCTGACAAGGATGGACTTCGACGCGATCGTGCTCTCGCCGGGCCCGGGGCACCCCTCGCGCTGGCACGACTTCGGCGTCTGCAGCGACATCCTCCAGAAGAGCGAAGTGCCGGTCTTCGGGATCTGCCTCGGCCACCAGGGGATCGGCAACCTGCTCGAGGGGACGGTCAACCGGGCGCCGATGGCGATGCACGGCCGTCTCAGCCGCGTCATGCACGAAGGCAAGGGCCTGTTCAAGGACGTGCCGCAGGGCTTCTCCGTCGTCCGCTACCACTCGCTGGCGATCACCAGCCCGCCTGGCCCGGAAGGGAGCGTCGTCGCCTGGTCCGACGACGGCGTCGTGATGGGCGTCGAGCACACCAAGCGGCCGATCTGGGGCGTCCAGTTCCACCCGGAGTCGATCTCGACCGAGTACGGGCTGAAGATCGCCCAGAACTTCTTCGAGCTGGCGGCGAGCCACCAACGGCCGGGGGAGAGGCCGGTGGGTCGGGCGACGATCGCGCCGCGGGTGGCGAAACCGGCTCCGCGGGTCGCCGAGGAGGACGACGCCGGCGGCGAGCTGGAGCTGCGGATGCGGACGCTGGAGGGGCAGGCGCCGACGGAGCACGTCTACGAAAGGCTCTTCGCCGAGCACGACCCCTCCTTCTGGCTCGACAGCGCCGACGCCCCGACCTGGCTCGCCCAGTGCTCCTACATGGGGACCACCGCCGGCGCCGATCGCTGCTTCGTCAGCTACGACGTCGACAGCGGCGAGGTCACGGTCGACCGCGCCGGCGTCGAGACGGTCGAGCACAAGTCGATCTTCGACTACCTGCAGCGGGAGCTGGGCCGGATCGAGGTCGACCCGCCCGAGGGCGTCGACCGCGGCCTCGTCGGCGGCTACGTCGGCTACCTCGGCTACGAGCTGAAGGCCGACTGCGGCTCGCTCAACGTCCACAGCTCCGACATGCCCGACGCGGCGCTGATGCTGGCCAACCGCGTCGTCGCCGTCGACCACGCGAAGGACAGGACCCACGTCTTCGCCCTCTGTCGCGGCGAGGACCCGGAGGCCGAGCTCTGGCTCGACGCCGCCGCGGAGCTGATCGCGGCGGCGATCGCCGAGCCGCCGGCGGAGCGGCCGCTGGCGCCGCCGAGCGAACCGGGTGGCCACGTCGCCTTCCGCTCCGGTCGCGGCCGCGAGCGCTACCTCGCCGACATCGCCAAGTCGCAGGGCGAACTGCTCGCCGGCGAGTCCTACGAGGTCTGCCTCACCGACCAGTTCTCGACCGAGGCCAGCCCCGAGCCCTTCGACCTCTACCGGCAGCTGCGCCGCAGCAACCCCTCGCCGTTCGCCGCCTTCCTGCGCTTCGGCGAGTACGCGGTCGTCAGCTCCTCGCCCGAGCGCTTCATCTCGGTCGACCGCGAGCGCCAGGTGATGGCTCGCCCGATCAAGGGGACGATCTCGCGGGTCGACGACCCGGCTGAGGACAAGGCGCGGGTCGAACATCTCGAAAAGGACGAGAAGACCTACGCCGAGCACCTGATGATCGTCGATCTCCTGCGCAACGACCTCGGTGTCGTCTGCGACGTCGACAGCGTCCGCGTCCCCGACCTGATGGTGGTCGAGCCCTACGCGACCGTCCACCAGATGGTCTCGACGATCGTCGGCCGGCTCGAGGACGGCCGCAGCCCGGTCGACTGCGTCCGCGCCACCTTCCCCGGGGGCTCGATGACCGGCGCCCCGAAGGAGCGGACGATGGAGATCATCGACGACCTCGAGGAGGAGGCGCGCGGCGTCTACTCGGGCTCGATCGGCTACTTCGGCGCCGACGGCACGACCGACCTCAACATCGTCATCCGCACGATCGTGATGCGGCCGGGGCGGACGACGATCGGCGCCGGCGGCGCGATCGTCATGCAGTCGGACCCCGAGGAGGAGTTCGACGAGATCCTGCTCAAGGCGCGGGCGCCGATGGCGGCGATCGCCCGCACCGTCACCGGTTCGGAGGCCAAAGGCGAGGCCTGGAGCGTCGAGCTGGAGCCCGCCGCCCGACAGGCGGAGGCGGCGTGACCGAGGCGGCGGCCAGCGAGTTGACGGTTCGGGAGGCGGGGGCCGGAGACGTCGAGGGGGCTGCGGCCGCGATCGGCAGCCTCCTCGACGAGCTTGGCGGTCGCCGCCCTGAGCAATCTGAGCTTGAAACTGAGGTCCGCGCCCTGCTGGAGGATCCAGCGGGCGGCTCGGTGCTGATCGCGGAGGCCGGCGGCGGGATCGTCGGCGTCCTCAGCGCCAGCTGGCAGCGGGCAATCCACGTCCCCGGCGTCTACGCGACGATCCAGGACCTCTGGGTCGATGAGGCCTGGCGCAGTCGCGGCGTCGGGGCGGAACTGGTCGAGGCGATCGCGTCCCAGGCGCGAGCGCGCGGCGTCGGTCGGCTCGAGGTCGGCCTCCCGCGCGAGACCTTCGCGGCGATCGCTTCGACCGAGTCCTTCTACAAGCGCAACGGGTTCGAGCACCTCGGACCGCGGATGCGGAGGCTGCTCGATGAGTGAGCTGTTGATGGTCGAGCAGCGCCAGGGAAGCGGCGACGCCGCCTTCTGGGTGAGGGAAGGCGAACAGCTGATCGAAGGCCAAGACTCGAACCTGCGCCTGGTCGAGCTGCGGGCCGGCCTCGTCCGCCACTCCGGAGTTCGCCCGGTCGAGGCCGATGCGCCGGACGCGGAGGTGCAGCGGACGCTGGAGGCGCTGCACGAGGCCGAGTACCTGCGGGCCCTGGCCGAGCTCTCCAGCGAGGAGCCGGTGGTGATGCCGGACTTCGCCCCGCCCGGGCTCGATCCCGACATCCCCGTCAACAGGGCCCTGGTCGCCGCCGCCCGGGAGGGCATCCGCACCTCGATCACCGCCGCCGAACGGCTGCTCGACGGCGCCCGGTTCACCTACGCCGTCTGCCGTCCGCCCGGTCACCACGCTGGACCCGCCTTCCACGCCGGCTACTGCTACCTCAACAACGCCGCGGCGGCGGTGCGGCGGCTCTTGGACGGGGGCGTGAAGCCGGTCGGGATCGTCGACCTCGACCTTCACTACCCGAACGGCACCTCGGCCCTGGTCGAGCGGATGGGCCCTGTCGCCGCTCTGCACTCGCTGCACGCGGCTCCGGTTACCAACCTGCCGCCGGGGACGCTGCTGCCGCGGCTGGCGGGCGAACGCGCCGTCGCCTTCGCCGAGAGCCCGGACGAAGACACCTACCTGGAGGAGGTGGCGCACTCGATCCACGACCTCTCCGAGATCGCCCGGGCGCTGGTCGTCTCGCTCGGCTACGACACGGTCGCCGGCGACCCGCACGGCGGCTGGAGCTTCCGGCCGGAGATCTTCGCCGAGATCGGCCGCCTGCTGGCGCTCTCGGGCCTGCCGGTCTGCGTGATCCAGGAGGGCGGCTACGCGCTCGACGAGCTCGCCGCCTGCAGCCACGCCTTCGCCACCGGCCTGCTGGGAGGGCAGGGGCGATGAGCGCCGACGGTCTCGAGCCCTTCCGCCGCCGCCTCGACGAGATCGACGACGCGATCGCCACGCTCTTCGGCGAGCGCCTGCAGATCTGCCGCGAAGTCGCCGTTTACAAGAGCGAGCACGAGATCCCGATGATGCAGCCCGAGCGGGTGAAGCTGGTGCGGGAGCGCTACCTCGCCCGCGGCGCCGAGCACGACCTGCCGCGGGAGTTCAGCTCCGACCTCTTCGAGCTGCTGATCGGCACCACCTGCCGGCTCGAGGACGAGCTGATGGACGAGCTGGCGGCGCGGAACGGGAGGGATGCCGCGTGAGCAAGCTGCCGCCCGGGCCGCGGCTGCCCCGCGCCCTGCAGGCCGTCGGCTGGACGCAGCGGCCGCTGCCCTGGCTGGAGCGCTGCCACCGACGCTACGGCGACGCCTTTACCCTGCGGATCCGCCACTACGGCGACTGGGTGATCCTCGCCGATCCCGACGACGTGAAAAAGGTCTTCACCGCCGGCCGCGCGGTCGGCGTCGACACCGCCAACCCGCTGCTGGGGCCGCTGCTCGGCCCGCGCTCGGTGATGCTGCTGGAAGAACCCGAGCACATGACGCGCCGCAAGCTGATGCTGCCGTCCTTCCACGGCCAGGCCGTCCAGGCCGATGCCGAGATGATGGGCCAGGTCGCACGGCAGGAGATCGAGCGCTGGCCGGTGGGCGAGCCCTTCGCGCTCTGGCCCCGGATGCAGGACATCACCCTCGACGTGGTGATGAGGGCGGTGTTCGGACCGGACTCCGAATCGCCGCGCCTGCAGCCCCTGCGCGAAAGCCTCCGCACCCTCACCACCTGGATGAACGAACCGCGCAACCTGGCGATGCTCGCCTTCTTCGGCCCCGGCTGGGTGACCCGCAGCCGCGGCTACCGCGAGGCGATGGGCGCGGTCGAGGAGGCGGTGATGGCGGAGGTGCGGCGGCGCCGGGCCGAGCCCGAGGGCGGGGCGATGGGCGTCGTCTCGATGCTCGTCAGCGCCCACTACGAGGACGGCGAGCCGCTCTCGGACCAGGACCTGCGCGACGAACTGGTGACCCTGCTCTCCGACGGCCCCACCTCGAGCACCCTCGCCTGGACCTTCGAGCGGCTGCTGCGCCACCCCGACAAGCTGGAGCGTCTGCGCGAGGACGTCCTCGCCGGCGACGGCTCCTACCTCGACGCGGTGGTGAAGGAGACGCTGCGGCTGCGGCCGCCGGTGCCGGTCATCGTCCGCAACCTGCTGGAGCCGCTGCGGCTCGGCGGCTGCGACCTGCCGGCGGGGACGACGGTCGCCCCCTGCATCCACCTGATCCACCGCGACGAGCGCCACTACCCCGAAGCGCACCGCTTCCTGCCCGAGCGCTTCCTCGGCCGGCAGCCCGGCACCTACACCTGGATCCCCTTTGGCGGCGGCGTCCGCCGCTGCCTCGCCGCCAGCTACGCGGAAATGGAGATGAAGCGGGTCCTGCGGATCGTGCTGGAGACGACCGAGCTGCGCGCGGTCGAGAGCGGCGCCGAGCGGGCGCGCAAAAGCGCGATCTCCTTCAGCCCCGACCAGAAGGGGCTGGTGATCGCCGAACCGAGGGAAATCGAGCCGGCCGGGCCGCGGCCGCTGGCGCCGGTCTGAGGAGGAGAGATGAGCGAGAGCGACATCCTCGTCGTCGGCGCCGGCGCCAAGGCGGCCGCGATCGCCGCCAAGGTCCACGCGATCAACACGCTCGGCTACGGCGAGATCTCGATGACCGTGGTCGAGAAAACCGAGCCCGCCGCCTCCTGGCTCGGCCGCAACGGGATGACCTCCGGCGAGGAGCCGCTGGCGATCCCGCCGATCAAGGACATCGGCTTCCCGTATCAAAGCTCGCGCCAGTTCGGCGAGGTCGGCGACGAGATCGACGCGGCGCTGCTGCCGTTCAGCTGGCAGCGCTTCGCGATGGAACGGCACGAATACGCGGCCTGGGTCAACTCCGGCTCGCCCTCGGTGATGCACCGCGACTACGGCGAGTACCTGGGCTGGGTGCTGAAGCGCGCAACCGCCGGGGTGAGCATCTACGGCGGCAGGGTGACCGAGGTCACCCTCTCCGAGGACCGCGACAGCTGGCAGGTCGATGTGGCCGAGCGCGGGCGCCCGCAGGACCCCGAGCGCCACCGCGGCCGCGTCCTCATCCTCACCGGCCCCGGCGTCCACCGCCACTTCCCGCACGACCCCGAGGTCGAGGCCCGGGTCTTCCACTGCGACAGCCGCCGCGAGGAATTCGCCCGGGTCCCGGAGAGCGAGGCGGTCGAGATCGCGATCGTCGGCGGCGGCGAGAGCGCACTCAGCGCCCTCGTCTTCCTGCGCGCGTTGAGACCTGCCGCACGGCTCACCGTCTTCACGCCGACCCTGCCGCTGAGCCGCGGCGAGAGCTTCCTCGAGAACCGCGTCTTCGCCGACCCCGACAACGTCGCTTGGGAACACCTCGACGTCGAGACCCGGCGGGACTTCGTCAAGCACTGCGACCGCGGCGTCTTCGACGCCAGCGTGCTCGAGCGGATCGCCGACGACGACCACCTCTCGTTCATCACCGGGCGGGCGATGCACGTCTCCCTCGCCAGCGACGGCGAGGGGGCACTGCTCGAATTCGCGAGCCCTTCAGAAGGAGAGCGGTCCCAGCGCTATGACTTCGTCATCAACTGCACCGGCTTCGACCTGCTGCGGCAGCTGCGCGGGCTCTTCCCCGACGCGGTCCGCGACGAGGTCGAAGAACAGTGCGGCCCGCTCTGGGACCGGCCGCCGCAGACCGAGGTCCCGATCGGCCGCGGCCTCGAGCTGGAGGGTATGCGGCCGCGCCTGCACATCCCCGGCCTCGGTGGCCTCCGGCAGGGCCCGGGCTTCGCCAACCTCGGCAGCCTCGGCCTCCTCGCCAACCGGGTGCTGCAACCGCTGCTGAGCGAAATGGGTGCCCCCTTTGCAGGGATTTCTGAAACGATAGAAGACAAATCCTTATTACTTGACTAGAGAGGACGTGGGATGTCGATGCCGTTCAGGTTCTGGAGGTTGCCGCTGCTCGCGGTGGTCGTCGCTGTGGGAGCACTCCTGGTGGGATGCGGATCCTCGTCGGATTCCTCGTCCTCGTCGGGCGACGCCAGCTTCACCGGCGACGCCTACTCGAACATCGATCTCGCCAGCACCCGAGTGGCGGAAAGCAAGATCGACGGTGGCAACGTCTCCGAACTGGAAGAAGTCTGGTCGGCCTCGATCAAGGGCGTCGGTGTCTACGGCAGCTACGCCTCGACGCCGGTGATCGTCAACGGGGTGATCTACTCCCAGGACCTCGAATCCAACGTCGAGGCGATCGACCTCGCCAGCGGCGACGTCCTCTGGGCGAAGAAGTGGGAATCGCCGAGCCACGGTCCCAACGGCCTCGCGGTCGCCGACGGCCACGTCTACGGGGCGACCGCCTCGGAAGCGTTCGCCCTCGATCAGGAAACCGGCAAGACCGACTGGCAGGTGGACCTCGAAGGCGCCGTCGACATGGCTCCCGGCGTCGACGACGGCAGGGTCTACGTCTCGACCGTGCCGGAGACGCCGGCGGCTGAATACGAAGCGGGGGCGGTCGGGACCCTCTGGGCGATGGACGGCAAGACCGGGAAGAAACTCTGGCACTGGGACACGGTGCCGAAAAGCCTCTGGGGCAAGCCGAAGGTGAACTCCGGCGGCGGCCTCTGGTACCCGCCCTCCTTCGACGACAAAGGCTTCGTCTACGCGGGCACCGGTAACCCGGCGCCGCTGCCGGGCACCAAAGCCGAACCGTTCGGCTCCAGCCGGCCGGGCCCGAACCTCTACGCGGATTCGCTGGTCAAGCTCGACCCCAAGACCGGCAAGCTCGTCTGGTACTACCAGGAGACGCCCCACAACATCTACGACTGGGACTTCCAGAACTCGCCGGTGATCACCAAAGCCGGCGGCAGGGAAGTGGCGATCGGCTCGGGCAAGTCCGGCTTCGTCGTCGCCGTGGACGTGAAGACCGGGAAGCCGGTCTGGCGGACCAGCGTCGGCAGGCACAACGGCCACGACGGGGACAACATCTACGCGATGAAGGGCGAATTCGAAAAGATCGAGTCCGGCGAGGTCTTCCCGGGCGCGCTCGGCGGCGTGATCGCCCTGGCCGCGGCCGACGCCAAGCGGATCTACGTGCCGATCGTCAACCACTCGCTGACCCTCCTCAACGGCGGGGAAACCACCGAAGAAAGCGCCGCGACCGGGGAAGTTGTGGCACTCGACCTCGCCAGCGGCAAGATCGTCTGGCAGACGGAAATGTCCCAGCCGGCCTACGGCTCCCTGATCGTCTCCAACGACGTCGTCTTCGCGACCTCGGCCGACGGCGTGATCCACGCCCTCGACTCCGCCAAAGGCGGGGAAGTCTGGCAGGCCGCCCTGCCGTCGGGGACGAACGCGGGCGTGATGATCAGCGGCGACATGCTCGTCGCCGGAGCCGGTCTGCCGGCGGCTGAAGGGCAGGTCCCGAAACTGGTCGCCTACAAGCTCGGCGGTTGAGTCACCCGCGGCAGGCGCCGCGGCGACCGCTGCCATCGACCCGAGTCGGTATGACTCGGGTCGATGGCGAGCAAGCACAGCGCCGGGATCCTCCTCTTCCGCCGCGGCGGGGAGGGTGAGATCGAGTTCCTCCTCGTCCACCCCGGGGGGCCGTTCTGGCGGCACAAAGACCGGGGCGCCTGGACGATCCCGAAGGGGCAGATCGAGAGCGAGGAGGAAGCGCGGGCCTGCGCGATCCGCGAGCTGGAAGAGGAGCTGGGGGAGGCGCCGCCGCTGGATCCTGAGCAGTTGATCGACCTGGGCGCGATCCGTCAGCGGGCGGGGAAACTCGTCGAGGCCTGGGCCGCGGAGGCGGAGTTCGACCCCGCCGACCTCGACAGCAACACCTTCAGCATGGAATGGCCGCCCCGCAGCGGCAGCGAGCGGGAGTTTCCCGAGGTCGACAAGGCGGAGTGGTTCGACCTGGAGACGGCGCGGGAGAAGATCCTGCCCGCGCAGGCGGAGCTGCTCTACCGGCTGCTCGAGCGCCTGGGGTTGGCAAACCCATAGGCGCCCCATATATTCGCCGCGGAATGGAAAATGACTCCACTCCGCGGGCTGAGGAGACCGGGGACCCAACTCAGAACGGGTCGCTGCCGCTCTCCGCGCGCCTGCTGGGCGTCGGCGTTCGCGGCGCCCGCACCGTAACCAAAGCGACCGGGATAGACCGAGCCGTCGAAGCCGCCGCCGAGGAGGCGATCGTCGCCGCGGTTGAGAGCGGCGCTGTCGAGCGGGCGATGGCGCGGGTGATCGAAGGGCCGGTGGTCGAAGAGGCGGTGAAGGGGGCGCTGGAGAGCGACGCGGTCAAGCAGGCGGTCCTGGAGGCGATGGACAGCGAGCTGGTCGACGAGGTCTGGCGACGGCTGCTTGCCAGCGACCAGGCTCAACAGCTGGTCGAGCGGATCGCCGAGGCACCCGAGGTGCGTGCGGCGATCAGCGCCCAGGGGATGGGACTGCTGGAGGACATCGGGCGGACGATCGGCAACCTCGCTCGCCGCCTCGACGATCGCTTCGAGCGCATCGCCCGCCGGATCTTCTTTCGCAAGCCACGAGCGCTGCCAACCGACCGCGCCGGCGTCGTCAGCCGCGTCCTGGCGATGGCCATCGACGGCGTCTTCGTCAACCTCGCCTTCACCGCTTTCGTCGCCCTGGTCACCCTCGTGGCCAACACCTTCAGCGGCGACAGCGGAGGCGGGAGCAGCCTCGCGATCGCCGTTGGCTCCGCCGCCTGGCTCTCCTTCGGAGCGATCTATCTCGTCGGCTTCTGGTCGCTGGCCGGCCAGACGCCGGGAATGCGCTTCCTCGGCATCCGTCTCGACGAGGAGCGCCTGCCGCCGCGACGCAGCTTCAGGCGCCTCGTCGGCCTCGGCCTCTCGGTCGTCAGCTTCGGGATCGGCTTCCTCGGCGTCGTTTTCGGCGAGCGGCGCCGCGGCTGGGAAGACCGCTTCTCGGGCACCGAGGTTGTCTACGACGAGCGGCGCCCGGAGCCGGCGCCGTGGTCGGGCCTGCCTAAACCGGAGCCCCGGAGCGGTTCGGCAGCCAGCGCTGCACCGCCAGCGTGAGGCTGGCCGAGAGGATCAGCAGCGAGACGTTGATCGCCAGGACCGCGGCGGCGCCGAGCGCGTGCTCGATGCCGCCGCCACCCAGGGCAACCCCGAGATAGGCCGAGGCGGGGATCGTCGTCACCGAGATCGCGACGCCGACGGCGGTGCTGGCCCGGGTCTCGAAGGAGAGCATTGCCGCCACTCCCGCCGCCAACGCGATCAGCACCGTCGAGTAGTCGGTGTGGGCGAGGGTGGAGAGGCTGCTTTGCTCGACCGCGAAATCCTCGGGGAGGAGGCCGGTCCACTTCAGCAGGGCGCTGAGGGCCATCGCCGTCACCACCACCAGCCCGAGGCCGAGAACCAGGGTCGTGAAGGCGCGCCGGGCGAGGCCGTAGCGCCGTCCGACGAGGCCGACGGCGGTGGCGCAGATCGGCAGCAGGTCGGGGCTGACCGCCATCGCGCCGACGATCAAGATCGAGCTCGAGGTGATGACGCCGAGGGCGGCGATCACGGCGGCGACGTTGATCAGCGCCAGGTAGCGGGCGAGCGGGCGCGAGTTGGCCCGCGCCTGCCCCATCACCTCGACCCAGGCGAAGCCATCGACCCCGCCCTCGCCGTGGTGGTGGCGGTGCTGCGGGGCGACCACCTCGATCTTGCTGAGGACGTAGTCGTCGGCGCCAAGCCCCAGCTCGCCGATCGCCTCGATCAGGCGGTCGGCGACGGCGGGCTCGACGTCGGCGACGAAGACGAGGGACTCGGTGGGAGCCGCGTCGTCGGCCTGCTGGACCACGCGCCGCACACCCTCGAGATCGCGCAGCAGCGCCCCGAAGTCGTCGGCCTGGTGGTGGGGAACCGAGGAGCGGAGCCTCAGCATCCGGGCATCAGGAAATCAGCTTGACGACCTTGAACGAGCGGTCGCCTTTCGGCGTCTCGACGACCACGGTCGAACCGACCTTGGCGTCCATCAGCGCGCGGCCGATCGGCGACTCGGCCGAGAGGCGTCCCTCGGTCAGGTTCGCCTCGGTCGAGCCGACCAGCGTCCACTCGTAGGTCTCGCCCTTGGACTGGTCGAGGACGGCGGCGGTGCGGCCGAAGGAGAAGAAGTCGCTGTCCAGCCCGGAGACCTCGACCACGACCGCGTTCCGCAGCCGCGCCTGCAGCCGTTTGATCCGGGTCTCCATGTGCGCCTGGTCCTCTTTGGCGACGTGGTACTCGGCGTTCTCCTTGAGGTCGCCCTCCTCGCGGGCGACCTTGATCCTGGCCGCCATCGCCTTGCGAGCCGGGCCTTCCAGCTCCGCCAGCTCCGCTTTCAGCTCCTCGAGCCCCTCTTCGGTGATCGGCTCACCCTGCTGCTCCTGCGCGCTCATGGCGCCAAGCGTGGCAGATCGGCGCCCCCTCCGCGCTCAGCGCTGGGGTCGGGGGAGGGAGTCTCCGAGGATCAGCCGCGCCCGGTAGAAGAGCGCCTCGTCGGCCCCGTTCAGCGCCGACTCCCGGTTGTCCGCCTGCGTAGTTCGGTTCTGCCCGGTCCCGGCCGGGTGCTCGTCCCGCACCAAGCCGGTCAGCCGACCCTTCGAGCGAAACGTGGTGGTCGTAACCCGTTTGGTCACCCTGTCTCCTTTCTGCATTTGTAGATCAATTAAGTCAAGAATAACAAAAGACCGCCTCGCGAGGGGGGAGAGAATTAGGGTTCGGGCCCTTAGGTCTAGGTGCGCAAGGACTTGCTCTACAAGATTGCCTATGACGAGGCGGTGCGAGCCCTCTCGGAGCAGCGTGTACTCGCCATCCTCTGGCCGCGAAATTGGGACGTCACGGCCAATCCACGCGAGGTGATCGAAACCTTCATCGAGTCGGCAGGGACTGCTCTGGTTGAGCAGCTGCATCGAGATCTTTCTCTCCACATGCACAACAGCTATCTGGAGAATCGCCAAGGTCTCGAACAGCTCGCCCTTCTCTTTGAGATCGCCGGCGCACTGATGGCTGTCGAGGTGGTGCTCTGGATAGCCGCCATCGCATCGAGTACCTAGAATCGAACCATGGCTCAGACAACCCCCTCCACTTCTCCAGCAGAGCCGAAATGGCCAAGCCCGATGCAGGGCGAGCGTCGGATACCTCTCCGAAGGGCGATACAGCTCTTGACGCCGCCCTGGGCAAAGCGCTTGGCGCGTAGGGGCCGCTCCTCCTAGCGCAGCAAATTTTCAGGCTGTGGCGAGTTGGGGTGGGGCGTCACCCGGCAAAGAAGACGCCCCACCCCTTCGCCCCTTCAGACGGCCGCAGGTAGACCTGCATCGCCGCCGTCCTCGGACCCGAGGGGAGTCGAGGCCCCGTCGGGGGTGGACGGCGACGAACCGTTGAAGCTTTTGGCCTGGACCGGGCGCAGGTAGGCGATCTGGCCCTCGCGCAGCTCCAGGCGCTGGAGCTCGCCTCGGGTCAGCTGTGCCCAGACCTCGGTCCCGTCGGAAAGCACCAGCTCGACCCGGACCTCGAAGCCGAGGGTGACGATCCGCTGCACCAGGCCCTCCTGGGTGCGGTCGTCGGGGTCGAGGACGACCTCCATGTCGTGCGGCCGCACGAAGTCGTCGCCGAGGCGGTTGACCTCGCCGACGAAGCTCATCACGAACTCGTTGGCCGGGTGCTCGTAGAGCTCGTCGGCGGTTCCCGACTGCTCGACCCGGCCCTCGTTCATCACCACCAGCTGGCCGGCGACGTCCATCGCCTCCTCCTGGTCGTGGGTGACGAAGATCGTCGTCACGTGCATCTCGTCGTGGAGGCGGCGCAGCCAGGTCCGCAGGTCCTTTCGCACCTTCGCGTCGAGCGCGCCGAAGGGCTCGTCGAGGAGCAGGACCTGCGGCTCCACCGCCAGCGCCCGCGCCAGCGCCATCCGCTGCCGCTGCCCGCCCGACAGCTGCGAGGGGAAGCGGCCGGCGAGCCCGTCGAGCTGGACCAGCTGCAGCAGCTCGTGGACCCGCTTCGAGGTCTCGGGCTTCTTCCACTTGCGGATCCTCAGCCCGAAGGCGACGTTGTCGTACACGGTCATGTGCTTGAAGGCGGCGTAGTGCTGGAAGACGAAGCCGACCCCGCGCTTCTGCGCCGGCTTCGCGGTCGCGTCCTCGCCGTTGATCGTCACCTGCCCCGAGTCGAGATCCTCAAGCCCGGCGATCGCCCGCAGGAGCGTCGACTTGCCCGAGCCGCTGGGGCCGAGCAGGGCGGTGAGGGACCCGTCGGGGACCTCGATCGATACGTCACTGAGCGCCTGAAAGTCACCGAAGCGCTTGTTCGCTCCCTCGACTGAGATTCCCATCAGGCGTCCTCCTTTCGTTTCAGCAGGTTCATTGCGAGCAAAGTGACCAGCGCCAGCAGCGCCAGCACCAGGGAGGCGCCGTAGGCGCCGGTTGAGTTGAAGTTGGCGTACTGCTTCTCGACGAAGAGCGGCAGGGTCTGGGTCTGGCCGCTGATCGAGCCGGAGACGATCGTCACCGCGCCGAACTCGCCGAGCACGCGAGCGGTGGTGAGGACGACGCCGTAGGCGACGCCCCAGCGGATCGAGGGCAGGGTGACCTTCCAGAACGTCTGCCAGCCGTTGGCGCCGAGGGTCGAGGCGGCCTGCTCCTGGTCGGTGCCGATCTCCTGCAGCACCGGCACCGTCTCTCGCACCACGAAGGGCAGCGAGACGAAGATGCTGGCGAGCACCATCCCCGGCACCGAGAAGAGGATCTTGATCCCTTCTTCGGCGAGGAAGGCGAACCAGCCGTCGGTCCCGTAGAGGAGGTAGAGCGAGAGGCCGATGACGACCGGGGAGACCGCGAACGGGAGGTTGATGATCGCGTCGATCAGCGGGTTCAGCTTCGACTTGTGGCGGACCAGAAGCAGCGCGCATCCGATCCCGAAGATCGTGTTCAGCGGCACCGCGATCACGACCATCAACACGCTCAGTTTCAGGGCGTGCAGGCCGTCGGGCGTGGTGATCGCGTCGATCGGCGGGCCGATCCCGTCTTCGAAGGTCTTGTAGAAGATCATCACCAGCGGGATCAGCAGCAGCAGCGTCAGGTAGCCGAGGCCGAGGAACCGCAGTCCCCAGCGGCTGGCAGGGTTTGCGCTCATCAGAGGCCCCCGTCTCCGCTGACGTCCTTGGCGAGCGTCGGGATGAACTCGCTCGAGCTGCGGTCGTGCCGGATCGCCCAACGCTGGATCAGCGAGACGCAACCGAGCAGCAGCAGCGAGGCGACGAGGAGGACGACCGAGACGGCGGAGGCCCCGACCAGGTTGTCGGACTCGACCTGGTTGCGGATGAAGACGGAGGAGACGGTCGTGTCGGGCAGCCCGCCGGCGAAGAGGAGGACGGAGCCGAACTCGCCGAGGGCGCGGGCGAAGGCCAGGGCGATGCCGGCGGCGAGGCCGGGGAGGAGATTGGGGAAGATGATGCGGCGGAAGATCGTGAAGTTGCCGGCCCCCAGCGAGGCCGCCGCGGCCTCCATCTCGCGGTCCATCTCCAGCAGCAGAGGCTGCACGGCACGGACCACGAAGGGCAGGGTGACGAAGCAGAGGGCGACGACGACGGCGGCACGGGTGAATGCGATGTCGATCCCGAGCGGGCTGTCGGTGCCGAAGAGCGTCAGCAGGGTGAGGCTGGCGACGATCGTCGGCAGCGCGAATGGCAGATCGATGACCGCGTTGATGATGCTCTTGCCGGGGAACTGGTCACGGACCAGGAGCCAGGCGAGGATCGTGCCGAAGATGCCGTTGATGACAACAACGATCAGCGAGCAGGCGACCGTCAGTTTCAGGCTCTTCAGCGCCAACGGCGAGGTGACCTGATCCCAGAAGTGACCGATGCCCAGGCTGAAGGCTTCGCTGAAAACGGCCGCCAGCGGCAGCAGCACGATCAGGCTCAGGTAGAGCATCACCATGCCGCCGCCGATGCCGGTGCCGACCCCGGGCAGGCGCAGGCCTGCCCGGGATGCGGTCGGAGCGGGGAGGTTTGCCGGGTGTGCCTCCATCAGCCGCTGGTCGAGACTCCGAGTTCTTTCTCGATCTCGGCGACCGAGCCGGTTTCGTCGTCGAAGAACTCGTCGTTGACTTTGCTCCAGCCGCCGAACTGGGCGATCTTGAAGAGATCGTCCGGGGTCGGGAACTGCTTCGGGTCGACGAGTTTCGGGTTGACAGGGCGGTAGCCGTTCTCGGCCCAGATTTCCTGTCCATCATCGGACCAGATGAAGTCGAGGAAGTCCTGTGCGGCCGGCTCCGGCGCGTCTTTGGTCACGGCGATCGGGGTTTCGATCTGGATCGTCGAGGGCGGGATCACGTATTCGACGTCTTCGCCCTCCCCTTCGGCTTTGATCGCCTCGTTCTCGTAACCGAGGAGGACGTCGCCCTGGCCCTGGGTGAAGGCCGAGAGCGCGTCGCGGGCGCTGCCCGGCTGCGCGACCGCCTTTTCGAGCAGGGTCTTGACCGCGGCCAGCGCCTCGTCCTCGGATTTGCCGGCGTTGATCTGCGAGCCGTAGACGGCCATGATGTTCCAGCGCGCCGCCCCGGAGCTGAACGGGTTCGGGGTGACGACGTCGACGTCCTTGCTGAGGACGTCGTCGAAGGATTTGATCCCCTCCGGATTGCCGCTGCGGACGGTGATCACGACCACCGAGTTCTGGGCGATGCCGTCGTAGGGCTGTTTGTTCCAGTCCTTGGCGACGATTTCGCCTTCTTCGACCAGTCGTTCCATGTCGCCGCCCTGGGCGAAGTGGACGACGGATGCGGGCTGGCCCGCGGCGACGGCACGGCTCTGGTCGCCGGAAGCGCCGAACGAGTTGCTGAAGCTGACGCCGCTGCCTTTCGAGCTTTCCTCGAAGGCGGGCTCGAGGGCTTCGGTGTAGACGGCTTCCGGGGTGGAGTAGCCGACCACGTCGAGCTTGCCGCCGCTGCCTCCTGAGGCACCGGTGGCGTCGTCATCGCCACCGCCGCATCCAGCGGCAAAGATTGCGAGGAGCAAAACGAGAAGAGCGGCGGGGAGGCCGGCCTTCACGCTGCGCCGCCGGGTGGTGCGAGCGTTCCGCATCTAAGAGTCTTCCTTCCTATGTCGAGTGACTTACTTTTTTGAGCAACTTACTGCTGAATGAGGCGGGCACCGTAGCACAAAGTCGATCAGGAAAGTCTGGAATCCTGATCTGAATTCCCGGAATTGAAGTCAACAATGACCGCCCCCACGGGTCGTTTCCATCTTTGGCGTCCCCATAGGGACCAAAAGGGTGGAAACGACGGAGCGGCGGCATAGGATGCGCGCCATGAGGGTCGATGCGGTTCGCACGCCGGAGGAGCGACTCGAGGGCTTACCCGACTACCCCTTCGAGTCCCGCTACCGCGAGGTCGACGGGTTGCGGCTGGCGCACCTTGACGAGGGGGAGGGAGAGCCGGTCGTCTTCTTCCACGGCGAGCCGACCTGGTCGTTCCTCTGGCGCAGGGTGATCCCGCCGGTGCGCGACGCCGGCTACCGCTGCATCGCCCCCGACTACGCCGGCTTCGGCCGCTCCGACAAGCCCACCGACGTCGGCTGGTACAGCTACGACCGCCACGTCGAGCTGATGGCGGCGCTGCTGGAGGAACTCGACCTGCGGGGCGCGACCGCGGTGGTCCACGACTGGGGCGGGCCGATCGGGCTGCGTCTGGCGGTCGAGCACCCCGACCGGATCAGCCGCCTGGTGATCATGGAGACCGGTCCCTTCACCGGCCACCAGAAGATGAGCGACGCCTGGCTCGCCTTCCGCGACTTCGTCCGCCGTACCGAGGACGTTCCGGTCGGTTTCCTCGTCAAAGGGGGCTGCAAGAACGATCCCGGCGACGAGGTGATCGCCGCTTACGACGCGCCTTACCCGGAACCGGCCTCGAAGGCGGGCGCTCGCGCCTTCCCGCTGATCCTGCCGACCAGCCCGGAGATGCCCGGCGCCGCCGAGGGCAAACGGGTCGCCGACGCGCTGCGCGATGACGACCGCCCGGCGCTGGTCCTCTGGGCCGACTCCGACCCGGTCCTGCCCTTCTCGGTCGGCGAGCGGGTCTCCTCCCAGCTCAACTTCCCGCCGCCGCGGCCGGTCGAGAACGCCTCTCACTTTCTCCAGGAGGACGCGGGGCCGGAGATCGGCGCGACCATCGCCGATTGGTTGCGCTAGGTGTCCCGCCCACACACGTTGTGAACAGCTGAGAAGCATCCGGGCCCTCCAAGAAGCTCGGGGTGTCTAACGCCCAAAGCAAGGAGGACCCGGATGAAGGTTCACGCTAACG
>Ga0070672_100000086_pt1 | contig 44707 bp, 45 predicted proteins | sample KBSM13metaG_FD_66151 | JGI IMG/M metagenome (GOLD analysis project Ga0070672, IMG submission 66151) | Miscanthus rhizosphere microbial communities from Kellogg Biological Station, Michigan, USA - KBS M1-3 metaG | ecosystem: Host-associated > Plants > Roots > Rhizosphere > Soil ... | reverse complement strand
GTGGCGGTCTTCACGCAGGGCTTCTTGGTGCGCCGCTACAAGTGGTCACCCCTGCGCTTGATGGCCATCGGCATGCCTGTCGCGCTGCTCGGCTACGTGCTGCTGGTGTTCGCACATCGTTTTGGCGTACTGACGCTAGCGCTCGCCGCGCAGTCGTTTGGTCAGAGCCTGGCGATGCCCGGTGTGACCGCGGCCATGTCGCTGGGAGTCAGCGAGGACGATCAAGGCGTGGTCGCTGGCCTGAGTAGCTCCGCGCTCGGCTTCGGACGCATGCTCGGTCCGCTCGCAGGCACCGGCTTGTATGAATTACGCGCGGAATACCCGTATGTCATGAGCTCGGCGCTGATCGTGGTCGTGATGCTTTCGGTGCTGGCCAAACCCAGTCTGCGCCACTCGCTGCGCAGCGACGCCGTGTGACGACTCCTTCGGCCGTGCTTGTCGTGCTGCTCTCCGGCACGGCGTTCGTGGCGGGGCTGGTCGACGCGGTGGCGGGCGGCGGAGGGCTGTTCACGGTCCCGGCATTGTTGGCGGCCGGCTTGCCGCCAGGGCTCGCGCTGGCCACGAACAAAGGTCAAGCTGCGCCGGGCGCGCTCGCGTCCTTCATCACCTTCTTTCGGCGCGCAGGGCTCGACCGTCGGCGAGCGCCGCTCGGCTTCGCGTTCGGGTTTCTCGGCTCCTTGGTTGGCGCGCGCTTGCTACTTGCCATGCGTCCGGAGCCGCTGCGCCCGATCATCGCCGTGCTTTTGCTGTTCGCGCTCGGCTTCATGCTGCTGCGCTCGCGCATCCCCGTGCGCGAAACGCCACTCCTGCACCCGAAGCTCTTGCTCGCGCTCGTGGCGTTGACGCTCGGCACGTACGATGGCTTTTTCGGACCCGGCACCGGCTCGCTGTTGATCGTGTCGTTCGTCACGCTGTTCGGGGATTCGCCGCTGTTTGCCTCGGGCAACGCCAAGGTCGTCAATCTGGGCTCCAATTTGGCGGCATTTCTGCTGTTCGCTTGGCGCGGGGCGATCCTTTGGCAGCTCGCGCTACCGATGGCCGTGGCGAACATGGCTGGCGCGCGGCTGGGAGCCCGTTTGGCGCTTCGCCAAGGTGATCGCTTCGTGCAGGTCGTCGTGACGGTGGTCGTGACAGTGGTGGTCGGCAAGCTGATCTTCGACATGGTCAGGGCCGGTGGAGCTTGAACCTACGCGCTCGGTCTGCCCGAAAGCCGATGTAGCCCTCGGCTCCGGCTGACGCTTTTGCAGCGCTGGCTCAAAAGCCATACTGTGCCGTGAGTGGATAACGTCACGCACGGGCTGGTCGGACTTCTGTGCGCGGAGGCGGTCGTTCGCGTGGCAGAACGGCGCCGAAGCTTGAATCCATGGTGTCGCGCCGCGGTCTACGCATTCGCGATCGTCGGTAACAACTTGCCCGATCTGGATTTCAGCTACTCGAGCATCAGCGGCAAAACCTTTGGCTACTTGTTGCAGCATCGCGGCTACACTCACACCCTGCCTGCCGCACTCGGCTTTGCGCTAGCGATGCTCGGGCTATTGTGGGCATTGACCAGGTGGCGCCAAAAGGAGCTGGCCGCAAGCGACTGGCGGTTGCTCGCCGCAGTCGCGTGCGTCAGCCCGCTCTTGCATTTGCTCATGGATTTCGCCAACAACTACGGCGTTCACCCGTTCTGGCCGCTGTACTCCGGCTGGTTCTACGGGGATTCCTTGTTCATTCTCGAGCCCTCGTTCTGGCTCGTGCTGATCGCGCCCCTGTCGTTGTCTTATCGGTCGCGCTGGATCCGTGGCGGATTATGGCTGATCCTGAGCGTCGCGCTGGGCGCGCTTTGGTACCGGCCATTCGTGCCGCGCGCGCATGCCGTGCTTCTTTCACTGCTGACCGTGTTGCTGTTGGCCGTGGCGCGTAAGCTCAGCCCGTACGCGCGCGTGCTGCTCGCGGGCTCGAGCTTTCTGTTCTTGTCCGCGTCGTTCGTATTGGCTTCGCGCCGCGCCAAGGCCATCGTTCGCGAGCAGGCAGCGCTCGCCTACCCAGGCGCACACAGCCTGGACATCGTGACCACGCCCATGCCGGCCAATCCGTTCTGCTGGAGCGTGTTGCTCGTTCAAGAACAGGGCGCGACGTACGTGGTGCGCGTGGCTCGCGCCGCAACCTGGCCGGCCTGGCTTTCCCTCGCCGACTGCCCGTACGACGAGCACGCGCAACCGAGCGCGCCCCTGCACGCACTGGCCGGTCCACGCAACGCGCAGCTTTCCTTCTACAGCGAGTATCGGGTACCGCTGCCCGAGTTACGGGCGCTACTGGAGGATCGCTGTGAGGGACGTGCCTTCTCGCGCTTTGCGCGCGTGCCCTATGCCAGCGAGCCGGCCGCCGACGGCAGCGTCGTGCTTGGAGATCTGCGCTACGACCGAAACCCGGGGCTCGACTTTTCCGATCTCTCACTCGGCCCGCGGCAGGGGGCCTGTCCGCCCTACGTGCCCGCCTGGCTCCCGCCCCGCTCGGAAATCTTGTCCGCGCCACGCCCGCCGGATCCGTAAACGCGCCCAGCAACGCCGGAACGCCACGCACTCGAGAGCCGTCCGCGTCGGCCCGCTCTTTTTGTCGGAGCTGAGACTCATTCACGCTCACATTGGCGCGGCAGGGTTCTACACGCGAAAAATCGAGTTCGAATTCGAACTCGATTTTCTAGTTGTGAACGCACTTCGCGCGAAATTCGACGCGCGTGAGCCGTCGAGGGGCGGCGGCTTTCGCGATCGAAAGCTGCCCGCGAAAAGGGCAGGCGCGTGCGACGGGCACGTTTACGGGTGCCTGAGCAATTCAGGCACTGGCGCTTGTGCAGCTGCGGATCGCATGCTGAACTTGGCTCGTGCGTATCGCATTGATCTATCCACCTCCCTGGAAAATTGCAGCTCCGGGTGAGGCGCCCGATAGCGCGGGCAACGGCCCGCCTGCGGACTATCGCCCAGGTGATCTCGACGCTGACTTTTTTCAGACGCCCTACGGCTTGTTTTCGCTCGGCGCGCAAGCCCTGCGTGCAGGGCATCAGGTCAAGGTGCTGAACCTGTCCGGCTTTGCCTGGAGCAAAGTCGAAGAGGTGATTGCGTCGCTCGACGCCGAGCTCTTCGGCATGTCGTGCTGGACGTCCAATCGGCGCGGCGTGGCGCTGGTTGCCGATGCCATCAAGCGCTACCACTCGGGCGCGCACGTGCTGATTGGCGGACCGCACGCGACGCCGCTCGGTCGCGAAATGCTCGCGCACTATCCGGCGATCGATACGGTTTCACTCGGCGAGAGTGAGGAGACGTTCATGGAGCTCGTGGCGCGCCTGACGCAGGGCGAAGATCCACGCGGCATTCATGGCACGTTGTACCGCGACGAATCAGGCGTGGTCGCGGCGCCCGGTCGAGGCTCGATTCACGATCTCGACGCGCTGGCGTCGCCGCACCAGTACTTCGACACGCACATCGTGATGACCTCGCGTGGCTGCCCCTGGCAGTGCACCTTTTGTGGCGCGGAGACCACGTGGGGCCGCGGCTTCCGCGGTCAGTCGGTGCCGTACGTGCTCGACGCGCTGGAGAGCGCGGTCTCGCGCCTGAGCGTGAAGATGGTGCAAATCAAGGACGACACGTTCACCACCAACAAGAAGCGAGTGCTCGAGCTGTGCCGGGGGATCCGTGAGCGCAAGCTGGAGTTCCTGTGGAGCTGTGACACGCGCGTGGACGTTTTGAGCGACGAGCTGCTCCTGGAAATGCGCCTGGCGGGCTGCCAGCGTTTGAGCCTTGGTGTCGAAACGGGCTCACCGACCATCCTGGATAAAATCAACAAGCGCATCACGATCCAGAAGATCGAAGACGCGGCGGCCATGGCCAAGCGGGTCGGGATTCAGGTCCGTTTCTACATGATGCTCGGTAACCGCGGTGAAACGGCGGAGACGTTCCAAGAGACGTTGGACTTTCTAGCGCGCGTGAAACCGCATCAATACATCTTCTCCTGCCTGACCATTTACCCCGGTACCGAGGACTTTCAGCAGGCCGAGCGAGAAAAGTGGCTCGACCGGGAAGTCTACTTCAGCGGTGATTTTCAGGAATTCAAGGTCCCCTTCGACGCCAGCGAGGAGGTCAGGGAGCTGTTGAACGCCTGGTTCGAGCAGAACAAGGGGCTGCAGGACTACTACCGTGAGGGGGTTGCCGAGTACCAAGCCATCTTGGCGTATCTCGGTGACCACCATGCCGCACACATGGACCTGGGCGGCGCATATTTTCGAGCGAACCAACTGGACCTCGCGGAGACTCACATCCGTCGTGCGCTCGAGCTCGGGACCCCGGTGCCGGGCTTGGCACTCAACTACCTGGGGTGCATTGCATTTTTGAAAGGTGACGTGAGCGGTATGCAAGATCATTTTCTTGCAGCGGCCCGCCGCGACCCGCAACACCTCGTTCTAATTGAAAACGTACAAGCGGCTCGCGCTTGGTTCAAAGCGGAAGGACCACAGCGCGGCCTGCCACTGAGCTTGGTAGGCAAGCACGATTTCCAGCTCTTCGAACGCACCGCGCAACCGGCCCTGCCCGGTCCATTGCCAGCCGACTACGCAACGTGGGACACCGCCGGTAGTAGCAGTCGCAGCCCGTCAGCGCGCGAAAGCACTGAAATTCAGGGCATTCACGGCAGCGTGGTGGACCGGCAGCGCCAGCCGATCAACTTTCGCTCGCGTCGCCTGCCCGTTGTCTGAGGGCCGGAAATTTTCCGACAAAATGCTCACTCTCGAGGGTGAATGATTCCGCGTCGGAAAAATTCGGACACAGTGCTTTCGGCTCTGGCTGTGACAGAATGCCTCGTCGCGACTTGCGATGCGCAATTGGTAAGTTTCCGCGATTGACATTCTGCGGGCTCATCGCATACGAACCCCATCATGGCGAATATCAGTGACACGATTCGAGCTGCGCTCGATGCCTTCGTGAATGATCTCTCGAGTTTGATTCAAGAAGCAGCCCTCGAGTCTGTCGAGCAAGCCCTGGCCGAAGCGAGCACCATTCCCGGTCGCCGTGGTCGTGGTGCCCGTGCAGTCGCGGCTTCGTTCGTGTCGCTCTCGGCCAGTCGCAAGAAGGGTGCGAAGCGCACTCCGGAAGAGCTCGAGCAACTGATCAAGAAGCTCCACGGCTACATTGCGAAGAACCCGGGACAGCGCATCGAGCAAATTGCTCAAGGCTTGGATATCAGCACCAAAGAGCTGAATCTGCCGGCCAAGAAGCTAATCAGTGACAAGAAGCTGTCGACCAAGGGTCAGAAGCGCGCCACGACCTACTTCGCCAAGTGAGAACCGCCGTGCGGGCATGGCTGCTCGAGCGGCTCACTCGCTGAAAGTCAGCGGGTAGGACGGGTCGTTCGGGAGCTTGCCGTTGATGCGGATTGCGCGCACGTCGCCCGAGAGCTGCGCTGGCCGGGCGTAGCCGATGGCGCCCGGTAGACGGGCGACCAGGCGCAAGAGCAGCGCGAGTGAGTCCACCGAGCGTGGCGGACGGGCGATGCCGTGGACCTTGCGCTCGATCCAGAACTGGCTCACCTGCTCGGCTGACATTTCTAGGGCGATCGCGTCGAATGCCAAGCGATCGCTGGTACGCGCCGGGTGATTGAACGGCACGTAGCGTCGACCGGACGGGTCGCTGACACCCTCGTTGACGAAGACGCGCTTCAGCGCGCGCAGGCTCAAGTCTTGAACCGGGGAGCCCTTGGCCACGACCACGGCCAGGGCCACGCGGTTCGCGGCTTTCGCGCTCCGCTCAGCGCTCGGGAACAGGATCAGCAACGCGCAGCACATGCCCAAGGCAAGCCAGGTGCAGGCGCGAGAGGCGCCGCGCGCAAAGCCAATGCGCTTCATTTCAAAATGCCCGGGCCACTTGCTTGCGTATTTCTCGGTCGATGCGCGGTGCTGCCGACTCCGTGTCTCGTCCCCTCAAACGGCCCTCGAGTGTCCGAAGTTGAGCCTGAGCCGCGCTGCTCATGCCACCCTTCAAGACATTCACGTACTCGGCGGAATCGACAGTCGATCGCGCCTGCAGGCGCGAAGCGAGGCGCGCAGGGCCCCCTCGAGCTCGGGCGGCGGGCTCTGCCCGGCGACGCTGGACAGCAGCAGTGTGTCTTCTACCTCGAGCTTGAAGGTGTTGATGCTGATCTCTTCCGGAAAGAGCACGAAGCCAGCCAAGTGCTCGAGCAGCGCGGCGAGGAAGCCCACGCGGTCGGGCGCGCGCACCCGCAACTCGAGCGTGCCTTTGCGCTCGTCCGAGCGCGTGAGCTCGAAGCTGTCGAGCACCAGATTGATGGTGGGTAGCGGTGCGCTCGGTTCGCGCGCCAACCTCAAAAAATCGCTCCGCTCGAGCTCCAAGGCCAGGCTGCTTCGAATTTCGAAATACGCGGCCCATTGCCGTCGAGCGTCGCGGCGCGCAAGCCCTCGCACGATGTCCAAGCTCAGGCGTGTCGTGGCACGAGCGAAGTTGCCGAGCCAAGTCACGGGCATGGCGCCCCACAGATCGATGCGATGGACGCCCTGGTCCGCTCGAGTAATTCGAGATCCAGACTCGGGGCGAGCAGAGTCCGAGCCTTTCACTTCTGAGTCGGAGCTCACTCGTGTGAGGCTAGCAGACCAGCTTTTCGCTTGGGTTTCTTACACGCTTCGCGGTGTCCGTCAGGAGCTCAAGGCTCGAGGCGTTCCAACAGCGCGCTGGCTTCGGCTTTGCGATAGCCGCCGTAGGCGCCACGTGCGAACGGTTCGAGAGCGGCGCGGGCTTCCGTGGTGCGACCCAACCGCACCAGGCTGAGTGCCCGATTGTAGCGCGCTTCTGGCGCAAATCCCCCGTTGGGCGCGGCGCTCAGGTAGGCGTCCCAGGCGGCGAGCGCGCGCGCCGGATCGTGAGCGACGAAGTGTGCGGCGTGTGCGCTGCGGTACAGGGCGAGCGTTGGATCGGGCGGCTCGGCGTGGCTCGGCGCCGAGCTGGCGCTCGCTCGTGCGGAGCTCGGGGCTGCCTCGGTGATGGCTGTTACCGGCGCGGACTCGGCTTGCTGGCTGGGCGCGAGCAGCGCTGGCTCTGGGCTTCGGAGCGCCGGAGCCAACGACTTTGCGGGTCGAGCTGGGCTCGTCCTTGCAGAGCTCGAGGTGCTGGCCGTGATACCGACGAGCTGCTCCAACCTGTCGAGCACTCGGCGCGCCTGGCCGCTGGCCGCACCCCAGGCGCTGACCGCCACGAAGCTCGCGGCGATCGGCAGCAAGAAAGCCAGCCGCGTTCGGCGGCGGACGCGCGTTTGGTGTAGCCCGGTCAGCACCCGAGTGCGCGTGGCGCGCGCCTCGAATTCACTGACCGGCTCGGTCTCGCGCAGGGCGCGGGTGGCCTCCGCCAAGAGATCCTTGCTCATTCTGCGCCCTCCGTCGAGAGTGCCAGACGCAGCTTTTTCTTGGCGTGGAAGAGCCGTGTGCGCAGCGTTGCCTCGGGCGCGCCGACGATCTCGGAGGCTTCCCGCGAGCTGTACTCTTCGACCTCGCACAGCACGAAGGCCACGCGCTGATCGATGGGCAGGGTATCGAGCGCGCGCGTCAAAAGCTGCGCTAGCTCTTTGCGGCGGGCTTCGCGTTCCGGATCGCTCGACTCATCGTTCCTCGTGTCGCCGTACGCGCTGAGCGCGCGCCGCCGCCGCTGTGCGGCGCGCACGTGGTGCCGCGCATGGTTGACGGCGATCGAAATCAAAAACGTGCGTAGCGAGGAGTCTCCGCGGAATTTACGTACCGCCCGAGGCAACGACACGAACACCTCATGCACCAAATCTTCGGCGCTGGCGGCGTCACCCAGCAAACGCTTGGCAAAAGCGCGCACCGCGGCGTGGTGATCGTCGTACACTTCAGCCACTGCACTCGGCTCGGCGCGCTGCAAGCGCAGCACGAGCTCGTCTGCCAGCTCGGCGTCGCTTGCCAGCGCTTGCTCTGTGACCATGCTGAGCCCGAAGTCCGTCATAGCAAATTCGTGTGCGCTGGCCTCCTATGTGCCCGCTCGGTGGTAAATCGTTCAACTTGCGACCGGTTTCATAAACCCGAGTAAATTCCTGCGTTTGGCCTCAAAAGAAGGCTGCGCCGCCGAAAATTTCTGCGCTTACGGGGACCGATTCGGGGGCATCGGCGCTGTGGGCAAAGCGCTGTAAGACGCCGGCGCCGGCGAACGGGGAGACCTTGCCCAGGTCCAGACCGGCGGCGACCCGGTAGTGCCCGTATTCGATCAGCTCCTGGTCGAATGGCTGATCGGCGCTGCGCATTTCCGAGTAGTGCACGCCGGGCTCCAAAAAGAAGCGACCGATGGGGAAGTGAGCGCCCAGGCCGAGCTCGTAGGTGTAAGTCTGGTTGCCGGGTGCGTAGCCAAAGCCGACTTGGGTGTAGAACGAGCCAACCGTGAATTTGGCGGCGGCGTTGAACGGCAGCGAGCTGCTTGCCCAGAGCACGGGCTGCACTCGTCCGTTGTCGGCGACGCTGACCAAACCGAGCGACGTGCCATCGACGTGCTTCGCTACGTTGACGACACCGAGCTGTAGTCCGTGTACGTCACCGGCCACGTTGACGATGCCGACTTGGAGGCCGGCGATCGAGTCAGCGATGTTGAGCACTCCGGCGGCTTGCAAGCCCTTGACTGCTTCGGCTCGATTGAAGAGGCCTGCTACTTGTAGGCCTTGAAATCGGCCGGCGCGGTTGCCCAGGCCGGCGGCCTCCACACCTTTGAAGTCCTGCTCCCAGTTGACCAAGCCGGCCGCCGCGAGACCCTGCGCATCAGCGGAGCCGAGGTTCGCGAGTCCTGCGAATTCGAGGCCCTTGAGTCGGCGTCTGCGGTTGACGAGCGCTGAACCGGCAACGCCAGTCACCGTGCCGCCCACGTAGTCGTAGAACGTGGCGAAGGTCACGCCGCGCACGTCGCGCTCCACGTGCAGCACGAACACGTTCAAGCCGATGCCGCGCAGCTCGCCCACGTGGCTGTAGCCGAAGCCGAGCTCAGCCCTGAAAATCAGCTGTTCGCTCGGGCGATACAAGCTGATCGGCGCGACCAGCGACAGGTTGATGGCGGGGAACGGCGCCTTCGGCAGTGGGGGCGGGGTGCTCGGTTGCGCGGCTTCCGGCGACGGTGGCGGGCGTGCTTCGACCGCCGGCGGTTTCTCGGCAGGGGCGTCGGGCTCAGTCGCCGGAGCCGCGCTCGCGGCTTCCGAGTCAGCGACGGGCGCGCCTGCCGAGGCAGCGGCCGGCCCGGCTTTCGCTGTGAGATCTGCCAGCAGCTCGGCCGCTTCATCGCGCGCTAGGTTGCCGGCCAATAGCGCGATCACCTCCGCGCCGCGTGCGCTGTCTTCCGGTACGTCGATCGAACGCGTGCGAGTGAGCCCCGTGCTCGTGCGGTAGCTGACCGTCACCGTGTGATTTTCCTGAGCCACGACGGACAAGCTGGGCGTGCCCTGGTCCGGGTCCGCCGCGGTCAGCACCACCGAGCGTTTCAACTCGAGCTCGACGGCTTTGCGTAGGGCTTCGGGGTCGAGCTTGGAGCGGCCGAGCTGGAGCTTCAGTGGCAGGGCGGCGCTCGCGGTTGCGGCTCCGGCGGGCTCCGTTTGCGCGCGTGCGTCGACCGCTGCGCTCAGCACAGCAAACAGCAGACCAGCCATCAGCTCGCGGACCTTCATGGGTCGACCTCGAAGTGGCAGGTGTAAACGATTTCGGTGGCCACCGCGCCGCCGTTTTTGTCGCGCGGCGCGGACCAATGGGAGCCGAGCACGGTGCGCCGGCAGGCCGAACCGAAGCCCGCCGAGCTCTCGGTCAGCACACGGGCGCTGCGGATCACCCCGTCGGCATCGATGCGTGCCCGTAAACCGGCGCTGCCGCGCAGCCCGCGTTCGCGTGCCTCTGCAGGGTAGTTGGCGCGCAGCAAGGCGGTCAACGAGGGCGGCCGCGGGTGCTCCGAGAGATCGCCCGCAGCGACCAACGCTGGCGGCTTGGGAGTGTTCGGCCCGGTCGACAGCGCGGCGGCCGTTCGAGCCCCGTTTGCAGTGAGGCCGATCGGCCCGTGGAGTGGACTGCCGTCGCCGAGCGGCATCGCAAAACCAGCGCCGGTTTCGTTGCTCAGCGTGACGCCGCTGAGATCGAGCACGGGTGCCGCGCTGACCGCGGTCGGGGCTGCCCGAGCTGGGCTGCGGTCGACGGTGGGCTTGGCTTTCGCTGCAGGCAGAGGTGCGGACGACGCCTTCGCCGTGGGCGCCGCTTTCTCGTTCTTCGCTGGCGGTTCTGCTGTCGGTTCAGCCGTCGCCAAGGGCGGCAGCTCGAAGCTCAATTCGCTGATCCGATGGTCGGGGGCCATCGGTCGGCGTTCTACGGAGAGCGCGGCATAAGCCACGCCGTGCAGCCCGACACTGCTGCAAAAAGCCAGAAACAGGCCGATTTTTGCGCGCGAGCTCATGCGCTCCTCAAGGCTTGGGGCTGAGCGCGTCTGGATCGACATTGAGCGCGAACCGGGTCACTCGTTCTTGGCGAAGTAGGTCGACCACGTGCACCACGTTGCGGTGGGCCGCGCCGCCGTCGGCCGCGATCAACGCTCGCAGGTCGTGGTCGCTCGCGTAGGCGCTGCGCACCCGCTCTCGAAATTCTGGCTCCTTCACTGGTTTTCCGTCGAGGAAGAGCGCGCCATCACGCATGATGGACACACTCAGGATGCTGCTCGTGCTCTCGCCCGTGGCAGCCTTGGGCAGGTCGACCGGGATCCCGTGCGAGGCCAAATAAGACGAGGTGACCATCAGCACCACGAGTAGAACCAACACGACGTCTACCAGCGGAGTGATGTTGATGCCCGAGATCATCTCGTCCGCGTCGCTCGTTTGCATGGCCATGGCTTCACTCCGCCGCCCGGGCAGGGCCCGATTTGAGGTAGGCCAGCACTTCACCCGAAAGCGCGTCGGCGCGGCTCAAACGGGCACGAATCGAGCGCTGAAAAACGTTGAATAGCGCGATCGCCGGCAGCGCCACCAAGAGCCCGACCGCGGTCGCCACCAATGCTTCGCCGATCTCGGCCATCAGCGCTGTCGACATCTGACCCTTGGACTGCGACAATTCACGGAACGCGCGCACGATGCCGATCACCGTGCCCAGCAGGCCGATGAAGGGCGCGTTGTTCCCGAGCGTGCCCAGGAAGGCCAAGTTCCTTTCCATGGCCAAGCGCGCGACTTGCTGTTCGCCGCGCATGCGTTCCTCCGCGCTCGCGGCGTTCTCAGAATCGAGTCCGGATACGGCGACTCGAGCTTCGAAGCTCGGCGAATGTTCGAGCCGCTTGCGCGCCAATCCGACGTTTCCGTCGCTGAGTAGCCCACGGATCTCGCGCCGCAAGCCGAGCACATCGTCGCGTGATGAAAAAAAAAGCACTGCGCGCTCGATGGCAACCGTCAGCGCGAGCACGGACAGCCCGACCAAAAGCCACAGAATCCAGAGCGAGCCAAATTGGGTGAATCCCGATAATCGTTCGAATAAGTCCATGATTTCTCCTGTCTTTCGAGTGCTGGGGATGATGCGCGTCGCCTCAGGGCACGACGCATAGGGCGCGATTGGTAAAGTCCTGGCCGCCGCGCGCGTCGCGCACGACGAAGTAAAAGTGCACCAAGCGGGGCTCTGCGCCTTGGAGCGCGGGCGCGTCCCAGCTCACTCGGCGCTGCTCGCTTGGCGTGTCAGCGCTCAGCGAAAGGAAGCCGTGGTCCAACTGGCCCGCGTCCACGAAGGGAGATACGAGCAGCGTTTCTCGCCCCGGGTCGAGCGAGGTCTCCCGCGTCAGGAGCTCGAAGCTCGAGTCTTCGAGATCGATCCGCAAGGCATGCCGGGTCTTCGTCACGACTTGCGGGAGCGAGCCCGAGTCGCAGGACGCTGCGCTACTCGGCGGCCAAGGCTCGCCATCCAGGAGGAGCGCGTTCACGCCGAAGCTGGGGCTGAGATTGCTGTGCTGGGGGCCGCCGAGATCGAACTCGAACGCGACTCGAGTGCCACTGCCCCAGTCGCAGCTCCAAGCTCCGTCCGCTCCCAGGTTCAGGCTAGAATCTGGGCAGATCAAGCCGCTGGCAAAGGCGTGCGGCGTGCTCTCGAGGGCGACGTCTTCTGGCACTCGGAAGTCGAGCCGAGCCGCTGCGTTCGCCGGCTCGGCTTGCACCGTGGACGCAAAGGGCGCACTGGCGCAGGGAGGGAAGCCAGTGTTGGTGAGCTGCGCCGCGCACAGCGAAAGCGAGTAAGAGATTTGGGGCGCAGCACTGGGCGCTGCCACGAAGAAGGAGAGCGATGCGGCTTCGCCCGGCTGGGGGGAGCTTCGGTTCGGATCCGCTTCGACTTCGACGCGCGCGCCGAGCACGCGCGTCTCCTCTATCGATGACACGCTCTTGAGTGAGTCATCGCAGCCCGCGCTACACAGGCCGGCGGCGAACAAAGAAAGGCACAGGGGTAGTGCAGGGCGCGCGCTCATAGCTCACCTTTGAGACCGAGATTGGGGAACAGTCCGAGCCCAGCAATGGGCTCTTTCTTCGAGAAATCGAAGCTGTAGCGATAGCCTTGCGGGTTCTTGGCGTTGTACGCGTTGAGCACGTCCAGGTACACGGACAGCGCACCGGTCGCGATGCGCCACTGCTTCTCCACGCGCAGGTCGAGTTGCTGAAACGCCGGGTCGCGCTCGCCGTTCACGGGGCCATACTGCGGCACGTAAATGCCGCTCCGTGCGTCGAACACGCTAGCTACGACCGCGGTCGTCGGATCACCGCTGATCAAGCGGAAGCGCGCGCCGACGGTCCAGCCGCGCCCCAAGCTCTGACTGGCCGCGAGCGACAAAACATGGGGCTCGTCGTGATCGAACAAGCGGTACGGGCCGTCGCCGTCTCGCCGTTCGCTACGCGAGAGCGTGTAAGAAAGGTAGGCGAAGGAGCCGGGGCGCGGGCGGTATTCGAACGAGAATTCGGCGCCGTAGATGCGCCCTTCGCCGTCGTTGACGAAGTGCGGCGGAACGCCTCCCGGGGTGCCTACGATGCGATTTTCGAGCCACTTGTAGAAGCCTTCGACGCCGAGCTTGAGCGTGTCCCCGGCACGCTCTTCGAAGCCGAGACTGGCCTGCAGCGCCCGGTAGGGCTCGATCCGTGGATTGCCCACGACCGGCAGTGCCTGCCAATATTGCGGTGCTTGACTGTAGTAGCCCAGGCCAGACTTGAGCGTGAAGCCGGGGCTCGCTTCGTAGCGGGCCGACAGGCGTGGGTCGAGCGAAGCGTGGTCGACGTCTCCGTAGTAGTCGGCGCGCAAGCCGGGCAAGAGCAACAGGCGGCGCGTGGGCCTCAGCCCGAGCTCCAAGTATGCGCCCGGGCGAATCACGTTGAAGCTCGGCACCACGGTCGACACCGTGCGGCGCGTCAGGATCGAGTCGTGGTCGCTTGGATTGCCCTCGTACTGGTCGGGCGCTGGGCCGTGGTAGCGACCGCCCAAGAATTGACCGTAGAAATCAGCGCCGAACGTCGCGCTCAGCTCCGGAAAAAACTCCACGCGCCACTCGCTGCGCGCATGCAGCTCGGTGCCCGAGATGACCTGCTCGAGAGCACCGAATTGCTGGCTGGCCGCAAGGTGCCCGAGCGTGACGCTCAGGTTCTGACGAGCGCTGTCCGCGAGCTTGCTGTCGAGCTCCAGCTGCAGCCGTTGAAAAGCCAACGTGCCCGCGATCGTTCCGCTCAACGACGGGTCCTCGTCGTTCGGATGTGAGAACAGCAGCTCGAGCGAGTCACGCGAGCCGTAGCCGACGATGCGCAGCGTGTTCTGCGCGTCGATGTGGAACGCGCCGAGCGCTTGATAGTCGTAGTACACGGGCGCCGCGACCACGGAATAGGCGTCCTTCGGCACCAGCTTGGAGAAAACCAAGTCGATGTTGCTGCGCCGCGCAGACAAGCCAACGCTTGCCTTTTTGCCGAGCGGAGAGCTCACGAACGCGGAGCTGTCGACCAGATTCAAATCCACGCCGGCGTGAAAGCCGTCGGCCCGCGGGTCCTTGCTGCGTACTTCGAGCACTCCGCCGGAGACTCTTCCGTAGCGGGTACTGAAGTTTCCCGGATACAAGTCGACCCGCTCGATGAAGCGAGAGTTGAAGAAGCTGGTCAGCCCGCCGAAGTGATACAAGAACGGGACCGGCACGCCGTTCAGGTAGGTCTGACTTTCGTCCTGACCGGCGCCGCGCAGGATCGGATCGCCATTGTTCAGCGAGGTGCGCCCGACGCCGGGGAGGACCTCGATTGCGCGCAGTGCGTCACCGCGAGTGCCCGGCATGTCGCGCAGCATTTCCCCGGAAATACTGTGGCGCGTGACCTCGCGTGGTGGCGCGTCCACACGGGCGACGGCGGAGAACTGTTCCGGCTCGCTGGGCGTCGTGGCTTTCGCTACTTCGCTAGCAGTGCCCGCCGGCGCAGACCCGGACGGCGTATCGGGCGCGGGCGCGGGCACGGGCACGGGCACTTGCGCGGGGAAGACATACCGGTAGTGGATTTTCACTGAAAGCGCGTTGCCGGCGCGTCGCGCCGGTTCGAACTCGAAGGCGTTCACGGCGTTGAGCGCGCTCTGATCGAAGCGCTCGCCGCCGGACTCCACGACCGCGCTTTCGCTCACGTGCCCCGTTTCGTCGATGGTCAGCGCCAAGGTCACGGACACAGGCTCTGACAGGGCTTCTCCGTCCGGCACGAGCGCTGGCTCGGCACGAATCAGTCGCGGCGGTGTCACGCTCTGGGCACTCTCGACCGTCGTGCTCGGTGGTGCCTCCTGCCCCAGCACTTTCGAAGCACACAGCACGAGCGAGCTCACTACGGCAAATCGCAACAGACGCAGTCTCACCGACGCACCTTTCCCGTTCGAGGTTGGCCGCTCGTCCGCCGGGGCTCGTGAGAAAGCGCGCGAATGTTGGCATTCGCAGCCTCGAACGAGTCCGGCTAGAGGACAGAATGGCTGAAGAGCCGGTCTGGGTTTTAGGACCGGCTCATGGTTTGGATTCGCAGCTCAGTGCCCGATCCCCATGAGATCGTTCAAAGTCAGCTGACGAAATGTGCGGGTCGCCCGGGGACCACGAAGCGTGTCAGGCGGAGCGTAGCTTGCTCAGCGCGGGCGCAGCGCGCAGCAGCACCATGCTGGGTCGGTCCTCGCCCTCGAACGGCCCGATGTCGGCATCCGACACCGGCCGTCGCGAAGCGCGCAGGGCTGGGTAAGATGATTGCCAAGCCACCAGCTCTTCTTCCACGATTCGCTCGGCAACCAGGGCCTCGAGCTCCAGCTCCAGCTCGGCTGCGCCGGAGCCATGCCGCCCCAAGCGGGTTTCTTCCCAGACGCGATTGGCGGCGTGCTCGGCCATGCGCGTCAGGGCGGAAAGCTCGGAGCCGAGCGCCCCGCACAGGCTCGAAAGCTGCGCGGCCGCTCGCAAATTGCGCACGAAATCGTCGATCGCAGGCAGGGCACGCGCTTCGGGGACGGCCTGCTGCAACAGCTGGCGAGCGGCGTCGCTGCCGCTGGCGATGCACACGCGCAGGGCGCGCCAGCCGGTCATCCCGAGTAGCCCCTCGCGGATCACCGCCAATACCGGCCGGAACGCACGCACGTGATTTTGGCTGGTCGAGACCAGGCTGAGCTTGTCGCGCGAGGACAGGACCAGGAGCGGCAGCGAGGCACGCCCGGCCTCACACAAGAGATCGCGTAGCTCGTCCGTGTGCGGCGTCAGCACAGCGCGCACGGAGTCAGGCGCGCGCGTGAAATCGATGGTTAGGCAGCGTAAACAGTCGGCCATTGGCATTGGTCTGACTCCAATCAACCACTACGGTCGCCCCGGCCCGTGGCTTAATCGTGTCAAGACCTTGTCAGTACTGGACTTTCTGGCCCGCTACCGCGTTTCTCCCCGAAATTCGTTCGGTTTGTCTAGTGACCGATTATTTTCGGCATTTGCCCGCGGAGCCGCGCTACGGTCCGAGTCGCTCGATGAATTACTATAAGAAGAAGACGGAAGCCGCTGAACGCGCACAAGCTCGACGTGAGCTCGAGAACTCGGCTCCGCGGCTAGCTGTGGAAGTGCCAACGCTAGTGACGCTCAAGCTCGAGCTGGAAGAGCACGAGGGCACCTCGCGTCGGCCGGAGCAGAATCACATCCGTCACATCGTCGTGACCAGCGCCCCGGCGCTGTTCATGGTTCCCTGTGGTGACTCTCGCTGCAAGGACGGCGGACACGACATCACGCGTGAAGTGATGCGTTCGCTACGCAGCGGTGAGACCAAGTTTCAAGGCAACGATGCTTGCCAGGGCTCGCAAGGGTCGGGCCTGTGCGTGCGTATTCTGCACTACACAGGCCTCGCCACTTACAAGTAAGCCTCAGCGGACAGTCGCCTTCTTGCCATCGGCAGCGGCGACCTTGAGCCCTACGGGCGTGCCCGAGCTCAAGTCGTCTTCGGTCAGCTCACTCTCCAGAATCTCGTCCTCGCTCACGACTTCGTCACTGCTGGCTGCGGGCGCGGCATTGCCGGGTGGGTTCGTGTTGCGCGAGCCCCAGTCAGTGTCGTCACTGCCCGGCGCCTTCAGCTCGCCGCCGAGCTTGGCGCCTGCGAGCAACACCACCGGCTTGGGCGCGTAGTCGTGCGCTTCGGCGATCAGCGGCGTAACGACTTTTTCCCACAGGTAATCGAGCGCTACGTAATCGACGAGATCACGTGGCGGCACTGCTCCGAGCAGATCCTCTTCGGTGAACTTGTTGCTCGTCTTCAAGCTGGACTCGATGATCGAGCCGAGCTTCTCCTTCGGCAGGCATTGAGCGAGCTTGGTGACGGTGATCGCGTGCACCACCTCTTCGTGCGAAACGAGCAAGTTGTCGAGGGCGCGCTCCAAGATGTACGCGACGTAGGACTTGGCTCGGTCGTGCGTGCTCTTGGTGGCGGGCGTGGTCTTCCACGGCTGGCCTTCGATATCGAATGCCCACAACGCGTGGCGCTCGAGGTAGCGCTGCTTGTCGTCGGGCTGAAATAGCTTCACGATCGCGGCGGCGGTGGTGACACCTTCGTCGAGCGCGATCTGCAATGATTCACCGGAAGCGTCCGGCGACATTTTGTGCGCGACCTTCTCGTGCACGCCCGTCGACTGGCTGACGATGCGCGCGCGCTCCATCGGCCTAGCCTCGAGCGAGCGCATGATGGCGCGACAGGAGAAGTGACGTAAAAAGTCTTCTGGCGTGCGCTCTCCGACGCGCAACGCGAACTCGGTCACTTCGGCGTGGAACGCCTCGCGACCTTTGCCTAAACCCGACACGAAGGGACCTGACGATGCACCGCTCGACTCAGACATTGTTTCCTCCAAGACGGCGCGATGCTCTGCATCGCTAACGCCTAACTTCAAATATTAGCGCGAAAGGATCCCGGCCGGTTGGCTCAAACAACGCAGCGCGTGATCGACTCGCGTGCTCGCTCGCGCACTCTGTCGCACTCTGTCGCCGTCTCGTTCTTGCTCTCTGTCTCGTTCTTGTTTCGCCGTTTCGCCGTTTTGCCCGCTCGCGCGATCTCGGTCGCCCTCGACGGAACAGGCTCTCGCGTCACGATAGCCATTTCGCTCTGTTTCGCGGACGGGGTACGATGTGCGCATCGACCAGCATGACGACCACGTTGTCTCTAGTGTCCGAGATTGTCGGTAGCTTGCTCACCGGGCGAACCGGCGACACGCCGGTCTCGCTCGACGAGCTGTCTGAGGCGATTGGCGCTGCCCCGGTCACCATGGCCGAGATCGAGGCCATTTTCGACGCTCTGGAAGCCGCTGGGTACGCGGTGGAAGCAGAGCCCAAAAATCCGCCCGCGGTTCTGGCGCAAGTGCTCGCCACCGTGCGCTCGTTCTCGGCCGTGAGCGGTCGCCGTCCCAGCGTGCCGGAAATCGCTCAGCACTCCGGATTGAGTCTGGGTGAAGTGCGCTTCGCGCTGTTGTACGCGCGGGTGCTGGTGCGCTGAGCGACTTATTTAACTGGGCTCGGTGCAGGGCCGCCGGAGCTGGTGTGCACGGTCACGGGTGCCAGTGAAGCCAACGTGAACGGCTTCTTGTTTTGGACCGCGAGGTCCCACCACTTGAAGGCCATGGCGACGGCAACGTCGAGCTCGCGAGTTTCCCGGGTGGGCTCGAGCGTCGGCGGTGGCAGGCAGGAGGCGGCGATGGGACAGCCGGCGAGCATGTGCAGGATGCCGTCCGAAAAGCCGCTGCCTGCGTAGGCCAAGCACACGGACATGCCCATGGCCTGCATGTCTTGGATGGCGTACGGGATCTTCTCATCCACCGTGCCGGCGCTATCTTGGTATTTGCACTCGATGGCCAGCGCGTGGTCCGACTCCGCATGCAGCACGAAGATGTCGACGTGCCGGTTCTTGCCGATGATGGTCTTGCCCAGCGAAACCTCGCGATAAACCGTGACGCCGCGAGCCGAGAAGTTCTTGACCAAATAGGAGGCGATCAGATCGGCGTATTCGTTGCCGGTCATGGCAAGACCAAGGACAGGCGTCGCTGTCCGGTGGCTGACTCCGCGGCGGGCGGAAGGACTGCTCCTTCTTGGCCTCCCAGCAAGGCGAAGCGGGCCCGAGCGTGAGCCAGGGCCGAGTCCGAGACGTCATTGCCCAGGAAGCGGCGTGACAACTTCAAGGCGGCCGCGCCCACCGAGCCGGAGCCCATGAACGGATCGGCCACGATGTCTCCGGCGGCGCTGCTCTGCAAAATCAACGTTTCGCTGAGCGCGGAAGGCTTCTCGGCGGGGTAGCCGCCGCGCACGCGAGGCACGGTGATCACGTCGGCGATGCCGAGATCATTGAGCTTGCGTTTGCCCTTTTCGAAAAACAGCACGAACTCATAACGAGCCCGGTAGTGATAGCCCATGCCGATTGTGGCTTTATCCCAAATCAGCGGCTTCCAAAACTTGAAGCCTGCGCTTTCGGCCATGGGTTTGGCGATGAACGCGGTTTCCTGATCGCACATCAGGTAGAAGTGACTGTTCGGCTTCAGAACCCGATAGACCTGGCTGAATAGCTCCGGGAAGCGCGCGTTCGGAAAGACCGTGAACCAGGGGTTGCTGGAGGCGGCGCTCACCTTCAGGCGAGTGGTGGTGCCTACCGCACGGTGCTTCTCGAGCGACTCGTAGGGGGGATCGGTGATCAGCAAATCGAGCGAGTCACTGGGCAGACCCCGCAGCCACTGAACGGCGTCCAACTGCGCGAGCTCGACATTGGCCTCGGTCTCCACTCGCAAAGCAGTACCGCGGTCGCCCTCCGAAATCTACACGGTTGTTCAGTGCTCCGGCCAATCAATGTCCGGGCAGCGGGGGGCCGGAGCGTGCGCGCAACGGCGGCAGTGCGCGGGGGGGGCTTCCGGATCGACGCCCGCGGCCAAAGGCTGGCATCACCCGAATCCCCAAGGAGATTTTCACCATGCGCGCAATTCCCGCACTACTATTTACGCTGCTCGTCGCCTCTGCCGCCAGCGCTGACTCCGCTGAATGGGCGATCGACGCCTCCCACTCCCACGTCGGCTTCAAGATTTCTCACTTGGTCGTGAGCAGTGTCAGCGGTCGCTTCAAGGACGTCAGCGGCAAGGTGATGTTGGATGAAGCCGACCTGACCAAGAGCGCGGTCGACGTATCGATCAAGGTCGACTCGATCGACACCGACGATGCCAAGCGCGATGCCCACTTGAAGAGCCCCGACTTCTTCGACTCGAAGCAGTTTCCGCTGATCACCTTCCACGCGACCAAGATCGCGCGCGCGGGTCAGGGGTACAAGGTGACCGGTGACCTCAAAATCCGCGACGTGTCCAAGAGCGTCACCCTCGACGGCACGCTCAGCAAGCCGATCAAGTCGCCGTGGGGCAAGGACGTCCGCGGAGCGGAGTTCAAAGGCAAGATCAAGCGTGGGGATTTCGGGCTCAAATGGAACAAGACGCTCGAGGCCGGTGGCGTGGTCGTCGGGGAGGACGTCGCGCTGGACGTTGCGCTCGAGGTCAATAAGTAAGGCAGGCTCTGGCCGAAGCCCGCCGCGAGCCGAACGGGGCGGGCTGTTTCAACGCCGGCATTGCGCCGTCATCGTGATTCTTCGCTCGACGACTTGCAGATCGAGGGCCAGCCCCGCCTCGTGCGCCACCCGCGCCAACCCCAACATCGGGCGCGGGATGCCGCCAGTCACCGAGCGACGGAGCTCTTCCAAGAACGTCTGCTCGGCGTTGGTTTTGAGCTTGAGCAAGTGCTCGGTCAACATGGACACGCGTGCGGCGATGGCCTCGTTGGAAACCCGCACGCCGATCATGGTCTCGGACTCGATCAGCTCGATCACGATATCGCTCGAGATGGAGCCGAAATTCAGCGCATTGGACAATAGCTCGTAGGCGCCCACGCTGAGCCGCGGGGCGACCGCGCCGCGTAAGTGATCGGCCGCGTAGGCGCTGACGAAGGCGTGCGTGTATTCGAGCGCGCCCGAGCCCCCTGTGCAAATCACCCGCACGAGCGTACGCCCACTCAAGACTGCGCCGTCACCCGGTCGCAGACTTCCCCCCGAGCTGCCGGCGACGGCGAGTCGAGAAGAAGAGGAAGGCGAGGCGCTGCGATCGAACGAGCTCACGTCACATGCTCGATGGCGAGCACTTCCTTCGCCAACGACATCAACGCCATGAAGCTCGTCTTCTGCCAGGTGACATTGCGGCTGGTGACGAAGCGCAAGGTATAGCGATGCCCGCGCTCGTTCTTCACCCAGGTGGCCCAATCAACGAACAGGCGAATGGCCGACGAATTCACGAACGTCAGTCCCGAGACGTCCGCGCGCACCTCAGCCAGTTTGTCGGCCATGGCGGCGGTGTGGAGCGCTTTGAACAAGCCCGCCAAATCGTGGGCGGGATCCTTTTGCGTGATGGTGCCAGACAGCTTGACCTGGTTGGGCGCGGTCAGGGAAATGACCACCGTTTCTGCTTTGGGGACTTGGACAGCGGTAAACTGACTCATAGCTTGCCTGTGGCAGTGATGCGGATGCGGCCGCCGGACTCTTCTTTCATGGACAACTCGACTCCCCCTTCATAGCGAATGCGCGCCAAGCCCAAGCGGGCGGATGCTTCCGGTTCGTTCGACGCGCGCACGAACGCAGCCAAGTATGCTTGCTCGGGATCGAGCGTTTGAATACCGATCAACTCTTCGCGCAAACTGCTCAGGTGCGAGGCATCGGGCCGGCTCGAGATCGAGAACTCGATGTTCGCCCCGTCACTCTCGATCGAGAGCTCGAGCTCGCTGTCCGCCGAATTGCTCGAGTACTTCACGGCATTCTCGAGCGTCTCTTGGATCACCACGCACGCGCGGTCGGCCAGCTCTTGCGTACCAAAAGTGGTCTGACAAAAGAATCGGCCAAACTCGCGGATGCCGTCGATGTACGCCCAGGCTGGCCGAAAACGCATGAAGACCAGCGGATACGGGCCAGGCTTCTTGGGAATGTGGGAATTTTCAGCTCTCTCCACGTCGGCTCCTCGGGCTAGTCGATCGATACGGCCGCTGTTATCGCGGATTCAGAGCCACCGTCGTTTCGGCGTTCCTATTATGACCGCGGTGGAACTATGTTGGACGGATTCTTTTCGTCTGTCGCCCCCTCAACGGGCGTTTCTGGCGTCCGGCTGGGCGTGGAGCGCACGAGCTCGGCCTATTTGCCGGCTCTACCAGGGTTAGGAGTTCCCGAGTGATAGTCGTTGGGGTCGAGGCGTGAACCTGTCGATTCGGCACAAGCTCGGGTTGCTGGCTGGGGTCCCCATGGTCGGGGCGCTGCTGCTCGCGCTTCAGATCGTCAGCGGTGCCCGGCTTCAGGCTCAGAAGGCGGAGGCGCTCGGCTCGATCGAGAGCCTGGCCGAATTGTCGGCGCAGATGACCAGCACGGTCCACGCTCTGCAGCTCGAGCGCGCCTCCGAGGCACTCTCGCTCGGGATCCATCGCCAAGCGGCCCAGGGTGCGGCGAGCCCGACGACGGAGCCCGGCAGTTCCTTGGCCGAAAGCGCCGTGCTGCGTGACACTGACGAACGCGTTCGAGCCAGCGATCGGGAGCTGGCCCGGCTCGACGCATTCTTGAAAGCGCGCGACGTATCGCGCCTACCGCCGCGCCTGGCTGGACCGCTCTCGGAGGCTCAGGGAAGGCTCGAGGAGCTGCCTGCATTGCGCGCCAAAGTCGCGACGGGCGAAGCGGGCATCGACCAAGTATTCGCGCTGCATCGCGCGGCCATCCAAGCCTTCGTCCGTGCCATCGCGGGCTTGACGGACTTGAGTGACGACGGCGAGCTGCTACGCAGCATTACTTCGCTCGTTTCCCTGCTCCAGCTGGAAGAGCGCATGAGCCGCGAGCACGCGCTGTTGGCACATGTTTTTGCGCTGGGGGAGTTCCCGCCCGGCAGCTACCGCGACCTCGTATCGTTGATCTCCGAGCTCGACATCTACGCGGACGTATTTCGCACCACGGCCGCGGTCGAGCATCAGAAGAGTTATGATCGCGCAATGGCTACGGCCGCGACCAAGCGGCTGCTCGAGCTGCGTCGCACGGCGCTGGAGACCACCGAGGAGGAGCTAGCCGTCAACCCGGACGAGTGGTTCGAGCTCGGCAAGCAGAAGCTGGCACTCTTGGCCAGCATCGAGCTGACGTTGAACGACCAGGTGCGCTCGGCAGCCCTGCAAAAGTACCGCGCTACCCAGCGCTCGCTGACCGTGAGCACGATCCTGGTCAGCGGTGTGGTGCTGTTCAGCCTGGTGTTCGCCTGGGTCTTGGGCAGCCGCGTGACGCGCCGCGTGGAAGTCCTGCGTGACGCCTCGCGCCGCATCGCTGCGGGCGACTTGGAAGGGCGCGTCAGCATCACCGAGAGCGACGAGCTCGGCCAGCTCGGTGGCGCGTTCAACGACATGACGAGTGAGCTCGGGCGAGCGCGCGCTGCGCTCAGCAACCAAGCTCGAATGGCTCGCGAGCTGGAGATCGCCGCGCAAATCCAACGCGCACTCTTGCCGCCCAGCCCAGATCACGAAGGTTTCGTATTCTCCGGGCGCATGGTCCCCGCCGACGAAGTGGGCGGAGACTTCTACGACGTACTGTCCGATCCCAAGCAGGGCGCGCTCTGGATCAGCATCGGTGACGTCTCCGGACACGGCGTGGGCGCTGGCCTGGTGACGTTGATGGCACAAGCCGCTTTCGCCTCGCACTTTTTGAACAATTCGGCGCAAGAACCCACGCGCGTGCTGCGCGAAGTGAACGCGCTTTTGTGCGAGAACATCACCAACCGGCTGCGCGACAACAAGTACGTCACGGCCCAGCTCTTGACCTACCAGGGCGACGGCAAATTCGTGTGCGTGGGCGCTCACGAGTGGCCGGTCGTGTATCGCGCCAAGACCGGTCGCTGCGAGACCATCGAAGCGCCCGGCCCATGGTTGGGCATCGTTGCCGAGCTGCCTGATGTCCCCGTGACCACGCTCACGGTCGAGCCGGGCGACGTGCTCTGCCTTTACTCCGACGGCATCACCGAAGCCCAGGACGCGGCCGGCGAGCTGTTCGATTTGGCGCGCATGAGCGCCGTGCTCGAGGCGAGCCTTCGTCGAGGCCAAGCGCTGGAGGACGTGACCCACGCCGTCTTCGATGCCGTCGAAGCCTTCTCCGGTCGCCACGACGACGACTGGACCATGCTGCTCGTGAAGCGCTGTTAGCGCGGTCGTCAGCCGTACTTGGCGGCTAGCTTCTCGACCAAGGCGACATAGGCGGTCATTGCTTGCTCTTTGCCCACGCCCTTGCGCGCGTTCCAAGCGTCGAACTTGGCGCGGCCTTTGAAATCGAGCATGCCGGGGCGCTCGCCGCTCGCATCACCCGAGGTGGCCTGCTTGAAGTAGGCGTAGAGCTCGAGCAGCTCGTCGCTCGCGGGGGTGCGTGAGAGTTGCTTGACGCGTGTTTGGGCTGCGGAAAAATCTTCGGCCAAGGCCATGGTCGGGCAGCCTATCAGGCCTCCGGCTCGGGCAGGATTTTCGAGCGACTTCCCCCAGAAACCAGCCACAATTGCCAGACCGCGCGGGTCACGGCCACGTGCAGGCGGCGGCGCGCTTCGTCATTCGGCGGGAAGAGCTCGTGGCTCACTTGGGGCACGAGCACATAGTCGAACTCGAGGCCTTTCACGTTGTCCAAATCGGTGACGTCGATGCCGGCCTCGAACGTGAAGTCGCCGGCCAGCACCAGACGCGCACGGGCGCGCTCGGGCAAGAGCGCGTGGAAGCGGCGTGCGGCCTCGGCGTCGTGAGCGATGACCGCGATCGACGCTTCCGGCTCGCGCTCGGCCAGGTCGACGAGCTCGCCGACGCAGAACAGGTTCGAAAGCTCTGCGCTGGGAAAGGCAAACTGGCCCACCGGTGCACCGTCGCGTGCGGCGCTCTTGGCCTCGCTTTCGGCGAGCTCGCCGAGGATGTACTGGGCCAGCTCGAAGATCGGTCGCGGACAACGGTACGACACGGCCAGGCGACAGAGCTGCGCGCCGCGTACGCCGAACTCGGCGAGTGAGGCGTCGAAACCGGCGAAGCTCGACGACGTCTGCTGCGCCTGATCGCCGGCGAGGGTGATGCTCTTGTGTGGACCTTGCAATTGTCCGAGCACGCACAGCTCGAAGAGCGAAAAGTCCTCTGCCTCGTCCAGCACCAAATGCCCGGCGGGCGCCGCCGCGAGCTGGCCTTGCCAGGCCAGGATCGCTAGAAAAATCGGCAAATCCTCGTTGTCCACGGTTCCGGCTAGCGCCTCGGGAGTGCCCTCGGCGATGTCTCGGCCGTCGAGCGCACGCAAGCGCCTCGGGTCGACCACCGCGGCCAGCTGCTTGTCCACGCTGTCGGCGAGCTGCAGCATGGTGTGCCGAACGGTCGCGTCCACTGCCGCGCGCGAAAGTGTGCCTTGCGCGCTGTCGACCACGGTGCTCAGCAGCTCGCGATCAGTGAACGCCTCGGCTAGCAGCCGCCGCAGTCGCTTGAGGCTCGGCTGAGCGTTGGTTTTTTTGCGAGCTGCGAGGTGCTCGCGCAATACCGCGTACAGGGCCGGGTGTCGCTTGAGGCTCGAGACCAGCGCGGGCGTCTCAGGGCAAATGCGCGGCAGTCGCCCGCCGAACACGCGCTGCGAAAGTGCCCACGCCCAGTCATCGAGTGTCTGCACGCGCGCTTCGGCCATGCCCAGCGGCGCGAGTAAGCGGCGCGACAAGCGCGCAAGGCCCTCTTCCGGCACGATGACTTGCATGCGTTCCAGCGGGTAGCGTTCTGGATCGAGCGCGGCGATGCGCGCCAGGCGATGGAGCGCGACCGTCGTCTTGCCGCTGCCCGCGCTGCCCAAGACCAAAAGCGGCTGCTCGGGAGGCGCAGAAATGGCCGAAAATTGCTGGGCATCGAGCAACGCGGTCACGCTCGGCCCGTGTTTGGTGGCTGCTTGCGCCAAGCCGTCCGCGCGCACGGCACTGCCCGCCCCGCCACCCGAGATGGCATGGCTCGCGCGAGCACGGCTCTGCCACTCGCCGGAGCTTTCGCGGGTGAGCACGCAGCCGTCAGTCACGATTTGGCGCAATTCACCGCGCTCGATCACTACGATGTGACGTGCTTCGAGGATGCCTTCGGCGAGGCGGCCCGGAAATTCTTCCTCGTATTCGTCGCCTTCGCGGTAGCCGTAGAAAATGCGCGCGACGGGCGCGATGCGCCAGTCGACCACGCGCACGTCCAGGGCCGCGTCCAGGTGGCTCTTCTGACCCAACAAGTAGTCCTTGTGCAGTCCGCCCTCCAGCAGCCGCAAATGCGCGATGTACGGGCTCTCTGGGTCGGGCAGGGCGTCCTTAGGGCCGCGTTCGAGCAAGGTTTGACGCACGCTCAGCTCGTGCAAGAGGGTGGGCAGGTCGTCTTCGGACGCCGTGGCCGCCTCGTGGCGCAGCGTGCGCAGCACCTCCACGGCATCGGGACGTAGGCGGGCTTCCGCGGCCGCGCGCGCCCGTGCCGCTCGGGCGCTCGAAAGCGAGGCCTGAACACGGGTCAACAAGCTCAGTTCCTGGTCCAGGATTTGTCGTTCCTGAGCCGTCAACGCACGCGCTCCTCCATCCACGAGGCGCTCCTTCCGCTTGCAGGGCTGGGCCGGGGGCAAGGCCGGGGCAAGTCCGCTCGCGAATCTGAGTGCCGGCCCTGGCAGCGTCAAGGTCTTGAAAAAAACGCGAATTTCGCTAGTGTGTCTAAGCGCGGAAGAGAATGCTAAACGCTGTTTCGCCATGCCGGCAGGGATCGATAAGCGAGAAATTCTGAGGCTGCTCCGTGACTCTGTCAGCGCGGATTGGGCCACCATGAGCGCTGCGCAACGCTTGGTCGTGGACGGCGCAACCCACGAAGAGAATCGACCCGAGAACGACAAGGACACGCGCGCGTTGGAGCAAAGCTACCTGGCGCGCGGCCAAGCGCAGCGCGTGGTGGAGCTGCAAGACGCGCTGAACCTGCTCAAAGCGTTGGAGCTGCGCGCATTCTCTCCCGAGTCTGCGATCGCGCTCGGAGCACTGGTCGCACTCGATGACGGCGGAGAGGTCGTGCATTACTTCATCGCGCCCGCAGGAGGCGGCGTGCGGGTCAGCGTCGCTGGCGCAGAAGTGCGCGTCATCACGCCACAATCGCCAATCGCGCGCGCGCTGCTCGGCAAGCACGAAGGGGATGATTTGGAGCTGCGGACTCCGCAAGGCACCCGCGAGTGCAGCATTGCCTCAGTGAGCTAGTGTGCTGAAAGGCCGGTCCAAGAATTCGGCAGGCTCGCGTTGGGCGCGTTTTGCTCACCTTTACAAGGCGAGCTTCGGGCGTCACCTTTCCGGGATGGAAGCCTCGCCGACGCTGCTACCGAACGAGCTGACTCGTTACGCGTACCGCGCTCGCCAAGCCGCGATCCGCTTGCCCTTGGTCGCAGCGCACCTGGGCCTTCGCCCCTTCAGCAAGCGTCGACCCGTGCCCCCCCAGCCGGCGGACATCAAAGCGCTCCACGCTCAGCTGATGGCCTTGCAAGATCGAGACTGCGAAAACGCAGAGCTCGGTCTGTATCCCGCGCGGCTCTTGTTCGACATGCCGGTGGCCGAGTACATCAAGCAACTGCCGTCGCTGGCCACCGAAGTCGTGCGCAGCTTGCGGCGCTCGAAGCGTCGGCTGGTGCGGGATCTGCCGGCGGGCGTCGATCTGGCGGCCTACCCCGAGTATTTCCGGCGCAACTTCCATTGGCAGACGGATGGCTATTTCAGCGAGCGTTCGGCCGCCGTGTACGACGTCGGGGTCGAGTTCTTGTTTTTCGGTACGGCGGACGTCATGCGTCGGCAAATCGTGCCACCCGTCACGCGCTACTTGCGTGAGCGCGGCGCCGCGGCGGGGCCGGCTCGCATCTTGGATGTGGCGTGCGGTACTGGCTCGGCGCTCAATCAGCTCGCCCTCGCCCATCCCTCCGAGCGCTACTGGGGGCTGGATCTGAGCCCGTACTATTTGCAGCACGCGGGGCGGCGCCTCACGCACATCGAGAATCTGTCGCTGGTGACCGAGAACGCCGAGCACATGCCGCTCGCCGATGCCTCTTTCGACATCGTGACCTGCGTATTTTTGTTCCACGAGCTGCCGGCTCGGGCGAGAAAGAGCGTGCTCTCCGAAATGCGGCGCGTGCTCAAACCTGGCGGTTTGCTGGTGATCGAGGACGCGGCGCAACTGAGTGAGGCGGCTGATCTGCAGGTGTTCCTGAAGAACTTCGCGGCCAGCATGAACGAGCCTTTTTTCGCCGATTACATCGTGAGTGATTTGAGCGAGGCCGTGAAGCTGGCGGGCTTCGACGTGTCCTCTGTCGAGCGTTGCTTCTTGTCCAAAGTCATCACCGCGACTGCAGCCTGAGCACGGCTAAATTTCGTACGGCTGCGCGGGTTTGTGGCGAAGCCGCCATTGTTGTGGCGCGACCCGGTGGGCCGACGCTAGACTCGAATCATGGCTTGCGACGCAAGGGCGGTGCTGCTGGTCACTCGGCAGATGGAGGGCACCTCGACCCATGTCGCGCGGCAACGCATCGAGCTGTATTGCTCCCTGCCGCCCGACCACCCTGGCCCGCATCGGGACGAGACACAGAAGCAAGAGTGGGTGGTCGTCAAGGGCCGCGCGAGCATGGTGGTGCTCGACGAAGACGACGACGAACGAGGTGGCTGACTAGCGCAGCCCCAGTTGGCCAATGCCGACGCCCACGCCGAACGTCTTGGTGAACGACAAGCCCGCCACGAAGTGCCCGCCCTTGTCCACGACCGCCCACATGCCAAGCTCGTGCATCGCGAAAGCGTTCGGGTACAGGTTGAACTGCAAGAAGTAGTCTTGCACGTTGGTCACTTTCAACGAGGCCAGCAGCGAGTTGTTCCGGTCGACGAAGATGCCCGCGGCCTCGGCGAATTCGACGTCGTTGTCCGCGTTCTTTTGCGAGGTGCGAATCAGGCGCGAGGCCATGGTGCCGACGCCCGCGGAGATCGAGTACTGGCTGTCGACCTGATAGGAGAGTCCGATCAGCGTGCCCAGGCCCATGGTCGCAAACAGGCGCAGCCGTGGGTAAAACGGCAGCGGCCATTTCACCGAAAAATAATTGCCTTGGTTGTGTAGGTCGAAGCCCGGATAGGTGAACGCCGGTTGCGACGACCAATCGGCGACGATCAAGTGTTTGCTGAAAAATTCATTCGGCCAATCGAAGCTGAACAGGATGATGCCGCCGATGTCGAAGAAGAAAAAGTCGGCGACGGCGTCGGTATTGTAGGGAGCGACACCCTTGTTCTCCAGCGTCTCGTTCACGAACGCGGTCACCAGTAGCGTGCCTGCGGAGAACACGCGTGGCGCGGGCACGTGGTTCTGTCGGAACCACTCAGTGAGTCCGGTGTACGTCACACCACCGCCGATCAGGTGCAGCGTGTAGTTGGGCACCCAGCGCGCGGTGCCCTTGGTGAAGCTGAGCGGAAAGATCTCTTCGCGAAAGAAGCGACCCCAGCCGCGCTGAGAAATGCCCGGCACCGGGTTCAGCAGGTTGCGCTCGACGTTCGTGCCGTTGTTCAGATATTCCTGCTGAAAGATGCTGCGGCTTCCGGTGCGATCTTGCAGCACGTCGTAGCCGCGGTTCAAGAACACCCACAGCGGGCTATACAGCGCCTGGGAGCCGTAATCGTAGCCCTTGTAGAAGTAGGGCTCGGGCTGCGCGGGGCCGGGCTGGGCGTCGCTCGCGCGCTGGGCTTCGGCCACGCGCGGTATCGCCAGCGTGGCCCAGCACAAAAAAGCTCTCAAAAGTGCGCGGGACGAGGTCATGAAGCGAAGGTCGCGAAAGCTCGGGAATGCTAGCGCGCGTTGAGTATCAGAACGAGAAGGGGCTGGTAAGCCGCGAGTTTCGTGTACAGTTGCCGACGTGACTTTTCCGGTATTGCCCGGCGCTGAGCCGTGGTCTGCGAACGGTTCGGGCGAGCGCGCTCGAATTGGGGTGCTCTTGGCGCACGGCTTCACGGGCAGCCCCGCGTCGCTGCGCCCCTTGGCCGAGCTGCTGGTCCAGCGTGGTTTCGCGGTGGAGCTCGTGCGCTTGCCGGGCCACGGCACCCACTTTCGAGACATGATGAGCACGCGCTACGAAGATTGGCGGGGTGAGGTGGCAGACGGGCTCACCCGGCTGGCCGCGCGCACCGAGCGCGTGATCGCGCTCGGACTCTCGATGGGCGGCACGCTCGTGCTCGACTTAATCTCTCGAGATCCAGCTCGTGTGGCAGGCGTGGTCGTGATCAATACTCCCGTGCTCGATCGCGAAGGCATCCTGGTCAAGCTGGCGCCGGTGCTCGAGCACCTGCTGCCTCTGGTACCGGCTAGCGCCGCAGGCCTCGCGCGCAACGACATCGCCAAGCCCGGCATGAACGAGCTCGCCTACAGTTGGGTGCCCGCAAAGTCCGGCAACTCCTTCATCCGTGAGCTGCCGCGGATCCGCAAACAGCTACCCAACCTCAGCTGTCCCGTGCTGGTCGCCTACTCACGCGCCGATCACAGCGTCCCCCCGGAAAATTCGCAGGTAATCCTGCGCGCGCTGCGCAGTAAAGACGTGACCGAGCTGCCCCTCGAGCGCTCCTACCACGTCGCCACCCTCGACTACGATCTCGACCTGATCGCGGAACGCGTCAGCGCCTTCGCCGATCGCGTCGCCGCGAAGAGCTAGGGAGCGCTACCGCCTTCGCCGACCGCGTCGCCGCGAATAGGGTAGGAGAGGGGGGCGCTCGCTATCCAGCATCGCAACTCGGCGCCCGCGGTGTTCTCGACCCTTGGAGGCCAGCGGGTACATCCTCTGCCTGTGGTGTTGCTGATCGGAGCGACGACTGACGCGACCAGGAATCCCGCGCCGTTGTCCCCTCCTCGCACGATTTTGTGAATAGACGTATTCATCTCGAACGCCCTAGCCTCCGCGCGTTCGTGCACGCCCAGCGCTGCTGGGAGTCGCACGGCCGGGACGCCTCTTGGCGGCGATCTTCGCTGCCAGATGCATTGCGCCGAAGCAGTTGCGAGCGTGCAAAAGGTTGTGCGCCTTGCACAACAAGCGGAGATTCGCAGCGTCGGATGCGCCGAGCCTTGCAAAGGGCTTGACGTGGTCGAGCTCGAGAAACGCCCGGGCATCGCAGCGTCGCCCGTACGCCGAGACGAACGCGCATTGACCACGATCTCGACCGTGGGTTTCTCGCCGCACCGCCGCGGACAAATAGCGCCCACGTTTCCCGGCCGGAGTCGCGCGGCCTTCGCTCTGCGTGGGCTCGGTCGCGGTCGGCGACACGAAAACTCCACCTGGTGGAGCCGCCCGCGCAGCGTCGCGCGCTGGCTTCGCCTCGGCCTTCGTCCGACGCGGCTTCGCACCGACGCCGAAACGTCGCTTCTCTTCCTCTCGGACGAAGCACGCCGCCATGAGTTTCATCAGGCCTGCGAGATCCCCGTTCGGCAGTCGGTGACTGGCAAGCGCACGCGCGCGCTCGATCAGCTCGCGCAGCTCGGCGTCGGCAGTGAAGTGGACACCGAAGCGATCGGCCGAAAGCGGCTCGAGCTCACGAGCGCGGCGCGCGCCGGAAACCGCGGGTCTGCCTGGGCTCTGCCCGACACTCATTGGAATTACAGGTATTTCTGTCGCCGAGGCGATCGCCGAAGCGGTCAGGGCGAGCCCGTCGGGCGCTTGCGTCGGCGGCCCGATTGGCTCTGCCGCTTCGACTGGTTCGCCGGCTCCGCCTGGCACTGGGACACGCACTGGCAGGCGACGGATCTGCTCTCGTACGTCCGGGCGTGGGAACCGCGCAGCGAGCAATTCCTCAATTTGTCGCCGAGTCTTACCCTTGCACGCTCCGAATAGTTCCGTTGCGTTCTCGTGAGTCAAGTATGGCGCGAGCGCGCACACCGCACACAAGTGCAAATCACCGCGAGCGATCCTTTCGAAAGCCTCAGGAAACCGTCGACACACCCGTGCAGCCGCCACCCGTCGCCCAGCCGAGCCTTCGCTCATGCGCAACGCCTCCACGCAGTAGGCAAATAGCGACGAGAACCCCAGCTCCAAATGCAGCATGCGCTGTTCGAGCTCCACCAAGTGCGCGAGCAGATGTGCGCTCAGCTCGTTCCCTCGCCGAACAAGCTCCGACAACGCAGTCAAGAGCTCCGAATTTCCCAACTCTACCAATCGATATTGGTTGCTCATGATTCTTGTCTATCACGCGCTATTTCGGCCTCCGCATTGAGCCAGAGGCGTTGATTTCGACGGCAATATGGCTTCGAAGTCGTCCGCGATCTCGAAACGCTCGCCTGACGAAATCTCGCGCCAGCAACACCCGAAATTCAACTTACTCCTCACCATGAGCCCGCGGGGCACGCCTAACTCGTCAAGAAGAATCGGCAGAAATGGCAGGGCGAAGTGAAAATGTCACCCCCTAACTGCTCAGTGAAAGTGTCACCCCAGTTCTTCGTCCTTGTCGTTGTTTTTGCTACTGCCTGTTGAAGGCTTCGGTCGAGAGCCGCTGGCCACGCAATGCATTCTTCACCGTGAAAGACACGGTAGTCGCCTGAGAGCAGGTGTTTGACGACGACCTCTTTCCCCGAGTAGGTCGCGCGTGCCGCATCGGGCCGTTTGGGGATGTCGATGACGCGCCGTGGAGACGCACGGTGTGGTTCTTGTAGACCTTCCTCACGTAGTGCAGCGCCCACAGGTCGAGCAGCTTGGTGCAGCATCACCACCTGCTGACGGACCTCCTGCGACGTCCTGTGCTTCGGACTTCGACCAGCGTTGCATGAACCAGCCAAACGGCGCCGCTGCTGGCAAACGGTTTCCGTATCCGCTGAACCTGCCACTTTGACCGCCCGAGGCTTGCTGCCACTTCCCCGACGATCACCTCGCCGCGGCCCAGACGCTCCAGCAGGCTCAATCCGCCACTGTCGCTCGCTCCTCTGCATCCCCGCTTCCTATGTGAAGCGGGGTGACATTTTCACTGTGCAGTAAGGGCGACGTAATCACTGACCTGCAACAGAGTCGTTCGTAACGCCGAGGAACGACGCCCATCGTCATCCGCTGGGAATGCCGTCGCAACACGAGGTGCGATGCTGGGTCGGGAGCGCCCAACCCAATCAGGGAGCCCTGTCGGCGACGATGCGGGCAACGCGGACGGGGCTCGGCAGGCCTTTGAGACGGGTCTCGAAGCGCTCGCTGATGCTGAAGTTGGACAGCCAACCCGAGCGTTCGGCTTCTTCCGCGAATAGGCCGTCGAGGACGACTTCGCCGGGGCCCGAGGCGCCTTGGAGGCGGGCGGCGATGTTCACCGTTTGCCCGAAATAATCGAGGATCCCGTTGGCGGTCACGACGTAGCAGGGGCCCGCGTACACTCCGATTTTGAGGAAGGTGCGCGCGGCGTCGGCGTTGCCGGCGCGGAAGGCGGGGAACGCGTGGTGCATCGCGAAGGAGGCGTCGAGCGCGTCGCGCTCTTCGACGAACGCGGCCATCACCGCGTCGCCGATGGTTTTGACGATCGTACCCCGGTGTGCCGCGATGATCGTGGACAGCACGTCGAAGTGTTCTTGCACGACCTTGAAGGCCTTGGCATCCCCGACGGTGTGATAGAGCGCGGTGGAGTCGGTCAGGTCGGTGAAGAGCAGGGCCACGCGCGCGACACGCAGCGTGAGACCGGGTCGCAAGAGATGGCCCGAGAACTGGCGACGGAACTCAGGCAGTGTGCTGACTAGATGCGCGGTGGCGGCGCGGCTCGCCCACTCCAAACGCTCGAGCTTGACGTGCCGCTCGAGCTCGCTATTTTGGCTGATTTCGAGGCGAGCACCGGGACGTACGACGGCGATTTTTGCGACCAGCGCGTCACCGTCGACGCGGGCGAGGGCTTCACCGTCGAGGCGGAAGTGAGGGCTGTCACTCCCGTCTTCGTTGACTTCCAGCGCGGCGCTCGCGCCGCCTCGCACGAAGATCCGGTAGCGCCCCGGCTTTTCCGGGGCATGGACCACGATGCTGGCGTGTGGCGGCAAGATGGCTTGGCTCACGACGTGCGGCGTGCGCAGCGGGCCGCCGATGCAGAACGGGCCGGGCTCAGGTTTGCGCAAAGCGGGTGCCGGTAGGAAAGTCGCTTCGATCGTGCGGTCTGCCTCGAGCTCGAACGAGATATCACACAGTTGGCAATGCGCGCTCGGCGGCAAATCGCGCAGTGAGGTTTGGCGATCGGTGGCGGTGCGGCAACTGGGACAGACCAGATCCCAACGCAGCTCCAAAAGCCCCACCACGACCGCCGACAGGCAAACTGCCAGCAATTGCCGGCCATCGACCTGCCATTCGGATGCGAGATCGAGCGGGCGAATGCGGGTGACGTCGGCGTCGCTGCCGGTTTCGATCAGCTCGGCCAGGCGCGTGGCCAGCGTCTTGCGATCGGCGAGCACGCTTTCGAGCAAAGCGTTTCGCGCACGCGCGAGCGCGCTCGAGTCGACGGGGGTCGTCGTCTTGGTGAAGCAGGCGCTCTTGCCGGCTTGCACGTCGCGGTCCGCGGCGTGCAATTCGGCCGCGATACGCGCGACCATGCGCGAGGTTTGCAGCCGAAGCAGCGGGTTGAGCAGAAAGTTGCGCGGTTCGATGGCGATGCGCACGTGCACGCGTGTGCCGCTTTCCGGCAGTGACTCGAGCGCGAAGCTCGTGTCGATGCTCTTCATCACGCCGCCATGCAGCACGCGGCGCACGCTGAAGCGCTCGCCCTCTACCCATTCGAAGGGACGCTCCTCGTACTCGAGCGGCAAACCCGCTGAGACGGTGCGCACGACGAAGCGCGCAGCGCTCGCATCCGTGTTCGGGCTGAGCTCGAGGCGACCCAAGCCGATGGCGCGGTTCAAGCGTTCGGTGTCGCCGACCGCACGCCAGAGGGAGGCGCGATCGGACGCGAGGTCGATGTGTCGCTCGACGACGACCTGGGCCATTGGCCGAGAATCTAGCAAGACGCCTCCGTAAAAGCTCAACCAGGCCGGAAAATCTCCGGTTCTGCCGGCCCGGCGGTGCGAAAACTTCGTCGCACTCGGCGCGCGCTGCTGGCAAAGCTCGTGGTTTTCCGACTCCAGACTACACTGCGCCCGCGATGAGGTTTCGAGCGATTGCCATGGCCAGCGAACGCAGCAATGCGGTGGGCACCGTGGAGCTCGAGTGCGCGCCGATCGGGCTGTCGTTGCTGTATCTGGGCGTGGCTGGCTTCAGTGAAGGGTACGTGCCGGTCACGCAGACCACACAAAAGGAAAGCGAGAAGCTGCTCGTGCCTTGGCCGCAGCTGGCAGAGGCATCACTCGATGGCGAACAGGTATTTCTGGCGCTCGACCCCAAGCTGAGCCCGCTCAATCGCCTGTGCTTGGTCAACTTCTCGAGTGGCAACACGGCGCATCACCACAAGCTGTATCGCCGCCGGCTCTTGGTGCGCTTGGCGACCGTCGGTGCGGCGCTCAGCGGCGCGCTGATCGCCAGCGCCGCGGCGTTTCGTTTGGCGCCAGGGACGACGGCGCTCGGCGCGTTCGGCATCGCGCTGGCAACCGCGGTGCTGCTGTGTGGGCTCGGCTTCTTCGCCGATCAATTGCTGAAGAGCGGTGGGCTCGAGGGTTCGCTGGCACGCGAGGCGTTCGTGGCGGACCTCTCCGGTTTTTTGCCGAACCTCGTGCGTTCGCCCTTGGCTCCGCCGCCGTCCTCCCCGAAAACCCCGCTGCTAGTGCTGTTTCAAGGGTTTTTGCCGCGTACCACCGCGGCCATCGTGATGAGCCTGACGGCCGCCACGTTGTCGTTCGTGCTGATGATGCAGTGGTTGCTGACGACCGACCACGCACACGAGCTCGCGGCGCACGCGCCGCGCTTGGCCGATCAGCGTCAACTCGCGCCAATTGAGCCCGCCCCCGCAGCGCCCGCAGCGCCCGCAGCGACCACGACGAGTGCGCCCAAAAGCCCGGAGCTTGCCGCGTCAGCGACCAAGTCCGCGTCCGGCGCTAGCGCGGCGGTTGCCGATGCGGCCAGTGCTTGTCGCTGTCGGCGTTCGGACTCCTTGCTCTGGCAAGATCCGATCCCGCAGTTGAGCGTGCTCACCATGTCGCGCCACGTGCGTCGCGGGCGAGAGGAAGACGAGCGCAAAGACAAGAACTACACGGAAGCCGTGATCGGCATCGTCAACAACTCGAGCGATCCGCTGCGCGACGTGGCGCTCTCGGTCGAGTTTTTCGAGCGCGACCCGCCGCCCTCGACCAAGCGCTATTCGACTGCCATTCGACCGCTATTCTTCGAGGGCCCGCTGCTGCCGGGGCAGGCCATCAAATGGGACGTCCAGGCGCGCGGTTCGGAGTTCGAAGTGCACAGCACGCTCACGGGCAACGTGGGCGTCGAGGGGGAAAACGCCGCCCCCACCAACTTGCTCGCGGAGCTGCTGCACGCGCACAATCGCCCCGTGCGCATGCACGGCGCGATGCTGCTCTCGTTCTTCGGCGATCCGCGCGCCAAGGACGCGATCTTGGAATTGCGCGAGGCACTGCGCGAGGACGAAGCCCCGTACCTCGACCGGCTGCTGCAGGCGGTGGCGCCGGTGCACGTGTGCGCGCTCAAGGTGAGCGAGTTCGGTGATTCACGCAGCGCGTCGGCCTGCGTCTTCAACGCCAGCAAAGAGCCACAACGAGACCTCGGCCTGCGCTTGCGCGCGCTCGACGGTGGCACCCTGACCGAGAATCCTTCGGGCGCACCCCCGACCGTGCTCGCGGAGGCGACCGTCCCCGTCCCAGGCACGCTCGCGCCGGACACCGGAACGCGCATCACGACCGAGCTCGCGCTCGCCGGCACGAAGCCCGTGGCGTTCGAAGCGTTCGCGGACCGGATCGACTTGTTGCCGCGCTAGGGCCTGTCTCTGTGCCTTCGGCGTCGAAGCGCGGGAACGCGGCACGAACGAGAGCTGCTGTGCGGGATCGCGCGCGCCCCCTCTTTCCCGCAGGAGAAGCCTTCCGCGCCTGAAAAGAGAGCTCGAACTCGAACCCTTTTTTCAGGGGGGAAACCCCGACCAGGCAGCGACGAAAGACGGAAGTAAATTCGAGGACGGGCCTTCGTGCTGGGCTACGCCTCACCCTGGGAGGGGTCTAAAGCTCGGCTTTGGCCGCGGGCAGGGGGATGTTGGCGGCTTGGAACATCTGCGTGAGGCCGGGTTTGTCGTTGGCTTTGGCGAGCGCTTCTTCCGGAGCCACCAGGCCGTCTTTGACGAGCTTGAACAGGCTGTCGTTCATCAAGGCCATACCCAGCTTGCGGCCGGTCTGCATGATGGATGGGATCTGGAAGATCTTCTGTTCGCGGATCAGGTTCGAGATCGAGGGTACGCCGAACATGATTTCCCAGGCTGCGGCGCGGCCGCCGCCGATCTTCTTACACAGCATTTGGGCCATCACGCCCTTCAAGCTGTTGGCGAGCATGACGCGGATCTGAGCCTGCTGTTCGGGCGGGTACTGATCGATGATGCGGTCGATGGTGGCGGGCGCGGACGAGGTGTGCAGCGTGCCGAACACCAAGTGGCCGGTCTCCGCGGTTTCGAGCGCGATGGCGATGGTTTCTAGATCGCGCATTTCACCGAGCAGCACGATGTCCGGATCTTCGCGCAAGGCGGCGCGTAGCGCCTTCTTGAAGGAGTCAGTGTGCTCACCCACTTGGCGCTGGTTGATCAGGCACTTTTTGTTGGGGTGTACGAACTCTACCGGATCTTCGATGGTGATGATGTGATCGCTGCGAACGCGGTTGATGTAGTCGATCAGCGCGGCGAGCGTGGTGCTCTTGCCGGAGCCCGTGGGACCAGTGACCAGCACCAGCCCCTTGGGCAAATGGCAGAGCGAGAGCACCTCTTTGGGGATACCGAGCTCCTCGACCGACAGGATTTTGCTGGGAATGACGCGGAAAACCGCGCCGATGCCCTTCAAATCCACGAATAGGTTGGCGCGGAAGCGGCAGATCCCGGGCAGCTCGTAGGCAAAGTCGCTGTCGTGCGTGCGCGCGAACTCTTCTTTGTTTCGTGCAGGCACGATCGGCATGATCATGCGCTCCATGCTCTCGGGCGTGAGCGTCGGGAGGCCTTGCAGCGCTTCCATCTCGCCGTCCTTGCGGATCATCGGCGGCGAGCTCACCGACATGTGCAGGTCGGAGCCCTTGGAATCGACCAGCCTCTTCAGTAGGCGATCGATCTCGGCGGTGGGCCCCGTGCTCACGGCGGGCATGCTGGTGAGGCTCGGTGTTGCCATCGCTGGCAGCGGCGGCATGGGCGGCGGCGGCGCCAGGGCGGCCTGCGGCGCCAAGGCTGCTTGCTGCGGTATTGGAGGGCGGCTGGCACGCGGGGCCCGGCGCGAGGGGCGCTTCGATGCCCGTTCGGGCTCGCCCTTGTCGACGAAGAAATAGGCGGCTAGTTGCCCGCCCTTCGCTTCCACGCGTGCACGCGCGCGGCCCTTGTCTTCCAGCTGAAATTCCCATTCCGCATAGCCCGAGCTCAAACTGCGCCGGGCCTCGGGCGTGAGCACTGGGTCGAGCATGGTCTGGATGCGCTCGCTGGTCTGCGCGTCGCCGCGCACTTCGCTCTCACCCTGTGGAGTAACGACGACCGTGCGCCGACCGGGGATCAGTCGCACCTCGCTGCCACCGACGGCGAGCGTTCGCTTCAACAGATCGACGATTGGTGACGCCATGGTCAGCTTGAAACGATGCCGAGTCCCATTCCGCTTGGCAAGACGGAACGATCCCGAGCGAAATTAAGGGCTTGTATACTCTTGTCTCGCCCTATCGTGCGTCGTCTTGCCCCGTCTTGCCCCGTGGCTAGCCCGGCCTTCGGGCTTCCGCGAGCGCTCAGCCGTGAATGTAGACCACGGTGCCGCGCTCTTTGTTGACCACGCCGTGCCAATCAACGGGCACGGTCGGATCGGTCCATTCGAACAGCCATGCGGCGTCGTCCGCCGCCAGATTCACGCAACCGTGGCTGCGCACTTTGCCGAAATCATCGTGCCAATAGGTGCCGTGGAGTGCGTAGCCCTTGTGGAAATACTGCACGAACGGCACATCCCGCAGATTGAAGGAGTCGCTTCGGTCCTCATCCCCGTCCATCGTCGAGCTGACCTCCTTTTGGTAGATCATGAACGTGCCGCGCACGGTAGAAAGCGTGGTTTCGGGGTCGCCCATGCCGGCGCGCCCGGTGCTGACCAAGGTGGCGTACACGGGGCGCTTGCCCACGTAAGCGACGAGGCTCTGCTGCTTGATCGAGATATCGAGCCACTTACGATCGCCGGTGGCAAAGCTCGGATAGGAATCGCGCGCGGGCAAAATGCGCAAACTTCCCTCGGGCGCGAACGTGCCGTCGCGCATTTCGAGCAAGCCGCCCGTGCGCCGCTTGCCGTTCAAGAGCTTCAGGCCCTCGCGATAGGCGAAGGAGCCGCGCCCGACCGGGTTTCCTGCGGCGTCCGGCCCGTATTTCGGCACCGAGCGATCCTTGACGAAGGCCACCGGCAGAGTTTCGCCCGGCAGCAGCTCGACACCGTGCAGCTCGCTCGGTTCGACCAGTTTGACCCGGTCGAGAGCGATCACGTCGAGCTCGCTGGTCAAGCCAAACGCGCGATCTTGCCAGAGAAATGTCTTGGCGATGGCGAAGCCGCTGTCGGCGCTGGCCGGGCCGGCATGCGCGACGTAGCGCAGCGTCGTCTTCACCCCATAGGGTTTTTCGAGCTTCTGGCCTTGCGCCAAGAACTCCGGCGGCTCGCCGAGCTCGAACAATTTCCCGACTTTTCCGAAGGCACGCATGCGCTCGCGAAAGTTCGCGGCGCGCTGGCTCACGTCCAGGCCCTCGGACGCGTTCATCTGCGCTTTGCTGGGCAGTTTGAAATAGAGCAGCGGCGGCGTCTCGTTGGAGAGCGCGTACAAATAGGGCGAGCCGTGGCCACGGTTGGGCCGATTGACCGACGCGACCGCCACTGGATCGTTCAGCTCGAGCGATGCGCCCAGACCGATGCACACGAAGCCGCGCGGATTGACTCGGTACCAACCGCCCTCGCAGCCGTCATTGACGATGGCGGGCCCGCGCGCGTCGACCAGCGCGCCCACGCGCAAATAGCCATAGCGCGTGCGCTGTTTGCCGACATCGGTGTAGATCCAGGTACGCCAAGCGACACTCGCCACGCGCGTGCCGTCCGGCGTGAACGGCAGATTGTCGTCCGTTGAGCCGGGCGCTGGGCCGTTCGCCTTGTTCGGCGTGGCCAAAGAAACCGGGGCGGCCTTCGAAATCGCCGCGCCACTGGCGGCTGGCACGCTCGCACCGAGCACCGTGCCGTCCGCGTGCAGTTCGGTCACAGTCGTGCGAGCCGACGGTTCGAGCGTGGCCCCTGGGGGTTCCAGGCGTTTTCCGCAGCCGAGCCCCAGCACGGCCAAAAAGAGAAGCGGCTTCCGCGTCATTCACCACTCACAGAAGCCCGCACCTACCACGAATTCGTGGCGACACGCACACCGGAACGGGGCATGCTCGGCGTGTGCGGATTCCGAGCGGCATGTGGAAGCTCACCAAGGAAGTGGCTCGCCACTTGCTCCGTCGACCGGTGGTCGGCATTGCGGCTTTGGCGCGTACTCCGGACGGGCGGATCGTGCTGATTCGTCGTTCGGATTCGGGAAAGTGGGCGATGCCCGGCGGCACGCTCGAATGGGGCGAGACGCTGCGCAGCGCGCTCGACCGAGAACTGCGCGAAGAGATCGGCACTCGTCTCGTCTCGATGGGAGAGCTGCTCGGGGTGTACTCGCGTCCCGATCGGGACCCACGCTTTCACGCGGTCACGCTGATCGTCGAAGCCACCGTCGCTCCGCCTTCGTTCCCGCCGGACAACCCGCTCGAGATTTTGGAGGTGCGCGCCTTTGCCGAGGCGGACCTGCCGAGCGTTTTGTCTCACGGCATGACCGAGATGCTGAACAACGCGCGGGTCGGGCAACGCTTCTGGGAGTAACATCCCCGATGTCCGCTCCGCCGTCTCCCCCGCAAGAAGTCGTCGAAGTCATCGACGAAGAGCGGATCGTCGAACGCGGTACGGCGCAGGTGAATTGGTTCGTGCGCTTGAACGACGCCTGGGTGCACGTCACGGAATGGCCCGGTGCGCGTTCGGAGCGGCTGAACGCAGGCGCGGGCACCGTCTGGCAATCGCGCACTGAAATCGACGTGCCACGCGGCGCGCGCCTGATGCGCGTCGAGTCACGCCCGAGCAGTTACGCGCGCGAGAGCCCACTCGAATACTTGACGCGCGGCGCGCCCAGCAAGAGCCGCAAGCTGCGCCGCAACTACTACCTCGTCGGCCGCTCGGGTGAGCTGGTGGCGAGCGCGGACGAACCCGAATAGTCCCGATTCGGGACGACCAATTCGCAACGGTCATGGCGAAATCCCGCGGAATTTCCGGGGCTCTCGCCAATCGCTCCGATTTGGTTCAGGCTTGGAAAGCGCGCCAGGCCCCCTTTAGCCCACCCTGGTACGGCCGTTACCCAAGACCATGGTCGTGTCGCTGACGCAAGCCGAGTCGGCGCTACCCTCCGGAGCTCCCCCTAGTAGCGCCCCGCGGGAAGCGGCATCATCGGTCGTGCTCATAGGGTCCGGGGCAGGGGATGCAGAATCGGGCGAACGCTCGGAGGGTCGCTTCAAAGCATCGGTGTTGGTCGTCGATGACGATCCGGACGTGCTGCGAGGGGTCGTGCGCCTGCTGCGCAGTCAGGGCTATAGCGTCACCTCCACGATGAACGGCGCGGAAGCCGCGCGCTTGTTGCATGGTCGCTCGTTCGACGTGATCGTCAGCGACATCAAGATGCCGGGTATGGACGGCATTCAGCTGCTGCGCGAAGTGCGCGAGCACGATTTACACGTGCCGGTCGTGTTGGTCACTGGCGAGCCTGCGGTGAGCACCGCCGTGCAAGCGCTCGAGTACGGCGCGTTTCAGTACCTGACCAAGCCGGTCGACACCGAGGCGCTCGGCCGCGCGGTGGCCAAGGCCGTGAGCATGCACCGCATGGCACGCGTCAAGCAGCAGGCAGCCGAGCTGCTCGGCCACGCCGGCGCGCTCGGCGCCGATCGCGCCGGGTTGGAGGCTAGCTTCGATCGCGCGATGCAGTCGCTGTGGATGGCCTACCATCCGATCGTCGATTTCCGGACCAAGACCGTATACGGCTACGAAGCGCTTTTGCGCAGTAACGAGCCGACCCTGCCGCAACCGGGGTCGGTGCTCGACGCCGCCACGAGGCTCGGGCGTTTGGACGCCCTGGGTCGTGCGATTCGCGACTTGGCTGCCGCGCCGATGATCGCTGGTGGCAGCGAAATGTTGTTCGTCAACCTGCACGTGACCGACTTGGTCGACCCCTGGCTGAGCGCGCCGGACTCGCCGCTCGTGCAGATCGCCGAGCGTGTGGTGCTGGAAGTCACCGAGCGCTCGTCGCTCGACGAGGTCAAAGACGTGCGCGCGCGCGTGGCTGCGCTGCGCGAAATGGGCTTTCGCATCGCGCTCGACGACCTGGGCGCCGGCTACGCAGGACTCACCAGTTTCACCTTGCTCGAGCCCGAGATCGTGAAGCTCGACATGTCGCTGGTGCGCGACGTGCACAAGAACTCCACCAAGCAAAAAGTGATTCGCTCCATGACCGCGCTCTCCCAAGACATGGGCATGACCGTCGTGGCCGAGGGGGTGGAGACGATCGAAGAGCGCGACATGCTGATCGAGCTCGACTGCAACCTGCTGCAAGGCTTCCTGTTCGCGCGTCCCGGAAGGCCTTTTCCGGAGGTCGAATGGTGAAGCCGATCGGCTTTATGCCGAGCGACAAGCCCGACCCAATCACGCCGCGACCGGCTGCTGACATGGGCTCCGCTCCGCGTATGCGCCTGGCCTCTCTGTCCGAGGACGAGAGCGCCTTTCACGAGGAGCGCACGCTGGATATTTCGGCGCGCAGCGGCGATTTCGGCGTCGCTCCCAACACCCAGCCGCAGATCCGTGACCGCGCCATGCTGCTACGCATGGACGGCGTCGGCGCGGGCCAAGTGCTGAGCGTCGGACAGACCCCATTCACCATGGGGCGCCACGCCAGCAATCAGCTGCCGATCGACGACGATAGCATCAGCCGCTTCCACGCCCGCTTCGTGCGCGAAGAAGGCAAATATTTCGTCGAGGATTTGGGCTCGCGCAACGGCACGTTCCTGCAGGGCAAGCGCATTGCACGCGCTGAAATCAGGGACGACGATTGGGTGCAGCTCGGCGCCCGCGTCGCCTTTCGTTTCACGCTCACCGACGCTCGCCAAGAGAGCTTGCTGCGTAAGTTGTACGAGTCGAGCACGCGCGACGCGCTGACTGGTGCCTACAACCGCCGCCACTTCGAAGACCGCCTGCGCGCCGAGCTGGCGTTTGCGGTCCGCCATGCCACTGACTGCGCGTTGATCTTGCTCGACCTCGACCACTTCAAGCGCGTCAACGACACGTATGGCCACCCGGCCGGGGACGACGTCCTCCGGCACATGAGCAGCATCGCAATCCGCGCGCTGCGCACCGAGGACGTGTTCGCGCGTTTCGGTGGCGAAGAATTCGCGGTCATTTTGCGGGGCGCCTCGACGCGCGGCGCAGCCAGGCTGGCCGAACGCTTGCGCGAGGCCCTGAGCCAGCAGCACGCGGTCTACGAAGGCCAGGAAATCGCGGTCACTCTGAGCGCCGGCTGCGCGGCCTTGAGCTGTTGCGCTACGCCCTCGCCCGATGAGGTCGTGGCCATCGCCGACCGACGCTTGTACGCGGCCAAGCAGGCTGGGCGTAACCGGGTAGTCGCGAGCGACTGACTCTGCTACGTCAGCCTGCAGGTATCCTGGAGGCATAGCGTGGCGATCGATCTCGAAGTACTGAAGTCCGAGCGCGACAAGCTCAAAGATGGCTTGCGTGAGGTCGAGGGCGAGCTGCGGAAGCTCGAAGCTCAGCTCAAGGTCTTGCGACAGCGCGAGATTCAAACCAAACGCGAGATCGAAGCGGTGTCGACCCTGATCGACATCAAGGACTCGCGCGAGCCCAAAGCCGATTGAATGCGGGGCGCGCGCGGCTCAGAGCTTGGTTTTGCCGAGCTCGAGCACGCGCGCGAACTCAGCGGGCGTGGCCGGGATGACCGAGATCCGCGCTTTGCGCACGAGCGCGAACGCCGCGAGCTGCTTGTCGGATTTGACCTGGGCTAGGCTGACCGGCTCGCTCAGTGACTTCTTCGGCGTGAGCTCGACCGCGGACCAGTCGCCTTCGGTCGCGGTCGGATCCGGGTACGCTTCTTTGGCGACCGAGGCGATGCCCACTACCTCTTTGCCCTCACTCGAGTGATAGAAGAGCACGAGATCGCCCTTCTTCATCGCGCGCAGGTTGTTGCGCGCTTCGAAGTTGCGCACGCCGTCCCAGACTGCCTTCTTGTCCGCGACGAATTTTTGCCATGAGTATTTGAAGGGTTCGCTCTTCACGAGCCAGTGAGACGTGGGCATTTCTTACTCCGCAGCTGCGGCGTTGGGCCGGGTGGCCCCCGGTCCGAGCAGCCGCGCGAGCTCGGTTTTATCCACGCTTTCGTGCTCGAGCAAGTACTGAACCAGGGCGTCCATCTCGGCGCGCCGCTCGCGCACGACCGCTTCGGCGCCTTGCTGCGCGCTGTGCAAGATGCGCCGCGTCTCCTCTTCGATTTGGTGCACGGTAGCGTCGCTGGTGCCGCCTTCGGTGGCCAGCATCTGACCCAGGAAGGGGTGCTCGGTGCGGTGCTCGTGATACACCGGGCCGATCGCGTCGCTCATGCCCCAGTGCGCGACCATCTTGAACGCCAGCTCGGTCGCGCGTTTCAAATCGTTTTCGGCGCCGGAAGAGACGTCGCCCAGCAGCACGCGCTCCGCGGCATAGCCGCCCAGCATGACGTGCAAGCGATCGAGCGCCTGCGGACGTGTGAGCAAGTGTTGTTCGCCGCCCGGGGCTGATTGCGTGACCCCGAGCGCCATCCCACGCGGGATGATCGTGACCCGCTCCGGAGGCTCGGCGTTGGGCGCAAAGTGTGCGACCACGGTGTGCCCCGACTCGTGCACGGCCACGCGCTGCTTCTCGAAGCGATCGAGCTTGGTCTCGCGTGGATCGCC
>Ga0070672_100000083_pt1 | contig 44812 bp, 45 predicted proteins | sample KBSM13metaG_FD_66151 | JGI IMG/M metagenome (GOLD analysis project Ga0070672, IMG submission 66151) | Miscanthus rhizosphere microbial communities from Kellogg Biological Station, Michigan, USA - KBS M1-3 metaG | ecosystem: Host-associated > Plants > Roots > Rhizosphere > Soil ... | reverse complement strand
AAAGGCCGTCGTCAACGTCAAAGCGCGATGGCACCTCCGACACCTCCGAGAGTCGACCACATGTGTCGGAGGGGTTCGACTCTCAGCGTGGGGAATCCTCTTTTTGAAACAGGTTCTTAGAGCCTCTGATCTTGATCCGCTGTGCGCTGTTTGAGCCAACCTCCAAGCCATTGCCATAGAAGGCCCATCCCTCGGTCTTAAACCACGGCGAGACCCTGCCCCACCGGAAAGCATCATCGGCGTCGGGGTAAAGGTCGGTCCTAGCGGCGTCGATGATGATCAACTCGGCAGCGGGGTCTGCCCGATCTGGCCCCATATGCGCTTCCAGTTCCGACTTAATTTTTAGTCGATGCTCAACTTCAGCTTTTTCGCTGGCGCGCTGTTGCGCTGACCGCTCGGCCAGGAAAGACCAAAGGGCCATTCCGGTCCTGATGACCTCGGTGCCAATTTTGACTTGGTCGGAGTCCATCTCCACGCTGAACGTACCGCCCTCGGTGGAGGTCATCTAGAACGACCGCAACCGTCCTGGCGCGCAAGTAGCCCTAAGCGGACCCAGGGGGTGGCAACCGGGTGGCAACCAGACACCCGGAAACAACCGCAAATGAAGCTGAGGCTCAAACCTCACAATTGGCTCTGCAATGCCGAAAGCTCCAGATAGCCGCAAAGCCCGGCAACGCTCGACGCGGAATCATAATCCGCGTGTCGGGGGTTCGAGTCCCTCCTCCGGCATCGCAGCGGCAAGCGGACGATGGCGGGGCGCTTTTGCGAACTGCTGGGATGCAAGAGCGCCCGAGTCGCCAGAGCTGTCAGGAGAGCGTCAGCGTCTGCGAAGGGCTGGCTGAGGTCACCGTGCCCTTCTTCTCGACCAGGACGAAGCCGCTGGCCGAGGCCGTGCCAACCTGGAAGGTGGTTCCTTCCGGCGATGGGACGCGGACGACGTAGGTTCGGGCCCGGCCGCCGCAGCGGATTTGGATCGGGGCGAATGGGCTCTGCTGCCCTTGCTGGGTGACGTAGACGAAGGCCTCGAGGACGTCGCTTCCGCCCGCGCATCTGACGCTCACGCTCACCAGGGCAGCGGCGCCTCCCTCCACCAAAGTGGCTTCGGCGATCGACGCCTGCACGGGACCGGGCCGGACACCACTCGCGGGCGCTGCGGAGAAGGCAGGGATCGCCACCATCAAGATCGCTATCGCCGTCTTGCGCACGGATCGGCTCCTTTGCCTTCGCTGTTTCGATGGTAGATCGATGCCGGACCGGGATCAAGGAAGAACGTGCGGGTTCGGCGAAGGCGCGGTAGGGTCGCGCTGCCGTGTCCTTCGCCGATTACTCAGCATGACTCCCGCAGCGTCCGCCCCACTCGAAGATTGGGGGCATCTGATCTCCTTCGAGCCGAGCGCGGTCCTGCGCCCGGCCAGCATCGAGGAGCTGAAGCAGATGCTGGAGCGGGTCCACCGCGGCGAGATCGGCGACGGCCGGGTGCGGGTGCCGGGCAGCCTCCACTCCTGCTCGGAGATCGCCGTCGGCGAGACGATCGTCGACGTCTCCGCGCTGCCGAAGAGCATCGAGTTCGAGAGCGGCGATACGGCGGTCACGGCGACCGCCAACGTCTCCCTCCACGAGTTCCTCGCCGAGCTCGGGGGGCGGGGCAAATCGGTGACCGCGACCGGCGGTACCGACCACCAGACGCTCGCCGGCTTGATCTCGACCGGCACCGCCCCCGCCAGCTCGCGCCACGCGCTCTACGAGAAGCTCGAGTGGGTCGAGCTGGTCAGCGTCGACGCTGCCGGGCAGGCGGTGGAGCGGCGGATCTCCCGCGGCGAGCCCGACTTCCCGGCCGTGATCTGCTCGCTCGGCCTGCTCGGCGTCATCACCCGGGTCCACTTCCAGCTCGTCGACGAGCTCTACTTCGACGTGGTGATGAAGGTCGTCCACCTCGACGATGTCCTCACCGACCTCGATGCGACCTCGGCCAGGTACGACTTCTGGCGGGTCAACTGGCTGCAGAAGAGCGATAAGGCCCTGCTGTGGGCCGCCACCGCGGTGCCGGCGGCCGCATCGAAGCCCAACGGCGACTATCCCGAGGAACGCTCCGAGCAGGTCCTCGACTTCGTCTTCGAGGCGATGGACGAGATCGCCGACACCGGGCCGTTGCTGAACCCCGTCCTGGAGGGGATCTACAACGTCCTCGCCCTCACCTACGACGAGTCCCGCTTCACCGGCCCGCTGCGCAACATGCTCCCGGTCGACCGGCGGGCGCCGCTGCGGGTGGCGATGGCCGAGTGGAGCTTCCGCCCGCGGGACCTGCAGCGGGTGCTGGGCGAGTGCCGCGACTACTTCGACGAGGCCGGCTGGACGAACATCCCGACCGAGATCGAGCTGACCAAGGTCGACGGGGCGCTGATGTCGGCCTGGAACTGGGATGACGTCCCCTACATCGTCAAGCTCAACTTCATGCACCTGACCGAGGTCTGCCGCGCGCCGGGCGAGAAGGAGGCGATCTACGCCCACCTGCGCGGCCTCTGGGAGCACCTGCGGCGCGAAGGAATCGCCTTCAAGGCGCACTGGGGCAAGGTCAACTTCATCGACCCGGAGTTCGTGCGGCAGAACCATGACTGGGACCGGTTCCGGCCGCTGGTCAACCCGATCTTCCTCAACGACTACCTGGAAGAGAGGCTGGGACCGCTATGAGCAACGGCGCCACGGCACCCGAGTTCCCCGGCCTGGTCGACATGCACGCCCACCCGGGGATGAACGCCTTCTTCTGGGGCCGGGACCTGCGCCGGCACTACTTCGCCGGCAGCACCTTCAACCCGCTGGCCAGCCTCACCGACTTCAAGATGCTGAAGAAGGGCGACGTCAGGGTCGTCTGGTCGATCTCCCACGTCCCCGAGCAGGAGCAACTCCACAACCCTGTGCTCCGCCTCCTCGCCCACCTCACCCCGGGCGGGCGCAAGATGCTGAAGCACGACGCCTGGGAGATCACCCTGCGGATGATGGACGCGATGGAGCAGCAGGTCGCCCGCGCCGAGGACGAGTTCGCGATCGCCCGCTCGAACGCCGAGCTCGACGCGGCGCTGGCGGCCGGGAAGCGGGTCTTCGTCCACACGATCGAGGGCGGTCACCAGCTCACCGCCGGCCTTCCCGAGGGGGACGTCCAGAGCCGGCTCGACCGCCTCGAGCAGCTGGCCGAGCGCGGCGTCGCCTCGCTGATCCTCGCCCACCTCTTCCCCAACGACATCGCCGGCCACAGCGAGTGCATCCCGGCCAGCCAGCACAGGATCCTCTTCTGGAAACTCGACACGAAGGTAGACGACTCGCGCGGCCTCACCGAGGTCGGAAAAGCCGTGGTGAAGCGGATGGCCGAGCTGCGGATGGTCCCCGACCTCACCCACTGCTCCCCGGCCTCGCGCCGGGACGTCTACGACCTCGTCGGCAACGAGATCCCGATCGTCGCCACCCACATCGGCGTCCAGGCGCTGAATCCCGTCCCCGTGAACATGAGCGAGGAGGACGTCAAGGCGATCGCCGCCTCCGGCGGCGTGGTCGGCGTCATCTTCATGCCCTACTGGCTGGAAGCCTCCCATCCCGGCCCCGGCCTCGAGGCGATCTGGCGGACGATGGTGCAGATCAACGACTGGAGCGGCGGCGAATGGCAGCACGTCGGGATCGGCACGGACTTCGACGGCTGGACCGACCCGCCCGACGACTGCAAGAGCGCCGGCGAGCTCCCCCGCGTGCGGGAGATGCTGGAGGCCAAAGGCCTCGACCGCGCGGAGGTCGAGGCCGTGCTCGGCGCTAACGCCCGACGCGTGCTGCGCGACGGCTGGAGGTAGGGACCTGGCCCTGCCCACTGGGGGAGCTTTCGTGGCGAGCGACATAGAGGCCGATCCCAACGCCCGTGAGAACCGAGATCAGGCAGAGCGCGCCAAATGCGGCCTCGGGTCCGGCGTTGATCTGGTTCAGCAGGATCGCCACCAGCGCCAGCACGACATATGGCAGGGCGAACAGCAACAGCCGAAGCACACTCCGAGCGTAAGTCACGTCAGCACCTCCAAAAGCAGGACAAGTCCTCCGAACCCAAGGCCTGAGAAGAAGCCGATAGCGGTCGCCCGTTCGATTCCATTCTCGCTCGCTCCCGCCAATACGACGGCATAGCGAGACGCGGCACCAGCGAGGCCGGTGGATGCGACCAGCAATGGCAGGAACTCCGAACTCGCTTCCGTAAACATTCCAGCTAGAACCAAGGCTTCCATCTCAGACACAACATTACTAGGTGACTCGGACAAAACACTTCCTCACCGCCCGCCGGGCGGGACCTCGAGCATCAGCGTCACCGGGCCGTCGTTGATCAAAGCAACGCCCATGCAGGCCCCGAAGACCCCCTTCTTCGCCCCCAGCCGCTCGCAGAAGCGGTCGTAAAGGGGCTCCGCCACCTCTGGGCACGCCGCTTCGACGTAGCTCGGCCGGTTGCCGCGGCGAGCGTCGCCATAGAGGGTGAACTGGCTGACGCAGAGCACCTCGCGCTCGCCGAGCGGCTCGTTCATCCGCCCCTCGGCATCGTCGAAGATCCGCAGCTTGCGCACCTTCTCGGCGAGCCGGTCGGCCTCCTCGGGACCGTCGGCCACCCCGATCCCGAGCAGGACCAGCATCCCCGGGCCGATCTGCGCCACCCGCTCCCCCTCGACGTCGACGGCCGCCTGGCTGACCCGCTGGACCAGGGCCTTCATCGACGTCAGGCGCCGCCCTCGAGCGCCTCGACCAGCGAGCCGGCGTCGTAGGCGCCGAAGAAGCGCTTGCCGTTGACGAAGAAGGTCGGGGTGCCGGTGACGCCGCTGGCCTCGGCCGAGGCGTGGTCGCGGCCGACGCGGTCGCGGTGGACACCGGAGTCGACCTCCGCCCGCATCCGCTCGACGTCGAGGCCGAGGTTCTGCCCGATCTCGAACACCACCTCGGGCGAGAGCCGCGGCTGGTTCGCGTAGAGCTCGTCGTGGAACTCCCAGAAGCCCTCCTGCGCCGCCGCCGCCTCGCTCGCCTCGGCGGCCAGCGGCGCCAGCGGGTGGCGCTCGGGGATCGGCAGGTGACGGAACCCGAAGAGGAGCCGGTCGCCCAACCGCTCACGCACCCGCCGCAAAACTGATTGCGCGCCGAGGCAGAAGGGGCACTGGAAGTCGCCGAACATCACCAGCTCCAGCTCCGCTCCCCGCTCGCCGCGCACATGGTCGATGTCCTCCAGCGGGGGTGAGAGCAGTTCGTCCACGTCCCCCCTGATGTTATGTGCGCGTGCACGACATCGAGTCGATCCTCGTCCTGGTGCTGGCCGCGGCCCTGCTGGTCCGCGTCGCCGACTACGGCAGGATCCCCGCCCCGATCGTGCTCGTCGTCGGCGGCCTGGCGATCGCCTTCATCCCCGGATTGCCGGACGTCGAACTCGACCCGGACACGATCTTCCTCGTCTTCCTGCCGCCGCTGGTCTACGCGGCGGGGTGGCGCACCTCACCTCTGGAGCTGCGGACGGTGATGCGGCCGCTGGCGCTGCTCTCGGTCGGCCTCGTCTTCGTCACCGCCGGCGTCGTCGCCCTCGTCGCCCACGCCACCGTACCGGGGATGAGCTGGGCCGAGGCGGCGGTGCTGGGCGCCGTCATCGCCCCCACCGACACCGTCGCCGCCACCTCGATCTTCCGCCGCCTCCGCGCCCCCGAGCGGGTGCGGCTGCTGGTCGAAGGCGAGTCGATGATCAACGACGGCACCGCGCTCGTCCTCTACCGGATCGCGATCGGGGTCGCGACTGGCGGCGCCTTCAGCCTCGGCGGCGCCGCGCTCGAGTTCGTCGGCGTCGCCGCCGGCGGCATCCTCGTCGGGATCGCGATCGGGTTCCTCTCCGACCGCGTCCTCAGCCGCCTCAGCGACTCCGACCTGACGATCATGCTCTCGGTCCTGACCGCCTACGGCGCCTACATCGGCGCCGAGGAGCTGCACGTCTCCGGCATCCTCGCCGCCGTCGTCGCCGGCGTCTACGCCGGCTACCGCTCCCCGCACACGCTCGACGCCGACGTCCGCCTCAACGCCGTCGCCTTCTGGAGCGTCCTCGTCTTCGGCCTCGAGATCACCCTCTTCGTCCTCCTCGGCCTGCAGTTGCCCGAGATCGTCGACACCCTGGAAGCGAGCCAGACCGGGGTCGCCGAGCTTCTGGCGCCGGTGGCGGCGATCGCGGCGGCCTCGATCGCGGCCCGCCTCGCCTTCGTCTTCGCGATGGGCGGCGACGCCGGCGAAACCGCCGGCCAGCGCTTCGCCGTCGGCTGGAGCGGGATGCGCGGCGCCGTCTCGCTCGCCGCCGCCCTGGCGGTGCCGCTCAGCGTCAGCGGCCGGCCGCAGATCATCTTCCTCACCTTCGCCCTGATCCTCGTCACGATCGTCGGCCAGGGCCTCTCGCTGCCCTTCATCATCCGGGCGCTGCACCTCGAAGAGCCTCGCCGCTGGTCGGACGAAGAGGCGGTGGCGCGGATGGAGGCGGCCCAGTCGGCGCTCGACCGGCTCGACCAGATGGAGTCGGACGAGCGCGCCAGCGAGAAACAGCTGACGCGCCTGCGCGACCTCTACCGCGCCCGCTTCCGCATGTGCCAGGCGGTGCTCGGCGGCGAGGACCCCGACGTCGCCGCCCGCGAGCAGCGGATCGCCGACTACGGCGAGCTGCGGCGGGAGCTGATCGGGGTCGAGCGCGAGGAGCTGCTCGAACTCACCAGCGCCGGCCGTTTGCGCAACCAAACCTTGCGCCAGATTGAGAGAGACCTCGACCTCGAAGAGGCCCGGATTAGGACCTGAGCGGTGAGGAGGGAGTCGGTGGGGGTCCCTGGGAGCACCTCCGCCGCGTGAGGCGCCTCCTGCTAGCGCCTCAAAGTTGCTGGCGCGGCTCCATGCTGAGTACCCAGGGACCCCCACCGACTCCCTCTTCCGATCGGATCGGGCATCCGCCCATGGTGGGACAGCTATCCGGAAAGAGCTGATCGAGCTCGGCCGTCCCGGCAGTGCGTGTTGTCGAGGGGGCGGGGTGCCCCTTTCCGGGTACTCAGCATGGAGCCGAGCCGGTGAGCTTTGGGCGACAGCAGCAGCCGCCACTCTCGGCGGAGGTGCTCCCGGAAAGGGGCACCCCGCCCCCTCCTCCAGCCCGTCTACTCGAAGAAACTGCGAGCTCGGTCTGCGACCAGTTCCGGCCTCTCGTCCGCTATGAAGTGGCCGCAGCCGGGGACCAGCTCCACCCGCATCTCGGGGGCGTGCCTCTCGTAGCCGGCGAGCATCGAGGGGCGGAGGACGAAGTCGTCTTCGCCGAAGACCATCAGCGTCGGCACCTCGAGCCGGGCGTCGGCGTAGCGGCCGCGGGCGATCTTCGGCGCCTCGCGCCAGTTGAAGACCCGGTAGAGCTGCACCCCGGCCCGCGCCCGCGCCGGCTCGGCGAGGTTGTCGGCGAAGGCGGCGAGCTCCGCTTCGGTCCAGGCCGATTTGATCGTCGAGCCGCCGACGAGGATTCTGCGGATGAACTTGCCGCCGCGGTGGAGCCGGTAGCCGACGATCGGGGTGAGAACGACCTGCTGATACCAGAAGCGCCAGGCGTGACCGACGATCGCCCGCATGCTGACCCAGGGCGGGACGATGTTGAGGACGAGGAAGCGCTCGAAGCGCCGCGGCTCGCGCAGGCAGAGCAGGAAGCCGATCCAGCCGCCCCAGTCGTGGCCGACCAGCTTCACCCGCTCGATCCCGAGCGCGTCGAGGACGGCGAGCACGTCGTCGGCCATGTCCTCCTTCGCGTAACCGTCCTCGGGGGCGTCGGACCAGCCGAACCCGCGCAGGTCGAGCGCGATCACCCGGTGGCGATCGGCCAGCGCGGGCATCATGTGGCGCCACTCATACCAGTGCTGCGGCCAACCGTGCAGGCAGAGGACGACATCGTCCCCGCTCCCCGCTTCGGCATAGTGGAACTCAATCCCGCGCGCCCGCACCCAATGCTGGGTGACGCCATCGATATGAGGTGGCTGGCTCACCAGCCAAACAGGCTAGATGAATAGCCATCTAGAGAGCCACAAGCGCTCGCTCGAGGGCGTGCCAAGGCGACCGGCTGCGCGCCGGGAGTCGCGCCAGTCGCCTGCCCCCTTCCGCTCAGCGCAGCGCGGCCGCCGCTGCTGCCTGGCGAAAGTCGTTCAGCATCTCCTCCATCGCCCCGACCTCGCAGGGGACCATTTCCGGCCAGGTCTTCTCGGGATGCTCCTGCAGCGTCTTCAGCCCGTTGCCGCTGATCACCGCGACGACGGTCTCGTCGGGGGCGATCTTCCCTTCCCGCGCCAATCGCGCGGTCGACGCGACCGTCGTCCCGCCCGCCGGCTCGGTGAGGATCCCCTCGGTCGCCCCCAGCAGGTCGATCGCGCTGAAGATCTCCTCGTCGGAGGCGGTCGCCGCCGAGCCTTCGCGCGAGCGAACCGCGTCGACGACCAGGCCGCCGTCGCCGGGAGCGCCGATCGCCAGCGAGTGGGCCGCCGTCTCCGGCGTCTGGGTGACGATCTCGCCGCCGCTGACGATCGCGGTGGCGATCGGCGAGCAGCCGCTCGCCTGGGCGATGTCGATCTTCGAGTGAGCGGTCTCGGCGAGACCCACCTTCTCCAGCTCCAGCAGCCCCTTGTGGACGCGGGAGGAGAGGGTGCCGCCGGCAGCGGGGATGATGAAGTGGTCCGGCGCCTTCCAGCCCAGCTCCTCGACCACCTCGAAAGCCATCGTCTTCGCGCCCTCGGCGTAGAAGGGGCGCAGGGTGATGTTGGCGAACTCCATCCCAGTCGCCAGCGCCAGCTCGCGGCAGGCGCGGTTGGCCTGGTCGTAGTTGGCGTCGAGCTGGATCACCTGCGCACCCATCGCCCGGCAGGCCTTCGCCTTCCCCTTCTCCATGTTGCCCGGGTAGAAGATGTAGGGACGGGCGCCGGCCTGGGCCGCCAGCGAGGCGACCGCGGTGCCGACATTGCCGGTCGAGACGCAGCCGACCTCGTCCTTTCCCAGCTCGAGCAGGCGGGCGATCGCCAGCCCCACCACCCGGTCCTTGTAGGAGAGCGAGGGACGGTTGGTCGAGTCGTCCTTCAGGTAGAGGTTGCTGAGGCCGAGCTCGGCGCCGAGTCGCTCGGCATGGATCAGCGGCGTTTTGCCGGCGAACTGGGCGACGCGCTGCTGGGCGCGGCGGTTGACGATCGGCAGCAGCTCCTCGAAGCGCCAGACGTTCCGCGGCCGGCCCTCGAGCCCGCGCTCGGCGATCAGCTCCTTCGCGCGCTCGTAGTCGTAGTCGATGTCGAGCCCTTCGCCGCAGGCCGGGCACTTGAAGGCCCGGTCGTGCAGCGGCGTCCGGTAACCGCAGTCGCGGCAGACGAGTTCGGTGGCGCAGGAGCTGGTCCGGGGCCGATGGGGCTCGGTGAGATGCGGATCCACCGCGTCGCTCATGACTCCTCCTTTGCCGCCGATCCCTCGGCGTTGATCCAATCGGTCGCAGGGGTATAACACATGGTCTGTCACCGCTCAACGGTTTCTGCGCATGCCCGCGGAGATTCCCAAGCGGATTGCCTCCAGGAAGGTAGCGGAACCTGGAGCGGGCGCAAGCGGGCTGAAGCGCCCCGTCTGTAGAGTCTCTGTCCGCAGCCATGAAGGATCTCGAGATGACTCCGCAGGAGCGCTTCGCCGTCAACCTTCGCAAGGCCCGGGTCGAGGCCGGGATCTCGCAGGAAGAGCTCGGCTACCTGTGCGACCTGCACCGCACCGAGGTTTCCCTCCTGGAGCGGGCGGGACGGGAGCCGCGGCTGGCGACGATCCTCAAGCTCGCCGGCGCCCTGAAGATGACGCCGGCCCAGCTCTGCACCGGTATCGGCTGGCTGCCGAAAGCAAGGCGCTTCGAGGTGAAGCGCCCCCCGCGGTACTGAGCTGTTGCCGCCGCGCACCCCCTGAAGTCGCGGCCGGGGAGTGAAGTGAGGCGGGGCGACGCCGGCCGAGCCGACGTGACCAGGATCCGTCATGACGATTTAGATCCTGGCTCAGGACTGGTCCTCCTTTGCCACCCCAAGGCGGTTTCCCATATCCGAGAACCCCGCCTCCTTCACCGGTTGATCGCCCGGCAGATGCATTCATAACAGACTTCCATGTAGCAATCAAGGGTCTTTGCTTAATTGCCTGGAGTCGAGTGCGGCGGACCTCAGGAAGCTGGGGTGACGCGAGGCGCGACCGGAATCTCGGCCCGCTGCGGCCACGCCTCCAGCGCCTCAACGCTGTCCTCCGACCCGGCCGCGACCAGCAGTTCCTCGGCGATGTGGGGGGTGAACGGCACCAACGTGCGAGCCAAAAGTACGAGCGCGGCAAGTTGCGCCTCGGCGTCGGCGCGGTCGAGCTCGCCGCGACGTTTGACCACCCGCTTCTCGAAGTCCTGGATGCGCTCGAAGAGGCGGGTGATATTGCGGATCGCCTTGTGCATCTGCAGCTGCTCGGCGTCCTCGGTGATGCGCGAGAGTCCGTTCTCGCACCATTTGCGCAGGCGGTCGCGCATGTGCTCGGTGTCGGTGGCCGCCTCGGGGTCGTGCCCGATGTCCTCGAGCGCGGCGACCCGCTCGTGGGTGTAGTTCCAGAGGCCGCGCAGGAAGCGTCCCGCGAAGCGGACCGCTCCGTCGCTCCAGTTCAGCGTCTTCGCCGGGCCGGCGGCGTAGAGGACGGCGAGGCGGACGGTGTCGGCCCCGTGCTCGGCGACGAGCTCGTCGGGGTTGACGACGTTACCCAGGTGCTTGCTCATCTTGCGGCCGTCGGCGATCACCATCTCGTGGAAGAGGCAGCCGGCGAACGGCTCCCCCTCCCCCATGAAGGCGAAGGGGCCGATGTCGCGCAGCGCCTTGGTGACGACCCGCTGGTCGAAGACGAAGCCGCCGCTGTCGTTGCCGGCGACGAGGCGCTCGGACGGCAGCCACTCGCGCAGGTCGGGGTGGGTGAACATCCGCTCGGCGCGTGCCTCGGGCGGGACCGCCGCCGGGACCCAGAGCCAGAGCGCGTCGAAGTGGCAGTCGAGGGTGTCGGTCTCGCGCTTGGCGGCGCCGCCGCAGCGTGGGCACTCGACGTCGACGAAGTCCTGGCGCTCGGCGAGCGGATTCCCTTCACCGGTCGGCTTCAGGTCGCGCGGGAGGACGACCGGCAGGTCCTCCTCGGGCACCGGCACCGGGCCGCACCCCTCGCAGAGGACGATCGGGATCGGCGTCCCCCAGGAGCGCTGGCGCGAGATCGAGAAATCGTTGGCGCGGTAGCGGATCGCCTCGCGGGCTCCCGCCACCGGCTCGCCCGCGGGCGCCTCGCCCCCGTCCTCGACGCGCTCGGGCACCTCGACACGCTGCAGCCGCGCGGCGATCTCGCGGTCGGCCTCGTCGACGGCGGGAATGCCGAGCGCGGCGGTCGGTCCGAAGCGAGCGTCGACGATCGGCGAGACGGCCACCGGCAGCGCCTCGCCGCCGGGGCCGGCGATCGAGGCGCCGGTGTCGACCACAGGAACCGAGCCGGCGTCGCGGGCGCTGCGCTCCCAACCGCCGGAGCGCATCTGCTCGAGCTGCTGCCGTGCCGCCGGGTCGGTGACCCAGGCGTCGACCTCGGGGTGGCGGGGAGAAAGCAGGACGAAGCTCGCCAGCGAAGCCGCCCGGCTGTGGGAGGTGAAGACGGTGAGCGCGCGCCCGTCGCCATCGAGATCCAGCTCAACCCCCTCGGAGCGGCCGAGAATGTAGCGCTGGGTCGCGAGCGAGAGGTCGTCCCACTTGCCGCCGGCGGCGAGGCGCTCGACGTTGCGGTCGTTCTCCTCCAGATATGGGGTGATGCGGAGGAACCAGGTCGGGCGGCGGATCAGCCGCACCTCGTCGTGGCAGCGCCAGCAGCGCCCATCCTCGACCTGGATCGAGGCCAGCGTCGTCTGGCAGGTGTCGCACCAGTCGACGGTGGCGTCGGCGCGATAGATCAGGTCGTGCTCGAGCAGGGTGATGAAGAGCCACTGCGACCAGCGGTACTGGTTCTCGTCGGAGCTGTAGAAGACGCGGTCGTAGTCGAAGGAGAAACCGAGGCGCTTCATCTGCCCCAGCATCCGCTCGCCGCACTCGGCGACCCACTCGGCCGGCGGCTCCTGGCGCTCGATCGCCGCCAGCTCGGCCGGCAGCCCGAAGGCGTCGAAGCCGAACCCGAAGAGGACCGCGTCGCCACGGCCGCGGCGGAAGCGCGCGTAGGCGTCGCCGATCGAGTAGTCGCGGACGTGGCCCATGTGCAGGTTGCCCGAGGTGAACGGGCTCGAGGGCTTGACGTAGACCCGCTCCTGGCCCTCCCGCGGCCGCGGCGCCTCGAAGTCCCCCCGCTGCTCCCAGACCCTCTGCCGCCCAGCCTCGATCGCCTGCGGGTCGTAGTTTTTCCTGCCCTCGCTCATCTAGCTCAAGGCTAACTGAGCCGTGAGGGGCGACCGCCCCCTACTCAAACGTCCACAGCTTGTTGCCGAGGAAATTGAAGGGCATGGCGACGGCGACGGCGATCGCCTGGGCGGGCAGCTCGCCGACCGCCTCGGCGGCGAGCAGAAGTTCCAGGACCACCAGGTTGACGCCGAGCGAAGCGATGCTGACGACGAAGAAGCGGGCCGCCTGGAAGTGCGCGGGGCCCTCGCCGGGGCCAAAGGTCCAGTGGCGGTTCCAGAGGAAGTTGTTGCTGACGGCCACCAGGAACGCGCCGATGGCGGCGGCGATGTGGTGGATGTCGAGGATGCCGGCCAGAAGCGCGAAGACCGCGAGGTTGATCAGGTAGCCGGAGCCGCCGACGATGCCGAATTTGGCCAGCTGCCACCAGCTCGCCGGGCGGCGGGAAGCGGCGCGAATGCGGATTGCGAGCTCGGTGGCGGGTGACATCGCGAGCGGGTCAGGTTAGCGAGAAGAACAGGCGCTGCCGCGGATCTGCGTAGTCTTCCCGGCCGTGCGAACGAGGACCGCAACCCTGGGTGCGGTGGCGCTGACCGCCGTCGCCGTCGCCCTTGCCCTCGTCTTCGGCGGCTCTGAGGGCTCGAACACCGCCAGGGCCGAAGGTTCCGGCGTCCCCGGCGCCCCAGCGGTGGAAATCGTCTCCCCGCGCAACGGCGCCCGCCAGGTCAACCGCGCCGTCGTCGTCCAGGTCATGGTCGAGAACTTCCAGCTGGCTCCCCGTCATCTCGGCGGCGAACCGCAGTTGGGCGAGGGTCACCTTCGGTTCAGCCTCAAGCGGGTCCCCGACTGCGTCGACCCGAAGAAGCTCGAAGACGCGATCAACAGCCCGGTCGGCAGGGGCCGGCTGGTCGGCAGATCCTTCGACTACGCCCGCTACGCCGGCCCCAACGGCGTCCTCGCCGAGCGGATCGGCTCCGCCGGCAGCTACTCCCCCGCGACCCGACCGGAGATCTTCTACCACGGCCTCCAGCCCGGCTTCTACCGGCTGATCGTCAACCTCGCCCAGAACAACGGCATGGCGACGCAGTTCCACGACGTCACCAATCTTCAGATCCTCCCCCGTCCCGGTCACGGCCCGAAACCGTGCCCCGAGGGGAAGGTCCCCAGCGCCAAAGCCGCGGCCCGCCTCGAATAACACCGGTCCCGCGTCAATACTTCACTTTGTATAGTGAGTAGGTGCGCACCTACCGCCGCTTGATGGGATACCTGCGCCCGTACCGGGCGCAGCTGTGGGGTTCGCTGGTCTTCGCTTGGGCGGCGATGGGGATGACGGTGCTGATCCCGTGGCTGATCGGCGAAGCGGTCAACGCGGTCAAGGGCGGGAACAAGCCGGACCTGCTGCCGCTGGCGCTGGCGATCGTCGGCGCCGGGATCCTGCGGCTGGGGCTGACGGTGGTGCGGCGGGTGGTTGCCGGCAAGGTCTCGCTGGCGGTCGAATTCGACCTGCGCCAACAGTTCTACGCCCACCTGCAGCGGCTCGACCTCGGCTTCTTCGACTCGCAGCAGACGGGGCAGCTGATGTCGCGGGCGACCGTCGACCTGCAGTCGATCCGCTTCTTCCTCGGCTACGGGTTGATCTTCATCACCCAGAACCTGCTGACGATCACCCTGGCGGCGGTGGTGATGATCGCGATCAACCCGCTGCTGGCGCTGGTGGCGCTGATCCCGGCCCCGTTCGTGATCGTCGCCGCGACGAGATACAGCCAGATCTCCCGCCCGGCCCAGCAGGAGGTACAGCAGCGGATCGGCGAACTGACCGCCGAGGCGGAGGAGAACGTCTCCGGGATCCGCATCGTCAAGGCCTTCGCCCGCGAGGAACACCAGCTCCACCGCTTCCAGCGCGTCGTCGCCCGCGTCTTCGACCAGAGCATCTACACGACCCGCGTCCAGGCCACCTTCTCGCCCTTGATTGGACTGCTGCCGCAGATCGGGATCGCGCTGGTGCTGCTGGTCGGCGGCCGCGAGGTGATCGACGGCAACCTCAGCCTCGGCGCCTTCGTCGCCTTCTACACCTACGTCGCGATGCTCGCCGGGCCGATGCGCTCCCTCGGCATGGCGCTGGGGATGGCGCAGCGGGCCGTCGCCAGCGGCAACCGCATGTTCGAAATCCTCGACCGCGAACCGGCGATCCAGAGCCCGCCGGGTGCGCCGGCGCTGCCGGCGGGCGGCGGCGCCGTCGAGCTGCGCGGGGTGACGCTGCGCTACAACGGCGGCTCGCCGTCGCTCACCGACGTCGACCTGGCCGTCGAGGCCGGGAAGACGGTGGCGCTGGTGGGACCGTCGGGTTCCGGGAAGACGAGCCTGGTCGGGTTGATCGCGCGGCTCTACGATCCGAGCGAGGGGACGGTGCTGGTCGACGGCGCCGACGTGCGCGACGTCGACATCGAGTCGCTGCGTTCGCAGATCGCCTTCGTCGCCGACGACAGCTTCCTCTTCACCGCCTCGGTTGCCGAGAACATCGCCTACGCCCACCAGGACGCCTCGCTCGAGCAGATCGAAGCCGCCGCCCGCCGCGCCCAGGCCGACGCCTTCATCCGCGAGCTGCCCGAGGGCTATGAGACCCGGGTCGGCGAGCGCGGCCTCACCCTCTCCGGCGGCCAGCGCCAGCGGGTCGCGATCGCCCGCGCCCTGCTCGCCGACCCGCGCATCCTCATCCTCGACGACGCCACCTCCTCGGTCGACGCGACCACCGAGGCGGCGATCAAAGCCGGGCTGCGGGAGGCGATGGCCGGGCGGACGACCTTCATCATCGCCCACCGCCTCTCCACCGTCTCGCTCGCCGACGAGATCGTGGTGATGGACAGCGGCTCGATCGTCGACCGCGGCACGCACGAGGAGCTGCTGGAGGGATGTGGCTTCTACCGCGAGATCGCCGAGCACGGCCTCGCCGACTCGGTCTTCCTCCAGCACGACCTCGAGGAGCGCGAGGACGTGGCACGCCTGTGAACGACGGCGGCGGCAGGATCGGCAACATCGGCCGGCTCTTCGCCGACCTCTGGCGCCTGGTCCGCGGCGAAGACCAGCGGGCGCGCAAGGTGCGCTGGATGATCGGCCTGCTGCGGCCCTACCGGCGGCGCGTGATCCTGATGTTCACCGCCCTGCTGCTGGAGACCGGCGCCGCCCTCGCCCCTCCCTACCTCCTCGGGAAGGCGATCGACAGCGGCATCAACGCCGGCGACCTCTCCACGCTGGACTGGATCGTCGCCGCCTTCGTCTTCGCCACCGTCCTCTACGCCGTCGCCACCTTCTGGGAGACCTACCTCGTCGGCTGGCTAGGGACGCGCGCCCTGCAGGACCTGCGCGAGCGGATCTTCACGCACCTGCAGTCGATGTCGATCGGCTTCTTCACCCGCCGCAGCCCCGGAGTCCTGATCTCGCGGATGACCAACGACGTCGAAGCGCTGAACCAGCTGGTCACCAACGGCCTGGTGACGATCTTCTCCAGCACCCTGACCCTGGTCGGGATCGTCGTGATCATGCTCTTCCTCGACGTCAAGCTGGCGCTGATCACCTTCGTCACCTTCCCGCTGCTGGCGGTGGCGAGTGTCGTCTTCCGGATCGTCTCCGCCGGCACCTACCGAGCCACCCGCGAGCGCATCGCCGCGGTCACCGCCTACCTGCAGGAGACGCTCAGCGGCGTGCGGGTGGTGCGCAGCTTCGGCCAGGAGCCGCGCCACGTCGCGGCGATGACCCGCCTGAACGAACAGAACCGCGACGTCAACATGAAGACCGTCTACCTCAACGCCTCCTACTTCCCGGCGGTCGAACTGCTGGCGGCGGTGGGCACCGCGGTGATCCTGCTCTACGGCGGCAGCCAGGCGATCGACGGCGCGCTCGAAGTCGGCGTCGTCGTCGCCTTCGTCGGCTACCTGACCCGCTTCTTCGAACCGATCCAGGAACTCTCCCAGCTCTACACGACCTACCAGCAGGGGATGGCGGCGCTCGACAAGATCTTCGACCTGCTCGACACCCCGCCCGACATGGTCGACGCGCCGGGCGCGATCGACCCGGGGACGCTGCGCGGCGAGATCGAGCTCGACGGCGTCTGGTTCTCCTACGCGGAGCAGGCCGCCACCGAGAACGGCCCCGACGGCGACGACGTCTGGGCGCTGCGCGACGTCGATCTGCACGTGCCGCCGGGGCAGACCCTGGCGCTGGTCGGGGCGACCGGGGCCGGCAAGTCGACCTTCGCCAAGCTGGTCGCCCGCTTCTACGACCCGCAGAAGGGGACGGTGCGGGTCGACGGCCACGACCTTCGCGGCGTGCAACAGCGGGCGCTGCGGCGCCAGCTCGGAATCGTCCCCCAGGAGGGCTTCCTCTTCAGCGGCAGCGTCCGCGAAAACGTCGCCTTCGGCCGGCCGGAGGCATCCGAGGAGGAGATCGAAGCGGCGATCACCGCCGTCGGCGCCACCGACTTCGTCGCCCGCCTCCCCCACGGCCTAGACACCGAAGTAGGGGAGCGGGGCATCCAGCTCTCCGCCGGCCAGCGTCAGCTCCTCGCCTTCGCCCGTGCCCTCCTCGCCGAACCCCGCATCCTCATCCTCGACGAGGCCACCTCCAACGTCGACGTCCGCACCGAGAAAACGATCGAGCGCGGCCTCGAGCGCCTCCTCCACGGCCGCACCGCCATCGTCATCGCCCACCGCCTCTCCACGATCCGCAGAGCCGGCAAGATCGTCGTCCTCGAACACGGCCGGATCGCCGAGCAGGGCACGCACGACGAGCTGATCAGCGCGGGTGGGCCTTACTCCAAGTTGTACGGGGCCTGGGCGGATTCTTCGGCTGCTTGAGCGTTGGAGGGGCGTCGGGTGGGGGTCGTTCGGAGCACCTCCGCCGGGAGGGGCGCCTCCTGCTCACGCCTCAGAGGTCGCTGGCCCGGCTCCATGCTGAGTACCTCACGACCCCCACCCGACACCCTTGAAGGCTCGTTCCAGCTGCCACCTCTTTAGAAACTGGCGGCGCAGCGAGTCCGTGAAAATCCTTGCTCTACAAGGAAAACGACGGACTCGGTGAATCAGCTCCAGGGTTTTCCCTTGGTTCAGGTGGATCAGGACGTGCCGGTGGGGGTCCTGGCGTCCTCAGCATGGAGCCGGGCCGAGAGCTACGGGCGTCAGCAGGAGGCGCTCCTCCCGGCGGAGGTGCTCGCCGGGACCCCCACCGGCACGTCCTCAAACGCCCGAGCTAGATCAACCCGGTCCGACGCCGCCGGATTCGCCACCGGTTTCGGGCGCCGGTTCAGGTGCTTCGGGGCCGCCACCCGCTCCGCCGGTTTCCGGGGCTGCTTCTTCAGGGGCGATTTCTTCGGGGGCGGGTTCTTCGTATTCGGGTTCGACTTCGACGCCGCCTCCGGATTCTTCCCCTTCCGATTCGCCGCCGGAGGTCGCCCCACCGCCGACGGGGGTCGGCAGGCCGGGTTCGTCGCTGCAGTCTTCGAAGCCGTAGATCGCCGCCTGGGATTGGAATTCTTCGAGCGCCGCGGCGGCTTCCCCGCCTTTTTCTTCAACCGCCGCCACGTCTTCACGTTCGGCCGCGAGTTTCAGTTCGCCCTCGACTTTGCCCAGCTCTTCGGCCGCTTCGATGAATCTGGCGTAGTCGCCGCTGTCGCCCTCCGGCGTGCCGAGTTCCTGCAGCCGTTCGACCATGCCGAGGTAGAGGTTGGCGATTTTCTCGCTGTCCCCGGTCGGCGAGGTACCTTCGGATTCGGAGGAGCTGAGGGCGCCGACAGCGGCGTTGACCTCAGCGCAGATCCCGTCGCCCTGCTCGATCAGCTCCTCTTCGGTCAGCGCGGCCGGTTCTTCAACCGTCGGCGTCGTCGTTTCCGTCTCGTCGCCGCCGCCGCCGCAGCCGCCGACGAGGAGCGCCGCGAGGACGCCGAGGATGAGAAGGATCGTCTTGTTGGCGGGGATCCGCATGGGCGCGAAGCTAGCAAAGCGATTAGACGCCTTTGCAGGGGGTTAGGGGAAGCTGCGGCCCAGGGACTCGAACCCCGACTACCTCGTCCAGAGCGAGGCGTGCTGCCATTACACCAGGCCGCAACGGCGCTCCTCAGGATAAGGGACCAAGAGCGATTGGCGAAACCCGCCGGCTGCGGCTAGGAGAAGGGAGTTCCCTCGGCGATCTTCTGCCGCGCTTCGGCGAGTTCCTCGGAGCGACCGACGCTGAGGCAGCCGGCGACCCGGTCCCCCTGCAGGTACCAGACCGAGAACTCGCCGCCGTCGCGGTCGCCGCGCCAGACCTCGCGGTCCCACTCGTGGGCGGGGCCGACGTACTCGAGGCTGGCCCAGTCTGCGAGGTCGCTGAAGAAGTAGGGCACGACCTCGTAGTCGGCGTCGTCGCCGAGAAGGTTGCCGGCGACGTGGGTGCCCTGCTGCATCGCCACGTCCCAGTGCTCGACGTGGATGCGACGGCCGTGGACGACGCTCTCGTAGGAGCAGCAGTCGCCGGCCGCGTAGATTCCCGGCGCCGAGGTCCGCAACTTCGAGTCGCAGACGATGCCGCCGTCGCCGACCTCGATCCCCGCCCGCTCCGCGAGCATCGCGTCGGGCCGCACCCCGGCCCCGACGACGACCGTGTCGCACTCGACACTGAGTCCGCTCTCGCAGATCACCGCGCCGACCCGCCCGTCGCCCTCGAAGGCGCTCAGGGTCTCGCCGCCGTGGAAGCCGACGCCGTGCTCTTCGAGCCGCCCCTGGAACCAGCGACCGGCGTCCTCGCCGAAGGTCCGCGAGAGCGCGACGTCCTCCATCGCGACGATCGTGCACTTCGCCCCCCGCGCCGTCAGCGAGGCGGCGACCTCGCAGCCGATGTAGCTGCCGCCGACGAGGACGACGTGCTCGGCACCCTCGGCGTCGGCGCGGATCGCGTCGGCGTTGCCGAAGGCGCGGAGGTAGTGGATCCCCTCGTTCTCGGCCCCCTCGACCCGGAGGATGTTGACCATCGCCCCGGTCCCGAGCAGCGCCTTGTCGAAGGCGACCTCCTCCCCGCCCTGGATCGTCGCCGTCCCCGCCTCAGGATCCAGCCCCATCACGTTCTTCCCGGTCAACAGCTCGACCCCGTTCTCCTCGTACCAGGAGCGGCCGCCGTTGACGTGGGCGTCCTCGCGGCCGGCCTCGCCGCGCAGGTACTCCTTCGAGATCGGCGGCCGTTCGTAGGGCGGCTCGGGCTCGCGGCCAACCAGCAGGATCGAGCCCTCGGCCCCGCGCCGGCGCAGCTCGGCGGCGCAATGGGCGGAGGCCATGCCGCCGCCGACCAGCAGGAAATCGACCTCGCGATCGGGCATCGGTTGCCCTCTACCCGGCTGCGGATCCGTTAGCCCCGTTGCTCTCGGGTCCGAAGAGGGCCTTCAGGTCCTCCTCCTTGCCCGGATCGAGCACGGCGAGGATCTCGTCGCCTTCCTGCAGCACCGTGTCGGCGTTGGGGACGAATCCCCTGCCTTCGCGCAGGACCGAGATCAGGAGGCTGCCCTCGGGCATCTGCAGATCGCCGACGCGGCGTCCGGTCACGCCCGAGTCCTTGCCGAGCAGCATCTCGATGATCTCCAGCTGCTCCTCCTGCAGGTCGAGCAGGTGGACGAGCCCGTACTCGGGCACCTCGTGCTCGAGCAGGCGCAGGATCAGGTCGGTGGCGGAGACCGAGGGACGGATGCCCAGCAGGTCGAAGTGGCGGCGGTTGCGGGGGTTGTTGACGCGGGCGATGATCTGGTCGACCAGGTACTTCTCCTTCGCCACCTGGCAGATCAGCATGTTGTCCTCGTCGTCGCCGGTGACCGCGATCACCATGTCGGCGCGCTGGATCCCGGCCCGCTCCAGCACCCAGAGCTCGGACGCGTCGCCGTAGGAGATGTTGTGCTCGAGCTCCTGCTCGACGGTCAGGTAGCGGCGCCGGTCGCTCTCGATCAGGGTCACCTCGTGTCCCTTGTCGAGCAGCTCGCGGGCGAGGTTCCATCCCACCTTCCCCGCGCCGACGACGATGATGTACACGGCCCCAGGCTCCCTCTACGCCGCCGCCGGCGTGTCGTCGGGAGAGCCGCCGCGGGCGGCGGCCTCGCGCACCGCGTCCTCCAGCATGTCGATCGCGACCCGGGTCGGACAGACCGTGTTCAGCCCCTGGCGCTGGTACCACTCGGCCCGCAGGGGGTCGAGCACGCGGGAGATCACGCAGGGCACCTCGTAGCGGCGCTGGGCGATCTGGGCGATGACGATGTTGGTGTTGTCGCCGTCGGTCGAGGCGATGAAGACGTCGGCGTTCTCGATCCCGGCCGCCTCCAGCGCCTCGGTCTCGAGCCCGGCGCCGACGGTGAACTGGCCGCCGAGGTCCTCCCAGCTCTTCTCCAGCCCCACCTCGAGGCGCGCGTGGGACTCGGGGTCCTCGTCGAGGCAGGAGACCTGGTGCCCCTCGCGGAGCATCGCCCTGGCGACCGAGGAGCCGACCCGGCCGCAGCCAACGATCAGAACGAACATAGGAGCGGATACTAGTCTCCTGCGCCGGGCTATCCGGGTTCCGGCGGAGCCGTGAGCAGAACCCGGCAGGGGGCCTTCTTCAGCACGTACTCGGTCGCCGCGCCGATCTCCGCCGGCTTGGCGGCGCCGATCCCGCCGAGCACGCCGCCGCCGCGGATCTTGGTCGGCGGCTCCCCCCCGATCACGATCGCCTCGGCGCTGCTGCGGCGCGCCGCCTCGAGGATCCCGGCGCCGACCTTGCGGGCGCGGATCACGTCGGTGGTGACCTCGACGTCCTCGTACTCCTCCCCCACCTCGCGGGCCCGCTCCAGCGCCCGCCGCGCCTGCTCCTCGCGCTCCTTCGGCAGCACCGCGTCGAGCGGCAGCGTCAGCGGCACCTCGATCACGTAGACGACGTCGAGGCGCGAGTCGTGGCCGCCCTTCGGCGTGCCGGCCTCCGCCGCCGCCAGCCGCCCCGCGGTGGCGACGATGTCGTCGTCGAACTTGGTCCCGAAGACGGGGACGAGGATGTTGCTGAACTCGATCTCCGGGACCTGCTTCGTCAGCGCCCGCTCGGTCACCGAAACCCGCTTGGTCAGCGTCGTGCCCTCGAAGACCTTGCGGTAGATGACGTAGAAGGTGAGGCCGAATGCCATCCAGCCGAGCCCGACCCAGCGCGCGGTCGAGTGGTAGGCGAGGACGCTGAGAAAGGCGAGGCCGCTGACCAGGGCGGCGAAGATCGCCGGCAGCGGCAGCTCCGCGTGGCCCCAGGCGAACCCCAGCGGGATCCGGAAGGGCCGCCGCTTTTCCGGCTGCGTCACCCGCAGGCGGATGATCGAGAGGTGGGCGATCGTGATCGCCAGGGTGGCGCCGAAGGCGTAGATGCCGGCCAGCAGCTTGACGCTGGTGGGGACGACGAGCCCGATCGCGATCAGGCCGCTGAGGGTGATCGCGATGTACGGAGTCGACGTGCGGCGGTGGAGCTTGCCGAGCCGGCTGGGGATCTGGCGGTTGATCGCCAGCGTGTAGATGTGGCGGGAGACGCCGAGCATCGAGGTGCTGGCGGCCCAGATCAGGACCGGGGTCGCGACCGCGGCGACCAGCCAGCGCATCGTCTCGGCCACCCAGGCCGGTTCGTAGGCGGAGACGATGCCCAGCACCGGCTCCTCGATGAACTCGCCGCCGAGGGCGGTCTGCGGGCCGTCTGGTCCGCCGACCACCGGCACCGCCATCAGCGCGATCGCCGCCATCCCGGCGTAGACGAGCGGTACCCCGATCGCGCCGAGGCTGGCGACCCGCCGCAGGTCCCGGCGGCTGACGTCGATGTCGGGAGCAAGGTCGGAGGCCGCCTCGATCCCGGCGTAGGCGAGCATCGCCACGACCGCGGCGTAGACGATGTCGCGGAAGCTCGGGTCGGTGAAGAGGTCGAGCTGGTCGGTGAGCCGGTCGGGGTGGAGCACCACCAGCATGCCGACGACGATCACCGCCAGCTGCAGGCCGAGGTCGGCGAGGGCGAGCAGGGTCAGCGAGCGCTGGCGCTCGCGGCCGGTGACGTTGTAGATGTTGAGCACGCAGACCAGGGCGATCACCGCCGCGGCGATCGCGACCTCCCAGCCCGGCCGGCTGAACTCACCGGTGACCGGCTCCAGGTAGTGCGGCACCGAGAGCGCCGCCAGGGCGATCACGATCAGGTAGTCGATCAGGATCGCCCAGCCGGCGACGAAGGCGATCAGCTCGTTGAAGGCGTGGCGGGCGAAGGTCGAGGAGCCGCCGCGCTCGCGGAACATCGCCCCGCCCTCGACGTAGGTGAGGGTGGTGAGGCCGAAGAGGAGGCCGGCGGCGAGGAAGATCAGCGGCGTCAGCCCGAGGCCGCGGTCGGCGACGACGCCGAGCGCGAAGTAGATCGAGAAGCCGACCGCCGAGTAGGCGGCGGCGAAGAGCGCGGGGACGCCGAGCCCGCGCATGATCACCGGTTCCGAGCGCGGCTCCCGCGGCCGCGGCGGCCGGTTGCCGTCCTCGCGGGACGAGGCGTCCGGCGTGCTCACCGCCCCACCCGCGATCCGAGCCAGAGCCGCCCGACGCCGACGGCGACGAAGGCGATGCCCATCAGGAAGCCGAGCGAGGCGGGGCCGCCGCCGTTGGCGAGGGTGACGATCAGGACCGTCAGCCCGATCGCGACGAAGGCGAGCGAGAAGGCGCGGACCGCGCCGCGGTAGACGCGCTCGCCGCTCACCGCGTCACCTCGGCGAGGGCGGCGCCGGGAGCCGCCGTCGGCTTGTCGGTGGGGTCGGAGACGACGATCACGCGGCAGGGTCGCTCGCCGAGGATCGTCTGCAGGGTCTTGTCGTAGAGGGGGACGCCGTTGCGGTAGCGGAGGCCGACGACGATCGCCTCCGCCTTGATCTCCGCCGCCTCGTCGGCGACGGAGTACCCGGCCTGGCCCGGCCGAACCCGAGCCACGTGCCCGGTCACGCGCAGGCCGCCGATCAGCTTCGCCTCCTCGATCTTCTGCTGCGCCTCGGCTTCCCGCTCGGGCATCTCCGCGTTCAAGGGCAGGTTGGTCGGCACGGTCATCATCGAGTGGACGTGGATGCCGCGGCGCCGCTTGGAGGCGAGCTTGACCGCGGTCGCCACCATCTCCGGAGAGATGGATTCGCTGTCCTCGAAGGCGACCAGCACGCTTCGGTACTCGACCTCCTCGACCCCGAGCGGCTCGGGCAGCACCACCTTCACCGTCTCGGTCAGCGGCAGCCTCTGGTGGCGGCGGTAGAGGATGTAGACGGCGACGCCGAGGACCATCCAGCCGAGCCCGACGACGAGCGTGCGCGGGTTCAGCGCCATCACCACCAGCCAGGCGATGAAGGTGCCGAGGCCCCCGAGGACGGCGCTGACCGGCACCTCGACGCCGAAGGCGCGGAGGTTCAGCGGCGGCTTCCAGCTCCGGTCGACGTCGGGATGGACCCGCCGCAGCTGGATCACCGCGACGTGGGCGATCGTGAACGAGAGCATCGCCCCGAACGAGTACATCGTCGCCAGGAAATCGGTCTGGCCCGGCAGCAGGGTGACGATCGCGACCACCGAGAAGATCAGGATCGCGATGTACGGGGTGCGGTACTTGGGGTGGACCTGGCGCAGTCCCTCCGGCAGCTGGCGGTGCTGGCCCATCGAGTAGGTGAGCCGGGAGACGCCGATCAAACCGGCGTTGGTCGCGATCAGGAGGATCACCGCGGCGAGAACGCCGACGTAGTAGCGGAGGATTTCGGTCGGGACGTGGGCGAGGCCGAGGTTCTCGACGATGCCGAGGATCGGGTCGTCGGCGAAGGTCGAGCCGAGGGCGGTGGCGTAGTGGCCGGCGGCGTCCTGGGTCACCGGCATCGCCGAGAGGGCGACGATCGGGATCAGCAGGTAGAGGCCGAGCACCGCGATCACGGTGAAGCCGACGCTGCGGGGGATGGTGCGGGCGGCGTCGCGCGCCTCCTCGGCCATGTTGGAGATCGTCTCGATCCCGGTGTAGGCGATCATCCCGACCGCGATCCCGAGCAGGAAGTCGCTCCAGGTCGGGGCGACGCCGAGGTGGACGTTGTCGACGAGGATCTCGGGGCTGAGCACGAGGACGAGGCCGATGCCGACGAGAACCACCTGGGTGGCGAGGTCGGCGATGGCGAGGACCAGGTTCAGTTTCGCCGACTCCTCGGTGCCGCGGATGTTGATCAGGGCGAGGGCGACGATCAGGATGGCGCCGCCGACGATGTCGCCTGGGCTGTCCCCCAGCCAGGGCCAGAAGACCGCCAGGTAGTGGGGCACGAAGAAGGCCGAGATCGCGACCGTGATCGTGTAGTTGAGCATCTGCCCCCAGGCGGCGATGAAGCTGACCAGCTCGTTGAAGGCGTGGCGGGCGAAGCTGGAGGAGCCGCCGGCCTCGGGGAACATCACCGTCGCCTCGGCGTAGGTGGCGGCGGTGGCGGCGAAGATCAACCCCGAGACGACGAAGGCGACCGGGGTGAGGCCGAGGGCGAAGGCGGCGGTGACACCGAGGGCGTAGTAGATCGAGGAGCCGACGTTGCCGTAGGCGGCGGCGAACAGCGATCCGACGCCGTGGACGCGGCTCAGGGATTCGTCTCTGGGGATCCGCTGGGCCATCTATGAGGAACGAGAACGGGTCACTCAGACCGAATATACGGACGCGGCTGGCGCTCTCCGCACGTGGGCGCGGCTCAGCTCGGCGGGCGAGCTGCAGCCGCAGAGGCCGAGGGTCAGCTCCAGCTCAGCCCGCAGCAGCCCGAGGACCGCCGCGACGCCCTCCCGGCCTGCCGCAGCCAGGCCCCAGAGGGCGGGCCGGCCGACGAGGACGGCGTCGGCGCCGAGGGCGAGGGCGGTGGCGACGTCGATGCCGCGGCGGATGCCGCCATCGACCAGCAGCGTCCCCCGTCCCTCGACCGCCTCGGCGACCTCCGGCAGGGCGTCGGCGGGGGCGAGGCAGCGGTCGAGCTGGCGGCCGCCGTGGTTGGAGACGACGACTCCGGCGGCGCCGTTCGCGAGCGCCAGCTCGGCATCCTCGGCGGTGACCAGCCCCTTGACGAAGACGGGAATGCTGCATTCGGAGGCGAGGTCGGCGACGTCGTCCCAGGTGAGGGCGTGGTTCATCAGGGCGAAGGTCTGCTCGATCGTCAGTGCCCTCTCGCCGCCGGTGGCGGCGGTGAGGCTCGGCGTCCCCAGCTCCCGCGGCAGGGTGAAGCGGTTGCGGCGGTCGCGCTCGCGGTTGCCCCCGGGCGGCGCGTCGGCGGTGACGAGGATCGCCTCGAAGCCGGCGTCGATCGCCTCGTCCATCAGCGCCCGGGTGACCCCCTCGTCCTTGAAGGCGTAGAGCTGGAACCAGTGGCGGCCCTGCGGCGCCGCCGCGGCGACCTCGGCCGGCCGCGTGGTCGAGAGCGTCGAGAGGCACATGATCGTGCCGGCCTCGGCGGCGCCCCTGGCCATACCCGCCTCGGCTTCCGGGTGCGCCACCCGCTGGTAGGCGACCGGCGCCACCAGCACCGGCATCCCCACCGGTTTGCCCAGCACCTCGGTCCGCGCCGAGACCTCGCGGACGTCGTTCAGCACCCGCGGCCGCAGCCGCCAGTGTCCCCAGGCGGCGACGTTCTCGCGCAGCGTGATCTCGTCGCCGGCGCCGCCGGCGAAGTAGTCGCGCGGTCCCTGCTCGAGCTGGGCTTCCCCTTCGCGCTGGGCGTCGCTGACATTGATCCAATCTGAGATCACGGCGGGAACCTACTCCGACTGCGATCACACCGAGCGCTGGGCCGACTCGGGACACACCCGTCACCCGTCACGCCCCCGATGCACCGGTCAAGAGATCCAGTGGTTGGTTGAGCACCTATACGGTGCCGAAAATGACCTCTCGCGGAACGCACCGCCCCAAGCCGTCGCAGATTCGGCGGCGCAGGGCCACGGCGCTTATCGTCCTCGCCGTGATCGCAACCGCCGCCGTCTACCTAGCCCTCAGCGCCACCGTCTTCGCCCCCGTCGACGAGCACGGAGCGCGGGTGGTGCAGATGAACGTGCGCAGCGAGGCGGTGCGGCGATCGCTCGGGGTCAACGTCGTCGTTCCGGCGAAGACCAGGCCCAGAGGCGAGCGCCCGCTGCTCGTTTTCCTGCACGGGCGCGGCGGCTCGGACGAGACTTTCACCGGCAACGAGGCTGTGTACGAAGGCCTTGCGAAGCTCGGGCACAAAGCGCCGATGGTCGCCTTCCCCGACGGCGGCGACCACAGCTACTGGCATGACCGTCGCAACGGCGGCTGGGGGCGCTACGTGATGCGCGAGGTGATCCCGAAGGTCGTGAAGCGCTTCGGCACCGACCCCCGTCTGGTCGCGATCGGCGGCATCTCGATGGGGGGCTTCGGCGCCTACGACCTGGCGCTGCTGCACCCGAACCGCTTCTGCGCGGTTGGCGGCCACTCCCCGGCGCTCTGGTTCGAGGACGGCGAAACCGCGCCGGGGGCGTTCGATAGCGCCGCCGACTACGAGCGCAACGACGTCGTCGGCATGGTCCGCGGGGACCCTGAGGCGTTCGACGGAATGCGCGTCTGGAACGACTACGGCGACGCGGACCCCTTCCGCGTCTACGACGAAGGCTTCGTCGGCCACCTGCGCGCCGGCGGCGCCGACCTCAGCGCCCACTCCTGGCGCGGCGGCCACGACGGCGACTACTGGAACCGCCACTGGGCGGCATACCTGCGCTTCTACGCGAACTCGCTGGCGAACTGCGGCTGACGCTGGTCAAGCTTCCCAGTGTCGACCTTGTAAGGCATAGCCAGACAAAGTCGACACGCACATCCCTTACCGGCCGGGAGACCCTGCGGGCGGGGTTCCGGACGGAGGCGCCGGGCCCCAGCTTTCGCGGCCGTCCGTGGTCGCGATCGGGATCTTCGGGCCGGCCATCGCCGGCGTGTCGAAGGTGACGTCGGCGACCGCCTTGACCCGCGAGAGCACCTCGCGGACCGCGCTCTTGCGGCCCTGGAAGCCCCAGCCCCGTAGGTCGGCGGTGAGGCCGGTGGCGTCGATCCCCGCCTCGTCAGCGAGGTAGAGCGCCCGCGGCATGTGGAAGCCCTGGGTGACGACAACCGCCTTGCGCACGCCGAAGATGCTCCGCGCCCGCACCATCGTCGCCCAAGTATCGAAACCCGCGTGGTCCTCGAAGACGTCCCGAGGCGGCACCCCCTCCCGCACCAAGGCCTTCCGCATCGTGTCCGGCTCGTCGTACTTCCAAGTCCCATGGTCACCGGACACAAGGACCTTCTCCACCTTGCCGGCGCGCCAGAGCCGCGAGGCCTGCTCGACCCGCGCCGCCAGCATCGCGCTCATATCCCCGTCCGGCTCCACCAGCGCCCCCGGCACGATCGCCACTTCGGTCTCAGGAACGTCGGCGATGTCCGAAGTCGAATCGCCGCTGACCGAGAGCACGTAAAGGTTCGCCACCGCGATCACGACCACGAGCGCGACCGCACCACCAATCGCAGCCTTGCTCAGCCGCGGCCACCGCCGCAGCGGATAGGTCGCCATTCGAATCAGCCCCGGCACAGCCAAAACGCTACCGAGTGCGACGGGCGGCGGCGAGGTCACTCGCCCGGCTGGGGTGCCGGCGGGGCGAGCGAAAAGCAAGCCTGGCCAGGACGCAGGCTGTCCGAATAGCAGAGCTATTCGGACAGGCGAGGACACCGCCAGGGGCCGCTTTGCAGCCGCCCCGACGGTGCCCCAGGCGCGGTGAGGGGCCTCGCCGCCGCCCTAGAAGTGAACGATCGGGATGATCAGAATCGCGACGATGTTCGCCACCTTGATCATCGGGTTGATCGCCGGCCCGGCGGTGTCCTTGTAGGGATCGCCGACGGTATCGCCGGTAACCGAGGCGGCGTGGGCCTCGGAGCCCTTGCCCCCGTGGGCGCCGTCCTCGATCAGCTTCTTCGCGTTGTCCCAGGCCCCGCCGCCCGCGGTCATGCTGATCGCGGCGAAGAGGCCGACGACGATGACGCCGATCAGGAGGCCGCCGAGCGCGTCGACGCTGAGCAGGCCGACGATCACCGGCACGACGATCGGGATCAGCGAGGGCAGGATCATCTCCTTCTGCGCCGCGGCGGTGACGATGGCGACCGTTTTGCCGTACTCGGGTTTCTCGGTCCCCTCCATGATCCCGGGGTGCTCGCGGAACTGTTTCCGCACCTCCTCGACGACCTGGCCGCCGGCGCGGCCGACCGCCTCGATCGCGAGGGCCGCGAACAGGTAGACCATCATGCCGCCGATGATCAGCCCGATCAGCACGTCGGGGCTGGTCAGGTTGAAGAGCCCGTTGAGGTCGAAGCCCGACGGCGCCTCGTCTTTGAGCTCGCTCTTGAAGGCGGCGAACAGGACCAGCGCGGCGAGCGCGGCGGAGCCGATCGCATACCCCTTGGTCACGGCCTTGGTCGTGTTGCCGACCGCGTCGAGCGGGTCGGTGACGGCGCGGACCTCCTCCGGCAGCTCCGCCATCTCGGCGATGCCGCCGGCGTTGTCGGTGATCGGCCCGAAGGCGTCGAGGGCGACGATCAGGCCGCAGAGCGAAAGCTGCGCCATCACGGCGACGCCGATGCCGTAGATGCCGGCGAGCTCGTTCGCCCCGAGGATCGCCAGGGCGATGACGAGCGCCGGCGCCGCGGTCGACTGGAAGCCCTGGGCGAGCCCCTGGATGATGTTCGTCGCGTGCCCGGTCTCGGAGGCCTGGGCGATCGTCTTCACCGGCCGGAACCGGGTCGACGTATAAAATTCGGTGATCACGAAGAGCAGCGCGGTCACCGCGACGCCGATCACGGCGCAGAGCCAGAGGTCGGTGACCGAGACGGCGGCGGCGGCCGTGTCGAGCACGCCGATCCGCAGCGGATCGCTCATCAGCCAGTCGGTGATCGGGTAGAAGGCCGCGATCGAGATCAGCCCGGCAAGGATCACGCCCTGGTAGAGGGCGCCCTCGACCCGGTCGGATTTGGTCCGAACCACAAGCGCCCCGATGATCGAGGCGATGATCGCGACGCCGCCGATCACGAGCGGGTAAATCGCGACCTCGCGGGCGAAGTCGGCGTTGAAGGTGAGGACGCCGAGCAGCATCACCGCGACCGAGGTGACCGCGTAGGTCTCGAAGAGGTCGGCGGCCATGCCGGCGCAGTCGCCGACGTTGTCGCCGACGTTGTCGGCGATCACGGCCGGGTTGCGGGGGTCGTCCTCGGGAATCCCCGCCTCGACCTTGCCGACCAGGTCGGCGCCGACGTCGGCGGCCTTGGTGAAGATGCCGCCGCCGAGACGGGCGAAGACGGAGATCAGCGAGCCACCGAAGCCGAGGCCGATCAGCGCGTCGACGGCCTCCTTGTCGGTGCTGCCGATGAGGAGCAGGAACCCGTAGTAGCCGGCGACGCCGATCAGCGCCAGGCCGACCACGAGCAGGCCGGTGACCGAGCCGCCCTTGAAGGCGACGTCGAGCGCCGGCGGCACGCCGCCGCGGGCGGCCTCGGCGACGCGGGCGTTGGCCCGCACCGAGACGTTCATCCCGATGAAGCCGGTGGCGCCGGAGAGGGTGGCTCCTATCAGGAAGCCAACCGCGGTTTCCCAGTTCTGCAGGGCCAACAGCAGGATCGCGATCGGCACCGCCAGCGCGGCGATGATCGTGTACTGGCGGCTGAGGTAGGCCTGCGCCCCCTCCTGTACGGCGCCAGAGATTTCGCGCATGCGGTCGTTGCCCGCTGACTTCGCAAGCAGGCGTTGGGTGACGAGAAGTCCGTAGATGACGGCGGCGCCAGCGCAGACGAGCGCGACAACCACGCCATAGTCGGTCAAGAAGTCGGTCAAGTTCCTATTCCTCCGGTGGTTTTAGCGGCGCGGGAGTCTATAGACGAAGGCGGCGACGCCGCATCGCAGGCCGAACCAGGCGCTGCCGCGGAAGGAATCAGGCGCGATCGACGGACTTCTGTCCGGCGTAGGTGCGCCGCGTCTCGGCAACGGCGTCGCGATAGACATCCTCGATCGAGACTCCCGCGTCCAGCGCCTCCCGCGCTCGCTGGGCGCCGTTCCGCTCCGGCAGCCGCAGGTCCAGCCCCAGCTGCGCCCGCGCCGGCTCGGTCCACGCCAGCACCTGCTCCAGCAGCGAACGCGTCGGCACCTCCTCCCCGCGGCGAAAGTCGATCATCCGGCCGCTGGCGCCGTAGCGGATCGCCCGCCAGACGTTCTCCTCGATCTCGCGGTCGGCCAGCGGTGCCCCCCGCCCCCCGTAGCCGTGTTCGTCGTAGTCGAGCGCGGTCTGGGCGATGCAGGCCGCGATCAACCCCGCCAGCTGGAAGGACTCCTCGCCCCGCGTCTGGGCGTCGCAGATCCGCACCTCGACGGTGCCGAAGCTGTGGTGCGGTCGCACGCTCCACCACAGCTGCGTCGACTCAACCACCGAGCCGAGCCGCGCCAGGGTGTCGATGAAGGCGGCGTAAGCCTCCCAATCGCGAAACGGCGAGGGCACCCCGCAGCGCGGGAAAACGCGGGTGAAGATCTCGCTGCGAACGCTGTGCAGGCCGCTGTCGCGACGGTCGAGGAAGGGCGAGTTGGCCGAGATCGCCAGCAGCAGCGGCAGCAGCTCCCGCATCCAGTCGCAGACCGCGATCGCCCGGTCGGCGCCGCGGATCCCCATGTGGACGTGCATGCTCCAGGTGTTGTTGCGCTGCGCCACCCAGCCGAGTTCGCTGCGGAGCCGGTTGTAGTGCGGGGTGTCGATGATCCGCTGGTCGAGGTAGTTGGCCCAGGGGTGCGTGCCCATCGCGCCCAGCGTCAGCCCCAGGCCGCCGACGAGGTCGAACAGGCGCGCCCGCCGCTCGCGCTGGCGCTCGACCGCCTCGGCGAAGGTCTCCGAGCGCCCAGAGCGGATCTCGATCTCGGAGGCGATCAGCTCCCCGGCCGCCGACTCCGCCAGCACCCCGTCCCGCTGGCAGGCCGCGTAGACGTCCTCGAAGCGGTGCTCCAGCTCCAGCGTCTGCGGGTCGAGGATCGCGAACTCCTCCTCGAGGCCGATCGTGAAGTCCTGCGAGGACTCGAACTTCTCGCGGGCGAGATCGAGGTCGAGAGCCAAGATGCGGGGCTAAGCCAGGTAGAAGTAGAGCGCGTAGAGGAGGTCGACGGCGGGGCTGGAGGTGTGGACGGTCACCTCCGGCGGCACCTGCAGGAGCTGCTCGGAGTAGTTGAAGATGATCTTCACCCCAGCCTTGACCAAGCGGTCGGCGACGTCCTGGGCCGCCTCGGCCGGCACCGCGAGGACGCCGACGACGATCTCCTCCTCGGCGACGACGTCGGGCAGGTCGCCGATATCGCGCACGGTCAGCTCGCCGATCTGTTTGCCGACGACGCCCGGGTCGCTGTCGAAGACCGCGACCACCTGGAAGCCGTGGTCGGCGAAGATCGAGGAGGTGGCGATCGCCTGGCCGAGGTTGCCGGCACCGAAGAGGGCAATGTTGTGCTGGCCGGAGGTGCGGAGGATCTTGCGGATCTCCGAGACCAGCGACTCGACGTTGTAGCCGACGCCGCGCTTGCCGAACTTGCCGAAGCCGGAGAGGTCGCGGCGGATCTGGGTCGGGTTGATGTGGGTGTACTCGGAGAGCTCCTGCGAGGAGATCGTCTCCCGTCCCATCTTCCGCGCCTGAGTCAGAACCTGCAGGTAGCGCGAGAGCCGTGCGGCGACGCCGAGCGAGAGGCGCTCGCCTTCGACCGGAAACGCCCCTGCGGCGTCGAACTCCTCGATCAACTCGACCATGCCCCCACAGTATCGAGCCTGGCGATGAGCGCCGCGCGGTCGAGGATCAGCTCGGAGACCTCGACGCCGTCGACCTCGACCACGGGGATGCGCTCGAGGTGGCGCCGCAGCAGCAGCTCGTTGCTCTCGATGTCGATCTCGTGCAGGTCGAAGCGGTAGCCCTCCGCATGCAGGGCGACGATCTGCTCGAGCGCCTCCTCGCAGAGGTGGCAGCCCGGCCGGGAGTAGACGACGACGTCGGCCATCCGCTCAGTGGGGGACGGCAGCTTGGGTCTCGCCGGTCGCGAAGGCGTCGTAGCCGAGGTAGTCGGGGTACGGGATCGGCTCGGCGTGGCGGGCGGCGGAGCCGATCATCGCCGCATTGTCGGTGCAGAGGCCGATCGGGACCAGCTTCAGCCGCACCCCGATCTCCTCGCAGAGCCGCCCCACCGCCTCGCGCAGGGGCCCGTTGGCGGCGACGCCGCCGCCAAGCGCGACCGCCTGCCACTCGCCCCCCTTCAGCGCCCGCTTCAGCTTCGTCGTCAGCTGCTCGACGACGGCGGCCTGGAACGAGGCGGCGAGGTCGGCACGGCGCGCCTCCACCTCCTCTGGCCCCAGCTCGCGGCAGCGATACAGGACCGCCGTCTTCAGCCCGCTGAAGCTGAAGTCGAGGCCCGGGTTGCGCGCCATCGCCACCGGCATCTCGAAGGCCTCCGGGTCCCCCCGCTCGGCCTCGCGCTGGACCGCCGGCCCGCCGGGGTAGCCGAGCCCGAGCAGGCGAGCCGACTTGTCGAAGGCCTCGCCGGCGGCGTCGTCGAGGGTCTGGCCGAGCAGCTCATAACCCAGGTGGTCGCGGACGCCGGCGAGCAGCGTGTGGCCGCCGCTGGCGATCAGGCAGAGAAAGGGCAGCTCCAGCGGCTCCGGCTCGAGGAAGTTAGCGGCGACGTGTCCCTGCAGGTGGTCGACCGGGATCAAGGGCAGCCGCCGCGCGGCGGCGATCCCCTTGGCGGCGCTGATCCCGACCAGCAGCGCCCCGATCAGGCCCGGCCCGGCGGTGGCGGCGACGGCTTCGACGTCGTCGAGGGTCACCCCCGCCTCCCCCAGCGCCGCCTCGACCACCGGCTCGACCAGCTCCAGGTGGTGGCGCGCGGCGACCTCGGGGACGACGCCGCCGAAGCCCTCATGGGCGGCGGCCTGGGAGGAGATCACGTTGCTGAGGATCCGCGGCCCGTCGAGGACGGCCGCGCAGGTGTCATCGCAGGAGGTCTCGATCGCCAGCAGCATCGTCAGCTCCTCAGTCGAGGCATCTCAGTCGAGCCACATGATCAAGGCGTCCTCGCCGTTGTCGTGGTAGTAGCGAGGACGGACGCCGGCGGAGCGGAAACCGAAGCGCTCGTACATGCCGATCGCGCGGTGATTGGAGACGCGGACCTCGAGCGTGAACGGCAGCTCCCCCCGCGACTCCTCGAACAGGCGCCGGATCAGCTGGCCGGCGAGGCCGGTACCGCGGCGCTCGGGGGCGACGGCGATGTTCATCAGGTGCCAGACCTGGTCGTAGCGAGAGCAGATCACGTAGCCGAGCAGCTCGTCGCCGGCGCTGGCCGCGAGGCAGATCCCCGAGGGCTTGGAGAGCTCGAGCACGAACATCGCCAGCGACCAGGGGGTCGGGAACGAGCGCCGCTCGATCGAGATCACCGCCGGCAGGTCGCTGTAGGCGAGCCTGCGAACCTGGACCTCTTGGTTCAGCTCACTTAGCTCTTTGTGAAGCGTCTCGTGCACGCCACCGCTCCGCATCCGGGGGTCTGAGGTAGATCGGGGCAAGCCCGCCCGGCTCCGTGCCGCCCGCCGCCGCCAGCGCGCAGACATGGCGCGCGGCGACCCGGTGGACGGGATCGGAATCGTCCGCGATGCGGACGCCGTCTCGGGCCAACTCTCGACGGAATCGTACCGCCCCGGAGCCGGCGACCGACGGCGTTTCCCCCAGCTCCGCCACCCGCTCGGCCAGCTCCTCGGGGCGGTGGACCGCGGGCTCCCAGATCCGCTCGCCCGCCGGCGAATAGAGCGCGGCGAAGACCTCGCCCCGCCAGCCGTCCAGCACGGCCAGCCGTGCCCCCTCGGCGCCGGCCTCACCGATCCCGGCGGCGAGGGCGTCGAGCGTGCAGACGCCGCGCGCCGGCAGGCCGAGGCTGACGCCGAGGCCGCGGGCGCTGGCGATGCCGACCCGGAGGCCGGTGAAGGTGCCGGGGCCGAGCCCGACCGCGAGCACGTCGACGGCCTCCCAACCTCCCGCCGCCGCGGCCGCCCGCTCGACCTCCTCCAGCAGCCGGGTCGCGTGCATGGGCCTCCCCTCGGGGGAAAGCCCCAGCCGCGACTCGTGCAGAACCTCGCCGTCGCGCCAGGCGCAGGCGACGGTGTCGACCGTCGCGGTGTCGAAGCCGACGATTACCAGGGGTGCGCTACCCCGTCACCCGGAAGGCCCAGGAGCCGACTTTCTGGCCTTTGACGTACCAGCTGACGACGTGTTTGCCGGGGATCGTCGAGGTGATCTTGTTGACGTAGAGGGTCCCCTGTTCGGCTTTCTGAGCCTGCGCGCAGAGGTTTTTCCCGCTCGGGAACTTGACGCAAACGCTGTAGGCGACATCGCCGTTGAGGCTCTTGAAGAAGGCGCCCTTCTTGGCTTTCTTCGGGCACGCATGGGCGGGCTTGGCGTTGCGGGAGACCCCGCAGCCGACGTAGTGCTTGTAGGCCGCCGCGCTGGCCGAAGCGGGCAGCGCCGTGATCAGCAATCCGCTCACCAGCACCACCGCCGCGAGCGCCTTCAGTCCCTTCATCCCGTCCCAGCCTTTCTCCGATCGAGTTCCGAGCGCCGATGCTAGCTGGCGCGCCTATCCCTGAACACTCCGGGCGCCTGTTTGGTGCGCCGCTTTCGCCCGCCCGGCGCCCCTACCAGTAGACATCGATCCGCCGCCGCTCCTCGCTGAGGTGGGAGAGGCGAACCTCCAGGGCCGGGCGGTCGAGCCGGCCCGAGCCGGCACCCGGCCACTCGACGAAGGCCACCCCCCGCGGGTGCAGGTAGTCGTCGAGCAGGGCGGGATCCTCGCCCTCCAGGGTCCGCAGCCGGTAGAGGTCGAGGTGGGAGACCGGCATCCGCCCGCCCGCGTAGCGCTGGCCGATCGTGAAGGTGGGGGAGGTGACCGGGCCGGGGACTCCGAGCGCCCGGCAGGCGCCGCGGACCAGCGTCGTCTTGCCGGTCCCCAGCTCGCCCGAGAGGAGGACGACGTCGCCGGCCCGCAGGCGAGCGGCGATGCGCGCTCCGAGCGCTTCGGTCTCGGCGGCGCCGTTCGTCTCGACGACCTCCACGGGCGCGACCGCCTCTCGCTACCCGAAGAAGCCGAGCTGGTCGGCCGGCGGCGGGGGCGGCGCGTCGTCGTCCGCTTCGGCCTCGGCGATCTCTTCGGCGCTCGGCACCGGGCCGGGGAGCGGCCGCCGCAGCAGCTCGGGGATCGTCGCGAAGTCGGCTCGCAGCGTCTCCTTCACGGCCGGCGTGCGCAGGGCGGCGGCGGGATGGAAGAGCGGCAGCAGGAAGACGGTACGGCCGCCGAGGTCGCGGACCTGCGGGGTGCCGCGGACCTTGGTGATCCCGGTCGGGCTGCCGCTGAGCAGCTTCGTCGCGAAGTTGCCGAGGGTGCAGACGACGCGCGGCTCGATCAGCCGCACCTGCTCGAAGAGGTAGGGCTCGCAGGCCTCGATCTCGAGCGGCTGCGGGTCGCGGTTGCCGGGCGGGCGGGACTTGAGCACGTTGGCGATGAAGACGTCGTCGCGGGCGAGCTCGATCTCCGCCAGCATCTGGTTCAGCAGCTGGCCGGCGCGGCCGACGAACGGCAGGCCCTGGCGGTCCTCTTCGGCCCCCGGCGCCTCGCCGACGAACATCAGGTCGGCGTCGGCGTTGCCGGCCCCGAAGACCGCCTTCGTGCGGGTCTCGTGCAGGGGGCATCTGGTGCAGCCCTGGACTTCTTTGTAGAGCTCGACCAGCCGCTCGCGCCGCCCGGCGGCGTCGGCGCTCACGGTTTCTCCCCCGCCGCCCGCCGCTTGCGCGACCCGGCGATCCGGTCCTGCCGCGCGGCCTCGCGCTCCCGCCGCCGCGATTCGTCAGAGCGCACCCCGGCGCCCCGCGGCTGCCGCCCTGGCGGCGAGACAGAGGAGAAGAGCCGCCGAGTGCGCTCCGACCCGCAGCTCGAGCAGGTGACGGCGCCACCCGCCGCGACCAGCTCCTCGAACCGCGCCCCGCACTCCTCGCACTCGAACTCGTAGATCGGCATCGCTGCCGGCATGGTAATTCGCTTCTACGCACAAGACCTGCGCAAACATCGAGTTCCCATTTAAATACCCTGCGCGAATGAGACGGTGGCCGCGAACTGGGTACCTCGCCTGTGCAGTCTGCGCGATGCTGGTCTCCGCGTCGGCAACCGCAGCCGACAGCAAGGGCGACTTCCACCTCCAGGTCTCCCTCCCGGACAGCAACGGGTACTCGATGAGCGTCTGGGCCGAAGGCCACCACCAGGTCGGCCTGCTGGCGCAGAAAGGGAGCACGGGGGTCTCCTACACGGTCAAAGGACGCGCCAGCAGTCGCCGTCTCGATGCCGACTTCGGAACCCTCGGCAGGGTGCACATTCGCTTCCACCTCGAGCCGGAACCCCTTTCCCCGTCGCTGTTCAGGGGCAAGTCGTGCAAACCCGCGCGTCTCATGTTCTTCGGCGGCCGCTTCCATGGCGAGGTCGATTTCGCGGGCGAGCCTGAAGTGGCCGGGGTAACCGCCCACTCGGGACGTGTCGCTCTCGTTCGGTACCGCAAGCAAGTCTGCAAGCGTGGGGATCGCCGGAGGGCGGCGACCGTCCGGCCAAGAAGCGGCGGGACGCAGGGCGGCGAACCGCTCAGGGAGGTCGACTTTTTCACCGCGGAAGCGCAGCCGGAGGACCGCACTATCTCGCTCGGTTTGATCCGCGTTGCGGAATCCGGCACCGGGGGCGCGAGGACGCTCTACCGCGCCTCCGTTACCGAAACCGCGGGCAGAGTCGGGATCGTCAGGAGCGCCGTCGGTCGCACCAGCAGGGAAGTTCTCCGTCTCGGCAAGCGCGGCGCCAAGCCGGCAACCGCCATGATCGCGCTGCCGGCGCCGTTCTCCGGCAGCGCTTCCTACTCGGCCGAACCGGGGGTCTCGCCCATCTGGAGCGGCGACCTCACCGTCAGCCTCCCTGCAGCAGTCGCCGTGCCGCTCACCGGCGCCGACTTCAGCTCCGGCCTCTGCCGCTCCTTTTCTTCGGGTGATCCCGGCGAGTGCACCGGCTCCCTGGCCGGACGGTCGCCGAGCGAAGTGGGCGAATTCGGCCGCTAATCCCTTCGAATACCCTGCGCGGGATGAAGGCAAGGGGACTGCTGGTGGTTCTCGTCTGCGCGGCCGCCGTGCTGTCGGCGATGCCGGCGGCTGTGAGCGGCGCGACCGGGAAGGCGGCGGAACTGAAGCTGGGGGGCTTTGAACTCAAAGCCCCCGGCGGCTACGAAGTCGAAGTTTCCAGCGTGCAGGAAGGGGGCCAACGCCCCATCGCCGCCGTCAGCGTCAAGGCCGAGCTGTTGCGGACCAGCTACGACGTGCGGGCGGAGGCGGGGCCGGGGATTCACGCCACCTTCGGCTCGCTGGGCCAGCTCGACGTCAGCTTCAAGCGCCTGAAGAGGGTGGTCGAAAGACCCGAAGCCGGCTGCCGGTGGGTGTTCGAAGAGGGGATCTTCCACGGCTCCTTCCACTTCGCCGGCGAGGGCGGATATGTCAGCAGCGAAGCCGTCGACCCGAAGGGGTCGATGCTTCGCCTTCCCAATGGCTTCTGCGGCTTCCTGGACGACCGCCGAGCGCGGCCGTTCCTGGGACTGGAACAGCGAGTCGTACAAGCGCAGGCGGAAGAGGAAGGCCGCGTCGTCTCCTTCGAGGCTTCGCAGGAAGAGTTCGTCCGCCTGGTCTCCTTCAACGCTTCGCTGCGGGAACGAGTCGACGGGATGAGCATCGAGCGCAGTGCCAGGACGCGCGCCCGCAAGAGCACCTTCACCAGCACCGGGACGACCCGGGCCACCGTGCACCCGCCGAAACCGTTCGGCGGCAGCGCCCAGCTGCGCGATCCGGCGCATCAACCCGCCAGCTGGACCGGCACGCTCTCCGTCTCCTTCCTCGGCGCCCCCGAAGTCGCCCTAACGGGCGAAGCCTTCAAAGCCAGGCTCTGCCCGCGAATCTCGATCCTCTCGCGCTGCCTGAAAAGTCGCTAAGGCAGCGACAATCGAGTTTGCTTAGTCGAATACTCTGCACCCGATGAAGCGCAATGGGAGAGTCGGCGCGCTGCTCGCCTGCGCGTTGCTGGCGCTGGCGCTGCCGACCGCGGCGAGTGCGGGGGGGCACGCGATCGTCAAGAAGAAAAGCCTGCACCTGGACTTCAGGCTGCCGGCCCAACAGGGCTACTCGATCTCTGTCCGCACCGACGGCCACCGCCAGATCCAGATCGGCGTCACGAGGGACGAATCCTTCGCCGTCTACACCGCCCTCGGCCACGTCACCCGCAAGGGAATCGAGGCCGACCTCGGCCGCTTCGGGCAGATCTCCCTCCGCTTCCGTACGAAGTCGCGGTCGAGACAAGAACCGCTCGATGGGCTACTGCCGCCGCCGCTCCGGCGGAAATGCAAGGGGCGGTTGCCGGTTCGCGAACGCGGCGTGCTCGCCGGCAACGTCCGCTTCGAGGGGGAGCACGGTTACGTCCGTACCGTCGCCCATCGCGTCCCCGCACGCCTGACCCGCAGCTACAAATCGGTCTGCCGGTGGAAGTCCGACGCCCGGGCGGGGGCCAGCGCCACTCGGCCCAAGATAGAAGCGCTGATGCTCTCCCTCGACGCCCACCGGCAGGGAGTCGAACGGGCCCTGACCTTGTTCTCGATCCCGCTGCCGACCAAGAACAAGAAAGACCCCGAAGGGATAACGATCGCGGTGGCCTTACGCAAAGAGAAGGTCGAAAGGGTCGGGACCACCAAGGCGGCCCTCCTCTTCGACGACATCGCGGGGATCGCCGCCAGCCCGCGCGGCAAGAAACCGCTCAGCGCCGAAGTGAAGCTGCCGGCCCCGTTCGCCGGCACCGGCACCTACCTGGAGGAACCCGGTCAGGAGCCATCTTGGAGCGGGGACTTCGGCGTCCACCTGCCCGGCAGCGGCCTGGTGCCCCTGACCGGACCGGAGTTCGCATTCGCCTTCTGCCGCGCCATCTCGGAGCGGGAATTCGATCGCTGCTTCGACAGGACCGAACTGCCTTCGCGTTCGCTCGGTCTCTCGTCGCGACTCCTCGGCCGCCTACTCGCTCAGGGCAGCGGCTCCCACTCCCAGCCCTTGGCGCTGGCCAGGCTCTCCTCGCTGAGGTAGCGGCGGAACTCGTCGAGCTCGGCCGGTTCGACGCTGTAGACGTGCTCGGGCTCGGGGAAGCGGCGGCTGCGCACGTCCCGGCTGTAGCTCTTGACCGCCGCGACCATCGTCTCGTGGACGTCGGCATAGCGCTTGACGAATTTCGCCATGTGGCCGGTGGTGATCCCCAGCAGGTCGTGGAAGACGAGCACCTGACCGGCGGTCGCGGCGCCGGCGCCGATCCCGATCGTCGGCACCTCCAGGCGCTTGACGATCTCGTCGGCGATCGCCGAGGGGACGGCCTCGATGACGATCGCGAAGCAGCCGACCGACTGCAGGGCGAGCGAGTCCTCGAGCAGCTTGATCGCGCTCTTCGCCGACCTCCCCTGGGCTTTGTAGCCGCCAAGCGCGGTCGCGGTCTGCGGGGTGAGTCCGACGTGGCCCATCACCGGGATCCCGGAGTTGACGATCGCCCGTGCCCGCTCGACGATGACGCCGCCGGCCTCCAGCTTCACCGCCTGGCAGCCGGTCTCCTTGACCAGGCGCTGGGCGCTGCGGATCGCTTCCTCGTTGCTCGCCTCGTAGCTGCCCATCGGCATGTCGCCGACCATCAGCGGCATCTTCAGGCCGCGACGGACGGCCTTGCCGAGAACGACCATCTCCTCCATCGAAACCAGCTTCGTGTCGGGGTAGCCAAGAACGACGTTGGCGGCGGAGTCGCCGACGAGGACGATGTCGACGCCGGCGGCCTCGGCCACGGTCGCCGAGGGGTAGTCGTAGGCGGTGACCATCACGATCGGCTCGCCATTTGCCTTCATCTCGGCCAGGCGCGGCAGGCTGACCGGTTTGCGATCACTCTGAGGAGCGGTGTGGGAGCGGCCGCCGGAGCTCATTTGAGCAGCACCTCTGGGTGGCTGTCGATCGCGATCGCCTTGTTGTCGTCGTCGACGTGGACGACGACCGGGTCGTAGCGCTCCAGATCGCTCTCGTCGTAAGCGCCGAAGGAGGCGACGATGATCTTGTGGCCGGGCTCGACCAGGTGGGCGGCGGCGCCGTTGACCTGCATCGTCCCCGAGCCCGGCTCGCCGTCGATCACGTAGGTGACGAAGCGGGAGCCGTTGTCGACGTCCCAGACGTGGACCTGCTCGTTGGTGATCAGATCGGCGCCGGCCATCAGCTCGGTGTCGATCGTGATGCTGCCGATGTAGTCGACGTCGCAGTCGGTCACCGTCGCCCGGTGGATCTTCGACTTCAGCATCTGCCTTTGCACTTGGCTCCCCTTTCGCGGGCTAGGTGTTGGGTTGGATCAAGACGTTGTCGATCAGGCGCGCGGCGCCGACGCGGGCGGCGACGGCGACGAGCACGGGCCGGTCGGCGAGCCGGTCGACCGGCTCCAGGGTCTCGGCGTCGCGGGCCTCGAGGTACTCGGGCTCGATCGCGACGGCGGCGAGCTCACGGCGGGCCGCGTCGAGGCCCTCGGCGAGCGAGCCGGCGCGGGCGCCGCGCTCGGCGGTGGCGAGGGCGCGGGAGAGCGCCGTCGCCCGCTCGCGGTCGGCCGGCTCCAGGTAGGCGTTGCGGCTGCTCATCGCCAGCCCGTCGGGCTCGCGCACGGTGGGCAGCACCTGGACCCGGACCGGGAAGTCGAGGTCGCGGACCATGCGGCGAATCACCACCGCCTGCTGGGCGTCCTTCTGGCCGAAGAAGGCAACCTCGGGGCCGACGATGTTGAAGAGCTTGGCGACGACGGTGGTGACGCCACGGAAATGCTCGGGGCCGCGGCGGGCGGGGTCGCCGTCGAGGACGTTCGCGAGGGAGCCGGTGACCTCGACCTGGGTCGAGAAGCCCTCGGGATAGACCTCCTCCACCGTCGGCGCGAAGACGAGATCGGCGCCGGCCTCGGCGGCGAGTTGCCGGTCGCGCCCCTCGTCGCGCGGGTAGCGGTCGAGATCCTCGTTCGGCCCGAACTGGGTCGGGTTGACGAATAGGCTCACGACGATCAGGTCGCACTCGGCGCGGGCGGCGCGGATCAGCGAGAGATGTCCCTCGTGCAGGTAACCCATCGTCGGAACGAGGCCGATCCCCTGGCCGGCGCGGCGGGCGTCCTGCAGCGCAGAGCGGAGCTCGCCCTTGGTTCTGATTGCGGGCGCAGCCACGATGGGACGACGGGTATCGGTGAGGAGAGTCGAGTTCATAGGTCCATGCCCAGGGGGTCACGGCCGTGCAGAGCAAAATTATAGGCACGCTTCGTGGCGGCTCTGTGACAAAAGGAACAGAAAAGTTTCCTAGTTGCTCGTCTCAGGAGCGGCGAACTCGATCTTGCGGATCGGCTTCGCCGGTGCCCCGGCGGCGATCGTCCCCGCCTCGACGTCGCGGTTGACGACCGAGTTGGCGCCGACCACGCAGCGGTCGCCGACGCTGACGCCGCTGGTGACGGCGCAGTTGACCCCGAACCAGCAGTTGGCGCCGATCCTCACCGGGCCCTTGCTGGTGAAGCCCTGCCAGGTGACCGGCTTGGACGGATCGTCGTAGCGGTGCTCGGCGTCGCCGACGAAGCAGCCGTTCGCGAGCATCGTGTGGTCCCCGATCGTGACGCTCGCCTGGGCGGCGATCATCACGTTGCGGTTGAGGAAACAGCCGGCGCCGATCTCGATCCGCCCCTCCGGCGCCAGCGTCAGCCAGCAGCCGGGCTCGAGCAGGGTTCCCTCGCCGATCGTCAGCCGCCCCTCGTCGAGCGCCTCCAGCACCTCCCCCTCGATCGGATGGCGGATGAAAAAGCCCCCGCGAGCCGCGTGGCGATCGATCCGCCATCGCCGCAGCAGCCGACGATTGCGCTCGTACCACCGCCGCTTCCGCCACCAGAGTCGCCAACCGTTCGTCGCCATGACGGCACGTTATGCGACGGCGTTCGTCCTTTATCGGGATATGCCCGATAAAGGACGAACGCCGCATAGACTTGGCGGGTGGCGGACCTGCGCGGCGGTATCGACCTCGGCGGCACCAAGATCCAGACCGCGATCGTCGACGGGCGGGGCGACGTGCTCGGCCAGGCACGACGGCCGACGCCGACCAGCGGCGGCCCCGAGGGCGTGGCGACGGAGATGGCGGAGGCGCTGCGGGAGGCCGCGAAGGAAGCGGGCGTGGAGAGCGGCGATCTCGCCGGCGTCGGCGTCGGCTCGCCCGGCGACGCGGACGAGAAGACGGGCGTCGTCTCCTCGGCGAAGAACCTCCCCGGATGGGACGGCCGCTTCCCGCTGGCCGAGAAGCTGAAAGAGACGCTCGGGACCGAGGTCCGGATCGGCAACGACGTCCAGGTCGCGACCGAAGCCGAGTTCCACCTCGGCGCCGGCCAGGAGTTCCAGAGCCTGATCGGCGTCTTCTGGGGGACCGGCGTCGGCGGCGGCCTCGTCCTCGACGGCGAGCCGTGGCTGGGCCGGGGCGCCGCCGGCGAGATCGGCCACATGGTCATCAAGCGCGGCGGCGCCAAGTGCCCCTGTGGACGGCGCGGCTGCCTCGAGGCCTACGCGGGTCGCTCGGCGATGGAAGCCGAGGCGCGTCGAAGACAGGAAGAGGGGCACGAGACCGACCTCTTCCACCTGATGGAGAAGCACGACAAACCACGGCTGACCAGCGGCATCTGGGAGCGGGCGCTCGACCATGGCGACCGCCTCGCCGAGAAGCTGATCGAGCGCGCTGTCGAGGCGCTGGGGACCGGGATCGCCTCCGCCGTCAACCTGATCGATCCCGAAGCCGTGATCCTCGGCGGCGGCCTCGGCGTCCGCTTCGGCGAGCGGCTGATGGACCCGCTTCGCGAGGAGATTTCCAAGCACCTCTTCGTCAACGAGCGGCCGCCCGCCGTGCGCATCGTCTCGCTCGGCGATCTGGGCGGCGCGATCGGCGCCTCCTTGTTGATTTCGCGCTAGACGCGGCCTGACGTCTGCCGCTGCTGGCGTGCGACCGCGTCGACGAGGACGGCGAGCAGGAGAACGCCGCCGGTGACCATGAACTTGACCGCCGAGGAGAGGGCGAGCAGGTCCATGCCGTTGGAGATCGAGCCGATCACCAGCGCTCCAAGCAGGGCGGTCCAGACCGAGCCGCGGCCGCCGAAGAGGCTGGTCCCGGCGATCACCGGCCCGGCGATCGCCAGCAGCAGGAGTTCGTTGCCGCCGGAGTTCTGGTTGACGGCGAGCAGGCGCGAGGCGGCCATGATGCCGCCGATCGCCGCCATCGTGCCGGCGATCGCGAAGACCGCGACGCGGATCCCGTTGACGCTGATCCCGGCCCGGCGCGCAGCCTCGGCGCTGCCGCCGACAGCGTAGACGTGGCGCCCGAAGCGGGTCATCTTCACCACGTACTCCATGCCGACGACGAAGGCGATCAGGATCAGCAGCGCCAGCGGCAGGCCGCGGTCGGAGTTGAAGACCGCGATCGCGACGATGACGGCGGCGGCGGCGAGGACGAAGCGGACGATCAGCGAGGTCGGGCTCTCCGCGGCGAGGCCGGCGTCGCGGCGGCGTTTGTACCCGATCGCCAGGACCGCTCCGTAGGCGGCGATCGCGAGCGCGGCGAAGATCCAACCGACCGCGTCGGAGTAGAAGGTGTTGGCGAGGCCGGTGATCTTCGGGTCGTTGAGGTTGAGCGACCCGGTCGAGCCGAGTACCTGCAGCAGCGCCCCCTGCCAGGCGAGCAGTCCCGCCAGGGTGACGACGAAGGAGGGAACCCCGAAGCGGCTGAAGAGGAAGCCCTGGAGCAGGCCGATCCCGGTCCCGACGAGGATCGCGACGAGGATCGCCAGATACGGGCTCCAGCCGTGTTTGACGTTGAGCACGGCCATCACCGCGGCGGCGAGACCGCTGACGGCGCCGACCGAGAGGTCGATCTCCCCCAGCAGCAGCACGTAGACGACACCGACCGAGATCAGCCCCACGGCGGTGATCTGCAGGCCGAGATTGGTCAGGTTCTCGGCCGAGAGGAAGCGGTCGTTCTGCGACTGGAAGATGATCCAGATCACCGCCAGGCCGATCACCACGCGCAGCGAGGCGAGGTCGCCCTGGACGATCCGCCGGATCGTCTCGCGGCGAGAGTCACCCACCTTTCTTCTCCTCGGCGTTTTTGCCTTTCTCGCCGGCGCCGGTGATCGCCCCGACCACGTGCTCCTCGGTGGTCTGCTGGGCGTCGAACTCGCC
>Ga0070672_100000071_pt1 | contig 46384 bp, 51 predicted proteins | sample KBSM13metaG_FD_66151 | JGI IMG/M metagenome (GOLD analysis project Ga0070672, IMG submission 66151) | Miscanthus rhizosphere microbial communities from Kellogg Biological Station, Michigan, USA - KBS M1-3 metaG | ecosystem: Host-associated > Plants > Roots > Rhizosphere > Soil ... | reverse complement strand
GTGGTCGAGCCTGTCATGACGCAAGGCTGGAGCTTTAGCGACGCGCTGCCGGACCACTTGCACGGCTTCCAGTACCTGTACCAAGTCTATTCCGCGGCTGACCCGCGATACACCGGCAGGGTCCTAGTGCCGGTGCTCTGGGACAAGAACACGCGCACCATCGTCAGCAACGAATCGAGCGAGATCCTGCGCATGTTCAATGCGGCCTTCGCAGCCATTGTCCCCAATGATGTGGATCTCTATCCCGTCGCCCAACGGCCGCAGATCGACGAGGCCAACGCCTTCATCTACGACAACATCAACAACGGCGTATACCGCTGTGGCTTCGCCACCGAGCAGGCGGCGTACGAGCGAGCCTTCGACCGCCTGTTTTCAGCGCTGGACCGCGTGGAAAGTGACCTTGGACTGCGGGCCTGGCTTGCCGGCGGCGAGCATCCGACAGAGGCGGACTGGCGGCTCTTTACCACGCTCTTGCGCTTCGATGCCGTGTACTTCGGGCACTTTAAATGCAACCGCAACTTCATCGAGAACTTTCCGCACCTCTCGCGCTACCTGCGCACGTTGTACCGGACGCCTGGTATCGCGGCAACGGTAAACATGGACCATATCAAGCGGCATTACTACATGAGCCATGCGCACATCAACCCGACGCGCATCGTACCGCACGGGCCACAACTGAAGTTCATGGAGGACGAATGAACGACCGCTTACCCACCGGCGCCGGTCAGCTTTGCGCAAGATCGATCGACTGCAACGGGTCGACTCCAACCGATCGTGACTGCCGCTCAGATTAGCGGTCGTCCCGGTTGGGTCCCGATGCTCCCGATCGTTCGTCGTACTCAGTACCGAGTGCAGAGTACGAGGTGCTGGCTACCTGGGACGAAGCTCGTTGTCGCTCACCAAGACCTATCGTTCAAGACTTCGTGGCCCGATTTCGGGGTGTATGCGCGTCTGGTGCTCGACTTGCGCCAGAGTCTCGCGACTCGACGAACGACGCCATCGGATGTCTGACCAGGACTGCTTGCGCTTCGTACAGCGCGGCTAACGCCTGCTGTGGTGTGCGCGCCATGGCGACGTTGGCGCAACCCTGAAGGTAATGCCCCATCGCCTGGTTCATCGCGGTCCAGCTCAACTGCGCTGTGCGTTATCCGCGATCGCTAGGTGCATAGCGAAATCCGCAAGCAATGCGCTACGATCATCACTCGAATAACTCAGCATGCCCCCGTGCGATTGCAAGTTCGTAAACTAGTCAACGCGTGATTTGAGGACGCCGCCGCACGCTGGGGCTCGATCGACGGGGCACGGCGCAAAGACGTGCGTGCGCCCGTCGACAGGAACGTCAGGCAAGTGAGCCGAACTCTACATCCACCGGCGTCGGGGTATTAACGAGTGTGCTGAATTTCAGTTTTCCGTTCGACGGTTGAATGCGAAACACGGCGATCGTGTCAGTGTTCTGATTAGCAGCGTAGAGGAATGTGCCTGAAGGATCGATATTCATTCCGCGCGGCCAATCCCCGCGAGTCGATTCCCAGCCGATGACATCAAGTTCGCCGGTGGTCGAGTCGACGTCGTACATGGTGACACTGTTGTGGCCTCGGTTAGTGTTATAGAGGAATTGACCACTCGGATGAATGCGGATTTCGGCTGTGGTGTTGGAGCCGGTGAAGTTGTCGGGAAGGGTCGAGATGGTCTGCTTCCAGACGAGTGCCCCGCGTGGCGGATCGTAGTTGAACACGGTGATGGTCGAGGTAAGTTCGTCGAGAACATATGCGCGCTGCCGATTTGGATGGAACGCCATGTGCCGCGGTCCCGAGCCCGAAGCGACCGGCGCAAATGGCACTGTATTCGGGCTGAACAAGCCCGTGCCGAGGTCGAGGTTCAGGGCGTTGACCTTGTCGGCACCTAGGTCGACGCCGAAAACGTGACCTCCGCCCAAGTCCGGAAGAATCTGGTGTGCATGTGGACCTTCCTGGCGGGCAGGGTTAGGCCCCGTGCCATTGCCAACGCTTTGGAACTCGTCAGTCATAGGGCCGATCGAGCCGTTGGCGAGGATTCGATAAACCGGGAAGTTGCCGGTACCGTAGTTGGCCGCGTAGAAATACTGGCCCGAAGGGTGGACGTTGATGTGCGTCGTGAATTGGCCGCTCGCCGACGCCGTGTTGAGAAAGGCCAGGGTGCCGTTCGCCGGGTTTATGGCATAGGCGCTCACGTGCCCATCGAGGTCCTCGTTGACGGAGTAGAGGTGTGTCTGCGTGAGATCGAGCGCGACGAACGATGGATTCGAGGCGGGGACAATCTGGAGCTGCGTCAACGCACCATCACTCGGATCCATCCTGAACACGTAGATACCGAGAGCAGTGCTGGGATGGGTCCCGCCGGGCGGGACGCCGGGGGACGTGTAGGTGCCCACGTAGACGAATCGAGCCTGCGCATCGGACGGCTTTTTCGCGAATGAACCCGGTGCAACGGTGACGAGAGCAGCGGTCGCGCCGAGCAATGGGAGAAACTGACGACGAGTCAGGCCGGACGATGGCGAATTCTGATCATGCTTGGACTTTTCCGATGATGCCATGATGCCTCCTTACTAACGGTCGTATTGACTTCGGAAGAACTGCAATCGGGGGCTTTTGTTCCTGCGCCACGCAGACGCCCGCGGGGCGCCCGAGCACGAGATCGTTGCGCGGATCTGGCCGTGCGCGGATTCATTGCGAGCGGCTCCCAAGCGCTAGCCGTTCATGCGCTGCGAGAGCACATCGAATCTAGGCTCGGCCAGTAACGTTGTCAATCAGGTATTTTTTCAAATGTGGTGCTGGTATCACAACGCTAACGCCGCAACGAGCGGCTGCTCCTGGCCGGGGACTTGCTGATCGTCGATGGGCTCAGTTCGACTGCGGGTTCAACTGGTCGCCGCAACATGCGTAGGTTTAGGAGACACAAGAGCAAGTGCTTGTCACATCGCTACTAATCGCAAGTAGCGCTGATTGCTGGGCCCTCTCACTCGTGTCTTGTACGATCTCGGATCGTCGCTAAGCCATGTCGCAGGAAGGCCATAGGCTTCAAACTCTTGCCCGTAAGGATGGACGGTGCTGCGTCGACCGGTTGAGCGCGCAGCCGTGTTGAGACAGTCGATCACCGCCCGCATGGATCAGGTCTGACGTCATCCGACCCAAGTAGTGAAGTCGTCGTACTTCGTACCTCGTACTTTGTGCGGAGTACTGCCGCCAAGTACTAAGGACTTCGTACTCGTGGCTCCGTCTTGGCTCTCTGCATAAAGACCGCTGTCGATCCGCCAGCAGCCAATGCCGCTGCCATGGGCGGACATTCGAGAGCACTTCGATGTGCGACCGGCGGCCAGGAGCTCCATTCGTATGCATGGGCGGAGCCTAACCCACGGTCAACGTGTCGCAAATCTTTACAAGGCTAACTTCGCGGCAAGCTGCTTGCAGGCGAACCGGGCCTTCATAGCTTGTTTTGACGGGACATTTTCATCGCTGGCACGCCTCATGCGAGTAACCGGAGGATATGTCTTTTGAGGTCGTCTTCTCCAAACGGGGCACCCCGCTATGCACAAAGTTGAACTGCACAATCATGGTGCCCCCGGGGATACGGTACCTTGCTTCGCTACCTGTACTGAACTCGAGATCGCTGAACAGCTGCGACATCAACTCGAGAAACGACTGCTCGCGCCATCCACGACACCTCCGCCGTTGCCAGCGCCATCGAGCGATACCCTCCGCACTTCTTGCCGGCACAAGCATGAGCAGCTATGAGCGAACGCGCTCCACCGCGGCGATCCAACGCGAAAGTGATGACGAGTAATGCGCTGCGACATTTTCAGAGCATCGCCATACTTAATAGGCTCGACAGGGCCGAACGGCAGGCCACACCGGAGCAATTCGGCTCGGCAGCAAAAGTAGCTGCACGCATGGTCTCGGCAGCCCGGAATAGGTCGCGGTAGGCGATTCGTCGTACTTCGTACTTCGCACTTCGTACCTCGTACTTTGTGCGGGCTACGCAATAGAATCGTGCTGGCGAGCTCGGCACTCGATTTTCGCGATGCCAGGCGATTCCCGTAGTTGCGTCCGGCATGACCCCTTCCAACGACAGGTGATCTACCGTGTAGGCAGGAATGGCAGCACAAGCGCGCGCGCGTCGACGTGTGCCCCGATGCGGGCCAATAGCAAAAACGAACCCACAAGCTTGCGATGCAGAAACATCGTCGCGGGCGGTGGCGGGCGCAGGAGGCCGCGCCGGAATGCGAGATCAAGTCCGAGCTCGCGCACGCGCGAAGGCAGATCCGAATTCGGAAAGTCGTACCGGCCACGGTGTCGCAGTGGTTCGCAGACGAGAAAGATGAGATCGACCGCCGCCTGCACGCGTTCTGGGGAATCATCGGCTGCTGCGTAGCCGATCCGAATGGCTTCGCTGGCGACCGTGGTGCGGTCACCGTCTATCACGCCGCGGGTGATACGCGCATAGCTGGCCACGACGGCGGCGCTGAAAGGTTGAGTCGCTCCGAAATCGAGAAGCGCCACGCGTCCGCTCGCCGTTTGATATAAGTAGTTGGCGAAATTGGGGTCCGTCTGCATGACGCGGAACTCGAACAGCTCGCGAAACAGCAGCCGCTCCAGAAGGGCTCCGACCGCGTCACGCCGAGCCTTCGGGGCGGCGCCAAGGACTTCGAGTGGCTCGCCCTCGACGAAATCCATGGCCATGACCCGAGGCGTGGTCAGGTCCCAATGGACGCGCGGAACGACCAGTGCCGGCTCGTCGGCCACCAGTCGCGCGTAGCGTTCCAGAAAGCGCGCCTCGCTGACGTAATCGGCTTCCTGCGTGAGTTGGCGTTTAGCCTCGGCCACTATGCCCCCAACATCGAGGTCGAGCGGCAGCAGATTGAAGATCCTCAGCAGCACTGCGACGTTGTCGATGTCGCTTGCGATCGAACGCGCCACGCCCGGATATTGAATCTTCAGTGCGAGGTCACGGCCCCTCGGTGTGGTCGCACGATGCACCTGCCCGATCGACGCGGCCGCAACCGGTTCGTAGTCAAATTTTGAAAAGCGTCGCTCCCAACCCTTTCCGTACTCGCGACCCAGCACGCGCCGAAGCTGTTCCGTGGGCATCGGCGTGGCCTGCGCCCGTAACACCGCCAAGGCCTGCGCGAATTCCGGTGGTAGGACGTCTTCGCCTTGGAGCGAAATGAGCTGCCCGATCTTCATGGCCGCGCCGCGCAGGCGCGCAAGCCGCGCTGCCAGTCGGCGCGCATTGGAAGCGGAAAAGAGCGCGCTGCCAAGGTCGCCCCGCTCGCCTCGCGCGAATCTGCGGAGCCCCTCTGCGGCGGCGCCGACCGCGAGCTCCCCCGCCGCGACACCGAGGCGGGCGAACCGGCCGAGGCGGGATTGCGGAACCGGAGCGGATGTCGGTTTGCGCATCGTGCGGTGTGTCGCGGCGCTCAAGTGCACCACGAATTGTACGCGGCGCACGTCTTCGAATAGGCACGCAACAATTTTCTACATGGCGTGTGCGAAGCACTTCATACCTCGTACTTTGTGCCCAGTGCTAAGTGCTCAGTGCCCAGAAAATTCCCTCCATTTTTTTGTGGAAAATTTTCTGGAAGTTCATCCACAGATTTCGATGCACAGACGCGCGACAAGTCGCCTTCCCCGTTTTGCCCTTGACGGGGGGTGACTTCGGATTTGCTTTCCGTTCTTCGAATGCAATTCATCGTGCCCTGAACTGAGCACGATTACTTAGTGCTTCGTGCTTCGCGCTTCGCGCGGGCAAGCCGTTCTCCATGAGCGAATTCGCTCATCACTTCAGGAGATCGGTATGTACATCCTTCGTACGTTGTCCATTCGTGACGTCGTCCGCGCGCTGTGGCATGGCGAGCTGGGGTTGGCGTTGTGCATCAGCGCGAACCTCTGCAGTAACGCCATCAACACGGTTCGCTTCCGTCTGCGGCGATTTCGGTCTGCCACACGGAGCGCAGCATGATCCGCGTTCTCACATTCAGCGCCGGCCTCGGCCTGCAAGGCATGTGCCTGTACGCAGCGATAGCTACCTTCGGGGCCTGGGCGACCGTCGGCCTCTATGCGGTCGGTGGCCTCGCCGTGGTGCTGCAGCACATCGTTCTCAGGAGGGCGTCATGTTCATCTGGGACTGATCGTGTTCGTTGGTCTGTGGCTGCTGCTGGCAGACGTCGCGCCTGTGCGACGCGCGAAACTCATGGGTAATCCTTGGGCGATTCACGTGATTGTCATCGGCTCGGGGCTGCTCATTCACGGTGGCTCAGCGGATGGCGCCATGGCCGCGATCGTCAGTGGCGTGATGAGCGCGCTGTACGTCCGCTACCAGCAGCGGTTCTACGGGTTCATCGGCAAAAACCAATGGCATCCCGGCGTGCTTCGCGCGCGGGATCCACGCCTGGGAGCGACCCCATGAGCACGAGCATCGTACGTGACCTCTACGCCGAAACCACCGCGCGCATCGTCTCCGCCCTGGAACAGGGAGCACCGCCTTGGGTGCGGCCTTGGTCACAGGACATCGACTCGATGCCCATGAATGCGGCCAGCCGACGTCGCTATCGGGGGATCAACGCGCTGCTGCTGGCGCTCGAGGCGAGCAGCCAGGGCTATCCGTTGAACCGTTGGTTGACGTATCGCCAAGCCGCGGAGCTGGGCGGTCAGGTGCGCAAAGGTGAGCACGGCACCACGGTCTTGTGGCGTCTGCGCAGGGTTTCGGCCACCGCCGACGTCTTCCCAGAACCGGACATACCCGATCTGCACGAGCGCATCATCCCGCTGCTGCGCGCGTTCTCCGTTTTTAACGTCGCGCAGATCGACGGCGTGCCGGCGTCAATGCAGGCGGTCGAGCCGCACAACTGGGAGCCCGACGCCCGGGCCGAGGAGCTGCTGCTCATGTCAGGGGCCACCATCCGGCACGGTGGATCGCGAGCGTTCTTCCGCCCTGGGGATGATGAGATCCACCTCCCGCCACCACGTACCTTCTCCGATGCCGGGCGGTACTACGCGGACCGCGCTGCACGAGCTGACGCACTGTACCTCGCATGCGTCGCGGTGCAACCGGCAGCTGGGGCAACGGTTCGCCGACGACGCCTATGCGGCCGAGGAGCTGATCGCGGAGATGGGGGCAGCGTTCCTGTGCGCCCACTGCCGGATCGACGGTGAGCTGCATCACGCCGGCTATCTCCAATCCTGGCTCAAGGTTCTGCGACAGGACAAGCGCGCGATCTTCGTCGCGGCCACGCGGGCGCAACAGGCTGCGGATTACCTCCTTCGCTTACTGCAACCCCCCGACCGCGACGTCGCTGCACTCGCCGCCTGAATAGCTGCACACCCAAACGAAGGCCCCGATTCACCTCGGGGCCTTCTGCATTTCTACCCCAAAGGAGAACTACATGACCCAAGACCAGACCATCAAGCGCGCGCTCAAAATCCTGGAGACGCGCATGCGGCGCACCAGCGCTCGCCTCCCCGAACGCCGTGCGCGACTACCTCCGGTTGCTGCTGCATGACCGCGGGCACGAGGTGTTCGTGTGCCTGTTTCTCGATGCGCAGCACCGCATGATCGCCAGTGAAGAACTCTTCCGCGGCACGCTCGCGCAAACCAGCGTCTACCCGCGAGAGGTGGTCAAGGAGACGCTCGCACACAATGCTGCCGCGGTCGTCTTCGCGCACAACCACCCGTCCGGCGTCGCCGAGCCCAGCCGCGCCGATGAGCTGCTGACCCAGGCGCTAAAGCAGGCGTTGGCACTCGTCGACGTCAAGGTCCTCGATCACTTCGTCATTGCCGGTTCCGCCGCGGTGAGCTTTGCCGAACGTGGATTGCTGTAGGCATTGGAGCAGGCGCGATCTAAACCGCGTCGCATCCCCCGAGCGCCTCAGCGGCGCCGCCACCCGGCGGTGTCCTGGGGCGCTTTGCAATTGCCAACCCGAAGGAACCACCATGGAAACGAACTACCTCGCACGCCTTAATCAGATCAACGTCTCGGATCACCTCGAGAAAAAGGGCGACTTCAGCTACCTCTCCTGGCCCAATGCGGTAGCGCAACTGCGCCTGGCGGACCCGGCCGCGTTCTGGAAGGTCCGCGGCTTCAATGGGCTGCCCTACCTCAAGACAGAGGCCGGCTACTTCGTCGAGGTCGCGGTCACCGTGCAGGGCGTCACGCTCAGCCAGATCCACCCTGTGCTGGACGGCAAGAACCGGCCGCTTTTCGAGCCGACCGCTTTTGACGTCAACACCAGCATCCAGCGCTGCTTGGTGAAGTCCATCGCGCTGCACGGGCTCGGGCTTTACGTCTACGCCGGCGAGGACCTGCCGGACGGAGAGAACGCCAGTCCGACGCCGCCCAAAGCGCCGGTCGCAGCCATCACCGGGGCTCGAGCAACAGCCGCGCAGTTGCGCCACATCGAGCGGTTGATCGACGAAACCGGCAGCGATCTCGGCAAGGTACTTGACTACTTCGGTGTCACCGCGGTGGCCGAGCTCAGCAGCGACGCGGCGAGCCGTGCCATTACCTCCCTCGACAAGACGAAGAGGGCAGCATGAGCACGATCGTCAAACTCGTCCAGGGAAGCACCGAGTGGCATCAACACCGGCGCGCGCATCGCAATGCCAGCGAGACACCCATCGTTCTAGGTGTTTCGCCTTGGCAGAGGCCCTACCAGCTCTGGCAGCACAAACTGGGGCTCGTCGAGCCGGACGTCACGCCGGCCATGCTGCGGGGAACCCAACTCGAGCCCGCGGCCCGGGCCGCCTACGAGGCGCACACGGGGCTCGTCATGCAACCGCTGGTCATCCTCGAGGGCGAATACTCCGCGAGTCTGGACGGTATGACACTAGGCAGCGAGCGCATCGTCGAGATCAAGTGCCCGGTCAAGGGCCGCGACTCGACTCTGTGGAAGGCCGTCGAGGCGGGGCGCCTACCTGAGCACTACGCGTGGCAGGTCCAGCACCAGCTCATGGTCACGAAGGCAGCCGTCGCCGACGTGTTCGTGTTCGACGGCGGCGAAGGAGTGGTCTTCCGTGTTGCCCCAGACCCCAGCACGTGGCCGCAGATCCACGCGGCCTGGGACGCCTTCATGCGATCCGTCACCAACAAGAGCGCACCACCGCTCACAGATCGGGACACCCGACTACGTGACGATCCCGAGTGGCTGAGAGCGGCCGCTGCGTATTTAGAGCTGAGAACGGAGCACGAGGTGCTCAGTACGCGGCTTGATGAAGCTAAATCTCAACTGGTGGAACTGACCAGCCATGCAAGGGAGCACGGCGGTGGCGTAACGGTCGCCCGGTTCTTGAAGAAGGGTTCGGTCGACTACAAGCGCGTGCCGGAGCTCACTGGCGTCGATGTCGAGCAATACCGAGGGGCGGGGAGGGAGGAGGTACGCGTTACCTTGGCAGGCTGACGAGGGTGGCTATGGCACGTGCAGGTGCCGCAGCTATCAGCGTCTTCTGTGCGCTAAACTTTGATTGTGAGTTCCGAGGGGGCACCAAGGGGGCACCGGCCCTTTCTTAATGATCCAGTCCGCGTCTAAGTACTTGAATTATGGCGCCCCGAAGACGAATCGAACGTCCGACCTGCCCCTTAGGAGGGGGCTGCTCTATCCACTGAGCTACCGGGGCGCGCCGAGCGCATTTTACTCGGTTCGCCGACAGGTCCTTCCGTGCGCGGCCGCCGTCATCGCGATGAAATGACACGCTGCGCGCTGCCGCCGTCAACGTCCTTGCGCGCTAGCCTGCAGCGCCGCCCAGCGCGGACACGCGACGAGATGATCGTTGACGAGGCCCGTGGCTTGCATGAAGGCGTAGATGATCGTCGAGCCAACGAAGCGAAAGCCGCGCTTCCGCAAGTCGTCGGACAATGCGTCCGATTCAGGCGTGCGGGTGGGAACGGTTTTCAATGTTCGACGGCGATTCTGCAGCGTCTTGCCGCGCACGAATTGCCAAACATAGCTATCGAAACTGCCGAACTCCCGCTGCACCTCGAGAAACGCCTTCGCATTCCCGACCGCGCTCTCAATCTTGAGCCGATTGCGCACGATCTCCGGATTCGCCATGAGTCGCGCGACGTCGGCCGCCCGAAATCTTGCGACCTTCGCCGGGTCGAATACGGCGAACGCGGAGCGGTAGCCCGCTCGCTTGTTCAGGATGGTCGACCACGACAGACCCGCCTGCGCGCCCTCCAGGACCAGAAACTCGAAGAACACGCGATCGTCGTGCACCGGCACGCCCCATTCGCGATCGTGATAGTCGACGTACGCTGCGCTACCGTCCGCCCAAGGGCAGCGGAGCAGGGGTTTTGGCATGAATGTGACAGGCGCGCAACGGTTAGCGCGGCTGATTATCGATGGCGTCGACCACACGCGCAACCCGCTGCCACGGAAATGGCAAAATCGGCGCGTGATTCCCTGGCTCGGTCCCGACACGCCGTTCCCTCCCGTCGCTACTGCTCTCGACGAGCCGAACGGACTGCTCGCGGCAAGCAAAGACATGAGCTCGCGCCGATTGCTGGAGGCGTATCACCGCGGGATTTTTCCCTGGTACGGCGGAGGCACGCCCATCCTTTGGTGGAGCCCGGATCCACGGATGGTGCTTCTGCTCGACGAGTTTCGCATTGCTCGCTCGTTGCGCAAGCGGTTGCGGCAACGGGTTATGGAGATTCGCGCCGACACCGCGTTCCGCGCTGTGATGGAGGCGTGTGCGACGGTGCTGCGGCCCGGCCAATCAGGCACATGGATCACGCCTCAGATCGTGCGCGCGTACACGGAATTGCACGAACTCGGCTACGCGCATTCGGTCGAATCGTGGCGCGAAGGCGAGCTCGTCGGCGGTCTTTACGGTGTCGCCATCGGGCGTATGTTCTTCGGGGAATCGATGTTCGCGCTCGAGCCCGATGCATCGAAGGTCGCTCTCGTCCATCTCGTCGCAATCTTGCGGCAGCGCGGCTTTCCGATGATCGATTGCCAACAGGAGACGGAACATCTCGCATCGTTTGGAGCGCGGCCGATTCCTCGCGTCGAATTTGCCGACCGCGTAGCGGCGTTGGTAAACTCGATCGACCCAAGCGGCATGTGGACGACAATCCCCGAGCCCGAAATCCCGCATGACCAAACTGAATGACTTGCCGTTAGCCCCGCTACAGTTCTACGCGACGGCGCCCTACGCCTGCAGCTACCTGCCGGATCAGGTTGCCCGGTCGCAGGTGGCAACCCCCAGTCACCTGATCGACTCCGACGTGTATAGCCAGCTCGTCCGTCAGGGCTTTCGGAGAAGCGGGGGGTTCACCTACCGACCTTACTGCGATCGCTGCCACGCCTGCGTGCCTGTTCGCATCCCCGTGGCCGACTTTCGCCCGAATCGCACGCAACGAAGGTGCCTGCGCGCACACGCGGAGTTAGCGGTAATTAGGCGTAAATTGGCGTACGATGCCGAGCATTACGCGCTTTACCTGCGCTATCAGCGGCATCGCCACGCGGGCGGCGGCATGGATCAAGATAGCCGGGAGCAGTACCAGCACTTCCTTCTCCACAGCAATGTCGCCACCGAGCTCATTGAGTTTCGCGACGGGGCGCTGCTTCGAATGGTCGCACTAATCGACCGGTTGGCTGACGGGCTTTCCTCCGTCTACGCCTTCTTTGAGCCCGGCATCCGGGGCGCCAGCTTCGGTACCTACAACGTGCTATGGCAGATCCATCGGTGCCTCAGCTTGGGATTACCCTATCTCTACCTAGGGTATTGGATCGCCGAAAGCCGCAAGATGGCGTACAAGGCGACCTTCCGGCCCGTCGAGGGATTGCGCGCCGGGGTGTGGGCAAGGTTGTAAGGTCCGCCCGAACGATTATCTTCGACCCGTGGCGCGCCAAACGCAGTTTGTCTCAGAAGCTGTAGCATACGTTTAGTCTTAAGACCACAAGCGATATGTGTCGACTGACGTCGAAATTCCGTAACTTATAGATCGAGGGCCCAATTCAGGACTGGATTTGAACCGCTTTGTTTGCCACAATGTGAAGAGTGGCCGCACAAGCGGCAAAAATAAGATGTTAGGGAGAGCCCTTTGAGCGCGATCGCGGATGTCCGTTTCCTACCTCAGACACGCTTTGAGCAGGTAGAAACCCGCTTCGACGTTGAACATGGAATCTACTGGGCGTTCATGAACCCGACGCCACGGCCGTGTTTCAACGTGAAACTCCTTGACGAATTACGAGCTTATATCGATACGATTGTTGACAACGACTGCCAGATTTCGCACCTCGGCCACACGTACTCCGTAAACTATGGAGTGCTGGCGTCCAAGCTTCCCGGCGTTTTCAATCTCGGCGGCGACTTAACCCTGTTTCGCACGGCGATTCTTGGACGTGACCGAAACCAATTGATTGGATACGGCAAGAAATGCGTTGAAAACCTATTTCCTTGGCATCGAAACTGCGACTTGCCAATGACTACATTCTCCCTTGTGCAGGGAGATGCGTTGGGGGGCGGGTTTGAGGCAGCCCTCTCGGCTACGGTCGTCGTGGCGGAGGAATCTGCCCGAATGGGATTCCCCGAGGTTCTTTTTAATCTTTTCCCTGGTATGGGCGCATACAGCTTTCTTTGTCGGAAGGTCGGGAGGCGCACAGCCGACGAATTGATTACCAGTGGAACGTTATACGGTGCGCGGCAGCTTTTTGACCTCGGTGTAGTGGATGTGTTGACGCCGGACGGAACGGGCGAGGCTGCGATCTACAGTTATGTCCGCAAGCATTCCAAAGCAGCTAACGGTCGCCGTGGATATGAACGCGTTCGGAACGAAGTCTCGCCGATTTCACTAGACGAACTTATGCGCATTGTGGAGATCTGGGCAGATTCGGCCCTAAAGGTTCAAGATCGCGACCTTAAGATGATGGAACGTCTCGTCCGTGCGCAACAGCGCACGGTGGACTCTGCCTCAAACGCCGCAAACTCAAACGTCGTTTCCATTTGGTCCGCAGGAGCGGACTGAGCGACAGCCGGCGCACGCGTTAAGCGACGTACAATGCGTTTTTACGAGGACCGTGACGCCAGCAGTCTTCGTTCCTCTATATGTGATTCGAGCGTGCGCAGCACATTATCGGCGGCTCTGGAAAGCTCCTCGCTCCATGCTGCTGCCTTGAGTCGCATTGTTCCGCGGTCTGCATTCTCGAAGCGCTGCGCAAGAGCGACGAGTTGAGTCGCCCCCACGCTTCCTGCGCCGCCCTTCAATGCGTGCGCGGCATCTTTGACGTCCTCATATCGTCGCGCGGCGAGCGCATCGGTTAGGGCCGTCACTAGTCGTTCGACATCCGATCGAAAGCCGCGAACGAGTCGTTCGACAAAGGTCGGGTCCGGCGAAAGTCGGGCTAGGTCTTGCAAAACCCTCGGGTCGACGGCTGGTGTATCCACTACCGTCAGCTGTGGCCGTTCTTGGTCCGATGTGATCGTCGGTGATTGCAATGCCGGTCGAAGGCCAAGATGACGTTCCATGGATTGAAGAAGTAACGTCGCTCGTATCGGCTTTGCCACGAATTCGGCAGCCCCAGCTTTCTGGCACTCCGCAATTACCTCCGTTGTCACGTTGGCGGACAGAATGAGCACTGGAATTGGATCGGACGAAGAAAATCGGTACATCTTCAATGCTTCAAGGCCGCTAACGACAGGCATTGATAGATCAAACAGTGCGAGATCAAAAGTGCCGTGATCCAATGCATCAAGTGCCGCCTCGCCGTTATTGACAATCGTTGGGCGATACCCCGCGCTTTCGAGTATCAATTGTGTAACGCGCTGATTCGTCGCGTTGTCCTCAGCAACCAAAACCCTAGCGCCGCGAATTTTCGTAACGTTTGCCAATTGCTGCGCAGCAAGGCTTGTAGTTGTGGCGGTGGTCCTCGCGGAGGACACGAGATCAGAAGTAAGGTCTGTGGCGAGCGAGTCGGAAGTCTTTAGGGGAATTTCGAACCAGAATTCGCTTCCTTCACCAACTGCGCTTTGAACGCCGATTTCTCCGCCCATTAGGTTTACGAGGTGCCGGGCAATCGTCGTTCCGAGACCGGTGCCACCGTACATGCGAGTAATTGAGTCGTCAGCTTGAGTGAACGGCTCAAAAATCTCGGCCTGCTTGGCTGCGGGAATCCCGATACCCGTGTCCTTTACTTCTATACGAATCCTTGTCCGATCTCCGTCTTCCCCGACGATCGTCGCTCTAAGCCGCACTCCGCCGCGCTCCGTAAACTTGATCGCGTTCGAGAGGAGGTTTAGAAGTACCTGACCAACGTGATGGCTATCGCCGAAGAACCATCTTGCCGCCTCAGGTGCAACTGCGGTATCGAGAGTCAAGCCCCTGATGCGTGCTTGTGGAAGTACTACCTTGACGGTGCTGCTAATCAATCGACCTAGATCAAATGGACGCGCCTCAATTTGTACACGTCCCGCTTCAATCTTTGCCAAGTCTAGGACGTCTTCGATCTGGGAAAGCAACAGATTTGCGGAGGTTCCAAGTGTCTCAACAATCTCTCGCTGTGACTCGTCGAGCTTCGTCTCTCGCAAGACGTCGGCCATCGCGATAACGCCGTTCAGAGGGGTCCGCATTTCATGACTCACGTTCGCCACGAAACGCCCCTTCGCCTGGTTGGCTTCATCAGCACGTTGCTTTGCCTCCGTGATGCGCTGTGCCAAGACGCCGACGTAAAATGGCAGAACAAGAATAGATAGCGCAATTCCGATGCTTAGCGACACTTCTTGACGCCAAAAGTCGCTCAGTCCGACCACGAGCATAAATCCCACAAGGCTCATGATTTGGCAGGCGTGAAGGTACACGCGTCCGTACCGGAATCCGTTGCCAAACGTTATGAACAGATATACGCCTATGATTACCGCACCGGGTTCACCGGTTTGAATTAGGCAGTACGACGTAACTCCATTGTCTGCCACCATTCCCAAAAACCGCCGGGCTACGGAAACCGCCTGATTTCGCAATATTTGCGCGGTGAGCGCAATCGAGAATACGAAAAATCCGATCGCTACCCAAAGCACCTGCGCTTCGTTATCGGTAACCTGCATGTGACGGTATACATGCGATGCAAGATAAACGAGTACGAGACCTCCGATCGCGACGCGGAGTAAGGACTGCTCTAGCTCAGGTCGCTGCGCTACAGCCACGAAGTGGCTAAATCCCCAGTTGAATGGAAAACGCTTCACTCGGTGAAGCAGGTTAGATAAGACTTCGATGCTAGCTTGACGAAAGTTCTGCACGTCTAGAAGCCCTCGCGACTCATTTGCGTTAGCCTATGGGATCTGCACGAACCTTGTTCACAGTGGCCGCCCCGCCTATCACGTCTCAAGCGACTGAATTGCGCCTTCATGCTAAGGACGGCTACCCATTGGCTGGCCGTCTTTGGTCTTTGTCGGAAGATCGTCTGGTTCATAAAGCGGTAATGATCAATTCGGGGGCAGGCATAAATTGCGGCTTCTACAATCGATTCGCTTCGTTTCTCGCGGATCAAGGTGTTCCAACTCTCGTTTATGACTATCGAGGTATTGGCGGATCTCGTCCGCGTTCGTTACGAGGATTCAGAGCGTCGGTGGAAGAATGGGGCAGCAAGGATTGTGCCGCAGCGTTAGATTGGCTTAGCGGACGTTTCCCAGGCGCGACACGTGTAGTTGTCGGACATAGCGTGGGCGGATTCGTGACTGGCTTTATTACGAACGGAGCACTTGTCGACAGGATGTTGCTCATAAGCGCACACACAGGGTATTGGCGAGACTACGGTCGCAAAGCCCGTGTTCCTATGTATTTACTCTGGCACGCACTTATGCCGTTCGTGACGCGAGTCGTTGGGTACTTTCCCGGACGACGCCTGAGACTTCTGGAAGATTTACCAGCGGGCGTAGCATTGGAATGGGCGCAGCGCAGAAAGCCAGATTTTTGGTCCCACTTGAAGCTAGCAGATGGAAGTCCAGACACGGTTTCGATCCAGCGATACACACGACGGTTTGATGCTATTCGTGCACGGACGCTTGCCATTCGATTTTCTGACGATCCTTTCGCAACGAAAGAGGCCACCGAACGCATCCTCGGGTTATACAAGAACGTGACTGCGACCCGTCTCGTTTTGGCCACGACAGATGGCGACGGTCGACCAATTGGCCATTTTGGATTTTTCAGCTCACGATTTCGCGACACTCTGTGGCCGCTCGTGTTCAGGGAACTGTTTTCGGAAACGCTAGTGAACGAGGTTAGTCCTACGCCTCAATCCGCCAGCTCCGTGTAAATCGCCTCTATCCTTGTCCGGTCCGCTAGAAACGCGTCTACGCACTTTCCGTCGAAGTGCTTGTTGCGATGCGACTTTAGGAATTCGACGCCTTCATTGAGTGGCCAGGAGTGCTTGTAGGGCCGTTCGCTGACGAGTGCGTCGAACACGTCCGCAACGGCGACGACCCTTGCAACGATGGGAATGTCCTCGCCGTGCAGGCCATTCGGGTAGCCGGTGCCGTCGAATTTCTCGTGATGGCCGAGCGCGATGATCGAGCCCATGCTGAGGTACTTCGAAGGGCTGCCCTTCAGGATGTCGTATCCGATCCGCGGGTGGGAGCGCATCACTTCCAGCTCGGCCGGCGAAAGCGGTCCTTCCTTCATCAGCACTGAATCGGGGATGCCGATCTTGCCGATGTCGTGCATCGGCGCGGCAACTTCGATCGTGTGCACCATGTCGCCGCCCAACCCGAGGTTCTGCGCGATGAGCCCCGAGTACTTGGCCATGCGCACGAGATGATTGCCCGTCGTCTTGTCGCGAAACTCGCCCGCCTTCGCGAGCTTGGAAAGCGTCTCGAGCTCTCGCTCGTGGATTTCCGAGACGGAACGGTCGACCTGGTATTGCAGCACGCGCGCCTGGTCGGAAAGCACGAGCTTGTGCCGCCGCAGATCGAGCAGATTGGCGCAGCGGGCGCGCGTTTCGTGCTCATCGAGCGGCTTGATCAGGAAATCCGTCGCACCGCCTTCTAGCGCGTTGTAACGAACCTGCCGATCGTCGACGACGGTGATGACGACGATCGGAATGTCGACACAATGCGCCAAGCCCCGGATCTGCTTCACGAGCTCGATGCCGTCGAATTCCGGAAGCTTGAAATCGGTCAGGACCATGTCCACGCGGTTCTGGCGGGCATATTCGAGCGCACGGCTCGGCGTGTCGAAGAGCTCGAGGTTGAGCTTGGGGTCGATCTGCCGCACGATTTCCGCAATCAGCAGGCGGCTACTGAAGAGGTCATCGACAATTAGGACCGTATTTCGCTGGGCTCGGGCGAGGGCGAGCTCCGAGATCACGCCGGTGCCTTGGGTGGGACGAGACGGCAAAGCGGACATGGATACCTTCCGGAGGGTGCGGGAGCGGGAACCGTAAATCGGGCCCAGCTAACAAGCAATAGTTATGCCCCTGCCCCATCGGTTGGGGGCGCAGCCGACCAAAGACGCCGCATGCGGAGCGCACAGACGGCTCGATCTGGACCCCGCGCTGGAGGGCCGCAATCGCCCGGGACGGCACACGACACGATGTCCCAGTCCGTAAGCACAAAGGGCCGACCTGAAGACTCCAGGTCGGCCCATATCTTGTGGTCGGGGCGAGAAGATTCGAACTTCCGACCCCCTGCACCCCATGCAGGTGCGCTACCAGGCTGCGCTACGCCCCGACGAAGCTGCGATTATAGCGGGATCAGCTGTCGTGCCCGAGAAGCCGGCGGATTTCTTCCAGCTCCTGCCGAATTTCGACCGGATCAGGCGCATTTACGTCGGTCCAACCAAATCGCGCTGCAGGCGAAGTGAGGTCCACGGGCGGCGAGCCCGCGTCGCGCGCGCCGATCCAGTCGCCGTCGCCGCCTCCTGCGGAAGGCGCCGCGATTTCGGATTCGAGCCGATGACGGGCGCCGTTGATCGTGAATCCTTGCTCGTACAAGAGATCACGGATCCGCCGGATCAGCAGCACTTCGTGGTGCTGGTAATACCGCCGGTTGCCGCGCCGCTTGACGGGCTTCAACTGCGCAAACTCCTGCTCCCAATAGCGGAGCACGTGCGGTTTGACCGCACAGAGGTCACTTACCTCGCCGATGGTGAAATACCGCTTGGCGGGGATGGGTGGCAGCTCGGTCTTAACTCGACTGTGGTCCGGCATGGTTCGCAAGTTCGACCATTGCCTTCAGCTTTTGGCTTGCGTGGAAAGTGACTACTCGTCTTGCGGTGATCGGTATCTCTTCGCCCGTCTTCGGATTGCGGCCGGGACGCTGCGGCTTTTCGCGGAGCTGGAAGTTGCCGAAGCCGGACAGCTTCACGCTGTCTCCCCGCTCGAGGGCGATGCGGATTTCCTCGAAAAAGTGCTCGACCATGTCCTTGGCTTCGCGCTTGTTGAGACCCAGCTGCTCGAAGAGGAGGTCAGCCAGCTCGGCTTTTGTTAGTGTCATATGGAAAGTTCCTACCGCAAGTTCCTACCGGCGCAGTGTCGCGGCGAAGCGGACGACGAGGACCTGGAGCAAGTCCGCCATGATCGCGTCGATCTCGACGTCCGTCAAAGTACGTTCAGTATCCTGCATAAGCACCAGAATCGCAAGGCTTTTCTGACCGGTAGGAATTCCCTGTCCCCGATAGACGTCGAATAGCCGGATGCTATCGACGCGAGGCGGCTTTACCTCGGCTAGCGCCGCGAGAACGGCTTCCGCAGGCACGGCATCGTCCACGACTACCGCCATGTCGCGGCGAACGATCGGCAGGCGCGATATGGGAATGCCCGTCGGAAGCTCTCGAGCGATCAGCGCCTCGAGTCGCACCTCAAACGCGACGGGGGCGCGGGGCAGCTCGAATTCCTTGACGATCCGGGGGTGAAGCTCGCCAAGCCAGCCGATTTCGATGCCCTCTACGAGCACGCGTGCCGAGCGGCCGGGATGAAGCAACGGATGCTGCGCCATTTCGGTAGCGAGCGCGCGCGGTGCAGCGAGCGCTTCCAGGTCGCCCTTCACGTCGAAGAAGTCGACTGCCCGCGTCTTCTCACCCCATTGCTCGGGCGCGACGGGGCCATGGGCAAGCCCGCCCAGGTGCAACGATTGGTCGTAACGCTCGCCGGCGCGAAGGTAGACGCGGCCCGTCTCGAAGATGCGCACGCGCTCCAGCTTTCGCGCGATGTTGTTGCGCAGCACGTCGAGGAGTCCGCCCGCGAGCGTCGTCCGCATCACGTCCAGATGGGCGGCAATCGGATTCTCGACGCGGATTGGTGCGGCATGCGCTTCCCGCGCGGGAAAGAGCTTCGCTTCCCATGATGAGCTCACGAAGCTGAACGTGACCGCTTCCTGCCAGCCGCGATCGACGAGCAGACGCTTGATTGCGGCGACGGGGCGGCGGGCCTCAGGGTCCGGGCGCATCGGTTGCACGTGCGCGGCGGCAACCGCCGGTATCGCGTCGTAGCCGTAGAGTCGCGCGACTTCCTCGACAAAGTCCTCTTCGATCGCGAGGTCGAAACGATACGAAGGCGGCGTTACCGAGAAGTCATCTCCGGAACGTGTGTAGGTGCAGTCGAGCCGGCTCAGGTGAACCGCGATCGTGTCGGCGGGGACGTCGATGCCGAGGAGGCGTGCAACACGTGCGGTCCGCACACGCACCACCTCGCGCTCCGGCAGCTTGCCCTGCACGTCCGACAGCGGCCCGGCGCGACCGCCGCAGCACTCGAGCACGAGCTGCGTGGCGCGCTCGACCGCACGCGCACAGCCGGCGTAGTCGACGCCGCGCTCGAAGCGATACCCTGCGTCGCTCGAAAAGCCGAGGCGCCGCGATTTGCCCTGGATGATCGCGGGATTCCAGTACGCGCCCTCGAGGAGCAGCGTCGTCGTCGCGTCGCCGATCCCTGAGTACTCGCCGCCCATGATCCCGGCGAGCCCCAGCGGTTTCTGGTCGTCGGCGACGAGAAGAAGGTCGGGCTCGAGATCGAGCGTCTGCTCGTTCAGCAGCAGCAGCTTTTCCCCCGGCCGCGCGAAGCGCACGACAACGGAACCTTCGAGACGCGCGTCGTCGTAGGCGTGCAGCGGCTGTCCAAGCTCGAGCATCACGTAATTGGTGATGTCGACAACGGCCGAGATGGAGCGGATGCCGCTGCGCTCGAGGCGCTGCTTCATCCACCCCGGGGTCGGTGCGCGCGCGTCGATGCCTTCGACCACGCGCGATACGAAGCGAGGGCACGCAGCCGGCTCGTCGACGCGGACCGCGTGCTTCGCTCCGCTGGCAACCTGCGTTGCCGCGACTGCGGGCGCCTCGAGTGACGCGCCCGTGACCGCCGCAAGGTCGCGCGCGATGCCGAGCAGCGACAGGCAGTCAGCGCGGTTCGGGGTGATCTTGAGCGTAATCACCGTGTCGTCGAGCTGGAGCGCGTCGCGCACGCTTGCACCGACGCGCGAGTCGGCAGGAAGCCCGAGGAGTCCGGACGCATCATCGGCAATGCCGAGCTCGCGCGCGGAGCAGAGCATTCCCTGCGATTGCACGCCGCGCATCGTCGCCGCCGCAATGCGAATGCCGCCTGGCAACTCGGCGCCGATGGTTGCACAGGGCGCGAGCATGCCGGGCTCCGCATTCGGGGCGCCGCAGACGATCCGCAAGCGCTCGGGTGCCCCGACGTCAACGGTGCAAACGCGCAGCCGATCCGCGTCGGGATGCGGGCTGACCGCGTCGATCCTGCCCACTACGACGCCTGAAAAAGGCGGGGCGGCGGGCTCCGCCGACTCGACTTCCAGCCCCGCCATCGTGAGTTGGTCGCAAAGACCCGCGGTGTCGAGCGGCGGATCGACCATCGTGCGCAGCCAGCGCTCGGAGAATTGCATAGGAGTCTCCTCAGTGCCCGAACGGCCGCGTGAACCAACCTGCGGGCCACGGCGCATCCCTCGGGGGGCTGCGAACGACGTGAGCGTGAGGACCGTTCATTGGAACTGGCGCAGGAAGCGCAGGTCGTTCTCGAAGAAGAGACGGAGGTCGTTGACGCCGTAGCGAAGCATCGCCAGGCGATCGGGCCCCATGCCGAATGCGAACCCCTGGTATTTCTCCGGGTCGATGTTCACCGCGCGCAGCACGTTCGGGTGAACCTGTCCCGAGCCTGCTATCTCGAGCCAGCCGTCGCCGAAGCTCATGTCGATCTCGGCTGAAGGCTCGGTGAAGGGGAAGAACGACGGCCGGAAGCGGACCTTGAGATCGTCACGCTCGAAGAAGTTGCGCAGGAAATCGGTGAATACGCCTTTGAGATCGGTGAACGACACATCGGTGTCGATCCACAGCCCCTCGACTTGATGAAACATGGGCGAGTGCGTCGCGTCGCTGTCCACGCGATAGACGCGACCCGGTGCGATGATCTTGATGGGCGGCGAGTGCGTTTCCATGTAGCGCACCTGCACGTTCGACGTATGCGTGCGGAGCACGTCACCGCCCTCGACGTAGAAGGTGTCGTGCATCGAGCGGGCCGGGTGGTTCTCCGGCATGTTGAGCGCCGTGAAATTGTGGAAGTCGTCCTCGATCTCGGGACCGTCCGCCACGTCGAACCCCAGCGAGTGAAACAGCGTCTCGATGCGCTCGAGCGTACGCGTGACGGGATGCAGCGCGCCGACGTCCATCCCGCGTCCGGGCAGCGACACGTCGAGGGCGTCCGCCGCGAGCTGCGCCGCGAGACGCGACTCGGCGAGCGCCTCACGCCGGCTCGCGAGCGCCGCCTCGAGCGCGGCCTTCGCCTGGTTGATCCGCGCGCCGGCGGCGGGCCGCTCCGAGGCGGAGAGCTTGCCGAGCGCCTTCAGCTGATCGGTCAGCGCTCCGGACTTGCCGAGATATTTCGCCTTGCTGTTTTCGAGCGCAGCCGGATCTGCGCAGGCGGCGAAGTCGGTGAGCGCGGCAGCGACGATGCGATCGATTTCGTCCATCGAGTATCCCGTTGCGGATGTTTTCCGGGTTTTGGAAAATACGTCGGGCAAAAAAAGAGGGAGGCATTTGCCTCCCTCGTCTTTGCGCGGTTCGCTCAGGCCAGAGAGGCTTTGGCCTGCTCCGCGATCTTTGCAAAAGCAACTTTGTCGTTCACCGCAAGGTCCGCGAGCACCTTGCGGTCGATGTCGATCGAGGCCTTCCTGAGACCGTTCATGAACACGCTGTAGCTCATTCCGAGCTCGCGGACCGCCGCGTTGATGCGCGCGATCCACAGTGCGCGGAAGTCGCGCTTCTTCACGCGCCGGTCGCGGTAGGCGTATTGTCCCGCCTTCATCACCGCTTCCTTGGCGATGCGGAACACCGCGTTGCGACGGCCGCGGAAGCCCTTCGCCTGCTCGAGTACCTTCTTGTGCCGCGCCTTGGCGGTCACACCACGCTTGACTCTTGGCATGATCCCGTCCCGTTACGCGTACGGCATCATGGCCTTGACCGAATCCGCGTTGGTGCTGTGGATTCCGGCCGTGCCACGCAAGTGCCGCTTGTTCTTGGTCGTCTTCTTCGTGAGGATGTGGCGCTTGAACGCCATCGCGCGCTTCAGGCTTCCGCTGCCTCGCACGCGGAAGCGCTTTTTCGCGCTCGACTTCGTCTTCATCTTGGGCATGACTTCGTCCCTTATTTGCTGCCCACGGTGGTGCTCTCCGGCGGAGAGACTTGTTTACCGGCCTCGGGCTTCGTCGGGTGAACGGGTTTCGGTACAACCTTCTTCGGCGCAAGCAGCATCACCATCTGCCTGCCCTCCAGTCGCGGCCATGATTCGACCACGCAGTGCGGTTCCAGGTCGTTGCGAATCCGTTCGAGCAGGCGCACGCCGAATTCCTGGTGCGCCATCTCCCGACCACGAAAACGCAATGTGATCTTCGCCTTGTCGCCTTCCCCCAGGAAACGGATCAGATTGCGCAACTTGATCTGATAGTCGCCTTCGTCCGTTCCCGGACGGAATTTGACCTCCTTCACCTGGATCTGCTTGAGCTTAAGCCTCGCCTCATGCTGCTTCTTGGCTTCGCGGTATTTGAACTTGCCGAAGTCCATGATGCGGCATACCGGAGGTTTGGCCGTCGGCGCGATCTCCACGAGATCGAGCTCCGCGGCCTCTGCCTTTGCGATGGCCTCGGCCAGCGTAACAATGCCGAGCTGCTCCCCTTCTTCACCAACCAAGCGGATCTCGGGGGCGTTGATTTCGCCGTTGATCCGCTGTGCTCTGTCTTGGGCTATGCGTGTTCTCCAAGTAAACAAAAGAGAGACCGTCCCCCCGCATCGCGTCACATCAGCGACGCGTCGCCACCTCGTCCTGGAGGCGCGCAAGCAAGGAATCTATGGGCATTGCCCCGAGATCCTCGCCACCGCGGGTTCGCACGGCCACCTGCACGGCCTGCATTTCCTTGTCACCGACGATCAGCTGATACGGTAACTTTTGCAGGCTATGTTCCCGAATCTTATAGGTTATTTTCTCGTTGCGCAAATCTGCGCGCACCCGTAGGCCCGCGCTCCTGAGCTTTGCCTCCACCTCCCGGGCATAGCCCGCCTGCCGGTCGGTGATGTTGAGGACGACCGCCTGGACCGGAGCGAGCCAAAGGGGCAGGGCGCCGGCGTAGTTTTCGATGAGGATCCCGATAAAGCGTTCGAGCGATCCGACGATCGCCCGGTGCAGCATGACCGGCACTTTGCGGGTGTCGTCCTGCGCGACGTACTCGGCGCCCAAACGACCCGGCATCTGGAAATCGGTCTGCATCGTGCCGCACTGCCAGGACCGGCCAATGGAGTCCTTCAAGTGGTATTCGACCTTCGGTCCGTAGAAGGCGCCCTCGCCGGGAAGCTCGTTCCATTCGACGTTGCAGGCGCGCAACGCCTCGCGCAGCGCGTTCTCGGCCCGATCCCAGGTTTCGTCCGAGCCAAGCCGTTTCTCCGGCCGCAGCGCGATCTTGATCGCCACGTTGCGGAAACCGAAGTCATCGTAGACCGCAAGCGCCAGACGGTTGAACGCAGTCACCTCCGGCTGGATCTGCTCCTCCGAGCAGAAGATGTGGCCGTCGTCCTGCGTGAAGCCGCGGACGCGCATGATGCCGTGCAACGCACCGGAGGGCTCATTGCGGTGGCACTGGCCGAACTCGCCGTAGCGCAGCGGCAGCTCGCGATAGCTGCGGAGGCCGCTGTTGAACACTTGCACGTGTCCCGGACAGTTCATCGGCTTGATCGCGAAATCGCGCTTCTCCGATTCCGTCGTGAACATGTTCTCCTTGAAGTTCTGCCAGTGGCCGGACTTCTCCCACAGCGAACGGTCGAGGATCTGCGGACACTTGATCTCGAGATATCCGTTGTCCTGGTAGACGCGGCGCATGTACTGCTCGACCTGCTGCCACACGGTCCAGCCGTTCGGGTGCCAGAACACCATGCCCGGCGCTTCGTCCTGCACGTGGAAGAGGTCGAGCTGCTTGCCGAGCCGGCGGTGATCGCGCTTTTCGGCCTCCTCGATGCGCAGCAGGTAGGCGTCGAGATCCTCTTTGCTCGCCCATGCGGTGCCGTAGATCCGCTGGAGCATCTCGTTCTTCGAGTCGCCGCGCCAGTATGCGCCGGCGACCTTCATCAGCTTGAAGACCTTGAGCTTGCCGGTCGAAGGCACGTGCGGGCCGCGGCAAAGATCGGTGAAACGCCCCTCCGAATAGAGCGAGATCTCCTGGTCCGCCGGGATCGACGCGATGATCTCCGCCTTGTAGTGCTCGCCGTGCGCCTTGAAGAACGCGACGGCCTCGTCGCGCGACATCACTTTCCGCGCAACCGGCTCGTCCTTCCTTGCAAGCTCCGCCATCTTCTTCTCGATGGCCTCGAGATCTTCGGGCGTGAACGGCCGCCTGAACGAAAAATCGTAGTAGAAGCCGTCCTCGATCACCGGACCGATCGTCACTTGCGCGTCCGGGAAGAGCTCCTTCACTGCGTAGGCGAGAAGGTGCGCGGTCGAATGGCGCAGCACGTCGAGGCCGGCCGGATCCTTCGCGGTGATGATGGCAAGCGACGCGTCGCGTTCGATGCGATGCGAGGTGTCGACAACCTTGCCGTCGACGCTTCCCGCAAGGGCGGCCTTCGCGAGGCCAGGTCCGATCGAAGCGGCGACGTCGGCGACGGAAACCGGCGCGTCGAACCGTTTGATGCTACCGTCGGGCAGAGTGATGTTGGGCATGACATTCCTTCGGGGTCGGATACGGCCTTCGCCAGTCTGTCCGAGGAAGTCGTCTCTCGGCGCCAGCGAAAAAAAAGTGCGGGCGAGCCGCACTTTTTTCGGACACAGCAAAGACCGGCGAACGTGCGCTCTCGCGTTTCTCTAACGGGTCTCCCTGCGCGTTCGCGGTGTCATAACCATGCCTTTCACGGCCGTGCCATGCCTTTCACGGCCCTTCAGTCCTGCGGCATCCGGTGATGCGATTCGATGGTAGGCGCGATTGGACTCGAACCAACGACCCCCACCATGTCAAGGTGGTGCTCTAACCAGCTGAGCTACGCGCCTGTAATCTCAGAGATTCTAGCTTAACGTCGACGCCGCGACAACTTTTCGCGCGATGGCGGTCCAACCGTTGTTCCGCCGAGCGCAGTATTGACACATGCCATCCACTCCGCCCGAGAAGGCCGAGATCGACGCCTGCCGCCGTTGTCCGCTTTGGCAGAACGCCACGCAGGGCGTCGCGGGGGAGGGCGGCGCCCGCGCGAAGCTGATGCTCGTCGGCGAGCAGCCGGGCGACGAAGAGGACCGCCAGGGAAAGCCATTCGTAGGGCCTGCGGGCAGGCTGCTGCGGGAGTTGCTCGAACAGGCTGGGCTTGCGCCGCGCGATTGGTACCTCACCAACGCTGTGAAGCACTTCGGGTGGGAGCCGCGCGGCAAGCGACGCATTCACAAGACCCCCGCGCAACGCGACGTGGCGGCGTGCCACGCGTGGCTGGAGGGGGAGATCACCGCCTTGCGCCCGAGAGTGATCGTCGCGCTCGGTGCCACAGCCCTCGCGTCCCTTGCCGGCGCGAGAAAAGGAATTGCCGCCTCGCGCGGCGCAGACCTCGTCCATCCATCGGGCGCTCACCTCGTCGCGACGTATCACCCTTCGGCGCTGCTTCGCGCGCCGGATCCGAAAGCGAAGGCCGAGTTGCGTCGTGCCGTCGAGGAGGATCTCGCGAGAGCGGTCCGGCTGCTTCGCGGCGATTGACCTCAGGCGGCGTGTTCCTTCTCCATCGCGACCTCCGCCTGGAGGCTGTCGATGTCCCGGTAGATCGATGCCACGGCGAGTGTCCTGCCGCCGCGCTTGTAGCGGACGGCGCAGTCGCGGCCCGCGATGTCGCCGTCAATCGCGATCTCGTCCCACGACTCCGCATGCCCGACGTAGTTGATGGGGACGTCATAGTGCTGACTCCAGAAAAACGGCACGGCGTCGAACCTGACCTTGTCACCGAGCATGTTGAGCGCGGCCGTCTGGCCCTGTCGCTGCGCAACCACCCAGTGCTCGACGCGAATCGGTTCGTCACTGTGGGGATCCGGCCAGCGCGCGATGTCGCCGGCGGCGAATACGGCGGGCGCGCTGGTCTCGAGATATTCGTTCACGATCACGCCGCGATCGATCGCAAGCCCCGCCTTCTCGGCGAGCGCAAGGCGCGGACGGACGCCAACGCCAACGATGACGAGATCAGCGTCGATCGTGCGGCCGGTCTTGAGCGTGACCGTATGCGCGACGATGTCGCTCGCCGTGTCCTCGAGATGAAAGACGACACCGTGCTCCTCGTGCAAACCGCGGATGAAATCGCCAAGCTCGGGACCGAGCACGCGCTCCATCGGCCGTTTCTCCGGCGCCACGACGTGCACGTCGATGTTTCGGGCGCGCAGCGAGGCCGCGACCTCGAGGCCGATGAAGCTCGCTCCCATGACGACGACGCGCTTTGCGCTTGCGGCCCGAGCGATGATGGCGCGGCAATCGGCGAGCGTCCGCAGCGTGTGGACATGCGGCAGATCCATGCCGCGTAGTGGAAGGCGCACGGGCTCGGCGCCCGTCGCGAGGAGCAGTCGGTCGTACCCGAGCCGCGCGCCGCCGGCCAAAACGAGTTCGCGCTTGCTGACGTCCAGTTCGGCGACGGATGTCCTTCGCCTTAGATCGATGCCGTGGTCGGAATAGAAATCATCGCCCCGCAGCGGCACCCATTCCTCCGGGGCCGTCCCCGCCAGATAATCCTTCGACAGGTTCGGCCGATCCACCGGCGGGGCGTCGTCGTCGGAGAGCATTGTGATGCCGCCTTGGTAGCCCTTCCGGCGCAGCATTTCCGCTGCCGCGAATCCGGCCGCGCCGCCGCCGACCACGACGATCTGCGCGGCCGCGTCCCTGGCCGTGTCAGCGCGCCGCGTCGGCGACACGTCGACCTTCTTCCCGACGAACACCTTGCCGTCGCGGCGAAGCGTGGTCCAGCATGCGACGGGGGCGAGCGCGGGCGCTCGTAGCGCCTCTCCGGTGCGTAAGCTGAAGCACGCGTGGTGCCAAGGGCAACGCACGGTGTCGCCGACGAGAAGTCCCTCGGCGAGCGGCCCGTGGTAATGCGTACATGCCGCGCCGACGGCGAAGAACTCGTCGCCGCGCCGGGCGAGGAGCACGGCGTCGTCGCCGACGTGGCCGCCCAGCATGGCACCGTCTGCCAGTGCACTGTCGGCGACGCCTTGCGTCAGATCGGGCCCGCTTGTCTTGCCGTCGGCCTCGCTCATACGCCCTCCCATTTGCCCTCAGGCGGCATCGCGCCTATGCCGGCCATGCGCCGCACGCGAGCGGCGAACCATGCGCCACCCAACAGGAATTCGACCGAGAATAGCATCTCCAGTGCGACGCGGAAGTGAGGAGGCGACGCGCAATGCGGTCAACAGCGGGGCGGCAACGCATACTGCGCGGCGCCGCCAGTTTTCGCCTCGTCAGCATCGGTGTCTTCGCCGCGGCCGGGGCTGTCCACGCAGGCCAGCCGCTCGTCACGGACGATGCGTCGGTCATCGATCCGGGGACTTGCCAGCTCGAATCCTGGATCCGTCCTTTTCATCACGGCCACGAGATCGGTGTAGTGCCCGCGTGCAATGTGCTCGAAAGCCTGGAGCTGTCGGCAGGCGGCTCGGGTGTCCGTGTCGACGGCGACGGGTTCAGCACGTTCCAACTGCAAGCGAAAACCGTGTTCATTCGCCACGACGACGCGCGTCCGTGGTCTCTCGGCGCGCAAGCAGGCGCGGCCCGGGACACAAGCATGCCGCGCGGAGGTGCCGCGTTCCAGACGTACTTCGGACGGGCCCTTGCTTCGCTCTACCCGACCCGTCACGTCGAGCTCGACGTCAATCTGGGTCTCGCCAACACCTACGGGTCGGGCACCTACGCGATCGCCGGCGCAGCGGCCCAGTTTTTCCCAGTCAAGCGCGCGCAGCTGCTGGCCGAGATCTTCAAGGACGAGCCGGGCCGCGGGGGCGCGCAGGTCGGCCTGCGCTTCCTTGCCATCCCCAATCGCTTCGAGATGTACGCGAGCTACGGCCGCCGGCTTGGCAACGGCCCTGCGAACGGCTGGGCGACGTTCGGAATCCGCTTGCAGACCGCTGCGTTCCTGCGCTGATGTGGCGGCGTCCCGCTAGGGACCCGGTTTGCGCTCGCAGGCTACTCCCCGGCAGAGCAGGTAGATCGCCTTGCCGCCGAGCGGAAACTTGCGCACGACATGGCTGGCGGAAGCGTCCTCCTCGTTCGCGAGCAGGAAGCCAGACGACCACTCGGCCGGCGGCCACTGCACAGGTTGGCGCGGAAATCGCCGCGAGTCGATGTTCGCCACCACGCTCAACCCGGTGGCGGACACGTCGTTCGCATAGAGCGGTGAACCGGCGGTCATCGTTTCAATCTCGGCGGCGATCGCCGCGTAATCGCCGCGATGCTCGCGCAGATAAGCAGGGAAAACCCAAAGCACCGCGACGTACTTGAACGCAATGGTGGCGCACAGCCACCGGGCGACGGTGCGCATTGTCACGACACGCTGCCGCCACAATGCGTCGGCGATGACGAACGCGGCGAGCGGGTACAGCGGCATCACGTACCGGGTACCCGTGTCCGGCCAGAGCCAGTACGGGAGGTAGCCCAGCAACGCGATCCACGCGGCAGTCGTAACCGGCGACGTGACTGACGCCGCACTTTCGCCGCCGCCGCGCCGCCGCGCCCGCGCGTATGCCGCGACAAGGCTCGCCGGCGCCAAGCGCAGCAGCGTCTCGAGCGGAAAGGTCCAAAGCTGATTCAGCCAATTCCTGAGATCGAAGCCGTGCAGCTTCTCGGACAGGGCGCTCAAGTCCATGCTCTGCTGCGCCTCGCCGCCGACGAGGTAACGATGCCAGACGACAAACAGCGCCGCCGCCAGAACGTGCGGGAGGATGACGCCGAAGCGCAGCAAGAACGGACGGAGGTCGCGACGGCAAACGAGTACGAATCCCGCCGCGCCATAGAACCCATACGCGCTCACACCCTTGGTCAACGCGCCGCAGGAAATCGCTGCGGCGGCCAGCCAGGCGAGGAGCAACGACCGGCGGGCCGCTGAATTCCAGAGGCAAGCGATCGCCGTAAACGTGAAGAACGCGAGCGTCGGATAGGTGTACGCGATCCAGCCGTGATAGATGAGCGCATCGCTCGTCAGATACACGAGCGCTGTGAAAGCGGCGAAACGCGCGTCATGGGTGAGGTCCGTAACGAGCCAGGCGAGGACGAAACCCGTCCCAATCGTTGCGCACGCGGTGACGAACCGCGACGCGACGAGAACGTGCGGCCAGCCGATGATCTCGGCGACGGGAATGACGAGCCAGTTGAGAAGCGGCGGCTGTCCGTGATTCGTGCCGTACAGCGTGTTGAGGATGTACTGGCCGCGCACCTTCATCTCCATCGCGGCGATCGTGTAGATGCCTTCCTCCCCGACGTAGGGCAAGGTCAGCGTCGCCGCGAAGCTCGCGGCGGCGACCGCGAAGGCAATCCACCAGAACCGACGCGGAATGGACGCATCCGACGTCATCGTCAGCGCCGAATGACGAGCCACAGCACGGCCAACAGCACGGGCTGATGAACCATGTAGACGAGCAGGCTGTGCCGGCCAAGCCACTGGAGCCACCGCGGCGCGCGGCCGAGGCGCGCGAGCGAGTGAAGCGGGTGGCGCGTCAGCCAGTGGCCCGCGGCGATTCCGATCGCCACAACGCCGGCCCATGGCGCAAGCGGGACGTAATCCTCGGTCGCGGGCTTCGTCGTCACGAAGCCGATCCACGACAAGGGACGAGCATCGAACCACGGATTCGACCAGACGAGGCCTGCGGCGACGACTGCAACTCCGATCGCGAGCGCCGCGCGCGGGCGGCGCACGAGCGGCGTGACGAGCACCGACGACACCGCGATCGCATGAAGGATGCCGAAATAAATGAAGGTTTGCCGGAAGGCGAGTGAGCTTGCGAGGGTGACGACAAGTGCGCACGCGGCGATCACCGCGATGCGCCGCCAGAAGTGACGGCGTGTCGCGTGCGCACGCTCCGCGAGGACGAGGCTCACTCCCACGAGCGACATGAACGCGCTCACGATCAATGCGCGCAACGAAAGCCAGAAAGGATCGTGGCCGAAATCCGAGCTCGTGACGCCGTACGCGCGGAGGTCGTAGGCGAAGTGATAGACGATCATCAGGCAGATCGCGACGCCGCGCAGCGTGTCGATCGCGTCGATTCGCGCCTCCGCTCCCGTGTGCGTGAACGCTCGAGGCGGGTCGCTCGGTGGCAACGGCGAGCGGCCGCGCGCTAACGCGTCGGTGCTCGCTGACGGCGACGGGCGCCGACGCCTGCGGCTCATCGCAACGGCAGGCGCCATTCGACACGCCAGCCGTCACCGTCCGGCTGGCCGATCGTCGACAGCCACCGGACGAGTCCCGCGTCCGCGGTCGTACGCGGCGTCACGCGCAACGCGAGCGTGAGTGCGTCTTTTTCCTTCAGAGTCCAGTCGCCGCGAAGCGCGAGACTTCCGCCCGCGCCTTCGATGGGGCCGGACATCGTCGCGCCGTTGGCGACGAGCCCGGCGCGCACTTCGCCGAGCTCGAGCGGGTTCGTGGTTACGACGGGCCGAATGCGCGCGTTGCGCCAAACAAGGCGTGCCTCGCCGCTGTTCGCGCCAGCCGCGAGGCGAAGGTTGGAGACACTCGCGTTTACTTCGCCATCGACGGAATTTGCGGCCAAGTCTCCCCATATGCCGGCGATGGCCGCCGCCGGCACCGTGACGTCGGTGCTCTGCAGCGCGATGCCGTCGGCACGGAGGTCGACAGTGGCCCGCGGTGTGTCCGCGCCCACGTCCGAGCGCACCCGCACGTGCACGACGCCGCGCACGAGCGGCCACGGGTCGACGTTCCAGGCGACCGGTATCTGCGAATGCGCTGCCATCACGATGCCTCGCCCATCCCAAAGCGTGCCTTGGGCGCTCGCGAGCCGGACGACGCCCCCGGTCGCACGCGCGATGCGCGAGTCCAGCAGCGAGGCGGGGGCTAGCCACGCGATCGCGGCGGCGAGCGCGAGTATGGACAACGCAAACAACACGAGCGGACGCCGGCCGGGCTCCATCGCGGTCGTCCTCGGCCTAGTGGACTGTAACAGCCAAATCGAAAGCGTCTCGCTTGCTCTCGGCGGCCAGCGCTTTGTTGCTCGTCGTCGCCATATGAACTATGACTCCTCCTCGCGCCTCGCGCTGACCGCCGATTGCGGCGCGATACTTACTTCCGATTCCACTGTTACGGTCCACTAACGCGCGAGCGTGATCTCGGCGCGCACGATGCCGGGCTCGACGCGTGCGGTGATCGTCGCTTCGACGGCACGCAACTTCGCGTCGCGGTGCAATGCGTCGAGCAGGTTGATGAGGCGATCGTAACTGATCGCTGCGAACACGAGCTGCGCGCGCCCGTCGCGCCAATCGAGGCTCGTCACCGCCGGACGGACACCTTGTTGCGAGAGGGTGCGATCGAGCTCCGCGCGCGGATCGAGCGTCGGTGCGCGAGCGGGGGTGCGCGTGAGCTCGCTCGCTTCCCTTGCGCGATCGCGTGCTTCGGCGAGCGCCGCGGCGTTCGCCGTGCGTGCGAGCTTCAGCGCGGCGGTGTCGCGCGCGAGCGGCACCCACAGCGCGGCCCATAGCACCGCAGCGGCAATGGCCAGCAAGAGCGACGCGACGGTCCAGCGCTCGGCGGGCGACTTCGCTGCCATCCACCGCCCGACCGCAGAATTGGGACGCACACGCCGCAAATCTCCGGCCCTCACGATCCGCCGATCCGCATCCGCACGCCGTTGGGCGCTGGCGCGACCAGCGCAGGTGCGCCGGCGCTGCGCATGCGCATTTCCAGGTCTTCAATGGCGGCCGGATTGGCGAGCGCGAGATCGAGTGTCCAGTGTCCGTCCGCATAGGCGGCGCGCTTCACGGTCCCGGGCGGGAGCGCGGCGAGCGCACGTGCGGCGCGCGCCAGGAGCGGCAACGCATCCTCGGGCGCTGACAGTCCGTGCTCGTGCCGGATCTGCGCGTACCGTTTGGAGAAGGCAAGCCGGGCGGCGTCCGGTGTTGGCATCGCGTCTTGCGGAACACCGGCAGCGGCGGCGAGCGCCATCCACTCCCGCGCGTCGCGCCACGCCTCGAGGCGAAGCGACACCCACTCGATCGAGGTTGCGGCGACGTGAAGCGTCAGCGCGGCAGCGCCGAGAAGCAACGCGGGCGCAAACAGACGCGCAGGGTTCGTTCGAGTCGACGCTGTGGCGGAGTCAGTTCGGTGCGGCTCGAGATCGATCGCGTCCACGAACGCCTTGGCTTCGGCGGCTTCCCATTCCCAAGGCACACCGCGAATGAATTCGACTCCCGTGGCGCGCTGCCAGCCGGGCAAGAGCGATGAGGCCGACGCGCCCTCGATCGGCGCATCGACTCGAACGCGCAGGCCTGCCGCATCCGAACGACGCGCCTGCTGCAGCGCGAGCGTGAGTTCCGCCGGCAGCTTGCCATCGGCGGACGGCGGATCCGTCGGAAAGGCGCTGCCATCGGGACGCCGCACGAAGCCCCCAGCTTCAATGTCGCGCGAGCACCAGCGCCAATCGGCGGTCGGCGTGGCAAGGTCGCACTCGGCGACGATGCGCGTCGAGTTGGGGCAGGCTTTTTCGATGGCGTCGACCAGCGATCGCGCCGCGATCGCGACCCGCACCCGGCCGTCCCGCGACCGCGGCGAGACCGCGAGCTCGTGCGTCGCCTTGGGTCCAGCAAGCTGATCTTCGAGCGCGAACGCCGCAGCGCTCGCGACCCGCGATTGCGGCATGGGCGGCAGCACAATCGTAGCGATGCGAACATGGCTCGCTGCGACGACGATCTCCGTTCGGTCCGCGGGAGGCCAGGCCGCCATGCGGTCGCGGCCTTTGCGCACGCAGCCGCCGGCGGTGTCGTACAGAGCCCAGCTTTGCGCGCGATCCGCAGCGGGCGCGGCGTCGACCAGAACGCGCAGCACAGTCATGCGATCCGTTCGCGACGCGCGGGCATCACGGTAGTTTACTCGACCTGCGCACGCCTCCTTGTCACTCGATGACTTGCCACACGATCGAGGGGCGGCTGCCGCCGCTGCGGCGCAAAAGCGCGCGGGCGCGAGAGTGCGTTGTCCCTTGCCGCGCATCGATCGTGATCAGGAAATAGCTGCTCGCCACCGCGAGTCCCGCGTCGCTCCCGAGCTTCGCGCCGCTCGGCAGCCTTGCGCGAAATTCCGCCACCGTCGTGAACGGCTTGCGCGCGCGGTCGGCGACCAACGCCTCGACCCGCTCGGGGGTAAGGTCGTCGACGATGGCGGCCAGCACTTCGGGAGGCGCCGTGTTCACGTTGACGGGCGTCCCTTGCGGCAGCGCCGACGCGAACGGAAGAAGCGCCGCGACGGCCCGGGGCGTCATTCCCTTCGCCGCTGTCAGCTCGGCGACCCGCACGAGCGGCGCGTTCGCAGCGAGACGCGGCACGGGCTGGGCGAGATAGAACGCGTCCTCGGCGCCGCCTTCGCGGGTGACGACGTCCTCGTCGATCCAGTCGGAGACGACTGCCGCGGCGGCCGGCGAAGCGCCTGCGCGGACGAACAGTCTCGCGAGGCGAATGCGCTCGGGCGCCGAGTCGCCCGCAAGGCCGAGCGTGTTGACGTTGAGCCGTCCCTGCGCATCCGCGATGGCGCCGCGAATTTCACCGTCTTCCATCGGGATCGGCGGCAGCGCGAGCGCCCACGGCTCGCCGAGATGATCGATGTCGGAGCGACGCCCGTCGTCCTCGACGACCTGGCGGGCCCATTGCAGGCCGGCCATTGCGAGCGCCTGCGCCTGCACCTGATCCCGGCGGTATACGACGGCGCGCCCCCAGCGCTCCTGATCGGCGAACACGGTAGCGGCAACAGCCGCGGCCAGCGCGGCGATCAGCATCGCCAGCAAGATCGCAGCGCCGCGATCGCGTTTCAGCGCAATGCAAGCCATCGTTCGATCGCCTGGCCGTTGCCGAGCGTCAACGCGACCTTGAGCGCGCGCGGAATCGACGGCTCGCCCAAAGCCGGCCACCGATCGCGCCACGTGCCGGTGGAATCGAGATAGCTCACCCGGAAACGAGTGATGCCGTCGACGAGCGCATAGGCTTCTGGCACCACGGTGGTCGGCTGATCGAGATAGGGCCAATACAGCACTTCGAGCGCACCGTTGCGCAGGCGGTACCCGATGCGCTGGCCCGCGCTTCCCGATTCGACGACGAACTCGGAGCCGGCACGGGAAAACCGGAGCTCAGCATCGCCCGCATCGTCGAGGCTGCCGATCCAGGCGGCCTCCGTGCGGGTGCCGGTCCGCGCGTCGCGCGCCACCGCGGCGCGCGCGTCGGCCTCGAGCCGCGCGAAGAAGCTGTCGAAGTTGCGCCAGTAAACGCCTTCGGCGGCGAGCTTCGCTTCGCTGTCGGTCAGCGACGCGACCGCACGATACGCAAGCGTCGATACGAGCGCGAGAATCGCGAGCGCGATCAGGAGCTCGATCAGCGTGAAGCCGTCGCGGCTACGCATCATCGCAACTCCTGGGTCTGGCCGAGGAACCCGGTGAGCCGGGCGAGAGCGTAATCGGGGTGCGCGGCGTCGCCAACGACGATCTCGATCCGGCGAAATGCAGGGTTCGGAGTGCCCGAAACGGTTTCGCGCCAGGCGAAGCTCGCCCCGGCCTGCGCGGCTTCGCCGCTTCGTCCACCGAGCGCCGGCCACGGCGACTCGAGCTGCGCCCGCGCCAGCCGGTTTTGCGCAACCCACAGCGCAAGCGTCCGCTGCTTCAGGAGCGTCGCCGCATCGGCCGACTGTGCCACGGCACGCATGCCGGCGCTGAGCGCGACCGCGACGACGGCCAGCGCTACGAGGATCTCGACTAGCGTGAAACCGCTTGCGCAGCGAAGTGAACGCGGTTCAGCGGATCGGCGGCGACCAGCACGTTCCATGCGGGATTGGCGAGGAGGAGTGAGTAAGGTTCGTTGCGCCCGCTGGCGCGAAAAGGCAGGACCGCGTCTTCGGCCACCGGGGCGCCGCCGTACGACGCCGGCCGCACCGAGAAGTCCGCCGGCAACGCTCGCGCCGCGAGGAGCGCGTCATCGTCGAGGACCGCCCATGAGTCGTCGGCGCGGCGCCGCCAGAAGCGGTAGACACCGCCTTCCGCCGACACGCCGAGCGTTTCGCTGTGCCACTGCGCAAGCGATGCCGCATGCTCGAGCGCCGTCGCAAGGCGTCTTGCCTCCCGTTCCATCCTGCCGCGATCGTCGCCGTCCAGGTTGGCGATCAACACCGCCGACGCGATCGCAATGATGATCACGACGACGAGCACTTCGATGAGCGTGAAGCCGTCGCAGCGCCGGCGCATCACAGGTCCCACGACCCGATGTCCGCGTCGTTGGCCGCACCTCCGGGTTGTCCATCGGCGCCGAAGCTGAACACGTCGATCTCGCCATGCAGGCCGGGATTGAGGTACTGATAGGGCTGTCCCCACGGATCTTTGGGCAGCCGATCGAGGTAGCCGTTCGGCTTCCAGTTGGGGGGCAATGGCGGGAGCGTCGGCCGCGCAGTGAGCGCCGCGAGTCCTTGCTCGGAGGTGGGATACCGCTGATTGTCGAGGCGATAGAGCTTCAGCGCCGCGAGGATGGCCGCGATGTCGCTCTTCGCGGCGACGACGCGGGCTTCGTCCGGTCGCTCGAGCACGCGGGGCACGACCAGCGCCGCCAGGATTCCGAGGATCACGATCACGACGAGCACTTCGATCAACGTGAATCCGCAGGAGACCGTCCCGCGGCGCGGTAGGCGATGCATCCGCCGATTATAATCCGCGGACTCTTTCGCTCCTCCTCGCGGGGGCGGTCCCGCATTCCCCACGCCTTTTCGTGTCCCGCACGTTTCGCACCCTGGCCCGCGTCGCGGCCTTCCTCGTCGCCGTTGCGCTCGCGGCGGTCGCGGCGTTCGCGTGGTGGATGTCGCAGCCGCTGCCGCTGCCGTCGTCGCCGTACAGCTTCGAGGTTCGACCCGGGATGACGCTCAAATCCGTCGCGCACGAATTGGTCGCCGCCCGTGTGCTGCGCTTCGAGCTGCCGCTCGTCGCGCTCGGACGCTACAAGCGCTTGGATCGCTCGATCAAGGCCGGGAACTACGAGATCGTATCCGGCGTGACGCTCAAGAGCCTGCTCGACAAGCTCACGCAGGGCGATGTGTTGCAGGCCGCGCTGACCATCGTCGAGGGCAGCACGTTCGCCGAGCTCACGCAGGCGCTCGCCGCGAGTCCCGCGATCGCGAAGACGGCGTCCGGCTTTTCGGAGGCGGAGCTCGCGCAGAAGGTTGGTGTGCCCGGCGGGCGCCTGGAGGGCTGGTTCTTCCCGGACACGTATTACTTCGCCACCGGCTCACCGGATGTCGCAGTGCTGACACGTGCGTATCGGCTCATGCAGCGCCGCCTCGACGCCGCCTGGGGCCGCCGGACGGCCGACTCGCCGCTCAAGGATGCGTACTCGGCGCTCATCCTCGCGTCCATCGTCGAGAAGGAGACCGGACGTGCAGCGGACCGTCCGCTGATCGCGTCGGTGTTCCTGAACCGGCTGCGGCTCGGAATGCGCCTGCAATCCGATCCCACGGTCATCTACGGGATGGGCGCGAGCTTCGATGGGAACCTCCGCAAGCGCGATCTCGAGACGGACACGCCTTACAACACGTACACCCGCGACGGATTGCCGCCGACGCCCATTGCGCTGCCGGGCCAGGCTTCGCTTGAAGCGGTGGTCAACGCGCCGAAAACCGACTTTTTCTACTTCGTGTCGCGCGGCGATGGCACGAGCGAGTTCTCGACGAACCTTTCCGATCACAACCGCGCCGTGGCAAGATTCCAGGCACCCAAGCGCTAGCGCGCTTGACCCGAGGCGCTTCCACAAAATCCAATGTCCAGAGCACACGGCCGTTTCATCACGCTCGAAGGCATCGACGGCGCCGGCAAGAGCACCCACGCCGTGTGGGTGGCCGAGCAGGTTCGCGCGCGCGGCCATGACGTCGTATCCACGCGGGAGCCCGGGGGAACGGCGCTCGGCGAGAGGTTGCGGGGACTGTTGCTGAACGAGCCCATGACCCGCGACACCGAAGCGCTGCTGATGTTCGCGGCGAGGCGCGAGCATCTCGATCTCGTCATCCGGCCCGCGCTCGAGCGCGGCGCCTGGGTCGTCTGCGACCGGTTCACCGATGCCACGTACGCCTACCAGGGCGGGGGCCATGGGATGCCAATGGAGCGCATCCTTGCGCTCGAGCTATGGACGCACGCCGACTGCCAGCCGGACCTCACGCTGCTGTTCGACGTGCCGGCCGCAGTCTCACGGTCGCGGCTCGATTCCGCCGAGTCGGCCGGTCGCGCGCTCGACAAGTTCGAGCGCGAGGAGGCATCGTTCTTCACCCGCGTGCGCAACGCGTATCTGGAGCGTGCGAAGGCCCTGCCGCAACGGATTCGCCTGATCGACAGCACCCGGTCGGTCGAGGCGGTGCGGGCCGAAGTCACCTCCCATCTGGACATCCTGGGCCTGGGGCGATGACCACGGAGCCCGCAACCGAAGCGGCTCGCCTTCCGTGGTCGCCGCTGATGCCGTGGCAAATCGACGTGGCGCGCTCGATGCTCGAGCGTCGCGCAAGGTTTCCGCATGCGCTGCTCTTGCACGGGGCGCGCGGCATCGGCAAGCATGCGCTCGCGCTCAACCTCGCGCAGGGCCTATTGTGCGAGAGTCCGCGCGCCGACGGCGTCGCCTGCGGCACGTGCGCCGGCTGCACGCTGGCCGTTGCCGGCCAGCATCCGGACCTGATGCGCATCGAGCTCCTGGTGATCGATCCCGAGGAAGGCACGCTGGAGCTGGTCGACGCCATCGCGATCGACCGCATCCGCTCCCTCACCGATTTCGTGCAACTGACGAGCCATCGCCACCGCGCCAAGGTCGCGGTGATCGCGCCGGCCGAGCGCATGAATGCGGCCGCGGCGAACGCTCTTCTCAAGACGCTCGAAGAGCCGCCGCAGGGAACCTACCTGATCCTCGTCTCCGACGAACCGGGGCGCATGCCGCCGACGCTGCGCTCGCGCTGTCGCAAGCTCGCGGCGCCGTTGCCCACGCGCGAGGATTCGCTCGCGTGGCTCGAGGAGCAGCGGGTCGATGCGCCGGAGTTGGCCTTGGCGCAGGCGGCTGGCGCGCCGCTGCGCGCGTTGGCGCTCTGCGCCCCCGTCGTGCAAAGCGAGCGTCGGGCATGGCTTGCGGCGCTTGCCGTGCCCGATCGCCTCTCTGCGCCCGCGCTCGCGATGCGAATCGATGCCGGCGGCAAGGACGAGCGGCGGGCGCGCCTCGCGCACGCGCTCGAGTGGCTCATCGCGTGGACGGCGGATCTTGCGCGAGTTGCGGCGGGCGGCACCGTCCGGCTGAATCCGGATGCCGCCGCATCGCTCGAACGGCTCGCAATGCGAGTAGCGCCGGTTGCGTTGTTTCGCTATCATCGGGCGCTGCTGCAGCAGCGTGCAATGCTTTCGCACCCGCTTCAATCGCGGCTCGTCGCGGAGGCGATGCTGCTCGACTACCAGGCCCTGTTCTGACCATGGCGGACAACAAACCGATCGGCGCAGTGCCGGGCGCCTCGATAGGGGCGGTAGCGGGGGCACGGCCCGGCGTGCTTTCGCTCAACATCCGCGAGCGGGCAGCGCTTTACGCGGCGTACATGCCGTTCCTGAAAGGGGGTGGCATTTTCATCCCGACGTCGCGGCAATACCAGCTGGGCGAGGAAGTCTTTATGCTGCTCTCGCTCATGGACGATCCCAACCGCATCGCCGTACAGGGCAAGGTCGTCTGGATCACTCCTGAAGGCGTGCAGGGCAACCGCACGCAGGGCATCGGGGTGCAATTCACGCAGGACGAAACCGGCGCCACCGCGCGCTCGACCATCGAGCAGATCCTGGGCGAGACGCTGGGCTCCGTTCGCCCGACGCACACGATGTAGCGCGGGGTCCCGCGCTCGACCGCAGATCCGACATCGCGTTTGTGCGCGGCTATGGGGAGCCTTCTGCGGGCTTCATAACTCAGGCGCCCGCAGAAGGCTCCCCACATCCGCGCCGCGGAAGCCCCTGCCGATTCGAAACCGCTGATGTACGTAGATTCACACTGCCACCTCGATTTTCCCGATCTTGCCGCGGACATGCCGGCGCTGCTCGCGGCCATGGCGACGGCGCGCGTCACGCATGCGCTATGCATCGGGGTGAACCTTCCGGATTGGCCCCGGGTGCACGCGTTGGCCGTGACCTACCCGAATCTCTATGCGACAGTGGGCGTGCATCCCGACGGGCAAGACACGACGGAGCCGACCGTGGACATGCTCGTCGCGCTCGCGGCGCGGCCGAAGGTCGTCGCGATCGGCGAGACAGGGCTCGACTACTACCGGCTCGAAGGCGACCTCGGCTGGCAGCGCGACCGATTCCGGGTGCACATCCGCGCGGCCCTGCGTACGGGTCTGCCGCTCGTGATCCATACGCGAGCCGCGCGCGACGACACGCTCGCGGTGATGCACGAGGAGAACGCCCGCGATGCGGGCGGCGTCATGCACTGCTTCACCGAGACGTGGGAGGTGGCGCGGGCGGCGCTCGATCTTGGATTCCACATCTCGCTCTCGGGCATCGTCACCTTCAAGAACGCGCAGGACGTCAAGGACGTCGCGCGCCGCGTGCCGCTCGACCGTCTGCTGATCGAGACCGATTCGCCTTATCTCGCGCCGGTGCCCTACCGGGGCAAGCGGAACCAGCCGGCGTATGTGCCGCACGTCGCCGCCGAGATTGCGCAACTGCGCGGGATGACGCAGGAAGGCGTCGCGCAAGCGACGACGGAGAACTTCTTTCGACTGTTCAGGATCGACCCCAAGGAGAGCCATGCCCACTGATCGCCGCCGCTGGCTTCGCGCCGTAATCGTGACCTTTTTCGCTCCGGCGTGTCTCGGCGCCGCGTCCGTCGCCCTTGCGCAATCGGTGCAGGAGGATTTGGCGATCGCCGTCCTCAACGATCGCGCCGCGGAAGTGAAGCGCATGCTCGCAGCCGGCGCGGACCCGAACATGGTCGATCGAAACGGAGACCCGTTGATCGTAATCGCGGCCCGTGCGAACAGCGTCGCGGCTTTGGATGCGCTGCTCGCGGCCAGGGCCAACGTCAATGCGCGCACCCGGCACGGCGACACGGCGCTGATGTTCGCCGCGCTCAACGGGCGCCTCGATATCGCCAAGAAGCTGCGAGCGAATGGCGCCGACGTGCGGCAGCCGGGGTGGAACGCTCTGATCTACGCCGCCGCCGGCGGCCAGGACGACATGGTTCGGTATCTGCTTGCCGAGGGCGGCGACATCAATGCGGTCGCAGCGAACGGCATGACGGCGCTGATGATGGCGGCGCACGAGGGCAAGGCGTCGACGGTGGATCTGCTCCTCTCGCGAGGGGCCGACGCCAATCTGCGGAACCAGGACGGCAAGAGCGCCCTCGATATCGCGCGGCGCGGTAACGAAAAGGCGATGGTCGAGCGGTTGCAGCGTTCGGGCGCGCGCTAGCGGTCGGTCGGAATCTCTTCCGTTTCGGGCAGCGGGAGCTGGGCTGCGACCGCCTCGCCCACTAGCGCGGGAAGAAGGCTCGGCAGGATGCCGGCCATCCGGCGTGCGCCGTCGAAGCGATGCCGCCAGAAGCTCGAATCGAGCGTCGCCACCTCGACTTCGCGGCCGCGGCGCGGCGCGTGAACGAACTGGTTGTCGCCGAGGTAGATGCCCACGTGCGAGAACGCGAAGCGTCGCGTGTTGAAGAAGACGAGATCGCCTGGCTGCAGGTCGCCGACCACGACCTCGGTGCCGAGGCGGCTCATGTCCCTGGCTGTGCGCGGCAGCGTGACGCCGGTGACCTGCTGAAACACGTAGCGCACGAGGCCGCTGCAATCAAGCCCGGTCTCCGGCGTGCTGCCGCCCCATTTGTACCGAATGCCGATGAGGTCCAGCGCCGAGGAGGCGAGATCCTGCGCGGATTTGAAGGCCGTGGATGCCGCGCTCTTCACCTTGGTCGCCGCCGAGTCCGCGAACGCAAATGACAAGCCCGCGCTGTCTTGCGCGGCGACGGTTGAGGAGGCCATCGCGAGGCTCGTGACGAAGAGCACCGTCGCGCACCGGCGGGGCAGGGAGGCTAAAACCACGGCGGCATTGTCCCCGATCACGCTGGCGCGGGCAAGGCTTTTGTCTGCGCGCCGCTAGATCGAAGGGATGAGCGTTGCATCAACGCACGCCGCGGCTCCGCACCGGCTTCTGCCCTTTTGCGCGGCGCACGCGCGCCGCCTTGGGATCGATTTTGAGCGGCCCGAGGATCTCGACGCGGTCGCCCGCAGCGAGGACCACGTCCTCTTCGATCCGCCGGCCGTAGATCGCGTAGCGCAGTCGTTGCGGGTCGAGCCCGTATTGCGCGATGAGGCCCGACGCGCGCACCGCATCCGCCGCCGTCGCGCCGCGCTCGACCTCGACGGGGACCAGGTCCTGCACATCGCGCGAGGCCCAGGCGACGGTGACGATCACTACGCGGTGTCCGTGTGACGGAGCTAATACAGCGCGTCGGCGCGCCGAACGAACGAGTCGATCAGGGTGTTCGTGATGCGGCCGAATACGGCACCCACCAGCAGGTCGAGCGGCGTCATGATCTCGTACGCGAGCGCGAGGCTCACTTTGCAGCTGTCCGGCGCGAGCGCGGCAAAACGCCACTCGCCCTGGAGCTGGCGGAACGGCCCGTCGCGCAGCGCGATCGCGATCGATTCGTTCGCGCGGTGGACGTTATCGGTCGTGAAATGCACGCGTAGCCCGCGATAGTCGATGTCGATGCGCGCGGTCTTTCCATCGGGGCGGGTCTCCAGGACTTTTGCGCCGGCGCACCAGGGAAGGAATTGCGGATAGAGCTCGACGCGATCGACGAGATCGAACATCTCGCTCGCCGAATGCGCGACGAGCACCGATCTGCTCACACTCTGCATGGGGCGATTGCTAGAATGCTCGGCCCGATCGGAGCCTTGCTGGCGGCATCATGAGCATCGTCGAGAACAGAAAAGCCTATCACGACTACTTCATCGAGGAGAAGTTCGAGGCGGGCTTGTCGCTCGACGGCTGGGAAGTGAAAGCCATCCGCGCCGGGCGCGCGCAGATCAAGGAGGCGTATGTCGTTGTCAAGGACGGCGAGATCCTGATGATTGGCGCGCACATCACGCCGCTCATCTCCGCGTCGACGCACGTCAAGGCCGACCCGACGCGCACCCGCAAGCTGCTGCTCCATCGCGGCGAGATCAACCGGCTGGTCGGGCAGGTGGAGCGGGCCGGCTACACGCTCGTGCCGCTCAACCTGCACTACAGCCGCGGCCGCGTGAAGCTCGACCTCGGGCTCGCCAAAGGGAAGAAGCAATACGACAAGCGGGCGACGATCAAGGAGCGCGAGTGGAACCGCGAGCAGCAGCGGCTGTTGAGAAGTCGGCGATGACGCCTTTGGCGAAGTCGGCGATGACCTCGCGGGCGGCAGCCACGCCGCTGCGGGTGGCCGCTTCGAGCGTCGCGGGAAGCTCCGCGTCGCAGTAGTCGCCCGCGACGTAGAGCGCGTCGCCGACGCGGCCTGCGGCCGGACGCGCGAGCCCCGGCGCGCAAGCGTACGTTGCTCGCCGTTCGGCGATCACGCGCGAGAACGTGATGGCCGGCAGGCCCGTCATCCGGCGCCGCAATTGCCCCTCGACATTCGCGGCGAGCGTCCTTTGGTCGAGCCTGTCGTGCGGCCCGCTTCCGCTGATCACCACGGCAATGAGGCTCGACGTGCCCGGCGGCGATCCGCGGGCAACGACGCCGCTGCGGTCGAACGCCCAGTGGCCGGGCGCGTCGTCGAGCCGCAGCATGGGAGCCGCGAACGGTATGCGGTGCGCGAGCCCGAGGTAGATCGTGGTGATCGATTCGTAGGCCAAGCAAGCGGTGCGCTCGAGATGCTGCCCGAGGCCTGCCGGCAATTTCTTGCTGTCGCCGAGCGTGGCCGCGAGCTGGTGGGGACCGACGGCCACGATCGCGGCGCGGAATCTTTCGGCGGCTGCGCCGACGCCGAGCGACACGTGATCGCCTTCGTTCGCGATTCCGCGGACAGTGACACCACAGCGTACGGCGCCACCGTGCGCACCGATGAAGAGCGCCGCGGCATCGGGAAAGCAGGCGGAGAGATCGACGGTGGGCACGAGAACGTCGCTGTCGCGCGCGTTGCCGCCGAACGCCGAGCGCAGCACGTGCGCAAAGGTGTTCGCCGAGGCGCGGTCCGGTGGCGTGTTAAGCGCCGCCAGGCAGAGCGGCTGCCAAACCTGCGCGAACGCGCGCTGGGGCGTGGCCGAGAAGCGCGAGGTGACGGCTTCGTCCGCCGAAGGCGCGGTGGTTTTCATCGCACGGCGGAAGTCTGCGAACAGGCCGAGCCGCTCGCGCCACGACAACCCTTTGGCCCGAAGAACGCCGCCCGCAAGGTTCAGCGGGGCTCGCGCATTCGAGGCCGTCAGCTCGACTTCGCCGCGCAGGCGCTCGCCGAACGGGCGAAGCGTCAATGGCATGCGATAAAGAAACCGGCCGGCGTCGCCCGCGCGATGCACTGCGTCGATGAGCGCGAACGTCTGCCGGTATGCGCCGAGCAGCACGTGCTGCCCGTTGTCCAGCGCGATGCCATCGACGACGACGCGGCGCGCCCGTCCGCCAAGCGTCTTCGCCTGCTCGAACAGCGTGACCTGCACGCCGGCGGCTGCAAGCGTGACCGCTGCCGCACACCCGGCCCATCCTCCGCCGACGACGGCGACGCGCGCCGGCGCGCCTTCAACCACGGCGCGCCGTTTTCCAAGCGATCCAGAGCTTGCGCAGCGGCGTGAGGGCCACGCGGTGATCGAGCACGGCATATCCATCGCGCTCGATCTCGTCGAGCAGCGCGCGGTAGATCGCGGCCATGATGAGCCCCGGCCGTTGCGCGCGCCGGTCCTCGGGCGGAAGTTCCGCGAGCGCCTGCTGATGCCACTGGCGTGCCCGCGCCACTTGGTCCGCCATCAGCGCAGACATTCCCTTGGTCGTCTCGCGCTTCAGGAGCGATGTTTGGGTGACGCCGTGGCGCGCGAGCTCGTCCTGCGGCAGGTAGATCCGCCCTCGGCGCGCGTCTTCGCCGACGTCGCGGATGATGTTCGTGAGCTGGAAAGCGATGCCGAGATCGCGCGCGTACTGTCGCGTTGCGGGATTCGCGTAGCCGAAGATCTCGGCCGACATAAGGCCGACGACGCCGGCGACGCAATGACAGTACCGCTCGAGGTCCGCGAAATCGAGATACCGGTTCCGGTCGAGGTCCATCGCCATCCCGTCGATCACCGTCTGGAAACGCTCCTGCGGCAGCGCGAAGTCGGCGACGACCGAGCGCAAGGCGATCGCGACGGGGTGCTGGGGCGAGCCGGAGTAGACCGAGCCGATCTCCTGCCGCCACCACGCGAGCTTCGTGCGCGCGATGTCCGGATCGGAGACTTCGTCGACGACGTCGTCTACTTCGCGGCAGAACGCGTACAGCGCCGTGATGGCGCGCCGCCGCTCCGGCGGCAGGAACAGGAAGCTGTAGTAGAAGCTCGTGCCGCTCTGCGCCGTCCGCTGCTGGCAGTACTCGTCCGGGCTCACTGGACCACCCTCCGCGCGCTCTGATTCGCCCTCGGGGCGGCCCATCGGGCTCATCCGGCGCGCCCGGAAGCGGCAAGCCGGTGCCGGCGCGGCGGGAACAGCGCGTCGCGCGCGACCAGCGCCCATTCGGTGCGCGAGAGCTTCGGTCGCCGCCGGAACACGTCGCCTTCGGCGGCGTCGATGCCGTCGAGAATCCGGTGGCCGCCGGCCAGCACCCCTGAAATTTCGAGCCGTAGCCGCCACGGCAATACGCGCGTCAGCGGACGACCGGATTCCAGCAGCGCGCGCGCACGCGACGATTCGAAGTTCATCAGCGCGCGCCATGCGTCGTCGCAGCGCGCGTCGGCGATGTGCGCTTCGGTGACGCCGAAGCGCACGAGATCCTCGTCCGGCAGATACACGCGGCCCTTTTGCCAGTCGGCCGCGACGTCCTGCCAGAAGTTGATGAGCTGCAGCGCGGTGCAAATCGCATCGCTCGCTCGACCGTTGGCTTCCGTATGGGCGCCGTAAAGCTCGAGCATCAACCTGCCGATCGGATTCGCGGACCGGCGGCAGTAATCGACCACGCGCTCGAACGTCGGATAGCGCGTCGTCACGACATCCTGGCGGAATGCCGACAGGAGATCGCGGAAGAGCTGCAGGGGCAGGCCGTGCCGGCGAATCGCCGCGGCGAGCTGCGGAAAAGGAGATTCCGCTGGCGGAGTGCCCGCTGCGATCGCATCGAGCGCGCGCTCGTAGCCGTCCAGCGCCGCGAGGCGGGCCTCAGGCGAAAGCGGTCCTTCGTCGGCGAAGTCGTCCGCATTGCGCGCAAAGCGATAGATCGCGCCCACGGCCGGGCGCAGCGCGGCGGGCACCATGAGCGATGCGACGGGAAAGTTCTCGTAATGATCAACCGACACGCGGAACCTGCAATGCGCGGAAACGGGCTACCGGAAAAGCACCACCTGACGACTGCCTTTCGTGGGGAAAACAGGCGATGGTCGCGCGCGCTTCCATGGCATCGTTGCCCCGGACCCGCGTATAATCACCGGTTTGGCGAAAGCGGCTGCGAAAGTGGCGGAATTGGTAGACGCACTGGATTTAGGTTCCAGCGGGGCAGCCCATGGGGGTTCGAGTCCCCCCTTTCGCACCATCGATTCACATTAGCAAGGATT
>Ga0070672_100000067_pt1 | contig 47884 bp, 30 predicted proteins | sample KBSM13metaG_FD_66151 | JGI IMG/M metagenome (GOLD analysis project Ga0070672, IMG submission 66151) | Miscanthus rhizosphere microbial communities from Kellogg Biological Station, Michigan, USA - KBS M1-3 metaG | ecosystem: Host-associated > Plants > Roots > Rhizosphere > Soil ... | reverse complement strand
ACAGCTTCCATCTTTCTGATTTTATCGCCACTGCGCAGCAGATCGTTGAGTGTGCCGATTACCGGCAGCCCTGCTCCCACATTGGTTTCAAAATAATAGGCAGCATTGAATTCTTTGGAAAGATCTTTCAGCCGGCGGTAGTAACTGTATACCGATGAACTCGCGATTTTGTTGCAGGCTACAACGGATATGCTTTTCTGTAACAGGTTTTCATAACCCATAGCTACTTCCCTGTTGGCTGTTACATCCACAAAAACAGAATTGCGCAGGTTCTTTGAATGCACGATCCGGATGAAATCGCGCAGGTTCATGGGTTCTCCCTTTTCCAGTTCTTCAGCCCAGCGGCTGAGGTCAATACCTTCTTCCTGAATGATCATCTTCCGGCTATTGGCCAGCCCTGTCACACGAACCTGCAGGCGCAGCTGGTCAAAAAGAAAATGTTTTTGCTGGGAGAGCTGGTGCAGGAGGCGGCCACCCACATTACCCGTTCCGGTAATAAAGAGGTTTAATTGTTTGTAGGTCGCTTCAAAAAATTCCTCATGCAATGAGTTAACCGCTTTTTTCACGTCTTTGGTGGAGATGACCGCGGAAATATTTCTTTCTGAAGAACCCTGGGCGATGGCCCTCACATTGATGCCGTTCCTTCCCAGCACACCAAACAGTTTTCCGCTTATGCCGGGATGACTTTTCATATTGTCTCCCACCAGCGCTACGATGGCCAGCTCCTCTTCCACAATGAGTGGTTGAACGGTGGCGGCCTGGATTTCGGTTGAAAAAGCATCATCCACGGCCACTTTGGCAATGGCCGCCTGGGAACTGTCAACTCCCACGCAAATAGAATGTTCGGAGGAAGCCTGTGTGATGAGGATCACATTGATATGTTGCCCGGAAAGCGATTCGAAAAGTCTCTTTGAAAAACCGGGAATGCCGATCATTCCGCTTCCTTCAAGGCTGAGCAGCGCAATGCGGTGAATGCTGGATATTCCCCGAATGCTGTTGCCGGGTGAAGTGGTTACTTTTTCTATCAGCGTACCGGCGTCTTCCGGAGCGAACGTGTTCTTGATCCAGACCGGAATTCCCTTGTTCATCACGGGTTGTAAAGTGGGCGGATAAATTACTTTGGCGCCAAAATGAGAAAGCTCCATCGCTTCCTGATAGGAAATGTCCGGAATCACGCGGGCGTTCATCACGAGTCTGGGATCCGCTGTCATCATACCTGACACGTCGGTCCATATTTCAATACGGTTACAGTTCAGGGCGCTTCCGAAAATGGCAGCCGTATAATCGGAACCTCCGCGTCCCATGGTAGTAGTGATGCCCTGCAGATCCGAAGCGATGAAACCGGGGGCCAGGAAAAGACGGCTTTCCGCCAGCCTGAAAAAAGTATCCATCTTCGCCTGTGTAGCCGGGAAATCAACCTGTGCGTGGCCGAATTTCGAATTGGTAACGATCAGCTCACGGGAGTCTATCCAGGTATTGATCAGATCCTGTGAAGCAAGCCCTGCTGAAATAATACGGGACGAAAGCAGTTCCCCGAAGCTGGCGACATGATCCCGTGTACGGGGTGAAAGTTCCCGCAGAAGGAAAATGCCTTTTAAAATATCTTCCAGTTCGTTGCAGGTTTTTTTTACCATGCTCAGGATGGCACTCTGACTTGTCAGTGGGATCAGCTCACGGGCCGTGTCCAGGTGGCGCTGTTCAATGTTTTTCAGTGATTGTGTATAGGATTCATCACCCGTTGCGGCCGCCGTCGCGCAGTGCAGGAGGCTGTCTGTGATGCCTCCCAGGGCAGAAACTACCACCAGGGTTCTGTCTTTCTCCGCTGCCTGGCGGACGATCGAGATACAACGGCTGATATTTGCGGCATTGGCGACCGAGGAGCCACCGAATTTTAAAATCTGCATAAGAATTGATAAATGGAGAATGGAGAAATCGGCTGTCTCTGCGACAACCCTGACCGGGGATGATATGGAATTGTACAACCCTTAAAGGGTCGTAATAGTAATGGAAGAGGTGACACCGGTTGTGAAGGTGAACAATTGGCTGATATGGTGAACCGGTCTTTTCATCTGCAAGAGGGTTCAAAGCTAAGTAAAAACGGTTTAATAAAATGAAACAAACTCTGTTATTTTATAATATATCCAAAGAATTTTTTCAATTCCTTTGATTTCACCTACTGATATTGCTCGATTTGTTGAATGAATTTTAAATTCGCATATGAGTAACCAATCCTCGGGATTACAGGAATTCAAGAACCTGGTGGGCATCAAATTTCAGCTGTACAACAGCCTCTTTACCTCCCTGCCCTTTCACAGGATTGAAAAAACCGGCATTTTTCTCTCTCTCCTGCTGACGGACTGCGAAGAAGGTTACCGTAAAAAGCTCAGCCCCGTCCAGATCATCGAGGAGTTTTTCAGCAAGCATAACCCCACGGGCACCGAGCGTGAGAAATCCGATATGCTCTTCCGATTCGTTCAGTATGTGGAAAGGCAGGTGGTTCTTTTTGACGCCCTCGAAGACGCAGCCTTTTCAGAAGTAAATGATATGGGCGGAGCCGGAACGCTTAAACATCTTTCTTCCGAGATTATTCAATACGACAAAGAAGACGAACTCAAGGATAAACTGGGCGACTATGCCGTGCGCATCGTGCTCACTGCACATCCTACACAGTTTTATCCGGGTCCCGTACTTGGCATCATCAATGATCTTTCCCGGGCCGTGGTGCAGAACAACGCAGCAGAGATCAACATTTTTATGCAGCAGCTCGGGAAAACCCCCTTCCTGAAAAAGCAAAAGCCCACCCCTTTCGATGAAGCCGTGAGCCTGATCTGGTATCTGGAAAATGTGTTCTATCACGCGGCGGGAAAAATTCTTTCCACGCTCAAATCGCAGTTTCCCCAGGCGGTTAGCGACGAAAACCCTGTAATCCGGATGGGCTTCTGGCCGGGTGGCGACCGGGATGGAAATCCCTATGTAAAAACCGACACTACCCTGCGCGTCGCAGACACCCTTCGCACGGCCCTGATGCGCTGTTATTACCTGGACGTCCGCCGCCTGAAAAGGAGACTGACCTTTAAGGAGGCCGACCTGATCATCGCCGAATGGGAAGAAAGATTATATAAAGAACTGTTCACTCCTGACCCTGAAAAGCCCCTCCAGATCAGGGATATGCTAAAAGCCATGTTGAAGATCCGGGAGATCCTCATCTATCAGAACAACGGTCTTTTCCTGACGCTCGTCGACAATTTCATCAGCAAGATCCGCATATTCGGATTGCATTTCGCCACCCTTGACCTGCGGCAGGAAAGTTCAGTTCATGAGCGGGTGTTAAAAGCTGTAAACAAACAGCATGATATTTTCCCGGATGACTATGATGACCTGGAAGAAAAGGAAAAGATTAAAGTGCTCACTCACCTGAAAGCTATTCCGAAAGGCCCGCTCGACGATGAACTGGCTGACGATACCCTGGCCAGTGTACGTGCCGTAAAATCCATTCAGGAAAAAAACGGCGAAGCCGGATGCAACCGTTACATTATCAGTCAGTGCAACAGTGCGCTGAACGTGATGGAAGTGTATGCGCTTTTTATACTCGGAGGATGGAAAAAAGATCATTTCCCGCTGGACATCGTCCCGCTTTTTGAAACCGTCGATGACCTGCAGCATGCCGCGGGTATTATGGCTACGCTGTATTCCAATCCCGAATACCGCGCTCACCTGAAACGCCGTAATGAAACCCAGACCATCATGGTAGGATTTTCAGACGGCACCAAAGACGGCGGATACCTGATGGCTAACTGGGGAATTTATAAGGCCAAGGAGGAACTCACCCTCATCTCTGAAAAATATGGCATCCATGTGGTCTTCTTCGACGGCCGGGGCGGCCCCCCCGCGCGGGGAGGCGGGAAGACGCATCGCTTCTACGCATCACTGGGGAATAACATCGCGAATAAGGAAATCCAGCTCACCGTACAGGGGCAAACCGTTAGTTCGAATTTCGGAACGGTGGACTCTGCCCAGTTTAATATTGAACAGCTTCTCCATGCCGGTATCGCCAACGACCTGTTTTCCATGCGCAAGGTGACCCTGAATGAAGAGGAGGAGGCCCTGCTGACGGAAATGGCAGGCATCAGCTACCATGCCTATGCGAATCTGAGAAACCATCCCCGTTTTACCCAATACCTGAGTGAAGTAAGCCCGTTGCAGTTCTACGGGGAAACCAATATAGGCAGCCGGCCCAGTAAAAGAAAAAATTCCGGCAAGCTTGAACTTAAGGACCTCAGGGCCATTCCTTTTGTAGGCGCTTTCAGCCAACTGAAACAGAATGTAACGGGCTATTACGGTGTCGGCACAGCGCTTTTGGAAATGGAAAAGAAGGGAAAATGGAAACAGGTGAAAAACCTTTATACCCATTCCCCCTATTTCAAGACCCTGCTGGACAATAGCGAAATGGCCATGAAAAAGTGTTTTTTCCCTCTCACCGAATCCTATTCCCGCCATCCTTTATTCGGCGAGATCTGGATGATGATATTCAATGAATTTGAACTGACTAAAAAATATATATTCAAATTATCTGGGAAACAGGAACTTATGTCTGACTATCCCATCGAACAGCTTTCCATCCAGATGCGCGAGAGGATTGTCCTGCCCCTCAGTACCATACAGCAGTTTGCCATCGTCAAATTCCGCGAAGCCGAACAGGCGGGTTCGGCAATGAAAAAGATTTATGAAAAACTGATCATCCGCTGCTCCTTCGGGATCATCAATGCAGCCCGCAATTCGGCCTGATATTTATTGGATTTAATGGTCCAAAAATTGCTTGCAAAAGGGGAATTGATTAGATTCGTGATTCCTGACTGATTGTTTCCCAAGCTTTCGACCCTTTTCGATCCCCGTGAAAACCCAACGTGTAAAAACCGTTGGCCGATTATAAAATCAAAAGGTCGCTTCAGGCGATGTCAAGGCTCAGCATGATCAGAAGAATTTTTAAAAATCTTTATTTTCTTACTTTTTTGAATGGCTTTCTGCTCGCTTCCCTTTTTTATTTTAAAATGGAGGCCAACTACGAGCAGGAACTTTTCCGTGCCATTCATCAGGATATAAACAGCAGGTTAACAAGCAGCGATTCCCAGGATGCTGTACTGGTAAAAATTCTTCACTCCTGCCACAACCTTCTTGGAAACAGAGGTGCCGTTTTCGAAGGCAAGGATTTCGATGGCATCAAATCCAGTATTCTCGACCCGACTTCCATCGATCTGATGACAGCACGTGGTGCCTGCGGCAGTTTTTCCATGGTTCTCGCCCGTCTTCTTCAGGGATACCACTATGACGTACGTATTGCACAAATGAAAGCGGGAGGTGTGTTTGCGGCTCATAATATCGTTGAGGCAAGATCAGGCCATGGCTGGGTAGTCCTTGACCCGCTCTATGATGTTTATTTCGTCAGGCCGGATGGAAAACTGGCTGCATTCGATGAGGTGAAGAATAACTGGGCATACTACAAAAAACAACTGCCGGCCGGGTATGATACCAAATACGACTATGAAGACGTCCGCTACACCAACTGGACCAAGATCCCGGTCCTCCTGCCGGCAACCAAAAAAATGCTGGACCTCGTGCTCGGTAAAGAAAAGGCGGACAGCATTTCCATGCGCACATTTTTACTCAGGAAATACAGCCTTTGCTTTAATATCGTTCTGATCCTTTTTGTCTTCGTCTTTGGCTATACGGTGATACGGCTGATCAAGGCCAAGATTTTTCCGCAGCAGAATATCCCCGTAACCTTTTCAAACCTCAGTAAGTACCTGCGTCTTCGCATGGGCCGTAAACAGGTGACAAAACCCGGCAGGGCCTGATCCCTGTTGCCTGAAAACCTTCTTGCCCACATCCTTACACATTCTCTATATTTGAAGCCATAAAATAAGCGGATGTTAAGAGTTGGCGTATTCGGAACGGGGCACCTGGGTAAATTTCATTTAAATAACTGGAAAGAAATCCGCAACGTGGAAATTGCCGGGTTTTACGATCCCAGCGATAAGACTGCTGCCGCGGTGGAGGAAAAGTATGCAATACCGCGTTACACCAACCCCGCCCTGCTCATGGATACATGTGACGCGGTCGATATCATCGCCCCTACCCCGGCCCATTTTGAACTCTGCGAGATGGCGGTCCGGAAGGGAAAACACGTTTTTGTGGAAAAACCCCTGGCCAATGATATGGAAGAAGCCAGGACCCTCCTGAAACTCGTCAGGGAATCCAATGTGAAGCTTCAGGTTGGCCACGTGGAAAGATTCAATCCCGCTTTTCTTGCGCTCAATGGAATGAATCTCCAGCCGATGTTCATTGAAGTTCACCGCCTGGCCGAATTCAATCCCCGCGGTACAGAAGTAAGCGTGATCCTTGATCTCATGATCCACGACATTGACATTATCCTGCATATCGTCAACAGCGAAGTGAAAAATATCTATTCCAGCGGTGTAGCGGTAATGACCGACACGCCGGACATCGCCAATGTGCGGATAGAATTTAACAATGGCTGTGTTGCCAACCTGACTTCAAGCCGTATCTCCATGAAAAAAATGAGGAAGATGCGGATTTTCCAGAAAGACGCTTATATAGGTGTCGATTTTCTGAATAAAAAATCAGAGATCATCAGTCTGAATACCGGCGAAACCTCCGATGGATTTTCTTTTGAAATAGAAACGATGAACGGCCCCCGCTCCATCCTCGTCCGCAACCCGGAAGTACCCGAAGTTAACGCCATCAGGATGGAATTGGAAAAATTTACGGAGTCCATACTGTATAACAGGCCGACCACGGTTTCCGAACTCGATGGTTACCGCGCGATGGACATAGCCCACCAGATCCTTCAGAAAATAAAATACAATTCCATCAACAGCTGATTATGGTAAAGGCTGGAAAAAAGATCCATATCACCGGCTATCTGCTGAGCGATTTTATTTCAGCCATTCTATCCTGGATCGTTCTGTATTTTACCCGCCGCCTGCTGCTTCATGAAGTGATATTTACGAACGGTAGCCTGTTCCTCAATGACCGCTTCTGGATGGGCATTTCCATAATACCTGTCACCTGGGTATTGTTTTATGCCGTCACGGGCACTTATCATTCCCTGTACAGGAAATCCAGGCTGAATGAATTTACCAGGACGGCCCTGGCCTCGCTCATTGGCTGCACTGTTTTGTTTTTTGCCATTGTCATCAACGATCCGCAAACTGACTACAGGTATTATTATAAGGCTTACTTCACGTTCCTGCTGCTCCATTTCCTTTTGACCTGGATCGGACGCTGGATCCTGCTCACGCTCACGAAGAAGCAGATCCGGAGCGGAGCCGTGGAGTTCAGGAGCCTGCTGCTTGGCTCCGGCGATATCGGACTGAAAACCTTTCAGGAAACAACGGAGGGTCTTCGTTCCATTGGTTATACATATACCGGTTATGTACAACCGAAAACTACAGTGGCTTCCAACGCTGTTCCCCTGCCCCGCCTGGGTGATTCGGACCAGCTGGAATCCATTGTAGACAGGGAAAACATCGACCTGGTGGTACTGGCCATGGAAAGAAACGAATCTGCGGAGGCAGCCATCATGGTACAGCGCCTCAGTGAAAAGGATGTAGAAATCAAAATCATTCCGGATATGCTGGACATCCTTTCCGGTTCGGTAAAGACCAGCAACCTGTTCGGCGCTTTACTGGTGGATATTCATACAGGGCTGATGCCCGAATGGCAACTGCATATTAAGCGGCTGCTGGACGTGCTGCTCTCTGTCGCCGCCCTCATTATCCTGTCGCCTCTGCTGCTGTATGCAGCCATAAGGGTAAAACTGGGATCACCCGGACCCGTTTTTTACAGCCAGGAACGCACCGGATACAAGGGAAAGAAATTCATCATCCACAAATTCCGATCGATGGAAAGGGACGCGGAGAAAAATGGACCCTGCCTCTCATCCGAAACCGACGACCGAATTACCCGCTGGGGCAAAACCATGAGAAAATGGCGGATTGACGAGCTGCCACAGCTGCTGAACGTGATCCGCGGCGATATGAGTCTGGTAGGACCTCGGCCGGAAAGACAATTTTATATTGATCAGATCCTCCGGATCGCACCTTATTTCAAATACCTGTTGAAAGTGAAACCGGGACTGACTTCCTGGGGAATGGTACAATTCGGTTACGCAGAAAACGTTGAAGAGATGGTTGAAAGAATGAAATACGACCTGATCTATATCGAGAATATTTCCCTGGCACTGGATTTCAAGATCATGATGTTTACCCTGCTCACGATCCTGAAAGGCAAGGGTCGCTGAGTATAAATCCTCCAATTGAAAAAACTGCTGATCATCCCGCTGCTGCTGTTTTCCCTCGCAGGACTGGCCCAACCCCGCTGGAAACAGAACCTGCGATATGATTTTCATGTTGTTTTCGACAGCGCGCAGAAATCCCTGCAGGCAATCATGAAACTGGATTATACCAATAATTCCCCCGACACCCTCGGCTTCATTTGGTTTCAACTCTGGCCAAACGCTTATCGAAACGACCGGACGCTTTACACCGAACAACAGCTCGAAAACGGCGACCTGCGTTTCTATTTTTCATCAAGGGAACAGAAAGGCTATCTCAACCGCCTGGAATTTCGCGTAAACGGTGTGCTAAGTACCACAACCGATCATCCCGAATTCCTCGACGTGGTGAAACTGAATCTTCCGCAGCCGCTGCCACCTGGCAGAAGCATAAACATATCCACTTCCTTTCACCTGAAACTCCCCTTTGACTTCGATGGTTTTGGTTACGGACAAAAACAAATGGAGCTTCGGAACTGGTATCCTGAACCGGCGGTTTATGATGAAAAGGGATGGCATCCGATGCCCTTTCTGTTGCAGGGCGGCGCTTATCACGAGCCGTCGGATTTCAGTATGGATCTTCAAATCCCTTCTTCCTACAAAGTGGCTGCCGGGGCCATTCCTGACACAGCCAAAAATACCTCTTCACAGAATACACTTCACGTTTCGCTTCGCCAGGCAAACAGCCTGGCCTGGGTGGCAGGCAGGTTTGAAATAGCTGCTGCCACGATGGAGATCGGTTCCGGAAAATCCATCGCCGTCCGGTTATTTCACCGAAAAAATTTTACCGGCTCAACTGCTCTCCTGAACATGGTAAAGCAGGAACTGGTACAACTATCGGCATGGCTTGGCCCTTATCCATGGGAGTCTCTCACCCTGGTTGAATCCACGCCTATGCCGAACCAGGAGTTCAGCGGTCTAATTTCTTTTCAGCCCTCAGTAAAAACGTGGGCTTCCGATCTGCGCAGGGCGATTGCTGCCCAGTGGTTTGAAACCCGCATGAATACTGACCAGCGAAATGAACCCTGGTTTTCAAAGGGCTTTACGGAGTATTATGAAAGGCGTTTTTCGCTGGGAGCAGATTTTCAGGAAAGAGGTCATTCCCTGTATATGAAGAACAACCTCTGGCTTAGGAATGCATACCAGAATAAGACCGCCCAGCCCATTCCCACACCCGCACCCGAATTCTCTGTGGCCAATGATTCACTGATAGCCGGTCAGGCTGCCTCTCTTTTCCTGGTCTCAATGAGAGATTCGCTGGGAGAAAAACGTTTTGACGACAGGATGAGGGAATATTTTTCCGTCTGGCAGTCAGGGCATCCATATCCTGACGATTTTTTTGCGCTGATGAGTAGCGGATCATCACAGCTTAGTCCCTTCATTGCAGCTATGCAGAATGGATCTTCCTTTTTGCCACCGCCAGGGGAAAAGGTCCTCAAACCCGTATTTCTTTTTTCAGCCGCAAACTCGGCAAAGTATAATTATATCGGCCTCTCTCCGCTCCCCGGATATAACCGGTACGACGGGTTCATGCTGGGCGGCCTGATCCACAATTTCAGTGTACCGGAGAACAGATTTCAGTTCCTGCTGGCTCCGCTTTATGGATTTCAGTCCCGAAGGCTGGGTGGCCTGGGACGGATATCTTATTCCTGGATGCCGGGAACAGGCATTGGAAAAATTACCGCGGGAATTAACGGATCCACTTTTTCCAGTAACCATGCTACCGACAGCCTGGGCAAAAACATTTTTGAAACCTGGGCTAAGGTTGTGCCCTACCTGCGCATCGACCTGCGCCCTTCTTCAGCAAGGAGCAGCATCCGGCAATGGCTGGATTTTAAATTCTATGGAATCAGCGAAACTTCTTTTGAAGATTTTGCCGTATCATCCACCGATTCGCTCATTCACCCCAATGCACTGAGCACCCGTTACCGTTACGTGAACCAGCTTAGCTATAACCTGCGGGACGACAGGGCACTCTATCCTTACGGCTTCCGGGTTGAACTGCAACAGTCAGAACTTTTTTACCGGATCAACCTGCACGCTGATTATTTCCTCAATTACCCCGGAGGCGGCGGCCTGACAACCCGTTTTTTCGCGGCGTTGTTCGGCGTCTGGCATCCTGATGATGCAGACCGAGTTTTCCGCTACCAGCCGAAACTGCTCGGAGTGAACGGTGATGAAGACTATCTCTATGAGGACTATTTTATCGGCCGGTCGGCCTCCTACGCTCTGGAAAATGCATCTGTGCCCAACGGCGGCTTTCCCGCTCAACAGATCATGAACCGCGACGGAGGACTGAAACTCCGGTCTGATGCTTTTGACTACGTACAGGGAAGGTCGGGCAGCTGGGTGACTGCCATGAATTTTAATACGACCCTGCCGAACGGATTGTTTCCTTTCCCGCTCCCGGTCCGTCTTTTCTTTGACTTCGGGACCTATGCCGAAGCCTGGGAGAATAACCCGCCTACCAGCCGGTTTCTTTATACGGGCGGCGTACAGCTCTGCCTTTTTCATAATGTACTAAACGTGTATGCACCGTTGTTCTACAGCAGTGACTTTAACGATGCCATGCGGGGCCTGGATTTTTGGAAAAAAATTACATTCAGTATCGATATCGGAAACATCCCTTATAAAAAAATGATTCGCAAAGCAGCCATGTATGAGTAACCCTCATCCGGACATACGATTTGCCTGGCGGAACGAGATCGATCCGCAGCGATGGGATCACCGCATTGAAACCTCTCCTCACGGTCTTATCTATGCGAAGACAGGGTGGCTGGACATGATGGCGGAAAACTGGTCCGCGCTCATAGAAGGCGACTACGAAAGAGTTATGCCACTGCCATGGAAAAGAAAATATGGGTTTTATTATCTGTACCAGCCTTATTTTATAAAATCACTGGGTGTATTCGGGCCCACGGACCAGCCCTTTGAAATTTCCGCATTTCTCCACAAAATCCCGGACCGGTATATTTATTGGGATATAGATTTGAATGAATGCAATTTCGTATCCCATGCAGACAGGGAGCTGAAGCTGTGCCAGTACGGCCGGACCAATTATTTTTTACCCCTCGGCAAAAATTATGAAACACTGGCCCGTCAATACAAAAGACTGGCCGCCCGGATGATGAGAAAAGCAACTGAAAGTCAGCTGGTGGTTTCGAGGGAGGCCGATCCCTCACAGATAATCAGTTTGTACAGAAAGGGATATGCTGCAAGGCATCCCCGAATTACCGGTGCGGTATATGAAAAACTGATCCGCGCGTCGGAAGCGGCCATGGCGAACAATGAAGCGGAAGCCTGGGTGACCCTTACCTCCGACGGCCGTATCGCGGCCTACTACCTGGTACTGAAAGATGAACGATTTATTTATTCGCTGCTGGGCGGCAGTACGGAAGAGGGGAAGACACTGGGGGCTTTCTATTTTCTGACCGACGCCATCATACGCCGGCACGCCGGTTCAGGCAGGGTGTTCCGGTTTGAAGGGTCGGATATTCCCGGTGTTTCTTTTTTTGATGCGCTTTTCGGCCCCGAAAAAATGTCCTATCCGCACCTGGTCATGAATCATCTGCCATTTCCGTTTCGATTGTTCAAATAGTATATATGTTGAAGAAAAGACAATATCCGGTTCTGTTTCTCATCCTGGGGTCGATCCTCCTGAATGTACTGTATGCGCCTCCTTTTAAAATTTATTTCGACGACAAGGAAATCTTCCAGTATGCCGGAATGGCCATCTGCAAGGGGGCCGTGCCCTATCTCGATTTTTTCGATCATAAACCTCCCCTGATCTATTTTTTTAATGCAGTGGATTTCTGGACAAGCCCGTGGGTATTCTGGATATTCGATACCCTGCTGGTGGTTTTTGCCACCCTCCTTTTCTACTGGCTGTGCAGAAAAAATAAAATGTCCTGGCCATGGTTCCTGCCGGTATTGTTTAACCTCATGCTTCGGGACAGCCTCGTCTGCTTCGGAAACGGCATGACAAGGGAATATACCGCCGTTTTCATGCTGATCTTTTTTTGCGTCATACAGGGCAACGCCCGGTATAAATATTATATAATCGGATTTCTCACAGGGCTTAGCTTCTGGCTTCAGCAGGATGCTCTGCTGACCATGGCGCCCCTGGGTATTTACGCCCTGGTCCGGCAGGATCCTGACAATTCATTTGGTCCGGGGCAAAAAATTCTGTCCGGCATGGCGGGGTTTCTTACAGTAACCCTTCCCATTTTGATATACTTCAGAAATCACCACGCCCTCATGGCAATGTGGAAAGACGCTTTTCTTTTCAATATCCACCCGCCTGGCCCCCAGGCCGGATTCCTGGAAAGAATAAAATCTGTCAAACACTACCTCCACCAGGGTGAATACGAGATGGCTTTTTATATTTCTCTCGTGCTCGGAATTTGCGCCCTCTTCCTGAAAACGAACCGGAAAGGCCTTGTCCTCATGGGCCTTTTAACCGTCATACTTTCTTTTTCAGACCAGCTGCTCACGGGCAGGCTCACTGATCAGCAGGGCGGATTTATTTATTACCTCCTGCCACTGGCCGCCTCCGTTCCTATTCTGGTTTACCTCGTTTTCACGGAAACGCAGGGAACGTTTATGCAGGAGAGATCGGCGCAGATGGTATTCGGAACCCTGCTTTGTCTTAATCTTTCCCTGGGATTTCTCCGGTATGTGTCCAGCTTTAAAATACAGAAGAATCCCTGGGCAGTGGAAGCGCTTACGCAAAAGCTTGACAGCAGCAAGCTTTCGGACTATGACCTTTATGTGTTCGACGACTCCAACCTGATTTATTTCTACAATCACTACAAAATTCTTTCACCCTCGCGCTGGATCTATACATATTTATGGAACTGGAGCAACACCTGGGATTCGGATCACCGGGAGTTGAATTCGATCAAAGATGATCTGCTTCGGCATAAAACACGCTGGGTGTTGGATTGTTCCGTGGCAAGAAATGACATGAAGGATCCGGACGCCTTTCGTCTCTGGCAGGATTTTCTCCGGGAAAACTATTCTGTCGCATTTCGTGATCCGCTCGGGAGAATACTCTGGCAAAAGAAATAGACGCTGAAACCTGTCAGGATGTGTGAGGCGGGGTCAGTAGTTCCGCAGCAAGGGAAAGATCAACGGGCGTAGTGACTTTAATATTCCCGGGATCACCTTCCACCAGGTGTATCCTGTTCCCGGAAGCTTCGGCCACCGAAGCGTCGTCGGTAAATTCATCCCGGAAATCCTGCTGGTAAGCGGGCAGGATAATACGACTGAGAAAAGTTTGGGGGGTTTGTACCAGTCGCACGCCGGTCCGTTTCACTGAACGGCTGCCGTCGCCTTCCAGGATCCTGATACTGTCCTGCGGTTCCACGCATGGAATCGCTGATCCGTGTACCAGCGCCTCTTCATAACAGTGATGGATAAGCGAAGGCTGAAGGAAGCAACGTACCGCATCATGTATGAAGACGACGGATTCTTCATGTACAAGGGAAAGTCCTGCCTGCACTGAATGAAACCGCGTATGTCCTCCCTGTATGATCTCCAGCAAATGGCCGCTATGAAATTCCTCTGCAACGGATCGGCCGGCATCAAGGTATTCGGAGGGAAGGACAAGGATGATCCGGATGTCCCGGAAGGATTTTACAAAACTATTCAGCGTGTACCAGAGGATGGGCTTCTGATGAACGGGGAGAAACTGCTTGGGAAGGGCGCTACCCATGCGGGTCCCCATTCCGCCTGCAACTATGACGGCGTATTTATACATGGTCTAATATTCTCTCACACTCTTCCAAGAGGGTATTTCGTTCAATGGCTACCGTCCCAACCGATTCGCAAACCAGGCCGCCGGCGAGGTTGGCGATCTCGGCCATAAGACGCGTATTTTTTGTAACGGCAAATATCAGCGTGGCTACAGCAATAACAGTATCTCCCGCACCGGATACATCGGCGATATCCCGTATATGCGAAGGAACGATGGCCGAAGTCCGCTCATCTTTAACATAGACGCCCTTTTCAGAAAGGGTGATCAGGGAAATGGCGTGGTGCAGTTGCGACCTCAGCTGATGGTCGATCGAATCGAGGGTTTTTTGGGAAACGTCTTCTACCAGAAGATTCAATGCTTCCCGGGCCTCTTTCAGGTTGGGTTTGAAAATGTCCACCCCGGAATAATCAAAAAAATGTTTTCTCTTGGGATCAACGGCCGTCACGACAGAATGCTTCCTGCATAGATCAATGGCGGCCCGGATCACCCGGGGGGTTAGCACTCCTTTGTTGTAGTCTTCAAAAATCAGGGCTGCGGGTTTTTCATCCAGGATGAATTGCCCGATACGGGAAAGCAAACCGGCTTCTGCATCTGCTGAAAGTTCCTGCACGGTCTCCGAATCCAGCCGCATCATCTGCTGGTTTCTGCTGATCACTCTCATTTTGTTGGTGGTGATGCGCTGTTCCGAATGCATGAGGTATCCGGTGGAGATCCGGTTTTTTTCCAGCAGTGACCTGAGGGCCTCACCGTCCTCGTCCTTTCCGAGAACGGAAAACAGGGACACGGGCGTTCCCAGGGCGGCCAGATTCAGGGCGACATTCCCCGCTCCGCCAATCCTGAGCTCTTTCCTGTTAACCGTAACCACGGGTACCGGTGCTTCAGGGGAGATCCTTTCCACAGACCCCCACCAATAGGTATCCAGCATAACATCACCGATCACGCCGATCCGGATATCGGGGAATGAATTAAACAGCTTTTTAAAATCAACAGAAGCCATATTATGCGGATGCTTTATCGCGGTGTCCCGAACGCGCTATATAGTAAAGGGGAATCCCCAGCAGGGCGATGATCAGTCCAGGCCAGGTGAATTCCGGTTTATAAATAATGAGCAGAATGCAAAAGCTGCTGCCCATCAGGATGTATAAAGCTGGAAGAACGGGATAACCGAAGGCTTTATAGGGTCTCGGGATATCGGGTCGTTTCTTTCTGAGTATAAAAATACCCCCTATCGTGAGAACATAAAAAATTACGACCACAAAAGAAATCATGTCGAGCAGGTCCCCGTACTTCCCGCTGAGGCAGAGGACGGAAGCCACTACACACTGCGCCCAAAGGGCCCACTGCGGTACGGCCTGTCGGTTCAGCCTGCCTGCCTGGCGGAAAAAAAGCCTGTCTTTTGCCATAGTATAGTACACACGGGCGCCCGCCAGGATAAGTCCGTTGTTACAACCGAAGGTGGAAACCATAATGAGAAGGGCGATGATCTTCGTTCCCGAATGACCGAAGATCACCTGGGCCGCCACGACCGCAATGCGGTCTTTTTCCGCATGGGCGATTTCATTCATGGGCAGCACAGCGAGATACATGAGGTTGGCTGAAATATAAATGATGGTAACCACCAGCGTCCCCAGGAAAAGGGAAGCGCCGATATTACGCTGGGGATTCTTGATCTCGCCCGCAATGAAGGTGACATTGTTCCAAGCGTCGCTGCTGAATACGGAGCCCACCATGGCCGCCGCGATGCCGCCGAATAAAGCCGCTCCCGCGATCGGACTTATATTAAACCCAAGGGAAGGATTACAGGCATCCTTCAGCGTGGACCTTGTAGCCTGCCAGGCAGCTGCCCAGTTGGCATGCCAGATTTCAGGATGAAATACAAGAAATCCTGCGATGATTAATCCAAAAAGCGCGAGCAGTTTCGTAGATGTAAAAATATTCTGGATCCACTTGCTGCCCTTTACCCCGCGGGTATTGGTGTAGGTGAGAAAGCAAATAATTCCGATGGAAACAAGCTGGGCCGCACTGACTGAGAAATAAGTAGCCGCACCACAGGCGTTGGTGCCCGTACGAAGCCTGAAGATCAGATTGTCTTCGCTAAGCGCCGGGATCAGGTAGGCCGCGTATTTTGAAAATGCGACACCTACTGCTGCGATGGTGCCGGTTTGTATGACCGCAAAAAAACTCCATCCATACAGGAAAGCGGTAAGCGGATTATAAGCTTCTTTGAGATAAACATATTGCCCCCCTGCTCTTGGAAACATGCCGCTGAGCTCGCCATAACTAACGGCGGCCGTCAGGGTCATGAAACCTGTAATGGCCCAGACAAGTATAAGCCAGCCCGATCCTCCTACATTCCTGACAATGTCTGCACTGACGAGAAAAATTCCTGAACCGATCATAGAGCCGGCAACAATCATGGTTGCGTCGGTCAGTCCCAGGGTGGGTTTAAATGACTGGCTTTCTCCGGACATAAGATGATTTAGACCGGAAGATAGTAAAACCGTTTCAAAAGCCCGGAAGGCCCGGTGGCTACTTTTTCGTCTTGCCCTTGTAGTCCGCGTTAAGTCCCGCGATCAGTTCATCCGTAATGTTGTTGGTGCTGTCCTTATAATAAACGGATGAATTGGCTTCGTAAGAGATGATGTAGTTATATCCCTTGTCCTTGTTGAATTTTTTAAGAAAATCCTCGATTTTTTTCCGGATGTCGGTCTTCATGTCTTCGTTGTGTTTGAGCAGGGCTTCCTGAAGACTCTGCTTACGCATCTGGAAATTCTGCTGCATCTGCGCATATTCCTGCTGGGCCTGTTCCCCTTCCGTCTGTGTCATCGTGGGCGCTTTTTTCTGCCATTCAGATATCTTCTTCTGATAACCTTTTTCCATACTGCTGAGCTCGGCATTCATTTCATTTTCCCTGCTTTTCAGCTGGTCCACCACGTCTTTGAAATACTGGTAACGAGTTTCCACGGAATCCATATTAAAATAAGCGACGCGGAAATTGCCGGACGGAGGAACCGTACCGGACACCTGGGCAGCCGCAGGTTCATGTGTTGCCGGTGTTTTATGAAACTGCATATAAAAAAGAACACCGGTAAGTATCAGTGCGAGCAAACCCGGAACGACAGCGATATTTCTCATGACAGATGTTGTAATTTTTTTTCTCTTACAAAGGTTTCAGATATGGTAAAAACAGGAATGACCGGACATAAAAGTAGGAAGCATTTCTGCTTCCTACTGCTTATTAATTCTTAAATTTTACGACTATTCTTCTTCATCAAACTGCATGGCTTCGCGCGTATTCTGCAGCAATTCATATTCTTCCTTGCTGCCCACGATCATGTTTTCAAACTCACGAAGACCGGTACCAGCCGGGATCGGATGACCCGTGATGACATTTTCTTTCAGACCCATCATATCGTCTGTCTTGCCCTGGATGGCGGCAGACGACAATACCTTGGTCGTTTCCTGGAAGGACGCAGCGGAAATCCAGCTCTGTGTTCCCAGCGAAGCCTTGGTAATACCCAGCAGCATCGGCGCCGAAGTGGCGGAATGTGCATCACGGTATTCTGCCAGCTTTTTGTCGTTGCGGCGCAAAATGGAATTTTCTTCCCTCACTTCGCGCAGACTTACAATCTGTCCGGGTTTCAGTTTAGTTGAATCGCCTGCTTCCGTAACAACCTTCTTGTCGAAGATCCAGTCGTTCTCATCGAGGAACTCGATTTTGTCGACGGTTTCGTCTTCAAGGAAGCGGGTGTCTCCCGGATCCACGATATTCAGCTTCCGCATCATCTGGCGAACGATCACTTCAATGTGTTTATCATTGATCTTAACGCCCTGCAGACGGTACACTTCCTGGATTTCATTCACCACATATTCCTGAACGGCAAAAGGTCCCTTGATGGCGAGTATATCAGCCGGGGCAACCTGTCCGTCGGACAACTGCGCACCTGCCTTGATAAAGTCTCCGTCCTGTGCAAGGATCTGGCGGGTCAGGGGAACCAGGTATTTTTTTACAATACCATCCTTGGCTTCCACCACGATCTCACGGTTTCCTCTTTTTATATTACCAAAAGCCACCACGCCGTCTATTTCTGAAACCACGGCAGGATTGCCCGGGTTTCTTGCTTCAAACAATTCAGTTACACGGGGAAGACCGCCGGTAATGTCCCTCAGTTTTCCAAGTACACGCGGGATCTTCACAATTACCTGTCCCGCACGAACATCGTCGCCTTCTTCCATAATGATATGGCTTCCGACAGGAAGATTGTAGTTCTTGGTTTCCTTACCCGATTCCACGACGATACCCGGAATCTTGGTCTTGTCTTTTGTATCGATAACCACTTTTTCGCGGTGGCCGGTTTGTTCGTCGGCTTCTTCGCGGTAGGTGATACCTTCAATTACATTTTCAAATTTCAGTTTACCTGTAATTTCACTGATTACTACGTTGTTGAAAGGATCCCATGTGCAGATCACATCACCCTTACTTACCTTCTGACCGTCTTTCACCGTCAGACTGGCACCATAAGGCACATTGCTGGTGATCAGGAGGCGGTCGTTCTTCACGTCCATAATCCTCACTTCACCTGTACGGCCGATAACCACCGGGGCCTTGTTGCCATCGGGATTTTCTGTAATAACCGTTCTCAGTCCGTCGAACTGCACGGTACCATCAAATTTTGCGGCCAGAGAAGATTCCACTGATGCAGATCCTGCCACACCACCCACATGGAAAGTACGGAGGGTAAGCTGTGTTCCAGGTTCACCGATTGACTGCGCCGCAATGATGCCCACTGCGTCGCCTTTCTGTGCGGTATAACCGGTAGCCAGGTTCTTTCCATAACATTTGACGCACACTCCGCGCTTGCTTTCGCAGGTCAGTACGGAACGGATCTCTACCGTTTCAATTCCTGCTTCTTCAATTTTCTTTGCCACTTCTTCCGTGATTTCCACTCCGCCCTTCGCGATGATCTGATCCGTCAGCGGATCATAAATATCATGCAGGGAAACGCGGCCCAGGATACGGTCGTAGAGCGGCTCTACGATATCTTCGTTGTCTTTCAGTGCTGTTGTCGCAATACCGCGAAGGGTTCCGCAGTCTTCTTCCTTAATAACCACATCCTGCGCCACGTCAACCAGACGACGGGTCAGGTAACCCGCATCGGCTGTTTTCAGGGCCGTATCGGCAAGACCTTTACGCGCACCATGCGTGGAAATGAAGTAATCCAGTACGTTCAGGCCCCCCTTGAAATTGGAAAGGATGGGATTTTCGATGATCTCACTTCCCGTAGAACCCGATTTCCTGGGTTTCGCCATCAGTCCGCGGATACCGGCCAGCTGTTTGATCTGCTGTTTGGAACCACGCGCACCGGAATCGAGCATCATATAAACAGAATTGAAGCCCTGTTTGTCGCTGCTCAGTTCGCGGATAAGGGTCTCCGTGATACGGGTATCGACCCTCGACCAGATGTCGACGATCTGGTTATATCTTTCGTTGTTGGTGATCAGACCGGTATTGTAGTTATCCCACACTTCATCCACTTCCCCTTTCGCGTTTACGAGGAGTTCTTCCTTACTGTCCGGGATGATAAGATCGTTGATGCTGAACGACAGACCGCCGCGGAAGGCCATCCTGAAACCGAGCTGTTTGATGTCGTCGAGGAACTTCGCTGTCTTGGGAACATTGGTCCACTTGATGATGTTTCCGATGATTTCCCGAAGCGATTTCTTGGTGAGCAGCTGGTTTACGAAACCAACTTCCACCGGTGTGAACTGGTTGAAAAGTACACGTCCCACGGTTGTTTCGAGCAGTTTGCGTTCAAGCACATCCTGATCGTTGCGCACATTTACTTTTACCTTGATATAGGCATGCAGGTCTACCTTGCTTTCATTGTAGGCGATGATCACTTCTTCGGGACTGTAAAATGCCTTGCCTTCGCCCTTTACTTTTTCTTTCTCTGTTGAACGCCTGCCCTTGGTAATATAATACAGACCGAGAACCATGTCCTGAGAAGGAAGGGTGATCGGTGTACCGTTCTGCGGATTCAGGATGTTATGACTGGAAAGCATCAGTAGCTGGGCTTCCAGTACGGCCGCACTGCTGAGGGGCACGTGAACTGCCATCTGGTCTCCGTCGAAGTCGGCGTTGAAGGCCGTACATACGAGTGGGTGAAGCTGGATGGCTTTCCCTTCAATCAGTTTGGGCTGAAATGCCTGGATGGACAAACGGTGCAATGTCGGGGCACGGTTAAGCATCACGGGATGACCCTTCAGAATATTTTCGAGGATATCCCATACGATGGCTTCCTTGCGGTCTACCAGCTTGCGGGCCGATTTTACAGTCTTTACAATACCCCTTTCAATCAGTTTGCGGATGATGAATGGCTTGAACAGTTCAGCCGCCATGTCCTTGGGCAAGCCGCACTCATGCAGTTTCAGTTCAGGTCCCACAACGATTACGGAACGGCCGGAGTAGTCAACGCGTTTTCCCAACAGGTTCTGACGGAACCTGCCCTGCTTGCCTTTCAGCACATCACTCAGTGATTTCAGCGCTCTTCCGCCTTCCGCTTTCACGGCGTTGGATTTACGGCTGTTGTCAAACAGGGAGTCGATTGCTTCCTGCAGCATTCTTTTTTCATTACGCAGGATCACTTCCGGTGCCTTGATCTCCAACAGTCTTTTCAAACGGTTGTTACGGATGATCACACGGCGGTAAAGATCGTTGAGGTCTGAAGAAGCAAACCTTCCTCCGTCCAGGGGAACCAGCGGGCGCAGTTCCGGCGGGATAACGGGGATATATTGCATTACCATCCATTCAGGACGGTTTGTAATTCTTGTATTGGCGTCGCGGAAACTTTCCACCACGCTAAGGCGTTTCAGTGCATCTGCCTTACGCTGCTGGGAGGTTTCGTTGGCTGCTGCTGCACGGAGATCAAAACTCAGCTGGTCAAGGTCGATGCGCTGGAGCAGATCATGAACGGCTTCGGCACCCATCTTCGCGATGAATTTGGACGGATCGTCGTCGGGCAGGTATTGATTGTCCTTAGGAAGTGTTTCCAGGATCTCCAGATATTCTTCTTCGGTAAGCAGATCACCTGGATTCTGATTTTTATCGGCACGGATACCGGACTGGATAACCACATATCTTTCATAGTACACGATGCTCTCCAGTTTTTTGGAGCTCATCCCCAGCAGATAACCGGTTTTGTTCGGGAGGCTTTTGAAATACCAGATGTGTACAACCGGCACGACCAGCTTGATATGGCCCATGCGTTCCCTGCGCACTTTCTTCTCGGTTACTTCTACCCCGCAACGATCACACACAATCCCTTTGTAGCGGATTCTCTTGTATTTACCGCATGCACATTCGTAGTCCTTTACCGGACCAAAAATGCGTTCGCAGAACAAACCATCCCTCTCGGGCTTGTAGGTTCTGTAGTTTATTGTTTCAGGCTTTAAAACCTCTCCGTAAGATCTTTCAAGTATGGAATCGGGAGAAGCAAGCCCGATGGTAATTTTAGAGAAAGTGGCTTTGGGACGATTTTCTTTTTTAATAGCCATATGTTATTGATCAGGTTTTTAAAAGAGTATCCACCAATGCAGACCCGGTAATGAACAACAGGGAAAATTAGCTCCCCGAATATTCATTACTCAGTTGAAAATCAATATTTTATAGAGAAATTGACTTTAAAAATGCCAGCATAAGGGAGGCAAAGGTACGGGGAAAGTTTGAAAATTTGAAAAAATGGAACTTCAGCCTGATTTCAGGACAAAAAACCCGTTCCCGGGTCCTCCGGCGGCCAGGGCTGAAAATCGGACTACCGGAGACTTATTTTTCAGCTAATTTAGTAGTCCACTTTACGTAGCCCGCTATGTTGCCCTGGTCCACCATCATCATCCTGCAAAAACAAAGCGATATACCCGTATACCTGCAAATCGCCAATGCCATCATTCAGGAAATGAAAAAAGGCAGGATTGGTCCCGGAATAAAACTCCCAGGAAGCCGCCAGTTGGCGGAAATCCTGAAAGTGCATCGCAAAACCCTGGTTCGTGCTTTTGAAGAGCTGGAAGCTCAGGGCTGGATTGAAATGCGCCCTTCCAAAGGCACGTTTACCAGCAGGAAGCTGCCGGAGATAAATCCCAGGCGTTTTTACCAGAAGGAAGAAAATAAAAATTCATTCCCTCCGGAAACCGGATTTCGCGTACCCGTGAATAACAGTATACGCAAACCCGTATTACCCAACCGGAATATCACCGGATTTCACGACGGACCCGATGTCCGGCTGATGCCTTTTGCAGAACTTGGACGTTCCTACAAGAGTATACTCTCGAAGCCGGTCAACTGGAAGTACCTCTCCTATGTGGAAATACAGGGCATGAGAAGATTCAGGGAAGTGCTTTCGGAATATCTGAATAACAGCCGCGGATTGCAAACCGATTTTGAAGACATCATGATAACCCGCGGCAGCCAGCACGCATTGTATTTGATAACCCGTGTGCTTTTTTCCAAAGGAGAAAACATTATTGTCGGAGACACCAACTATTACTACGCAGATCATTGTTTTGACAATGCGGGAATGAATCTGATCCGTGTGAAAGTGGACGAATGGGGTATGGATGCCGATGCGGTTGAAAAAATCTGCAGGCGTAAAAAAATTAAAGCACTCTATCTGACTTCACATCATCATTATCCTACCACGGTAACCCTGATTGCCTCCCGACGGATCAGGTTACTCGAACTTTCGGAAAAATATGGTTTCATTATCATCGAAGATGACTATGACTACGATTTTCATTATTTGAGCAGCCCCATCCTTCCCCTGATCAGTGCGGATGTAAAAGGAATGATTGTTTACATCGGAACACTGAGTAAGTCCATTGCACCCGCCATTCGTACGGGCTATGTGGTGGCGCCGCCCAACCTGATCCTGGAAATTGCCAGGATACGTCAGATTATCGATACCCAGGGAGATCCTGTCATGGAACTGGCCCTTGCCGATATGTTTTCTTCCGGTGAAATACGGAGGCACATGAGAAAAACGCAACAGGTATACCACGGGCGCAGGGATTTTCTTTGCTCCTTACTTTCAGAAAAACTTTCCGATATCATCCATTTCAAAATTCCGGATGGCGGGCTCGCCATCTGGGCCCGGTTCGAAAAATCGGTTCCTCTTCCACCACTCACCGAAAAATTAAAACAACAGGGAATTATTCTATCCAATGGGCTGATACATAATGTCGGGCCCGTTTCGCTCAATTCCACGCGTATGGGTTTTGCCTGGATGAATGAAAAGGAGGCGGAAACAGCCGTTGGAGTGCTGAACAAAACGATAAGAGGATAGGAAGATCCTTATACAGTCGCCGGTGTAAAAAAACGGTCCGCACCCCTGCGGCCGTCTCTAATCCGGACTACCTGTTATATAAAAACCGGATTATTAAGTAGTCCAAATAGTATTGCAGCTTTGTGTGGTCATTCTTTTATTCATTAAAAAATACTGCCATGAAAAAGCTACTGATTGTTCTCGTCCTGGTTACTGTGGGATACGGTTCCCGGGCTTTTAACAACTTCAATGAAGGTCTTGTCAGGGTTTTCAGGGAAACCCATCCCAATGCGATTGACGTACGATGGATGGAATACGCAGAATCCTATGCCGTATATTTCTCCCAGGATGGAATCCGGACTACCAGTTTCTTTAAAAAAGACGGAACCTTTATCAGTTCAATGCGCTACTATTCGGAAAAACGCCTGCCCAATTATCTGCGGAAAACGGTACGGTCTGAATATCCGGACAAGAAAATGTTTGGAGTAACCGAGGTTAATTCTCCTGAAAGCGTTATCTACTTTATCAAGCTGGAAGACGCAAAGAATTGGATCACGCTGAGAGTGGACAGGGAAGGAAATATGCAGGTAGTGGAAAAATTCAGAAAGGAATAAAAAAAGTACCCGGACAGGAATTGCTTATCCGGGTACTTTTCATTGCGGGGCAGGCCGGTTTATTCCGGGTCCCTCTGTGGATTTTTCAGCATACCATATCTACGGTTTGCCTTTAACACGGTTGAAAAACTCGTTTTGGAGCTCCAGCGTCTTTGTGTCGGCCTTAATCGCTTTCAGTGCTTTGACAAAATAACTTATATAGTGCTCATTCACCAGCTTTCCCAGCTCCGTAGTTGCTTTCGCACCCTCGCCGGCATAATGGTTTGGATATGCGGCATACCACCAGATGGCAGTATAGACATTCGGTATGAACAGGCGCTTCTGATTGGCGCCGGATTCAATGGCTGCACTGTCCATTTTTACGAGATCAGGGCGCAGGTATAAAAGGGAAGAAGTTTCTCTTTCACCGGCATGCTGGTCACCCGCCGGATCTGATTTGTGCAGCTGATTCATTTTGCTTTCGTACGCTGAATCGGAAGGCGGCTCGAAAAAATAGACCGCATAGTTCCTTTGTTTTTCCAGCCTGGTCTGAATGAAATAGCGGATCAGCTGGGGATTTCCGCCGTGCCCGTTAATGATGACAATTTTTGTAAATCCGTTTCTGCCAATCTCATCACAGGTGGATTCCAGAAGGTCCCATACCACTCTTTCCGGCAGTGCAAAAGTGCCATACTGTTGCCTTGCTTCGTTGATTTGTCCATAGAAATAATCCGGAAACACCACAGCATATTCCTGTTTCGTCGCGCGGGCAGCCCATTCCCTGACCTGTATCAGGTCAGAACCGATCGGCACATGCGGTCCGTGCTTCTCCAGTATGCCAATAGGCAGGATGCAGGTCTGCTTTGACGCTTCCAGCGCCCTTGGCCATTCGCTGGCGGTGAGCTCATCCCAGCGGCTGTGCAACTCCTGTGCATGAACGGATCCGAGAAAAATAAACAAAGAGAAGAGAAAGGCTGTAGCAATTTTCCTTTGACAAAGCATATAACCGTTTTTTATTTAAATATTTAATTCGATTCCACCGGCCTTACTGCAACCCGTTACAAAACCGGCGACCGTCTTCAGGCCGTATTCCTTTCTACCGGCCCACGAAACAATTCCTCCAGCAGTATGAGCAGGGAACAAAGATAAAAGGATGACATAAACCTTTCTTCCGTGTAGGGGAAAATTATAAACCGAATGAGCACTACCATAAGGACGGCGCGCAGAAAATAAAGCGCGCGCCTGCTAAAACGTTTTCCGTTCCTGAAATAAACAGCCGCGCCGGTCAGCACCACCGGAAGTACCAGGCTTTGGGTCAGATTCGACAAATATATCATCACCTGATCACGGTAACCCTGCAGGGATTGCAGGTATAGGAATGTCTGCTGACTGTTCGTCCTCCTGAACCACCAGAACCGGGGTTCAAAAAAATAATTGACGGCAAAACAGGAAGCCACGGCGAGAAGAACGGACAGGGCATACGCTGTCGTTGAAATCTTAGGTCCGGGCCAGACTTTCATCAGGGAAAGAAAGACAAGGACTGTGAGGAGATTGTCCGGCCGGACGAAAAGGGAAAGAGTCAGCAGCAGGACTGTCACCAGATATTTTTTATCAAACCATATCCGGTAGAAAGCAGCGAACAGCAGCAAATGAGAAAGGGCATCGGGGCTCGATAAGCGGCCCAGCACGATAGAAGGATTCATCAGCAGTAGCAATATCGAAAAGGCAAGTGCCGGCAATGGATCGAAACGCCTGCTGCACCAGGAAAATACAAGGACACCTATCAGAAAAAACGAAATCAGCGACGGCAACTGCGTAGACCGCGTATAGTTCCACCCCAGACACCGGGCACCCCGGACAGAGGCCACATAAAGCGGTTTTGCGCGGTAATAATTGAGAATGCCTTTCTCTGCATGTTCTATCCTGTAAATATGCGCCGGGAATTCCGCTTCATTCAACTCGCTGCGTATAATCTGTTTCGACTTTTCCAGGGCGGCGGAATCGCTTTCGTCCTTTTCCTGCAGCGCCGCCGCGATATAAAACGGGAGATCGCCGTTATGACCGGGGAAAAAATACAGGGAAGCCGTAAGGACTGTGATAAAAACAATAAAACAGACTTTGACTTTATTCACCGGAATTCTAATTCAGCGCTAAGATGAGGATTCCTGCACCTGCATCCCCTTATTCCTTTCCAGAAATTTCTCCCGAATGATTTTCTGAACCGGAACTTCGCGGATCTTGCTTTCCAGCCAGGAGATAATGTCCAGGTAGAGGAAGGCGCGGGTTTCAAACCGGTTTTTCTCATAGGTCTTAAGTGTTTCCAACAGTTTGCTGAACTCGGGCTGCAGTTTTTTAGGGCTCATCTGGAAGGATTTTCTCAGGAATCGGAAGATCTCCTCCTCCACTCTACTGAGGTTTTCCATTTTTGCCATAAACCTGTAGACTGATTTGGTCAGGTATTCAAGCAGGTTAAAATTTCCCAATTCGTAGTGCGCGATCAGGTGCAGGAGGCGTGAATAGCACTGAAGGTCGGTGCGCAGATCCATTTTCCAGTTGATGATCCGGTTGAGATACTTGATGGTATGTTCATAGTCGCCACTTCCGAAATAAAGACTCGCGAACTTGTAATAGAAGATGAGTATCCGGTGACGGTCGAGATAAATCTCATATTCTTTAAGCTTTTCTTCCACGTAGGGAATAAGTTCGAGCCCCTCCGTAAACGTACCGTCAATAAAATGCAGGTTGATCTTGGCAATGTGGAGATAGACGAAAGTCTGTATCCGGTTGTTGTCATTTTCCTGCACGGTTTCAGAAAGAAAAAAACGTTCGAAACGATGCAGTGTTTCCAGGAACCGCGGATAGTTCAGCAGGTCGAAATGTGCGCTCAGGAGGTTGTGCATGCCCTTGATGTAATGGCCCGTTTCAATGGCAATCATGGCCGGTTCCTTCTCAAAAATTTCCACCCACCGGTGCGTGTACCGGTAATAGGAAATAAAATCCTGTTTGATAAAGGCAAACCAGCTGTAGGACTGATAGAGGTAGAGGTTCTCGTAAAATCCGTTGTCCGGGGGTATGGAAGGCGGCAGCCTTGACTCAAAAAATTCATCCACCGCGTATTCGTCTTTTTCGTTACGCGCCACTCCGTGCTGGATATACCAGCCATAGAGCTGAAGCGCCATGCCGGAGAGCTTTCCCGCCAGCAGGATCTGACGGTTGACGGCGTCCATTTCAGAAGCCAGTTTTTCCGCCCGGTCACGCATGCTGCGCGTGATATGGAGGGCTTCAATTTTTTGTTCGAAGAAAAGGACTTCGAGCATATAGCTGTACTGGTGGTATTCCCGCGCATACTCCTTGATCCGGTCCAGCACTTTCAGACTTTGCAGGTACAGGCCCTGGTTATACAGGATTTCGGCATAGTCGAGCTGTTCGTGCAACTGCACAACCAGGTCATTTTCACCCCGGATCAGGCGCAGGCTGGAAAGGATTTGTTTATAGAGGTGCGCTTTGAGGTTGGAAAGCTGCTGTTTGCTGAGCTTTTTGTTCTTCAGGAGGGCCGTTTCGTCGTATGTTTCCATACCGTCGAGTGCATCGAATAAATGGATGATTTTCAGGTCATCGGACGATGTATGCCGCTTTACATACAGCTTGAAATTCCTTTTCTCTGACTTTTTCAGAGATTTAACTAATTGAAACAGGGTATCCGAGGAGCGGTTGGGCATCGTAATTTATAAGGTCTAAATCCACGCCTGTAGCGGGTTTCAGGGCATAAAACGCATTTTCCGAACTGTAATTCAAACGGAATTTGATTTGTGCGCAGAGTCAAACAAAAATAACTTCGAAACCACTTTTTCCCAAAATATATGAATTCCCGCAAAATAGACATTTTCGACACCACCCTGAGAGACGGAGAACAGGTTCCCGGCTGTAAGCTGAACGCCAAGGAAAAGCTGGAGCTTGCTATCAAGCTGGAAGAGCTCGGTGTAGACATCATTGAGGCCGGGTTCCCTGTATCGAGTCCGGGTGATTTTCATTCGGTAGAACAAATTTCTGCTGCAATCAGGAATGCCAGCGTCTGCGGATTGAGCCGCGCTGTAAAAAACGATATCGAAGTAGCTGCCCAGGCGCTGAAAAAAGCCAAAAGGCCGAGGATACATACCGGGATCGGCACATCAGACCTTCATATCAAATCCAAATTCAACTCTACCAGGGAAGAAATTATTGAAAGGGCCGTCCAGGCTGTACGATGGGCCAGGAACCTCGTAGCAGAGGTCGAATTCTATGCTGAAGATGCGGGCCGGACGGAAAACGAATACCTCGCCCGGGTAGTAGAGGCCGTTATTGCAGCGGGAGCTACCGTGGTCAATATCCCCGATACCACAGGATATTGTCTTCCGCATCAGTACGGAGAAAAAATTGCTTACCTGGTTAACCACGTGCCCAATATCGACAGGGCGGTCATCTCCTGCCATTGCCATAACGACCTGGGACTTGCCACAGCCAATTCCATCGCAGGAGTAATCGCCGGCGCCGGGCAGGTGGAATGCACAATCAACGGTCTTGGAGAAAGGGCCGGCAATACCGCCCTGGAAGAAGTGGTAATGATCCTTCGCCAGCATGCAGACCTTGGATTTACCACGAATATTAAAACCGCACTGCTCAACCCGATGAGCCTGCTTGTCGCCGAGACCATGCGTATGCCGGTACAGCCGAATAAGGCCATCGTCGGGGCAAATGCATTTTCCCATTCCTCCGGAATTCACCAGGACGGGTTTTTGAAAAATGCGCAGACTTATGAGATCATCAATCCCGATGAAGTGGGCGCCGACGGTTCCAAGATTGTTCTCACTGCCCGCAGCGGCCGAAGTGCACTCGCGCACAGATTCCGCAAGATCGGATACGAGTTCACCCGCAATGAAATTGATTTTCTATACACCGAATTCCTCCGGATGGCCGACAATAAAAAAGAAATTACGGAAGAAGACCTGCATAAACTGGCCAAGACACCTGTAACTGCCTGAGAGAATTCGTTATCAGAAGCTATGAAAGGAAAAACACTATTCGAAAAGATCTGGGACCGCCACGTGGTAAAAACCATTACGGACGGCCCTTCTGTTTTATACATTGACAAGCATTTTATTCACGAAGTCACCAGCCCGCAGGCTTTTAAAGGGCTTGAGGAAAGAGGCCTGCCGGTATTCCGGCCGGAGCAGGTGGTGGCAACGGCCGATCACAACGTGCCTACGCTGAACCAGCACCTGCCGATTAAAGAAGCTTTGTCAAGGGTTCAGGTCGAAACCCTGGACAGGAACTGCAAAAAATTCGGAATCGAACTGTACGGTCTTGGTCATCCCTACCAGGGGATCGTTCACGTCATCGGCCCCGAAATGGGATTCACCCAGCCTGGCATGACCATCGTCTGCGGAGACAGTCACACGTCGACGCACGGCGCCTTTGGAACCATTGCCTTTGGTATCGGAACCAGTGAAGTGGAAATGGTACTTGCCACGCAGTGCCTGATGCAGACGAAGCCAAAACTCATGCGGATCAACGTGGAGGGTAACCTGCACCCCGGTGTATTGTCAAAGGATATTATCTTATATATCATCGCAAAAATTTCTGCGAGCGGGGCGACGGGATATGCTGTGGAATATGCGGGTTCGGCCATCCGGAACCTTTCCATGGAAGCCCGTATGACGATCTGTAATATGAGCATCGAGATGGGCGCCCGCTGCGGGATGATCGCTCCCGATGAAACGACCTTCAGCTATGTCAAAGGACGCCCTTTCGCGCCTTCGGGAAGCGAATGGGACCGCAGCCTGTCTTACTGGAAAACCCTGTATTCTGATAAGGATGCCAAATTTGATCTCGAGCTGGATATCGACGCCTCGGCGATCGAACCCATGATTACCTATGGCACCAACCCCGGTATGGGAATCGGCATTTCGGGCCATGTTCCCGACTTACGGGATGTGGAAGAAAAAGAAAAAACTTCATTCCAGAAATCACTGGCATATATGGGCCTCGAGCCCGGCATGGGCATCAAGGGAAAAAAGGTGGATTATGTCTTTATCGGCAGCTGTACCAACAGCCGCATCGAAGACCTCAGGCTGGTAGCATCCTTTGTCAAAGGAAAAAAGAAGGCGAAGGACGTGGAAGTCTGGATTGTCCCCGGAAGCAAGCAGGTGGAAAAGCAGGCACACCAGGAAGGAATCGACAAGATATTTGAAGAAGCGGGATTCATGCTGCGCCAGCCCGGATGTTCTGCCTGCCTGGGTATGAATGAAGACAAGATCCCGGCCGGCAAATACTGCATCTCTACTTCCAACCGGAATTTCGAAGGCAGACAGGGTCCGAATGCAAGAACCTTCCTGACAAGCCCGCTGACAGCGGCGGCTGCCGCCATCACCGGAAGGGTAAGTGATATCCGGGAACTTATTTGATTAACGTATTCTCTGTTATATAATGAAATCGATTCACACCATTGTCTCTACCGCCGTCCCCCTCAATATCGAGAATGTCGATACGGACCAGATCATTCCTGCACGCTTCCTGAAAGCCACCAACCGGGATGGATTTGGAAAGAATCTTTTCCGTGACTGGCGGTATGAAAACGACGACGAGCAAAAACCTAAAAAAGAATTTACACTGAATGACAAAAGATTTTCAGGTAAGATCCTGGTGGCAGCCAAGAATTTCGGTTGCGGATCCTCGAGAGAACACGCCGCCTGGGCCATCAAAGATTATGGCTTCGACGTAGTGGTCAGCAGTTTTTTTGCCGATATTTTCAAAAACAATGCACTCAACAATTTCCTGTTGCCGGTTACGGTGAGTGAAGACTTCCTGGCTGCACTCTTCCGGGCGATTGAACAGGACCCCTCTGTGAAGATTCATGTTGACCTGCCTGGCCAGACCATCAGCCTGGAAAAAGATTCCGAAACAGGAATAGAAAAATTTGACATCAGCCAGTATAAAAAAACCTGCCTGCTCAATGGTTACGACGACATCGACTATCTGCTGAGCATGAAGGATGAGATCACCGACTTTGAAAATAAAACACAAATCCGCCAGGGTGCTATATGAAAAAAAACATTGTTGTTATTGAAGGAGACGGTATCGGACCGGAAGTAACGCGTCAGGCCGTCAAGGTCCTCAATTCCGTTGCCGAATGCTTTCATCATGAATTCAACTATCGCTACGGGCTCATGGGTGCCGTAGCCATCGACAAGACCGGAAATCCATTACCGGATGAAACCATTGAAATGGCCCTGAAATGCGATGCCATTCTGTTCGGCGCCATCGGGCATCCGAAATATGATAACGATCCCTCCGCCAAAGTGAGGCCCGAGCAGGGGCTGCTGAAGCTCCGCAAATCGCTGGAACTTTTTGCGAATATCAGGCCGATCAGCACCTATCCGGCCCTTCACCACCTGTCGCCTCTGAAATCGAAAAATCTTGAAGGAACTGATTTCATCATATTCCGGGAGCTTACCGGAGGAATTTATTTTGGCAGGAAAGAAACCAGACCGGACCAGAACAGCGCAGTGGACGAATGCACCTACAGCAGGGAAGAAATCGAAAGGATCGCACACCTGGCATTCCGCGCTGCCGGCCAGAGACGCAAGAAACTGACCCTGGTCGACAAGGCCAACGTGTTGGAAACATCAAGGCTCTGGCGAAAAGTCGTGCAGGAAATTGCGGGGCAGTATCCGGACATAGCGCTTGATTTCCTTTTCGTCGACAATGCGGCCATGCAAATCATCATGAACCCGAAACAGTTCGACGTGATGCTGACGGAAAATATGTTCGGAGACATCCTGAGCGATGAGGCCAGCGTGATCAGCGGATCGCTGGGGCTGCTGCCTTCGGCTTCTGTAGGCAAGGGCCCGGCTCTTTTCGAGCCCATCCACGGATCTTATCCGCAGGCGGCGGGCAAGGACATTGCCAACCCCCTGGGATCCATCCTTTCCGCAGCCATGATGCTGGACCATTTCGGACTCACAAACGAAGCCCATATGGTGAGGGAAGCCGTGGAATGGACATTGTCCAACGGCTTCGTGACCAAGGACATCGATCCGGTGAATTTTTATTTCACCTCCACCATCGGGGAAATGATCGGTGATTACCTGGTAGGCAAGATCGCAGGAACAGAGCTCAACCGGGAAAACATCGTGTTGAGAAAGTCGACGATCATTTAGTAAATGATCATTTAGTTCTTTGTTTTTTTAAACGCGGTTCGTATATTCGCTTTTCAACGTCTCTAGTTGGCAAACAGTATACATAACAGATTTTTGGTCATCCGCCTCGTGGTGGTCATTCTGATTATTGTATCTGCTATCCCCGGAGGCGCCTGATCGGAATTTTTTAAATCAACATAACGACCCGCCTCCAAAAAGGCGGGTTTTTTTCTTTATGCCGGAACTAAACAAATATTCCAGAACGCTTACCCAGGATGAAACACAGCCGGGAGCCCAGGCCATGTATTATGCCATCGGATTTACTGATGCAGATTTCAATAAGGGGCAGGTGGGTATCGCCAGCATGGGCTGGGACGGAAATCCCTGCAACATGCACCTGAACGACCTGGCCTCCGCGGTTAAAGAAAGTGTGAACAAGACCGGCCTGCTGGGCCTGATCTTTCATACCATCGGGGTAAGTGACGGTATCAGCATGGGCACCGACGGCATGCGCTATTCACTTGTCAGCCGGGATGTGATCGCAGACAGTATCGAGACCAATGCCGGTGCGCAGTATTACGACGCCCTCATAACCATTCCCGGATGCGATAAAAACATGCCCGGATCGATTATGGCGATGGGCAGGCTCAACCGGCCGGGCATCATGCTCTATGGCGGCACGATCGCACCAGGCCACTACAACGGACAGGACCTGAACATCGTTTCAAATTTCGAGGCACTGGGCCAGAAGATCGCCGGCCAGATCAGCGAAGCCGACTTCAGGGCGATTGTTAGAAACAGTTGTCCCGGAGCAGGAGCCTGTGGCGGCATGTATACGGCCAATACCATGGCCAGCGCCATTGAAGCCCTGGGCATGAGCCTCCCCTATTCCTCTTCCAATCCGGCTCTGAGTAAAGACAAGCAGAAAGAATGTGAAGCAGCAGGTGCGGCCATCCGCCTCCTGCTTGAAAAAGATATCAAGCCCCGTGATATCATGACGCGTAAAGCATTTGAGAATGCGATCACGGTCGTTATGGTGCTCGGCGGATCCACCAACGCGGTGCTGCATCTTATTGCCATGGCAAAAAGTGTGGGTGTGCCGCTGAGTCAGGATGATTTCCAGTCTGTCAGCAACCGCATCCCGGTACTGGCCGACTTTAAGCCCAGCGGCAAATACCTGATGGAAGACCTCCATCCGCACGGAGGCGTACCCGCTGTGATGAAATACCTCTTGAAAAACGGCCTTCTGCATGGTGAATGCCTTACCGTAACAGGCAAAACGGTGGCAGAAAACCTGGCAGAAGCCCCGGACCTGGATTTCGACAAACAGAAAGTCATCATGCCGCTCGATAAACCGCTCAAGGCTACAGGCCATCTGCAAATCCTCTATGGCAATCTCGCCGAAGGAGGCAGCGTAGCCAAGATCAGCGGTAAGGAAGGCGAAAGGTTTGAAGGCACGGCGAGGGTTTTTGAAGGAGAGCATGATCTCATCCGCGGAATACAGTCGGGAAAAGTTCACGCAGGGGACGTGGTTGTTATTCGCAATATCGGACCCAAGGGAGCACCCGGCATGCCCGAAATGCTGAAGCCGACAGGAGCCATTATCGGCGCGGGTCTGGGCAAGTCCGTAGCGCTTATCACCGATGGCCGGTTTTCCGGGGGTACCCATGGTTTTGTGGTAGGCCATATCACACCTGAAGCGTCCGAAGGAGGCCTTCTGGGTGTTGTGGAAGATGATGACCTGATTGAGATCGATGCACTGAAGAATTCCATCACGCTTAAGGTAAAAGATGAGATTCTCGCGGAAAGAAAAAAGAAATGGAAAAAACCGGCTCCGAAGGCAACCAGCGGGGTTCTTTTTAAATATGCCCGTGTGGTCAAGGACGCCTCACAGGGATGTGTAACCGATGAAGATTAAATCACCCCGCTTTCGGGAAACAGAAAAAATAATAAATTCAGGGACATGGAAACGCTCGAAATAAAAACGGACAAAAAAGCAAAGCAAAAAGCCCGCAGGCTCACGGGATCGGCAGCCCTGCTTGAAGCTTTTCTGTCGGAAAAAGTGGAGACCATCTTCGGATATCCGGGAGGCGCCATCATGCCTATCTATGATGCGCTGTACGATTACCAGGACAGGATCAACCATATCCTGGTTCGTCACGAACAGGGGGCTATCCATGCCGCACAGGGCTACGCCCGTGCATCCGGAAAAACGGGGATCGTATTTGCGACCAGCGGACCCGGTGCCACCAACCTCGTGACAGGACTGGCAGACGCCCAGATCGACAGCACGCCGCTGGTATGTATCACCGGACAGGTTTATGCCCACCTGCTCGGCACGGATGCTTTTCAGGAAACCGACGTGATCAATATCACCACACCCGTTACAAAATGGAACTACCAGATAACAGACGCGAATGAAATTCCTTCTGTCCTGGCCAAGGCTTTTTATATCGCGGCGAGCGGACGTCCCGGTCCCGTACTGATAGATATTACCAAGAATGCACAGCTGCAGGAATTCGACTATGAAGAATACGAGCATATCGAACATATCAGAAGCTACAGGCCCAAGCCTTTTGTGCGCAAGGAATATGTCGCCGAAGCAGCAAGACTCATCAACGAAGCCCGTCAGCCCTTTGTGATCTTCGGGCAGGGCGTCATCCTCGGTCAGGCAGAAAACGAATTCAAGAATTTTCTGGAGAAATCCGGTATACCGGCAGCCTGGACGATCATGGGCATGAGCGCCATCCCGACCGATCATCCCCTGGGTGTCGGCATGCTGGGCATGCATGGCAACTACGGTCCGAATGTGCTCACCAATGAGTGCGACCTGCTTATAGCAATCGGAATGCGCTTCGATGACCGCGTGACCGGCCGTCTAGACAAATACGCCAAACAGGCAAAAGTGATCCACCTCGATATCGATCCCGCAGAGATCGACAAAAATGTGAAAGCCACCGTACCGGTATGGGGCGATTGCAAGGAAACCCTTCCGATCCTCACCAGCCTGATCGAAAAGAAAAGCTATCCGGAATGGCTGAAGAGATTCAAAGACTATCGTATCGAAGAGGAGGAAAAATGTATTTACCCGGAACTGCATCCGAAGACTGACATCCTTTCCATGGGTGAAGTGATCGATGCCCTGAACGAACTCACCGGTGGCAACGCCATTTTTGTGACCGACGTGGGCCAGCACCAGATGGTGGCCTGCCGCTATGCCAAATTCAACCAGACCAAGAGCAATATCACATCCGGCGGACTCGGCACCATGGGTTTTGCCCTGCCCGCGGCCATCGGAGCCAAATTTGGCGCCCCGGACAGAACAGTTGTTGCCATCGCGGGCGACGGCGGTTTTCAGATGACCCTGCAGGAACTCGGCACCATCATGCAAACAGGACTGAATGTAAAAATCATCATCCTGAACAACAACTTTCTTGGCATGGTAAGGCAGTGGCAGGAATTGTTCAACGACAGAAGGTATTCCTTCGTGGATATCCAGAGTCCGGATTTCGTGGAGCTCGCAAAATCATATAAGATCGCCGCACAGCACGTGAGCGACCGGCCAGTATTGAAAAAAGCATTGAAAGAAATGCTGGACCATCCCGGCGCTTATCTCCTGGAAATTAAAGTGGGAAAAGAAAACAATGTATTCCCCATGGTGCCCCAGGGTTGCAGCGTAAGTGAAATCAGGCTGTCCTGACATAAAATTTAGAAAGTGATTTAAACAGTGTTTATGATCAAACAGGAATACACCATCACCGTCTATACCGAAAACCAGATCGGGCTGCTGAACCGCATCGCGATCATTTTCTCCCGGCGGAAGATCAATATCGCCAGCATGAATACCTCTCCGTCCGAGATCGAGGGGATTCACCGGTTTACGATTGTGATCCATGAAGCCGAAGACGTTATCAAAAAACTCTGCCGCCATATAGAAAAGCAGGTGGAGGTACTGAAAGCCTACTATAACAGCAACGATGAAATCGTGTGGCAGGAACTGGCATTATATAAAGTCTCCACCGAACAGATCACCGAAAAAGTAAAGGTGGAGCGGTTGCTGAGAAAGTATGGCGCAAGGGCCGTCGTCATCCGCAAGGACTACACGGTGTTTGAAACTACAGGACACCGCGAAGAAACCGACGGACTGCTCGGCGTGCTTGAACCCTTCGGCCTGATCGAGTTCGTCCGGAGTGCAAGAGTGGCGATTATCAATGACAGCCGTGGCTTCCACGAAAAACTTAAAGAGTTCGAGCATACCGAACCCGGTGAGGACGTGGTGGAGAACGAATACCTCGACAAACAGGATGAAGTATTCAGCATGTAAAACAAGGATCCGGGCAGCCCGGTGAATGATAAGAAATCAAGACAGATCACATTCAGACAAACAACACTAAAATCAAAAAAAATGGCCACTTTAAATTTCGGCGGAGTTGAAGAAAATGTTGTCACCCGCGAAGAGTTTCCCTTAGCAAAAGCACAGCAGGTATTGAAGGATGAAGTCATTGCGGTGATCGGATACGGCGTGCAGGGACCCGGACAGGCACTGAATCAGAAGGACAACGGGATCAATGTGATCGTGGGACAGCGTAAGAATTCCAAGACCTGGGATAAGGCCGTCAGAGACGGATTCGTTCCCGGCAAAACGCTCTTTGAAATTGAAGAAGCGCTCGAAAAAGGTACTATTATCTGCTACCTGCTGAGTGATGCCGCGCAGATTGAACTGTGGCCTACCGTTAAAAAACACCTGACAAAGGGTAAAGCACTCTATTTCTCCCACGGCTTTGGAATTACTTTCAAAGAACAAACCGGTATCGTGCCTCCTCCCGATGTAGATGTTTTCCTGGTTGCTCCCAAGGGTTCGGGCACTTCGCTGAGAAGGATGTTCCTCCAGGGACGCGGCCTCAACAGCAGCTATGCCATTTTCCAGGATGCCACAGGACGCGCCAAGGAACGCGTGGTCGCACTGGGCATCGCAGTGGGCAGCGGCTACCTCTTTGAAACGAATTTTAAGAAAGAAGTATACAGCGATCTTACCGGTGAGCGCGGCACGCTGATGGGCGCCATCCAGGGTATTTTCGCAGCACAATACCAGGTACTCCGCGACCGTGGTCACTCGCCTTCGGAAGCGTTCAATGAAACGGTGGAAGAGCTCACACAGAGCCTGATGCCGCTGGTGGCAGAAAACGGGATGGACTGGATGTATGCCAACTGCTCCACGACCGCGCAGCGCGGTGCACTGGACTGGTGGAAGAAATTCCGTGATGCAACAGCGCCCGTGTTCAATGAACTCTACGACAGTGTGGCCACCGGCAAAGAGTCACAACGTTCCATTGACAGTAACAGCAAGGCGGACTACCGCGAAAAACTGGAAGTAGAACTCCGCGAACTACGGGAAAGTGAAATGTGGCAGGCGGGCAAAACGGTCAGAAGTCTTCGCCCCGAAAACCAGCCCGCGCCGGTACTGAAATCAGAAAAGAAACAGACAGAAAAAGTATAACTAACGGTATCCTGTAACCGCAATACAGGGCAGATATGGAAAAAGAGAATGTAAATTCCACTACGCGCGCTCTGAAGCTGGATGTCGCCGGCGCCGCCGGACGACTGAATAAAGTGGTCACCCGGACGCCGCTGATGCTGAACCAGAATCTTTCGCGGCGCTACCAGTGCAATGTCTACCTAAAAAGGGAGGACCTGCAGGTGGTGCGCTCCTATAAGCTGCGGGGCGCTTACAATATGATGAAGAGCCTGACAGAAGAAGAGCTGAAGAATGGTGTGGTATGCGCCAGCGCGGGAAACCACGCGCAGGGCTTTGCCTATTCATGCCGCAAGCTGAATGTCAGGGGTGTTGTCTTCATGCCCATCATCACACCGAAACAAAAAGTAGATCAGACCCGTATGTTCGGCGAGAACAATGTGGAGATCCGGCTTATCGGTGATACCTTCGACGACTGCGCGGTGGCTGCCAAAAAGTTTACGGCTGAACAGGAGATGACCTTCATCCCGCCTTTCGAAGATCCGCGCATCATTGAAGGACAGGCAACCGTGGCACTGGAAATACTGGAAGACCTCTCCGATATCGACTTCCTTTTTGTACCCGTAGGCGGCGGTGGTCTTGCATCGGGTATGGGGACTTACTTTAAAACCTATTCACCAAAAACCCGTGTGATCGGGCTGGAGCCGGAAGGCGCGCCTTCGATGGCAGAAGCATTCAAAGCGGGCCACCCGGTAACACTCGAGAAAATCGATCGTTTCGTGGATGGCGCGGCGGTGAAGAGGACCGGTGATCTCACATTTTCCATCTGCCGCGAAATGCTCGACGGACTGGAACTCGTGCCCGAAGGACTGATATGCTCCACGATTCTCAAGCTGTATAATGAAGACGCGATCGTGGTGGAACCCGCGGGTGCTTTATCAATTGCCGGACTTCAGCAACACGCGGCGGAAATCCGGGGCAAAAATGTGGTCTGCGTTGTCAGTGGCAGCAACAACGATATCGACCGCATGCCGGAAATCAAGGAGAGATCGCTGCAGTACGAAGGACTGAAGCACTATTTTCTCATCCGATTTGCCCAGAGACCCGGTGCACTGAAAGAGTTCGTGACCAATGTGCTTGGACCCAAGGACGATATCACCCGTTTCGAATACATGCAGAAGACGGATAAGGAATCGGGGCCTGCGGTGGTGGGTATCGAACTGACGACTCGCGAAGACTATGATTTGTTGATGCAGAACATGAAAAAGTATCAAATCGACTATACCGAGATCAATAAAAACGACACCCTGTTCAGCCTGCTGGTTTGAACCATTTTGACTGCAGGATGTTGTTATTTTCTTAATAAAATATCGAAGTTTTTTTATATTTTTAGACGGACCCCACCTTCCCTTAGAAAAATCAACAGAATAACGATTGTTTTTTTGATGCCATTCACTGCTTAACAGACAAAAATGGAACAAAACCAAGGATTATACCATCCTTCTTTTGAGCGGGATGCCTGTGGCATCGGCTTCGTCGCCAACATAAAAGGGAATAAATCCCATCAGATCATCTCCGACGCCTTGACGATCCTGGAGAACATGGAACACCGGGGTGCCTGTGGTTGCGAAAGCAATACAGGTGATGGCGCCGGCATCATGATCCAGACACCGCATGAGTTTTTCTTTGACGAATGCATCCGCCTGGGATTTCATCTGCCCGCGTATGGCCGTTATGGTGTGGGCATGATCTTCTTCCCCCGCGACGTGATGCTCAGGGAAGAATGCCGGGACATCTTTAACCGCTCGGCGGACAAGTTCGGACTCGAAGTGCTTGGCTACCGCAAAGTGCCGGTAAACCCTGACGGGATCGGACCTACTGCCCTTTCAGTAGAACCTGAAATCGAACAGGTCTTTATCGCGAGTCCTGACTATATCAGCGACCCCGACGATTTCGAAAGGAAATTGTTTGTCCTGCGCAACTACGCAACCCATCTCATTCAGAATTCGGTAAAAAAAGATCCCATCGGTTTTTACCTCGCTTCTCTTTCCTATAAGACTGTCGTATATAAAGGCCAGCTGACCAGTCAGCAGGTGAGGCATTATTTCCCGGACCTCAGCAACAAACGTCTGGTAGCCGCTTTCGGGCTCATCCACTCCCGTTTCGCCACCAATACGTTTCCCTCATGGAAACTTGCCCAGCCCTTCCGCTATATCGCACACAACGGAGAAATCAATACGGTCCAGGGAAACCTGAACTGGCTCAAGACGAGTGAAAAGGGATTTAATTCTCCCTACTTCACCAAGGAAGAAATGGACATGATCCTTCCGCTGATCAGCGAAGGACAATCCGATTCAGCCTGCCTCGACAATATGATCGAAATGCTGCTGCTCTGCGGCCGGTCACTCCCCCACGTGATGATGATGCTCATTCCCGAAGCCTGGGACGGCAATGACCAGATGGATCCGGTAAAGAAAGCTTTTTATGAATTCCATGCATCATTAATGGAACCTTGGGACGGTCCCGCCTCCATATCATTTACCGATGGTAAAATGATCGGTGCTACCCTCGACCGCAACGGACTCAGGCCTTCACGTTATTGTGTAACGACGGACGACCGTGTGATCATGGCATCCGAAACAGGTGTACTTCCGGTAGACCAGAAACTGGTGCGCGAAAAAGGAAGATTGCAGCCTGGAAAAATGTTTGTCGTGGACATGGAACAGGGACGCATCATCAGCGATGAAGAACTGAAAAATAAAATCTGCTCTTCAAAGCCTTACGCAGAATGGCTTAACAAATACAAGATCCGTCTCGAAGAACTTCCGGAACCACGTGTGGCCTTTACCGACCTGCACCACGATCAGATTTTTAAATACCAGAAGGCATTCGGATATACCACCGAAGATATTGAGACGATCATCGCGCCGATGGCACTTGACGGTAAAGAACCCGTCGGTTCGATGGGTTCAGATATTCCGCTGGCCGTGCTCAGTGATGAACCGCAGCACCTCAGCAGTTATTTCAAACAACTTTTTGCACAGGTGACCAATCCGCCTATCGATCCCATACGGGAAAGGCTGGTGATGTCGCTGGCTACTTTCGCCGGCAACAATGGTAACCTGCTGGTCGAGGATCCCCTGGCCTGCCATTGTGTGGCGCTCAAACATCCGGTGCTTACCAACCACGAGCTGGAAAAAATCCGCAGCATCGACACGGGCATTTTCCAGGCGAAAACATTGCAGGCTTATTTCCGTGCCGACGGTAAACCCGGTTCCCTCCAGGCAGGAGTCGAAAGGCTTTGCCGCTATGCAGTCGACGCCGTGAACGACGGCTTCGAAGTGCTGATCCTTTCCGACCGCGCCATAGATTCAGATCACGCCCCCATACCCACGCTGCTCGCCACGGCGGCCGTGCATCACCACCTTATCCGTAAAGGATACCGTGGACAGGTCGGCATCATCGTAGAGGCCGGCGACGTGTGGGAAGTGCATCATTATGCCTGTCTCATTGGTTTTGGCGCTACGGCCATCAACCCCTACCTCGCGCTGTCCACCATTCACGATGCACGAGCAACGGGTAAACTGGAATCTGCCCTGGAATCTGACCAGCTGAAAAAGAATTATATCAAGGCCGTCAACGAAGGTCTGCTCAAGGTATTTTCCAAGATGGGCATATCCACCCTGCAGTCTTACCAGGGCGCCCAGATCTTCGAGATCATCGGACTCAACCATACGGTGGTCGACAAATATTTCACAGGCGCTACTTCCCGCATCGAAGGAATGGGACTGGATGAAATCGCGCGGGAAACACTCGCCAAACACCTGTTTGCATTCAACAGAAAAGATATTCCGATCGAAAGACTGCCGACAGGCGGCGTATATCAATGGAAAAGAAAAGGTGAATTCCATCTTTTCAACCCCAGCACAATACATTTTCTGCAGTATTCGACGCACATGAATGACTATGCGTCGTTCAAAAAATATTCGAAGCTGGTCAACGACCAGATGGAGAAAACCGCCACGCTGCGGGGAATGTTCCAGTTTAAACGAAACCGGCCTTCGATATCCATTGATGAAGTGGAACCGGAAGAAAACATTCTGAAAAGATTCGCCACGGGAGCGATGAGCTTCGGCTCCATCTCGCACGAAGCGCACAGTACGCTTGCCATTGCCATGAACCGCATCGGAGCAAAAAGCAATACCGGGGAAGGCGGCGAAGACGAATTCCGTTTCGAGACCATGCCCAACGGCGATTCCATGCGCTCGGCGATCAAGCAGGTGGCTTCCGCACGTTTTGGCGTGACGAGCTATTACCTGACGCAGGCCGACGAACTACAGATCAAGATGGCTCAGGGTGCCAAGCCCGGCGAAGGTGGTCAGCTTCCAGGACATAAAGTGGATGAATGGATCGGAAAAGTCAGACATTCCACTCCGGGTGTCGGCCTCATCTCTCCGCCCCCGCATCACGATATATATTCCATCGAAGACCTGGCACAGCTGATCTTCGACCTTAAAAATTCAAACCGCCAGGCAAGGATCAATGTGAAACTCGTATCCAAAGCCGGTGTGGGAACCATTGCCGCCGGCGTGGCCAAGGCCAAGTCGGACGTGATCCTCATCTCAGGACATGACGGAGGTACAGGCGCATCACCGATCAGTTCCATTCGTCACACAGGGCTTCCCTGGGAACTGGGGCTTGCAGAATCTCACCAGACACTTGTAAGAAATAAATTGCGCAGCCGCGTGGTCCTGCAAACCGACGGGCAGCTGAAGACAGGAAGAGATATCGCCATCGCTACCCTGCTGGGAGCGGAAGAATGGGGCGTTGCCACGGCAGCCCTCGTAACGGAAGGCTGTATCATGATGCGCAAATGCCATCTGAACACATGCCCCGTAGGTGTAGCCACCCAGGATCCCGAACTGAGAAAAAGATTTTCAGGAAATGCAGACCATGTCGTCAACCTGTTTAAGTTTCTTACACGGGAAATGCGCGAGATCATGGCTGAGCTGGGATTCCGCACAGTTAATGAAATGGTGGGACAGGTCGAATGCATCGAAGTGAATGAAAACATCAAACACTGGAAAACAAAAAAACTCAATCTCTCTCCCATTCTGTATAAAGAACCCACGTCGCAGTTCACCGGTGAATATCACATGGAGGACCAGGACCACGGGCTTACAGAAGTACTTGACTGGAAATTGCTCAAGGCCGCACAGCCTGCACTTGACTCCGGTCAGAAAATATCAGCTGCCTTTAAAGTGAAGAATACCGACCGCACGATAGGAACGATTCTCTCAAATGAGATTTCCAAAAAATACAAATCAAAGGGCCTGCCTGCAGATACGATTCACTTCAAACTGACCGGTACGGCAGGTCAGAGTTTCGGGGCCTTCAACACCAATGGTGTTACCCTTGAACTCGAAGGAGATGCCAATGACTATTTCGGAAAGGGATTGTCGGGAGCGCGCCTGGTCGTCTATCCTGCGCCCGATGCAGGATTTGTACCGGAAGAAAACTTCGTCATCGGAAACGTGGCCTTCTATGGTGCGACATCCGGAGAAGCGTTCATCCGTGGGAAAGCCGGAGAACGTTTTGCGGTCCGTAATTCCGGCGCCAACGCGGTAGTAGAAGGCGTGGGCGATCATGGTTGCGAATACATGACAGGTGGCAGGGTCGTTATTCTGGGTTCAACCGGAAGGAATTTCGCCGCCGGAATGAGCGGAGGCATCGCGTATGTATATGATGTGGATGGAAAGTTTGCCTCTCTTTGCAATCAGGACATGGTGGACCTTGATCCGCTCAATGAGGATGACGTTGCGGAAATGAAAGAAATGATCTCCCGTCATTACGCCTATACCGGCAGCACGGTGGCCAAATTCGTTCTGGATGATTTCGAGAACCAGCTGCGGAATTTCGTGAAAGTGTTCCCGAAGGATTTCAAAAAAGTCATGTCTGAAAAAAAGACCAAGGCAAAAGTCAGTTCCTGATTAAAATATAAGAATCAAAACATAAGAATTCTAAGTTAAAAGCAATGGGTAAACCAACAGGGTTTCTGGAATTTAAGCGTGAACTCCCTTCCAAACGTCCGGTGTCGGAAAGAAGGAAGGATTACAAGGAATTTGTAAACTTTTACGAGCCCGAGCAGCTTAATAAACAATCTGCGCGGTGCATGAATTGTGGAATTCCGTTTTGTCATCATGGCTGCCCGCTGGGCAATGTGATTCCTGAATTCAACGATGCGGTATATAGAAAGTCTTGGCAGGAAGCGTATGATATCCTCAGCGCTACCAATAATTTTCCTGAATTCACAGGACGGATATGCCCCGCTCCCTGCGAAACGAGTTGTGTCCTGGGCATCAACCAGCCCGCCGTTGCGATAGAAGAAATTGAAAGGCATATTATTGAAATCGCTTTTGAAAAGGGATTTGTAAAGGCCAAGCAGCCGAATATGCGGACAGGCAAAAAAATTGCCATCGTGGGATCCGGTCCTGCGGGGCTGGCAGCTGCCGCGCAGCTGAATTCGGCAGGACATTCTGTGACGGTGTTTGAAAGGGATGATGCACCCGGAGGACTGCTCAGGTATGGCATCCCCGATTTCAAACTGGAAAAGTGGGTGATCGACAGAAGAATTTCGCTGATGGAACAGGAAGGAGTGCTTTTTCGCTGCAATGTGAATGTGGGCACTGACCTGAAATATAACGACCTGATACAGGATTATCATGCCATCGTTCTCAGTGGTGGCTCTACGATCCCCCGCGACCTGGCCGTAACCGGAAGAGATCTTAAGGGAATTCATTTTGCGATGGACTTCCTCAAGCAACAAAATAAAAGAGTCCTGGGTCTCCCGGTGCAGGGAGAAGATATCCTTGCGGGTGGTAAGAATGTAATCGTGATCGGCGGGGGTGATACAGGCAGCGATTGCGTAGGCACGTCCAACCGGCAGGGTGCAAAACAGATCACACAGTTTGAACTCCTCCCCCAGCCGCCCAAGGACAGGACGGCCTATATGCCCTGGCCGACATATCCCATGATACTGAAAACAACTTCTTCGCATGAGGAAGGCTGTGAGAGGCAATGGGCCATGGCGACCAAGGAATTCATCGGCGATGAACAGGGCAAACTCAAAGCGCTGAAAATTGCACAGCTGGAATGGAAGATGACAGATGACGGCAGGCCTGCAAGGTTTGTAGAAGTGCCGGGTACCGAACAGGTCATTCCCTGCGAACTTGCTTTGCTGGCCATGGGTTTTGTACATCCCCAGCATGAAGGACTGATCAATGATCTTGGTGTCGAGCTCGATGAGCGGGGAAATGTAAAGGCATTTGAAAAATCCTATCAGACCAGCGTCGATAAGATCTTCACCGCCGGAGACATGCGCAGGGGCCAGTCGCTCGTGGTATGGGCCATCAGCGAAGGAAGGGAATGCGCCCGCAAGGTAGATGAATGGCTGGTCGGCACCTCCCTGCTGGAATCCAAGGATCATTCGCTGATCGGTGCGACCTGTTAGCCGTGATCTGTTAGCCGTGATCTGTTAGCCGTGAACAGGTAATCGCGACTTGTTAGGTGCGATCTGATGGCAGCTACCTTTTAGCAGCGACCCGGTAATATTTACGCGTTCAGCTTTTTGATTAATTCCAGTGTGGCTGAAAATCCATCCTGCGGTCCGAGTGCGTTGATTTTGCTTACGATCTCCGGATAATCACTGAAGAATTTTACGAGCGCTGCTTTCATGCTTTCGAAGCCTTTGGCTGAGACCGTCCTGCCCAAAGGATAAGCGGCGTATTCGAAGACTACCCCTGTTTTTCGCTGAAAAAGATAATTCCTGTAATACTGCAGGTCATTGTTTTGGTTATATCCGCTCGTCGTAACCAGGTAGATGCTGCATTTTCCACTGTCGATCAGTTCTCCAAAATCGCTTTTGATTTTTGTCGACCCGCCCAGCCATTCGTATTTTTCTGCATACACGGAAAAATCAAATAAAGAGACGAAGCGGAAACTGTCAACCTGGAAACCCAGCAGATCTTCCGGTGCGTATTTATCCTGGGCGTTGCCGTTGATATTTTTAGTGAACCGTAGTTTGGTCGCCTGATCCGGCATCCATCTTATATTACCGTGAACGCGGCTTTCGTTTTTGAGAATGATAAATCCCGGATAAAAATTCTTTTTAAACGGGTAATCCTGGGCGGTAGCCTGCAGACCCGCGAACAATGTCAGGGTCAGATAAAAAAAGTATTTCACTTCGTATGATTTGAAAGGGGGAAAGTTAGTTAATGTCTGGCTGGTATCGTTGGGAATGCGCGGTAAAAAAAAGGTAAATTATTCCTGTCTCACGGTGATCAACGCGCGGAATAATTAATGAGGAAACCACAAGTATCCCGCCCTGTGTCACAATGATCAACCTTAGGAAGGAATAAAGTGGAAACCATGCGGTGAGCCGCCCTGTCTCACGGTGATCAACGCGCGGAATAATTAATGAGGAACCACAAGTATCCTGCCCTGCGTCACAATGATCAACCTTCGGAATAAATAATGAGGAAACTACACGGCATCCCGCAGTCAGTGAATTCAAAGGAAAAGATTAATTTCAGGGATAAGCGTCTGTATGGTAACACGAAAAAAATTCCTGCTTTCCGGGCTTTCGCTTTTCATGCTGCCCCGGGTTTTTAGTCAGTCTTCTCAACCGGCATGGGGCATATCGCCGCCACTGCCGGTGAGCATTGCATTTTCAACCCTCGGCTGTCCTGACTGGTCTTTCGACAAGATTATAGATTTTGCAAAAGAGAATGGTTACGAAGGTATAGAAGTCAGGGGGATACTGCGTGAGATGGACTTGACAAAAGTCCCGGAATTTTCCAGCGCTGAAGCTATTGAAGAGACGATGAAGAAAATGAAGACGCATGGTTTGCGATTTGTGGACCTGGGGTCTTCGGCAACTCTTCATTTCCCTGACGGACCGGAGAGAAATAAGAACCTGGAAGAAGGAAAAAAGTTTATTGATCTGGCAGCAAAACTGGATTGTCCATATATCCGTGTTTTCCCGAATAATCTCCCCAAGGACCGTGAAAAATCGGAAACCCTTTCACTGATTGCGAAGGGACTGAAGGAGTTGGGGGCATATGCCGCCGGTAAAAAAGTTTCGGTGCTCATGGAGACGCACGGGGACCTGGTCTATACCAGTGATATTGTGCAGGTGATGGAAGCGTCGGCCGGACCGCATGTGGGTCTGGTGTGGGATCCCTGCAATATGTGGGTGGTTACGAAAGAGCCGCCGGAAAAAGTGTATCCTCAGCTAAAGCCTTATATACGGCACACGCATATCAAGGATCTCCGCTTGAACGGGGACAAGATAGAATATGTGTTGCTCGGCCAGGGCATCGCGCCCATCTTCCCGGCCATTGATCTGTTGTACCAGAACCATTACACGGGATTTTACAGTTTTGAGTGGGAGAAATTATGGCATCCCGAAATATTGAATCCGGAGATCGCCCTTGCCGATTATCCCGTGGCTATGAAAAAGCATTTTGACGGGATGAAAGCGTAGAGCAGTTGGTCGTTGGCCGTTGACCGTTAGCCGTTGGCCGTTTTATATGGTCGTCAGTCGTGAGTCGTTTTTCGCGGATTGTTTTTCGTTGGATCGTTATACGTGGATCGTTTTTCGTGGGTCGTTATTCGTGGATCGTTATATAACGATTGTGATACCATGTGCCGTTTTCGGGTAACAGCCTATGGCTAACGGCCAACGATACACGATAAACGATAAACGATAAACGATAAACGACAAAAAAAAAGCCCCATTCGTCAAAGACGAACAGGGCTCAATGAATATGGCAGCTACCTACTCTCCCGCATTGTGGTGCAGTACCATCGGCCATAAGGGGCTTAACTTCTCTGTTCGGAATGGGAAGAGGTGAACACCCTTGGAAAAACCACCATAAGAAATTCAAAAGAAAGATTCGATGAGCGGCTGGTCTGCGGACAGACCGGCGATGCTGATCTCAGCTAACTTCAAAAAATTGCATATTGGGAGTTGTAATAGGAATATATAAAAAAATTAAAGCATACGGGCAATTAGTACTACTCGGCTTTACTGTCACCAGTTTTATACCTGTAGCCTATCAACGTCATAGTCTTTGACGACCCTTAAAAGAAAACTCATCTCGTGGAAGGTTTCACGCTTAGATGCTTTCAGCGTTTATCCTGTCCGTACATAGCTACT
>Ga0070672_100000057_pt1 | contig 50189 bp, 49 predicted proteins | sample KBSM13metaG_FD_66151 | JGI IMG/M metagenome (GOLD analysis project Ga0070672, IMG submission 66151) | Miscanthus rhizosphere microbial communities from Kellogg Biological Station, Michigan, USA - KBS M1-3 metaG | ecosystem: Host-associated > Plants > Roots > Rhizosphere > Soil ... | reverse complement strand
GCGGCGCGATTGCCGACGATCCGGTAGGCGAGCGAGTAGGCGGCGCCGCCGTGGCGGTCGTAGAGGACCTCGAACGCCTCGGGGTCCTTGCCGCCGACGAGGGGCATCAGCTCCTCGTCGGCCAGCCGCTCAGCCTTCTCTCGCCGGACCGCCATCCCCTACACGATGAACGGTTCGACGGCCTTCAAGACCTGCTTTTCGTCGAGCGGCGTGTCGAAGGCCGCCGGGGCGGGTTCGGCCTCGTTCCGCAGCCGGATCGCCGCCGCGTGGCGCGCCTCGACCTGGACGATCCCGCCCGCCGCCGCCAGCACCTCCTTCGACTCGATCATCGGGCCGGCGCCGTTGTAGGCGCTGACGCCGGTGTCCTCGAGCGTCTGCGCCAGGTCGAGGAAGCCGCCGGGGCCGCTGTAGGCGAATTCGAACTTCGGCGCCGTCACCGGCTTGCCGCCGAGCTGCTTGATCGTCGCCGTCAGCGCGTCGACGTGCTGCTGCTCGTCTTCGGCAAGGAGGTCGATCAGGCTCCTCAGCTCCCCGCTCGCCTTCGCCCTGCCCTTCGCTTCCGCGTAGAACTTCGCCTCCAGGTACTCGAGGGTGAGGGCGAAGTTGAGGATCTCGACGTCGCCGCCGCCGCTGGCCGCCAGCGCGCGGCGGACGAAGGGGCCGACCATCACGGCGCCGTAGATCGACCCCACCGCCAGCGCTCCCTTGGCGAGGACCTCACTGCGGGTCTGCTGCTCTGCGCTCATCGCTCGTCTCCTTTCGCTCGCGGGATCAGCCGACCAGGAACGGTTCGACGGACTTGAGGACGGTCTTCACGTCGGCCGGCTTGCCGAAGGCACCGTCCGGGGTGATCGGTTCGCCCAGCAGGGAGTTGAGGGTGGCTGCGTGCCGCCCCTCGACGCTGTGGATCGCCAGCGCGCTCGCCAGCACTTCCGGGCTCTCGATGTTCGGCGCCTGGCCGAGGTAGGCGGCGGCGCCGAGGTTCTCGACCGTCCCAGCCAGCTCCAGCACCGACTTCGCGCTCTCCAGCGGGAACTCCGCTTTCGGTTCCGGCGCCGGCTCGCCGCCGAGCTGTTTCACCGCCGCCTTCAGCGCTTCCACGTGTTCGGCCTCCTCGCGACCGAACCTGCGGATCGTCTCCAGATCGGGGCCCTCGAAGAGCCCGCTCCCGACCACGTCGCGATAGAACGAGGTCTCCAGGTACTCGAGCGTGAGGGCGTAGTTGAGGATGCCGACGTCGCCCTTGCCGAACTGGGCGGTTTCGCTGCCGCCGCCGCCCGCGCCCATCGAGTCGGTCGTCGTCGTCGTGCCGCTGTCGCCGCCGCAGGCGGCGAGGAAGGCCGCCAGCGCCGCCGAGCTGCCGCCGACCACGAGGAACCGGCGCCGGGACACGGGGTCCGCGAGCTGCTTGATCTCAGCCATTGGGAGGACGCCTCCTGGTCGTTTGCATGTCGGTCCCTACGGGGGATGGGCACCGGGTGGATCAAAATCCGGCCGATGACCCGAACTGCATCAACTTCTACGCCCAGCAGAGGTAGAAGTTGATGCAGTTCGATTCGGTGGCAGGGACGAGGACGGGTGGCGCGGCGCCGCTGGTGCTGGCGTCGATCGTCTCGGTCCAGTGCGGGGCGGCGCTGGCGACGACGCTCTTCGACGAGATCGGGGCGGCGGGCGCGGTCTTCATGCGGGCCGGGTTCGGCGCTCTCGTGCTGCTGGGGCTGACCCGCGGCGCGGTCCTGCGGGCGCGGGAGTGGCCGCACCGCGACGTGATCCTGCTCGGCGGCGCCGTCGCCGCCGTCAACTTCTTCTTCTACGCGGCGCTCGACCGGCTGCCGCTGGGGATCACGGTCACGCTCGAGTTTGTGGGACCCCTCGGTGTCGCGGTCTTCGGCTCGCGCCGGCGGCGCGACGTGATCTGGGTGGTGCTCGCCGCGACCGGGATCGTCCTCCTCTCCGACGGCACCGGCGGCGAAGAGGTCGACGCCCTCGGGGTCGTCCTGGCGCTGACCGCGGGCGCCTTCTGGGCCGCCTACATCGTCCTCAGCGACCGCGTCGGCGCGCTCGGCCCCGGCCCGGCCGGCGCGACGATGGCGGCGGTGGTCTCCGCGGCCCTGGTGGCGCCGTTCGGTCTCGCCCAGGGCGGCGCGGCGATCTTCAACCCATCCCACCTCCTGGTCGGCGCCGCGGTCGGCGTCCTCAGCACGACGATCCCCTACGTCTTCGAGATGGAGGCGCTGCGGCGCCTGCCGCGGTCGGTGTTCGGCGTGCTGATGAGCCTGGAGCCGGCGGTGGCGGCGGCGATCGGGTTCCTCGCCCTCTCGCAGGACCTGGCGGTCGAGGAGGTGGTCGCGATCGCCCTCGTCGTCGTCGCCTCCGCCGGCGCGCTCCGTTCGGCGGCCGCTATCTCACCCCGGGACTGAGCCGCTCAGAACGCCCCGATACCCAAGGGCGTTCCGACCCCGGTCGGGCCGTCGTAGCCGGCGGCCCCATTGCACATGATCGTCGAGCAGCTGCCGTTGCTGCCGCTGGTGACATCGTGCAGGACGGTGGAGTTGCCGAGGTGGCCGTAGAGGCCGGAGGCGCCGGTGGAGCCTGCCGGCAGCCCGCCCGCGAGGGCGTAGACCCCGGCCACGAGCGGCGCCGAGAGGCTGGTCCCGCCCATCTGGAACCAGCCCGAGCGGCCCTGGTACTTGACCGAGTCGTAGACGGCGGCGCCGGTGCTCGGGTTGGCGACGGCGGCGACGTCGGCGCTGCCGCGCTTGCCGCCGCAGGCGCTGAGGAAGCTCTGCCAGGCAGGGGCGGCGACGTAGAGGCTGCAGCCGCTGCCGGCCCCGCTCCAGACGGTCTCGCCGCCGTAGGTGTTGCCGGCGCCGACCGTCAGGGTGGTGCCGCCGACGGTGATCACTCCCGGATGCGCGGCGGGGAAGCCGAAGGAGCCGTAGCCGTAGTCGCCGGAGGAGACCGTGACCGCGACGCCGGGCTGGTTGTAGGCGCCGCCGTAGGTCTCGCTCATCTCGCTGGAGAACTCAGAGCCGCCGTAGCTGTTGGAGATCTCCGTCGCTCCCAGTTTCGCCGCGGTCCTCACCGCGGCGGCGAGATTGGCGAGGCTGTTCGAGCTCGCCTCGACCAGGAGGATCTTGCAGTTGGGGCAGATCGCGTGCGCGACCTCGACGTCCATCGCGATCTCCAGCGCCCAGCCGCTGTTCGTTTTCGGGAACGGGCCGCTGGCGCTGCCGTTCTGGTTCACCTTCTGGAAGCACGGATTCGAGGCGTTGCAGAGCGGCAGGCCGAACTGGCTGCTGTAGACGTTGAGGTCGCTGGCGATGTTCGGGTGGTCGTAGGCGTCGACGATCGCGATCGTCTGGCCCGCCGGCGCGCTGCTCGGGAGGCCGTAGGCGCCGCGGAGCTGGGCCGGGCCGTAGCCGGACGGAGCGACGGTCACCTGCGGCGTCCCCTTGCCGTTGGTGACGACATGGGCGTGGCAGCCAGCGTTGCCGGCGGCGTGCGGACCCGGGCAGACCGGGCGCTGCGACGCCGCCGTCGCCGAGCCCACGCAGAGCGCGAAGCAAGCTGCCGCCGCCATCAAAGTCAGGACCACCTGGAACCCGCGCATGCTCAAACTGAACCCCTCTCCCTCCGTCGCAAAGTTCGCCGGATCCTACCTGGGATCCGGCGATCGGTGGAAAACTCCTGCCCGGTTTTAGGTAGGCGAGCCGGCGCGCAGGCCGGCCAGGGCCGAGGCGATCCGCGAGACGCCCTCGGCCGCGCGGTCGGCCGGAACCGGGGCGAAGGAGAGGCGGAGGCTGTTCTCGCCGCCCTCGATCATGAAGTCGGGGCCGGCGACGAAGGTGACGCCGTCGTTCTTCGCCTCGGCGAGGAGGGCGGTGGAGTCGGTGCCCTTGGAGACGTCGAGCCAGAGGAAGTAGCCGCCGCCGGGGACGACGAACTCGGCCTCGGGGATCTGCTCGCGCAGCGCCGCAACCAGGGCGTCGCAGCGCGCCTTCAGCTCGCGCTTGACGAACTCGATGTTGCGGTCGAGCTCGCCGCTGCGGCAGAGCTCGAGCACGATCGCCTCGGCCAGCATGTTCGGCGAGATGTAGGTCTCGTTCGCCTTTTTTGCGAGCTTCGCGATCTCCTCCCCGGGGCCGGCGAGGTAGCCGACGCGGACGCCCGGGCTGACCGTCTTCGAGAAGGAGGAGGCGTGGACGACTTTGTCGCCCTGGTCCATCGAGAGCATGGTCTCCAGCGGCTCCCCCTCGAAGGGCAGCTCGCGGTAGGGGTCGTCCTCGAAGATCCAGAAGTCGTGCTCGGCGGCGAGCGCGACAAGGCGCCGGCGCTTCTCCTCGGAGAGCGTGCAGCCGGCGGGGTTGTGGGCGTTGGGGATGATGTGCGCGAACTTGATCGGGCCGGCCTCCAGCGCCGCTTCCAGCGCCCCGACGTCGAGCCCGTCGGCCTCGAGCCGCACCGGCACCAGCTCGACGCCGAGCTGCTGCAACAGGAGCAGGGTGCGGTCATAGGTCGGCTGCTCGACGGCGACCCGGTCGCCGGGGCCGAGCAGGTATTGGAAGAGCATCGCCCCCGCCTCCAGCGAGCCGTTGGTGATCATCACCTGGGCGGCGTCGAGATGCCCGTGCCGCTCCGCCACCCACTGGCAGAGCCCGGGATGACCAATCCCGACCCCGTAAGACAGCGCCGTTTCCCAGTCGGAGGCGAGCGCCCGCGCCGCCGCCTCCCGCACCTGCTCGTGGGGGAGAATGTCGGCGCTGGGAGCCCCGCGCGCGAAGGAGATCGTGTCGTTGGCCATCGAGGGCCGACACTAGCAACGCAGGTTGTTCAGCGACCTTTGCGGCATATTGGCGCCCATGGCAAGGGGGTTCGGGGGATTGTGTGCGCTTGTCGTCGCGCTCGCGGCCCTCACCCTTTCGGTCGACTTGGCGAACTCGGAGCAGGCCGCGGACTTCGTTCCGCAGCGGAGGAAAGCATCCTGCGCCTCCACGATCTGCCGCCCGGATACAAGATCTTCGGCTCCTGCGGCGCCTGGAGGGCTTCCAAGAGGGGCGGCGGTCCGCTCGCCGAGTGGCTTCGCGAGAACCATCCCGGGAGCTGCACCTACGAGTACGTTCGCGAGTACCGGGTCCCCGGCCTGGGACCGGCTCCCCCGGTGGTCCTCGCCCGGACCGTCAACACCCTCAGCGAAGCGGTCGCGGCTCGCGGCCCCGACCTGAAGCTGCCGGTCTACTGGGCCGGCAACCCCTTCCAGCCCGGGGGCGGCCTGCCCCCTTCCAACCTGGAAGGGGCCGAAGTCTTCACCGACCCCGAACAGGCGCCACCGGGGCAGAAGCTGAGGATCGACTACGACGAGTTCGGGCTCTCCGCCTGGACCCGCAAGAGCTGGAAGCGCTTCCAGCGCAGCATCCCCGGCCTGATCAACCTGAAGGACGGCTGCGCGAAGAAGACCGAGGTCGAGCTGGAGCACGGCAGGGCGGTCGTGTATTCCGGCTACCGCCGCTTCTCGGGCTACTGCCCGCCTGCTCCGCACGACAGCTTCTGGGCGGTCGCCTACCTCGGCCGGGTGGTGATCGGCGTCAACCTCACCATCTGCAGCGAGTGCTTCCTACGCGGCAGTGGCGGCGCCTACAACTCCCTGCAGGGGATGGAAGCGATCCTCCGCGGCCTGGTGCTGCGGCCGAAGCCGGACTTCAGCGCCGAGTCCGCGAGAAGCGTCGCTATGCGACGGCTGACGCGGACTCGCTAACCGCGCAGCATCTCGGCGGCGATCGCGGCCGTCTCGGTCGGGCTTTCGCCGACCCGCACGCCCTTCGCTTCGAGCGCGTCCTTCTTCGCCTGGGCGGTGCCGGAGGAGCCGGAGATGATCGCGCCGGCGTGGCCCATCTGCTTGCCGGGGGGGGCGGTGAAGCCGGCGATGTAGGCGACCACGGGCTTGGAGACCTCGGCGGCGATGAACTCGGCGGCCCGCTCCTCGGCGTCGCCGCCGATCTCGCCGACCATCACGATCAGCTCGGTCTCGGGGTCGGCCTCGTACAGCTTCAAGATGTCGATGAAGTCGGAGCCGACGATCGGGTCGCCGCCGATGCCGACGATCGAGGAGTTGCCGGTGCCGGCCTGTTTCAGCTCGTTGCCGATCTGGTAGGTCAGGGTGCCGCTCTTGGAGACGACGCCGATCGGGCCCGGGTCGAAGAACTGGGCGGGGATGATCCCGACGTTGGCCTTGCCGGGCGAGAGGACGCCGGGGCAGTTGGGGCCGATCAGCCGCACGCCCTTCTCCTTCGCCTTCCAGTAGGTGCTGAGCATGTCGAGGACGGGGATCCCCTCGGTGATCGCGATCACCGTCTCGACCCCGGAGTCGATCGCCTCGTCTATCGCCGCCGCGGCGAAGCGGGCCGGGACGAAGATCATCGAGGTGTTGGCGCCGGCCTCGTCGACGGCCTCCTTGATCGTGTCGAAGACCGGCACGCCCTCGACGTCCTGGCCGCCCTTGCCGGGGGTGACCCCGGCGACGAGGTCGGTCCCGTAGGCCTTGTTGCGCAGACCGTGGAAGGAGCCCTCGCGGCCGGTCAGACCGGAGACGGCGAGCTTCGTCTTCTCGCCGACGATGATGCTCACGAGGCGCTCCCGGCGAGCTCGACGACGCGGCGGGCCGCGTCGAGCATCGTCTTCTCCTGGTGCAGGTTGGGCAGGTCCGCCTCGGCGAGGATCCGCAGCCCCTCCTCGGAGTTGGTGCCGTCGAGGCGAACGACGAGCGGCACGCCGAGGTCGATCTGCCGCGAGGCGGTGACGATCCCGTTGGCGATCTCGTCGCAGCGGGTGATGCCGCCGAAGATGTTGAAGAGGATCGCCGTCACCTTGGCGTCGGACTTGATGACCTCGAGCGCGTTGACGATCGCCTCGGCTTTGGAGCCGCCGCCGGCATCGAGGAAGTTGGCGGGGGCGCCGCCCGCCTGAGCGACGACGTCGAGGGTCGACATGCAGAGGCCGGCGCCGTTGGCGAGGATGCCGACGTTGCCGTCGAGCTTGACGTAGGTGAGGCCCTTCTCCTTCGCCATCTGCTCCTGTGGGTCCTCGACGGTGTCGGCGATCTCGGCCAGGTCCTGGTGGCGAAAGAGCGAGTTGCCGTCGATCGTCACCTTCGAGTCCAGGGCGACGACGTCGCGCCCGGCGGTGACGATCAGCGGGTTGACCTCGATCAGGGTCGCGTCCTCCTCGCGCGCCACCTCCGCCAGCCCCACCAGCACCTCGGCGGCGGCGTCGAGCGCGTCCTCGGCGAGGCCGGCGTCGGCGACGATCGAGCGCGCGGCGGCGGCGCTGAACTCGCTGGTCGGGTCGATGTGGCGTTTGACCAGCGCCTCGGGGTCCTCGGCGGCGACCGCCTCGATGTCCATCCCGCCCTTGGCGGAGACCATCGCCAGCAGCTTCTTCTCGCCGCGGTCGAGGATCACCGATGCGTAGTACTCCGCGGCGATCTCGGAGCCGCCCTCGATCCAGACCTGGTCGACCCGGAACGGCCCCTCCCCGTGCGGCCCGATGATGTCCATGCCAAGGATCGCGTCGGCGTGAGCGCGCGCCTCCTCGACGTTCTGGGCGATCTTGATCCCGCCCGCCTTGCCGCGGCCGCCGATCAGGACCTGGGCCTTGATCGCGCACGGGAAGCCGATCTTCTCCGCCGTGGCGACGGCGTCGTCGACCGTGCTCGCGACCTCGCCGCTGGGCACGGCGATGCCGTGCTTGGCGAACAGCTGCTTTCCCTGGTACTCGAGGAGGTCCATGTCTGAGAGCGGCGCCGGGGGAGCGCAGCGCGGCAGACTACCCGAATGACATAATGCCGCGCTCGCTCATGGCCCTGCCCAGTCTCAAGACCATCAAATGGGTCACTGCCGATTGCTACGGCACCCTGATCGACTGGGAGAAGGGGATCGTCGAGGCCTGCAGGAAAGAGGCGGCCAAAGACGGCTTCAGCTTCGAGGAGGGACCGTTCCTCGAGCGCTTCATGGAAGTGCAGGCGGAGATCATGGCCGGCTCTTATGAGCTCTACGCGGAGGTGCTGCGCCGCACGATCGTCAAGGTCGCCGGCGAGATCGGCTGGGAAGTCGAGCCCTCCCGGGCCCAGTTCCTCCCCAACAGCGTCGCCTACTGGCTGCCGTTCCGCGAGGCCAACGCGGCGATGGACCGGCTCGGCAAGAAGTACGAGGTCGGGATCATCTCCAACATCGACGACAAACTCCTGGGGATCAGCCGCCGCCACCTGCGAACCGAACTCGACCTCGTCGTCACCGCGCAGCAGGTGCGCAGCTACAAGCCGGACCCCGTCCACTTCAAAGAGTGCGCGCGGCGGATCGGCGGCAAGAAAGGCTGGCTCCACATCGGCTCCAACTACACGACCGACATCGCGCCGGTGCTGAAGATGAACGTGCCGGTGATCTGGGTCAACCGGCACGGCGAGAAGCTGGAGGGGCGCAAAGCCCCCAGCGCGACGGTGAAGAACTTTCGCGAAGCAGTGAAAAAGCTCGGCGCGTCCTGAGCGTCTTCTAGCTTTCGAGCGCGCAACTCAGGCGTGGGGTGCCGGTTTCGGGGGTAGTGCGCCCCTCGATGCAGTGATGCCGCCGATGCAGACGTTCGCTTCACAGACCAGCTCATCTCATGCCTCCGCGCGGGGCTGGCTGGCGGTCGCGCTCAGCCTCTGCCTGCTGTTGGTGAGCCTCGCCTGCGCCGGTCTGCAGCGGGCGGATGCGGCGCAGCCCTCGGCGGCCCAGAGACCGAGCTTCGTGGTCATCCAGACCGACGACGAGACCCTCGACCAGCTCTCCGCGACCTTCAACGTCGGCGGCATCGAGGTGCAGGCGATGCCCTACACGCACTCGCTGATCGCCAACCGCGGCATCACCTTCAACCGCTACTACGTCTCCTACCCCCTCTGCTGCCCCTCCCGGGTCAGCCTGCTCACCGGCCGCTACGCCCACAACCACAACGACCGCGGCAACGTCCCGCCGAACGGCGGCTACACGGGCTTCAAAGCCCGCGGCGCCTACAGCCACAACATCGCCACCTGGCTGCAGGCGGCCGGCTACCGGACGATCCACGTCGGCAAGTTCCTCAATGGCTACGGCGACCTGCCCTTCGACGAAGGCAAGGACGTGGTGCCGGGGTGGAACGCCTGGCACTCGGTGCTGAAGGCCGACACCGAGCACTTCTTCTACGGCTACACGCTCAACGACAACGGCTCGATCGACGGCCCCTTCGGCGACTCCGGCAGCTGGGAAACGCGCGAATACGGCGAACGGGACGACTTCGGCTGCCCGACCGCGCCGCTGAACGGGAAACCGTGCCTGTACGCAACCGACGTCTTCAGCCGCATCGCCTCCGAAGAGATCGCCGGCACCCCGGCCGAACAGCCCTTCTACCTGCAACTCGATTACACCGCTCCCCATGGCGACTTCCGCCGCCCGGCCGGGCCGGAGCCGGCGATCCGCCACTACGGAACCTTCGCCGGCGCCCCCTACCCGCACAGCCGCTCGCAGGGGTTCAACGAGGGCAACGTCAACGACAAGCCGCGCTTCATCCGCGAAGCGCCCTACCTCTCGCTGCAGGACATCCATACCTACCGCGTCTACTACCAGAAGGCGCTGGAGTCGCTGCGGGCTGTGGACGAGGGCGTGAAACTGGTCGTCGACACGCTCGGGGGCCTGCACCGGCTGCGCAGCACCTACATCGTCTTCACCTCCGACAACGGCTTCTTCTACGGCGAGCATCGCCTCACCGGCGGCAAGTTCCTCGCCTACGAGCCGGCCACCCACCTGCCGCTGCTGATCCGCGGGCCGGGGATCAAAGCCGGCACCTCGACCGGCGAGCTGGCGGCCAACGTCGACATCGCGCCGACGATCCTCGAGCTGGCCGGGGCGAAAGCCGACAAATCGATCGACGGCCGCTCGCTGGTGCCGTTCACGCGCGACCCGAGCCTGCGCTCGCGCCGCCCGATCCTCTTCGAGTCCTTCGTCGAGACCAACGACGTGGAAGCCAACGGCGAACCGCCGGCCCAGCGCGCCCGCCGCGACAGCGGCGACGGCGCCAACGCCTCGATCATCGCGCCGCCGAAGGACTACCTCGGGATCCGCCTCGGCCCCTACAAGTACATCGAGTGGCCGAGCGGCGAGAAGGAGATGTACGACATCACCAAGGACCCCTACGAGCTCAACAACATCGTCCGCGTCCGCAACCTCTCGCCGATCCGCGCCTTCCTTCACGCCCAGCTGGTCCGCCTCGAGAGCTGCGTCGGCCGCCGCTGCCAGGAAGTCGCACCGCAATTCCCGCTGACGCGCGAAGAGCAGCGCAAGGTGGACAAGCAGCGCCGCGAAGAAGAACGGCGCAAGGAACGCGAACGCGAAGAAAAGCGGCACCACAAACGGCAGGGGTGAGGTTCGTAGTGGGGGCGGGGAGGGGATGACCCCCTTCACTCAACTTGCTCGGGTGGGGCCGTAGCTGTCGGTCCGCGGCCTGCTGCCCGAGAAGTACAAGCCGTTCAGGGGGTCATCCCCTCCCCTGATCGCACAGGGCGCTCCGCCCACCCTTTGAGCTTGCTGGGAAGGCGATCCGCTTCTCCAGCGGCAGGTCGCGGAAAGTTGGGGACTACTTGATCACGGCGAGGGTGTCGCCGGAAGAGACGGCGGCGCCTTCGGAGATGGGGAGGTCTTCTACTTTGCCGGAGCGGTGGGCGGCGATCTCGTTCTCCATCTTCATCGCCTCGATCACGCAGATCAGGTCGCCCTCGTTGACCTCGGCGCCCTGCTCGACGGCTACTTTGAGGACGGTGCCCTGGAGGGGTGAGGGAAGGGCCTCGCTGGAGGCGCTGGGGCCGCTGCCGGACTTGCGGTCGCGCTTGGGCGGCTTCCTGTTGCCGCCGGCAGCCGGGGCGGCGGTGCCGCCCGCGGGAGCCTCGCCGATCACCCTGACGTCGAAGAGCTTGCCGGAGACCTCGACCTTGTAGTCGCGGGTCAGCATCTCACCGCCGTCCTCGCTCGGCTGAGGCGCCGCCGCGTCGGCGGGGGCGGTGGACTTCAGCCACTCCTTGTCCTCCATCAGGTCGCGGCAGGTCTCCCCGCGCGCCCATTGGTCGGTGGCGAGGATCGCCTTATGGAAGGGGATCAGGGTGGTGAGGCCGCCGACCTCGTACTCGTCGAGCGCCCGCAGCATCCGCCGGGTCGCGTGCTCGCGGTCGACGTCCCAGACGATCAGCTTCGCCACCATCGGGTCGTACATCGGCGTCACCTCGCCGCCCGCCTCGACGCCGGAGTCGACGCGGACGCCCGGTCCCGCCGGCTCGCGGTAGGTGGTGATCGCACCCGGGGCGGGGGCGAAGTTCTTGTGCGCGGCCTCGGCGTTGATCCGGCACTCGATCGACCAGCCGCGCAGCTCGACGTCCTCCTGGGCGATCGAGAGCGGCTCGCCGGCGGCGATGAGGATCTGCTCGCGGACGATGTCGACGCCGGTGACCATCTCGGTCACGCAGTGCTCGACCTGGACGCGGGTGTTCATCTCGAGGAAGAAGTACTCCTCGCCGACCTGCATGCCCTCGATCGTGCCGGCGCCCCGATAGCCGACGGCGGCGGCCGCGTCGGTGGCGATCTTGCCGATTCGCTCCCGCATCTCCTCGTCGACGTGCGGACCCGGCGCCTCCTCGACCACCTTCTGGTGGCGGCGCTGCAGCGAGCAGTCGCGCTCGCCGAGGTGGATCACGTTGCCCTGGGAGTCGGCCAGCACCTGGACCTCGACGTGGCGCGGGTCCTCGAGGTAGCGCTCGACGTAGACGCGCGGGTCCGAGAAGAACTTCTCGCCTTCGCGCGAGGCGCCCTCGTAGGCGTCCTGCAGGTCATCGGGCGTCATCGCCACCCGGAAGCCCTTGCCGCCGCCGCCGCCCGCGGCCTTGCAGGCGACCGGGTAGCCGGCCTCCTCGGCCTGACGGCGCGCGTCCTCGACGTCGGCGGCGGTGTCGGTCGCGCCGGGGACGATCGGCACCCCGGCCTCTTTCATGATCTCCCGCGCCCGCGTCTTCGAGCCCATCGCTTCGATCGCCTCCGGCGGCGGTCCGATCCAGGTGATTCCCGCCTCGGCGCAGGCGCGCGCCATCTCGGCGTTCTCGGCGAGGAACCCGTAGCCGGGGTGGATCCCTTCGGCGCCGGCCTCCTTGGCGGTCTCGATGATCTTCTGGACGTTGAGGTAGCTCTCAGCGGGCACCGCCGGGCCGATCAGGAACGCCTCGTCGGCCTCCCGCACGTGGGGGGCGTCGCGGTCGATCTCCGAGTAGACGGCGACCGAGACGATGCCCATCTCCTTCAGCGTGCGGGCGACGCGGATCGCGATCTCGCCGCGGTTGGCTATCAGGACCTTCTCGAACACGGGCGGGGCAGTCTATTTAGGTCGGCGGCAGAGGGACACGCTACCCATTTCGGCGCCTATTCGCGCTTGTAGCGGCTCGCTTCGTACTCCTCTACCCAAAGGCTCGAGCTGCGCCAGGTCCCGTCGGCGGCCTTCGCCGCCTTCAACCTTCCCCTCGTCGCGGCCACGCGGAGAGCGTTGGCCGAAAGCGTCTTCGTCGCCAGCGCCGGCAGCGGGACGAGCCGGGCCGGGCCGGCGATCGCCGGGACGACGAATTTGTGGAGGTTGTCCAGGATCGCCCGCGCGAGGAATTCACCGAGGGGCCCAACATCCCCCCGATCGGCTCGGCGAAGGGCAGCCAGGTAGCGGGCCCGGTTGCCTTTGTAGATGATCGCCGGCGGGAAACCGAGCCGAACCAAGAGCAGGTTCAAGATGAGCCGCCCGGCGCGTCCGTTCCCATCGAGGAACGGGTGGACCTGCTCAAACCTCGCGTGCAGCTTGGCCAGCGCCTCCGGGATCTTGTCCGCCTCGGTCTTTCTCAGGACTTGGGCATCGGTTACCCAGTCGCGGATCAGCACCGACACCTGCGTCCAGTCGGGGGGGCGCATGCCACCTGGAAACGGCTCGATGTCATGTTCTCGGAACGATCCCGGACGCTCCTTTGCCGTGGCCTGCGGATGCGGCGCCACCTCCCAGACCGGGGTCATCGCCAGCGAATGAACCTCTCGAACCTCGGACAAGGTGATCAACTTGCCACCGCTCCACTCTTCCGGCTTGATTCCCTGCCCGTAGACCCAGGCGGCCGCGTCGGCGTAACCACGCACCTCCAGGTATTCGCTCAGCTCTTTGTTGCCTGCCGCCCTTCCTTCGCGGAGGAGCTGCTCTACCTGTTTGAGGACGAGGGTATTGCCCTCGATCGCCGTGGAGTGATGAGCCTCCTCGAGCCAGATTCCGCGCCAGATCCCCTCCGCCTCCTCCGGCGAGGGGAGGCCTCCCAATCGCTCCCGAAGCTCCCCGATCTGGACTCGAAGCCGCTCGTAGATGGCGTCCCGCGGCGGCCTACCGAGGCGGCCCAATGAGGATTTGTTCGGCGTAGGCACCTCTTAATTGTACCGAACAAATTTCGATGTTGTTCGCTGTGGCCCGATCAAATTGTTCCGAACAGATTCCCTTGCTGCCTTGCTAGGGTGCGCGACCGATGCTGATCGAGCTGCAGAGTCATTCGACGGTCTCCGACGGCCAGCTGGCTCCGGCCGATGTCGTCGCCCAAGCCGCCAGGGCAGGTGTGACGACGCTGGCGCTTACCGACCATGACGCCATCGCCGGGGTGGGCGAGGCGCAGAAGGCCGCCGAGCGGCTGGGGGTCGAGCTGGTGCCGGCGATTGAGATGTCCTGCGTCCACGAGTACGCGGAAGACCTGCACATCTGCGGCTACTGGGTCGACGTCGGCAAGATCGCGCCTGCCTGCGAGCGAGCGCAGCACGAGCGGGTGACCCGGGCGGGCGAGATCGTCGAGAAGCTGCGACAGCACGGCTTCGATCTGCACCTCGAGGACGCCGTCCGCGAAGCGGGCGACGCGCTCTCGATCGGCCGTCCCCACATCGCCCGCGCCGCCGGCGCCAGCGGCGACCTCGGCCCCTTCTTCGAGGAGTACCTGGTGCCCGGCGCCAAGGCCTTCGTCCCCCGCCGCTGGCCGACCGCCGAGCAGGCGATCGAGCTGATCCGCGCGGCCGGCGGCATCGCCGTCATCGCCCACCCCTACTGGGACATCTCAGAGCCGGCGGAGGTGGACGACCTGATCCGCTCCCTCGGAGCCGACGGCGTCGAGACCTACTACCCGACCCACTCCAAGGAGCAGACCGAACACCTCCTCGAGCTCTGCTCCGAGCTCGACCTCGTCCCCACCGCCAGCTCCGACTACCACGGCCCCACCCACAAGACCTTCGCCAAGTTCGCCGCCTACGACACCTACGGCCTCGGCGAGCCGCGGGTACCGCCTAGACCGTAGCCTCGCCGGCGGGACGCCCCCGCAGGCGTTCCCCCAGCGCCACCCGCGAGCGCACCCAGGAGACGAATTCCTCCTCGCTCAGGGTCCGGGCGGCAAGTGCCTCGACCGTTTCCGCGATCTCCACCGCATCCTCGCTCGGACGGGGCCACGGCAGGTCGTCCCGTTCCAACATCTCGCGCATGCACTCGTAGGCCACCCGCTTGTTCCCGTCGGGAAAGGGATGGTTGCGGATGATTCGGGAGCAGCAGATCGCCGCCCTCTCGACCGGGTCGGGATAAAAATCGACGCCCCCGAAGCTCGCGTATGGCGCGGCAAGCGCCGACTCCGCACTGGGGATGAGCACCATCCGCGCGAGGTCCTCGGCGCTGGAGTTGAGCACAGCCTCTGCGACCAGCAGCAGATCCCCCAAGCCGAGACGTTCTTGCATCGTGGTATCACGCTACCAAAGTTAATTGCTAAGTAGCATCGAAGTTTCTTGCATGCTAAACTTCACCTTTCAAGAGTTTGACCAATTGAGGCAAGTCGATTCCATGTCCACGAAAGCAATGAGCCTTCGCCTTCCTGAGGCCAAAGCGGCCGATCTGGCCGCTGTCGCCCGAGCGGACGACATGCCGGTTTCCGAGGTGGTGCGCGAAGCAATCGACAACCACATCGCGGCGCGGCGTGGTGACAAGGACTTCCAGAAGCGCCTGAAGAAGCGCCTCGAAGAGGACCGCGAGGTCCTGGAACGCCTGGCGAAATAAAAAAGGGGGCGGGAGTTCCTCCCCGCCCCCTCCACAAGCGCTTGGGGCCTAAGCCGCCGCTGCCTCCTTGGCCGGGATCAGGTTCCGCTGCTCGAGGTACGCCAGCAGCTTGTCGGCCGATTCCTCGGGGGTCTCGTTCTCGGTGTCGCAGACGAACTCCGGGTTGTTCGGCTCCTCGTAGGGGTCGGAGACGCCGGTGAATTCCTTGATCTCGCCCTTGAAGGCTTTCTCGTAGAGGCCCTTGACGTCGCGCTCGGCGCAGGTCTCGACCGAGGCCTTGACGAAGACCTCGATGAAGCGCTCGCCCATCAGCTCCCGCGCCTCGTCGCGGATCTCCTTGTAGGGGGAGATCGCGGCGGTGATCACCGGCACGCCGTTGCGGCTGAGCAGGTCGGCGACAAAGGCGATTCGGCGGATGTTGGTGTCGCGATCCTCCTTCGAGAAGCCGAGGCCCTTGGAGAGGTTTTCGCGGACGACGTCGCCGTCGAGGATCTCCAGCTTCGAGCCGCGCTCGAGCAGGTGGCCCTCCAACAGGCGGGAAATCGTCGTCTTGCCGGACCCGGAGAGCCCGGTGAACCAGAGGGTGAAGCCCTTCTCACCAGCCATGCTTTGTCAGTCCTCCTTGTAAGCGTCGATCAGGATGTCGGCGACCTCGTCGCGCGAGAACTCGTGCGGCGGCCTTTCGCCGTTGCCGAGCATCTCGCGGACCTTGGTCCCGGAAAGGAACAGGCGCGCCTCTTGGTCATGCGGGCAGGTCTTGTTCGAGGCCAGGCCCTCGCACTCGTTGCACCAGAAGGTGTGCTCGAACATCAGCGGCTCGATCCCGAGCTCCTCGACGTCGATCTCGTCGAAGATTTTCTGGGCATCGTAGGTGCCGTAGTAGTCGCCGGCACCGGCGTGATCGCGGCCGACGATGAAGTGGGTGGCGCCGTAGTTGCGGCGGACGATCGCGTGCAGGACGGCCTCGCGCGGCCCCGCGTAGTGCATCTTCGCCGGCTTCACGCCGAGCACGACCCGGTCCTCCGGGTAGTAGTTCTCCATCAGCACCTCGTAGCAGCGCATCCGCACCTCGGCGGGGATGTCGCCGGCCTTGGTCTTGCCGATCAGCGGGTGGATGAAGAGACCGTCGCAGGTCTCCAGCGCGGCCTTGGTCAGGTACTCGTGGGCCCGGTGGATCGGGTTGCGGGTCTGGAAGGCGACGATCTTCTTCCAACCGCGCGCCTCGAAGTCCGCTTTGTGCTCGGCCGGCGTCTTGTAGCGGCGCATGAAGGCCTCGTCGTGGTCGGGCAGCGCCTCGACCTCGATCGGCCCGGCGATGCAGCGGCTGCCCTCCTCGTAGATCGCGGCGACGCCCGGGTGGGCCTCGTCGGCGGTCCCGTAGACCTGCTCGGCCTCGCGCCTGACGTCGCGCTCCCAGATCTCCTCGACGGTGAGGCGGCCCAGCTTCTTGCCTTCGTCCGAAGACAGCTCGATCACGTCGCCGACCTCGCACTCGATGTCACTGGCCAGGGTGATCGGGATCGGCCAGTAATCGCCGTCGGCGGTCCGCATCTCGCTGCAGACGCGCTCCCAGTCGGCGGAGCCCTGGAAGCCGGTCAGCGGCGCGAAGCCGCCGTTTCCGATCATCTCGAAGTCCGCCGTGTGGCGCTCGGAAAGGGTCAGGGACAACTCAGCCATCGTCTCGCTCATCTCACCTTGTGGGGTTGGGGGAAGGGTCTAGTGAAAGGATTTAAGGGCGGCTTGCCGGTCGCCGCTAGTTGATCCCGCACTCGGTCTTCGCCAGGCCGGTCCAGCGGCCCGCGCGCAGATCCCCACCCGGTTCGACCGGCTGGGTGCAGTGGGTGCATCCGATCGACGGGTAGCCGCGATCGTGAAGCGGGTTGTACGGGAGGTGGTGCTCACGGATGTAGTTCCAGACGTCGCGCTCGGTCCAGTCCGCGAGGGGGTTCAGCTTCCAGAGGTTGAAGCGCTTGTCCCAGCCGAACTTCGGCGTCTTGGAACGGGAGCTGGAGTCTGCCCGGCGGACGCCGGCGACCCAGCAGTCTACGGAAGAGAGGGCCTGGCGCATCGGCTCGACCTTGCGGATGCCGCAGCAGGCGTCGGGGTTGGTGTTCCAGAGCTCCGGCCCGTGCTCGGCCTCCTGCTCCTCCAGGGTCAGATTATGGAAGCGGTCGAACTCGATCCCCAGCGCCTCGGCGAGGCGATCGCGGGTCTCGTAGGTCTCCTCGAAGAGAACGTCGGTGTCGAGGTAGAAGAAGCGCGCCTCGGGGTTGATCGTGCTCGCCAGGTGGGCGGTGACGCTGCTCGTTTTCTGGAACGAGCAGGCGATGTAGTGACGCTCGCCGAAGTTCTCGAACATCCACTCGATCGCCTCCTGGGCGCTCGAGTCCTCGAGCCTGGCGGCGATCTCCTCATGGTCGAGGTCGGCCGGTGTGGGCACGGTGCCGGAGAGGGTGACTGGAGGCGGCTTCATCGCGAGGGCACGACTCAGATCGCGCACTCCCCCTCTCCGCGCACGACCTCGTACGGGCTCGAGCGGTTCCAGTCGATGAACTGCTGCATCGTCTCCAGGCTGAAATCGGCCGGCAGGGTCAGGTCCTTGACCGCCGCTTCGAACGGCTCGGCGCCGACCCGCTCGGTGAACGGGTTGAACTCCTCGTCCTCGTTGCGCTCGGTCTCATAGAGGCGAATCCAGCGCTCGACGGCCTCGGGGACGCGCTTGGCCGGCAGCCGCGCTTTCAGCCGCGTGCCGAAGACGACCTCGCCGCCCTCGAAGTTGCCGCCGATGTGCGGGATGTAGGCGGGCATCTGGCGGCCGCCGACCTTCAGCGAGGCGCCGTAGAAGCCGATGTTGGCGATGTGGTGCTGGCTGCAGCCGTTCGGGCAGCCGCTCATTTTGATGTGGATGCGCTTGGTCAGCTCGTCCGTGATCTGCATCGCGGTGACCCGCTCCTTGATCGCCCGGTTGAGTCCCATCGAGGAGGTGATCCCGAGTTTGCAGCTATCGGTGCCGGGGCAGGAGACGACGTCGGTGATCTCGCGGGCGCCGGCCTCGGCGAGGCCGAGGGCGGTGAGCCGCTCCCAGACGTCGTAGAGCGCCTCGTCGCGGACCCAGCGCAGGACGAAGTTCTGCTGCACCGTGCTGCGGGCGGCGCCGCCGCTGAACTCGCGCATGATCTCGGCGAGGCCACGGAACTGCTCCGGGGTGAGGTCGCCGCGGGTGACCTTGACCTCGACGGTGGAGAAGCCCTCCTGGCGCTGCGGCTCCACGTTGCCGGCGAGGAAGCGCTCGAACTCGGTGCGGTCGCCGTTCGGCGAGGCGGGGGCGAGCGGCGGCTCCGGCGCGTTCGCCTCCTCGTCGACGACGAAGCTGAGGCGCTCGACCAGCTCGGGACCGAATTCGCGCTCCTCGACCCACTCGCCCTCGAGCTCCTCGTCGACGAGCTCGCGGAAGGCGTCCATGCCGATCTTGTCGACCAGGACCTTGATCCGGGCGCGGGCGCGGTTGACGCGCAGCCACTCCTGGCGGTCGAAGATGCGGAAGACGGCCTCGGCGACCTTGAGGTAGTCGCCGTTGTCGGCCTCGACGAACTCGTAGAGGGTCGGGGCGACGCGAGCCATGATCGAGGTGCCGCCGCCGACCCGCATCTCGAAGCCCTTGACGCCGTCGCGTTCGCGGCTGATGAAGGCGATGTCGTGGATGCCGGTGATCGCCCGGTCCTCGTCGGAGCCGGTGAAGGCGGTCTTGATCTTGCGCGGCATCAGCTGCGTCGTCGGGTGGCGGACGAAGTAGCGGACATAGGCGGTGCCGTAGGCGGTGGGGTCGAAGACCTCGTCGGCGGCGACGCCCGCCCAGGGGTCGCCGGTGACGTTGCGGACGGTGTTGCCGCAGCCCTCGCGCGAGGAGAGGCCGGCTTCGGCGATCTCCCGCAGCAGCAGCTCGGTGTCGCGCAGCGGCACGTGGTGGATCTGGATGTTCTGGCGAGTGGTGATGTGGCCCTTGTTCAGCGGCGCGTACTTCTCGACGACGCTGGCGAAGGTGTCCATCTGCTCGGGCGTGACCCCGCCGAAGGGAAGCTTGATCCGGATCATCTGCACGTCGGGCTGGCGCTGCCCGTATACGCCCTGTTTGAGGCGGAAGCCGATGAACTGGTTCTCCTCCAGCTCGCCGGAGAGGAACTGCTCGGCTTCGTTGTCGAAGTCGTCGAACTCGCGCTCGATGATCGGGATGATGTGGCCGGGAACGTTCTCGTAGGTCTCCGGGTTCGTCAGGGTTCCAACCCGGCCCTTGCCCCGCTGCTCCTTGTTCTCTGCGACGGCTACCTCCATACGCAGAAAGGTAGCAAACCTGATTGGGATTCAGGTATTAAATTTTTTGAGCAGAAGGAGAGGCGTCCGAAAGCCCTGCTGAGGCGAAATTTCGAAGGTCCCGTAGATCAGCTATGGGACGGTTTTTTTCTGCGCCTGGAGGATCGCCGCCGCCTCGCCCGAGTCGGCGACGTAGCCGCCCTCCGGCTCCAGCGGCAGGTCGTCTTCGCTCCAGCCGACGATTCCCTCGGCCAGCTTGACCGCGTCGTAGCCGGCGTCGGTGAGGGCGTCGGAGGCCATCGAGGAGCGGTTGCCGCCGCGGCAGTAAACGACGACGGGCCGGTCCTTGTCGATCTCGCCGAGCCGCTGGGGCAGCTCCGGCAGCGGTACGTGGGTGGCGCCGGCGATCCGCCCCGCCTCCCACTCGTGGTCGGCGCGGACGTCGACCAGCTGCGCCCCCTCGTCGATCATTTTGCGAGCCTCCGCGCGGTTGATCTCGCGCTCGCTCTGCTGCGGTGCGTCCGCCATCAGTCGACCTCCGTTCCCTCGATCAGGAATGCGACGCGGACGTGGGCGCGGTACTCGTCGAGGTTCTCGCCGCGGATCCCGGTGGAGACGATGTCGACGGCGCGGATATTGCGCAGCGAGCCCTGCGCCTGCAGCAGCGCCTGTTTGGCGGCGTCGTCGGTCGACGTCTTGGAGCTGCCGACCAGCTCGATGATTTTCACGACAGCCATGCGGATCCTCCTCGTAGGTCCTCGATGGTCTCCTTGGCGCCGATGCCCTCGAGCAGGGCCGCGCGCTGCCAGGCGGGCGTCCGCGGTTGCTCGGGCGCCGAGGCGGCGGCGAATTCGGCCTCGAACTGGGCGATCGCGGCGGCGGCGGCCGCGGCCTCGTCGCCTTGAGCGGTCTTCCGTGCCACGGGACCAAGCCTAGTTCAAGGACGGTCCAACTCGGCGCGGCGGCGCTCGAGGAGGCGGGCGAGGTTGCGGAGCGCGTCGTCTGGGTCGCGCTGCAGGCGCGGCCGGGTGAAGCTGATCATCTCGATCCCGAGCAGCTTCAGCTCCTCCTGGCGAACGCGGTCGCGCTCGAAGGCGGCGCGGCTGCCGTGGGTCTCGAAGAGGTCGAGTTCGACGGCGAACCGAAGGTCCGGCCAGTAGGCATCGAGCTCGTAGCCGGCGACGTTGAAGTTCATCGAGGGAGCGGCGAGGCCGGCGCGTCGGACGTGCCGCCGGAAGAGCTTCTCGAAGCGCGAGCGGGTGAAGGCGGGGTCGGGCTGGTAGAGCGCAAGCGCCCGCCGCAGCCTGCCGCGCCCACGGTGGCCACCGGCTCGATCGAGCACGTCTTCGACTGCGAGCAGGTCGAAAAGTCCGAGTTCTTCCGCCCGCTCCAGCAGCCGCTCCAGTTGCTCCGGCCTGGCGCGAATCGCCAGGTCCATCAGCGTCCGCGGCACCGAGGTCACCGGGATCCCTTCGCGCTCCCTTCGGTCCTCCGGCGCGAGGATCGACGAAAAGTGGACGACGAACTCCCGCTTCGCCCGTCGCCGGATCGGCGCCGTCACATCAATCCGTTCCGGCGCATAGCGATAGAGCCCCCAGAGGTAAGCCGCCGACCCATGGCTGGCCACGGCAGGCCAAACCACCTCGTCCACCTCATTCGCCTCCGCCCCCAGCACCCCCGCCCAACAACGCGAGCGCCAACTCAGGCGCCGATGCCCCACCGCGTAGACGCCCTGATGCAGTCGATGCAGCCGCCCAAGGAAAGTCGCGTCAGAGATGGCGTCGAGCGAGTACCCGAGAGTCAGCAGTTGCTTCGTTGAGACCACCCCGTGCTGCTGGGTCGAGAGGTCTGCCAGGGCCCCATGAACTGCCGGCGTTCGTCCTTTGTCGGGCATATCCCGATAAAGGACGAACGCCACCTAGGTTCTCCCCCCGCGGCCCGTCCCGCGGGCGGGGGCGCTGACGCAATTTCCGACGTTCGCGCCCTGCTGGGCGCTACGGGGTTAGCCGTTGAGGCCGGGGACGGGGGTGCCGAATTTGACGAAGGCGCAGTTGTAGGGGCTGGGGTCGAAGGAGTCGGTGAGGGCGCGGCCCTCGGGTTGGCCGGTGCCCGCGATCTCCTTCGTTTCCGTTTTCCCGCCTTTGCCTTTGACCTTGATCTGGCGCGGGGGTTGGCCGCGACCGCACTGGATCGAGAAGTCGCGGACGCCGTCGCGAGTGTCGACGATGTCCTCGCCGCCCATCCCGTAGAAGCGGTCCTCGCCGGGCTGTCCCAGCATCGCGTTGGGGCCACCATCGCCGATCAGGACGTCCCAGTCGAAGGAGCCCTCCATGTCCTCGTTGGTCGGCGAGAGGTGGACCGAGTCGCAGCCCCTCACGGTCGTCACCCAGGCGGAGTGGACCAGGAAGGAGATGATCAGGAGGCCTGGGTGGGCCTGGGTCTCGGCGAAGGAGGCGTCGTCGCGGCCGGGGCCGCCGACCAGCGCCCCGCCGGCGCAGCCGCCGCCGGCCGCCAGCAGGTCGCCGCTGCCTTCGCCGTAGAGGAAGGTGGGGCCGGGCAGGCCGCCGACGAGGCCGTCGGCCCCGTCGCCGCCGTAGAGCTTGTCCGCGCCCGGGCCGGACTCGACCAGGTCGTCCTCGGGGCCGGCGTGGATCGTGTCGTTGCCGAAACCGCCGGCGAAGCGGACGCTGCCGATCGACTCCAGCGTCCCTTCGACCCGCAGGCTGTCGTTGCCGGGGCCAAGGTCCGCCATCAGCCAGCGGCCCGGACCGTTGGCCGGACAGGAGACGCTCGCCGCGCTGTGCGGCGCGTGCGCGCAGCCCGGCCCGATCGCGAGCCCTTTTTTCGCCGTGATGCCGAAGGTTCGCGTCGCTTCGTCGAAGGCGACGACGAGCTGGTCGCGGCCGCCGCCGCCGATCACCTGCAGGCCGGCGCCGCCGCCCGGCGTCGGATTGAGCTGGACGTACGCGCTCGCCTTCGGCGCCGGCTCCTTGCCGCAGGAGGACGTCCGCCCTTTGGCGCCCTCGCAGCCGTCCGTGCCCTGGCCGCCTTCGAGGGCGTCGACGCCGCCGCCGCCAACGAGATGGTCGTCGCCGGGGCCGCCGTCGATCACGTTCGCCTGCGGGCTGCCGATCAGCGTGTCGCGGAAGGCCGACCCTTCGAGGCTCTCGAAGCCGAAGAGCTTGTCGTGGCCATCGCCGCGGGCCATGTGCTTCCGCAGCGAGACCCAGACGCCGCTGCCCTTGCCGCCGGCCCGCGCCGTCGCGAAGGAGGCGATGTCGCCCCCGCCGGCGCCCCCCGACATGCGGTCGTAGCCGTAGTCGCCGTGGACGAGGTCTTCGTCGCCGGGCCCGCCGTTGACGATGTCGATCCCGAGGTCGCCGGCGACCTCGTCGCGGCCGCCCGGCCCGCCGACGATCTTGTCGTCGCCGAGGTTCCCGTTCACCTGGTCCTCGTCGCCGGCGTCGCCGAAGACCTCGTCGTTGCCGCGGCCGCCGTGCATCTCGTCGGTCCCCGGACCGCCGCAGATCAGATCGTTGCCGAGGCTGCTGAAGATGACGTCGTCGCCCTTGCCGCCCTGGATCACATCGCGCTCCGGCGTCCCCCGGATCAGGTCGTTGCCGTCGCTGCCGACGATCTCCGCCCTGCGCCCATGACAGCGAGGGACGTCGTCCGCTTCCTCCGCTGGAGCGGCACCCAAAGCAGTGCTGACTATGAGCAGCGCGGCGAGCGCCGCCAAGACCACGACCTTTCTCATGCCCGCCTGTTCGTCGTTTGACCCTGTAACCCTCGCCAAGCCTAAAAGGCTCAGGCGCTGCGGATCAGCTTCTTGTTGACGAACTCGTCGGCGCCGTAGCGGCCCAGCTCGCGGCCGAAGCCCGAGCGCTTGAAGCCGCCGAACGGCAGCTCGGGACTATCGGCCCCGACCAGGTTCACGTAGACCATCCCGGCTTCGATCCTGTCGGCAACCCGCTCGGCCTGCTCCTCGTCGGTGGTCATCAGGTAGGAGCCGAGGCCGAACGGAGTGGCGTTGGCGACCTCGACCGCCTCGTCCTCCGAGCTGACCCGGTAGACCTGCGCGACGGGGCCGAAGAACTCTTCCTGCGACGCCTCGTCGCCGGGCCGGATCCCGGTGAGGATCGTCGGCTCGAAGTAATTGCCGTCGCGCTTGCCGCCGACGAGGACCTCGGCGCCGTTCGCGACCGCCTTCTTGACCTGCTCCTCGAGCCGGTCGGCCGCGGTCCGCGAGGAGAGGGGGCCGACCTCGGTGTCCTCTGCGGTCGGGTCGCCCGGCTTCGCCTCGGCGAGCTTCTCGCGGAACTTCTCGAGGAAATCGTCATAGAGCTCGTCGACGACGATGAAGCGCTTGGCCGCGTTGCACGACTGGCCGGTGTTGTCGAGCCGGGCTTCGGCCGCTGCCGTGGCGGCTTCGTCGATGTCGTCGCTGCCGAGCAGGATGAACGGGTCCGAGCCGCCGAGCTCCAGCACCACCTTCTTCAGGTTGCGCCCCGCGACCTCGGCGACGGCGGCGCCGGCTCGCTCGGAGCCGGTGACCGAGACGCCGCGCACGCGCGGGTCGGCGATCACCCACTCGATCTGCTCGTTGGTCGCGTAGATGTTCTCGTAAGCGCCCTCGGGGACCCCGGCGTCGTCGAACATCTTCTGCATCGCCTCGGCCGATTCGGGGCACTGCGGCGCGTGCTTGAGCAGGATCGTGTTGCCGACCACCAGGTTCGGCCCGGCAAAACGGGCGACCTGGTAGTAGGGGAAGTTCCAGGGCATGATCCCGAGCAGGACGCCGAAGGGGCTGCGGCGGACCACCGCCGTGCCCTTGCCGCCACTCAGCTCGATCGGCTCGTCGGCCATCAGGTCCTCGGCGTTGTCGGCGTAGAAGCCGTAGATTTCCGCCGCGAAGTCGACCTCCATCAGCGCCTGCTCGATCGGCTTCCCCATCTCGCGGACGACGATCTCGGCCAGCTCCTGGCGGCGCTCGGAGTGCAGCTCGCCGACCTTGCGCACCAGCGCGGCGCGCTCCGCCACGGAGGTGGAGCTCGGGTAGGTCCGGGACGCCCCGTCGGCGCGGTCGATCGCGGCGCGAAGCTCGTCGTCTGAGATCTCCGGGTACTCCTTGACCGTCTCGTCGGTGGCTGGGTTGACAACTGCGTAGGTGCTGGTGCTCATTCAGTTCTCCCGTGGATGCTCGATTTCAAAGTTCGTCTACCCGCTCAAGGTCTGTTCCAGCCCGAGCGCTTCCTCGACCGGCACGTAGTCCATGCCAACTCCCTCCGCCACCGCCGGATGGGTCACCCTGCCGCCGGCTACGTTGACCCCGAGCCGCAGCCCCGGGTCGCGGCGGATCGCCTCGGCGACGCCGTGGTCGGCGAGCGCGATCGCGTAGGGCAGCGTCGCGTTGGTGAGCGCGTGGGTCGAGGTGATCGGGACAGCGCCGGGCATGTTGGCGACGCAGTAGTGGGTGATCCCGTCGACCTCGAAGGTCGGTTCGCGGTGGGTGGTCGGGCGCGAGGTCTCGAAGCAGCCCCCCTGGTCGATCGCGACGTCGACCAGCACCGCCCCCGGCTTCATCAGCGCCAGCTGCTCTCGGCGGATCACGTACGGCGCCCGCGCCCCGTGCACGAGCACGGCCCCGATCACCAGATCCGCGCTCGGCAGCATCTCCTCGACCGCCAGCCGCGTCGAGTAGACCGTCGAGCAGCGCCCGCCGAAGGCGACTTCGAGCTCCCGCAGGCGGTCGATCGAGCGGTCGAAGACGAAGACGTCGGCTTCCATCCCGATCGCGATGAAGGCCGCGTTCATCCCCACCACGCCGCCGCCGATCACCATCACGTTGGCGGCGGCGACTCCCGGTACCCCCCCCAGCAAGATGCCCCTGCCGCCCATCGGCTTCTCCAGCATGAAGGCGCCGGCCTGGGTCGCGATCTTCCCGGCGACCTCGCTCATCGGCGCCAGCAGCGGCAGCCGGCCGCGCGCGTCCTCGACCGTCTCGTAGGCGATCGCCGTCACCCCGGCGTCGCCGAGCGCCCGCGTCTGCTCGGGGTCGGGCGCGAGGTGGAGGTAGGTGAAGAGCAGCTGCCCCGGCCGCAGCATCTCGATCTCGGCGCTCTGCAGCTCCTTGACGTGGAGGATCATCTCCACCGCCTCGAAGACCCCGGCCGCGTCGGCGACGATCGCCGCACCCTGCGCCTCGTACTCGGCGTCGGCGATCGCGCTGCCCTCGCCCGCTCCGGCCTGCACCAGCACTTCGTGCCCGTGCTCGGAAAGTTCGCGCACCCCGGCCGGGGTGACGGCGACCCGGTACTCGTCGGGCTTGATCTCGGTCGGGACTCCGATCTTCACGCGACCAGCTCCCTCGCTCGCAGGGCAAGCCAGAACTCGATGCGATCGTGGGCGCGCGAGAGGTCGCGCCCCGTCAGCTCCTCCACCTTGCGCATCCGGTAGCGCAGCGTGTGGCGATGGCAGTAAACCTGGCGGGCAGCCCGCTCCCACTGGCCGTTCTGCTCGATGAATGCCTCCAGCGAGCGCAGCAGCTCGCCGCCGTACTCCTCGTCCCCATGTTCGATCGGCCCGAGGACGCTGTCGCAGTAGAGATCGAGCGCGTCGTCGTCCTGGATCGAGAGCAACAGCGTGAAGGCGCCGAGGTCGCGCCAGGAGGCGACCTCCGAAGCGGTGCCGTTGTTGAAGGCGGTCGCCTCCAGCGCGCAGCGCGCCTCGTGGAAGGAGTGGCGGAGCCGCTCCGGCGGCGCCGGCCGGCTGGCGGCGGCTCGCACGGCGCTGCCCTCGCGCGCGAGGTCGCGCCGCGCCTCGGTGGCGACGTCGATCGGGTCGCGGTCGGAGCAGTCGACCACCGCGCAGAGCAGCTCGCGGCCGCCGGCGCTGTGGGGAGCGACCACGGCCGGGCAGGCGTCGGCGGCGAGCGCCGTTTCCAGCGGGCCGGCCGCCTCTCCCGGATCGTCGAGCTGGAAGACGAGCACCGCGGCTTCCTCGCCGATCCCGAACGGCTCGAGCCGCCGGCGCAGCTCGGTCGGGTCCATCCGCCCGCCGAGCGCCGCGGCGAGGACGTCGCCGGCCAGCCGCCGCTCGGTCTCGCGGGCGACCCGCCGCCGCATCAGCTCCAGCGCCACGACCGCGACCGACTGCTGCAGGATCAGCCGCTCGAAGTCGCCGAGCCCGCCGGAGTCGCGGACGATCACGACCCAGGCCTGCGGCGGGCCGCCGCCCGGAGAGATCACCGGGTGGGCGAGCGCCCGGCCGGCGACGCTCGGGTGCGAGGGGACGAAGGGGTGGCCGTCGCCGGCGTGGCTGAGGGCTTCCTTGCGGATCGCCGCGATCGCCTCCGCTGACAACTGGCGACGAAAGCCCTTGCCCGCCAACCGCTCGCCGCCGGCATCGAGCACGGCGACGGTGCCGCCGACGGCGGAGGCGACGGTGGCGGCGATTTCCTCCAGCCCCCGCTCCTCCAAGACCAGCCGCTCGAGCCGCCGCTGCACCGCGATCCCCCGCTGCAGCACCTCGTACTGCTCGTTGACCAGGCGGGCGAAGGCCTTCTCGGTGATCGCGATGAACGGCACCGAGTAGGGCACCTCGAAGAGCGGGAACTCCCGCTTCTCGGCCTCGTCGACCAGCGCCTTCGGCAGTGACTTGTGGCTGAACCCGGTCCCGAATCCGAGCCCGGCGAGATTGCGGTCGGCGAGGATGCGGATGAAGGCGCGCTGCTTGGCGGCGCTGTCGAGCGGGATGCCGGTGGTCAGCATCAGCTCGCCGCCCGAGAGCCAAGGCGTCGGGTCCGCGAGCTCGGAGATGTGGACCCAGCGCACCGGCGCCGCGGCCGCGTCCCCGCCGGCCGCCAGCTCGAGGTCGACCTCGTCGAGCAGGCTCTGGACGGTGAGCACGGTCGCTCCTATCGAACTACCTGGTTCCAGGCCTCGGCGAGGACGCTGTGGAGGACGTCGTGGATCTCCTCGAACTGCTCGGTGTCGGAGATCAGCGGCGGCGCCAGCTGCACGACCGGGTCGCCGCGGTCGTCGGCGCGGCAGATCAGCCCGCGCCTGTAGAGCTCGCCGGAGAGGAAGCCGCGCAGCAGGCGCTCGGACTCCTCGTCGTCGAAGCTCTCCTTCGTCTCCTTGTCCTTGACCAGCTCGACCGCCTGGAAGTAGCCGGCGCCGCGCACGTCGCCGACGATCGGCAGGTCGTGCAGCGTCTCCAGCATCTGGCGGAACTCGCCCTCCTTGCGCAGCACGTGCCCGCAGAGGTCCTCGCGCTCGAAGACGTCGAGGTTGGTCATCGCGATCGCCGCGGCGATCGGGTGGCCGGCGAAGGTGAAGCCGTGGGCGAAGGAGGCGTCGCCCTCCATGAACGGCTCGGCCACCTTGTCGGAGGCGATCAGGGCGCCCATCGGCGCATACGCGGAGGTGAGCGCCTTGGCGATGGTGATGATGTCCGGGACGTAGTCGAAGCGTTCGCAGCCGAACCAGTGGCCGAGGCGCCCGAAGGCGCAGATCACCTCGTCGGAGATCATCAGCACGTCGTAGCGGTCGCAGATCTCGCGCACGCGCTGGAAGTAGCCGTCGGGCGGGACGAAGCAGCCGCCGGCGTTCTGCACCGGCTCGAGGATCACCGCGGCGACCGTCTCCGGCCCCTCGAAGACGATCCGCTCCTCGATCGCGTCCGCCGCCCAGAGCGGGTCGCGGTCCTCCGGCCAGCGGTAGATGTTGGTGTTGGGGACGTGGCAGCCGCCCGGGGTGAGCGGCTCGAACTGGCTGCGCAGGTCGGTGATCCCGGTCGCCGAGAGCGCCCCGAGCGAGGTGCCGTGGTAGGCGACCTCGCGGGCGATCACCTTGTGCTTCTGGCCTTTGCCGTGGATGCGGTGGTAGTTGCGGGCCAGCTTCAGCGCCGACTCGACCGCCTCCGAGCCGCCGGAGGTGAAGAAGACGCGGTTGAGGTCGCCGGGGGTCAGCGAGGCGATCCGCGCCGCCAGTTCGATCGCCTTCGGGTGGGCGTAGCTCCAGAGGGTGTAGAAGTCGAGCTCTTCGACCTGACGGGCGGCCGCCTCGCCGTACTCGGTGCGGCCGTGGCCGGCGTTGACGCAGAAGAGGCCGGAGAGGCCGTCGAGGTAGCGGTTGCCGTGCTCATCGAAGACGTAACAGCCCTCGGCGCGGGTGATGATCGGCATCTCGTGGTCCGGCCCGTAAGCGCCCATCCTCGAGAAGTGCAGCCAGAGGTGATCGCGGGCCAACTGCTGAAGATCGGTTGCTGCTGGGGCTTGCGACGCGGTGGCCATGGAGCCCTCCTGCTCGGATTACGACGTTATGGACAAAGCTAGACCGAGAAACCAACATTCGCAAGTGGTCTTTGGGTCAAGGACTGAGGATTGACTTGTACGAGACGTATAAGAAGCTCCTGTGCTTTTAGGACATTCGCCCCTTGCGCGGCCTGCCGCCGAGGCTTACCGTCGCTGGGTAGACAGCCACACATCCGGGTAGTGACTCCCCACCTGCAGGAGGCCAAGAGACCACCGATGGACGCCCACGGAGAGACTGCCAGCGTCGAGCTGCGGAGCGTGACCAAGCGCTTCGACGAGCTGGTCGCGGTCGATGACCTCAGCCTCGAGTTCGGCCGCGGGGAATTCTTCACTCTCCTGGGCCCCAGCGGTTGCGGCAAGACGACGACGCTGCGGATGATCGCCGGCTTCGAGCGGCCGAGCGAGGGGGAGATCCGGATCGAGGGCGAGGACGTGGCGCAGCTGCCGCCGCACAAGCGACCGACCAACACCGTCTTCCAGAGCTACGCGCTCTTCCCCCACCTCAGCGTCGAGGCCAACGTCTCCTTCGGGCTGAAGCGGAAGAAGGTCCCGAGGGGCGAGATCGCGGAGCGGGTCAGAGCCGAGCTGGAGCGGGTCGGGCTCGCCGCCGAGGCCAAGCGCCGCCCGTCCCAGCTCTCCGGCGGGATGCAGCAGCGGGTCGCGCTGGCGCGGGCGCTCGTCAACCTCCCCAAGGTCCTCCTCCTCGACGAGCCGCTCGGCGCGCTCGACCTGAAGCTGCGCAAGGAACTGCAGGTGGAGCTGAAGCGGATCCAGCGCGACGTTGGCATCACCTTCGTCTACGTCACCCACGACCAGGAGGAGGCGCTGACGATGAGCGATCGGATCGCGGTGATGAACCGCGGTCGCGTCGAACAGGTCGCCGCCCCGGAGGACGTCTACAACCGCCCCGCGACCACCTTCGTCGCCGGCTTCATCGGCGTCTCCAACCTGATGCCGGCGACCGTCACCGGACCCCACGAGGTCGAGCTCGACCAGGGGACCACGGTCTCGACCTCGACCGAGGGGTACGCGACCGGCGACCGCTGTCACGCGGTCGTGCGGCCGGAGAAGCTGCAGGTCCTGCTCGGCGAAAACGGCGACCGGCGGGGCGATCTGCCCCGCGTCGAGGGAGTGGTCGCCAGCTCGCTCTACCTCGGGACCGCGACCCAGATCGCGGTCGACCTCGGCGAGGGGACGCGGATGACCGTGCTCGTCCCCAACGCCGACGAGGCCGAGCGCCAGCGCCTGCCCGGCGGCGGCGCCAGGATCGCCCTCAGCTGGGAGCCCGAGCACATGCACCTCGTCCGCGAGTCGCCCGACGGAGGGACGGCGGCCCGCAACGACGGCGGCATTCCCGCCGCCGAGCGGTCGCAACTGGAAACCACCCACGGAGGTTGATGGCAGATGGTCACTGAGAAGGATCCACGGAGGATCACCGCCCTTTTGGCGGTCCTGGTTGCGGCGGCGGCGCTGGCCCTCGGGCTCGCGGCCTGCGGCGGTGGCGGCGGTGGCGGCAATGGCGGGGAGACGACCGTGGCCGAAGGCGGCGAAGCAAAGGGGGACCTGACGATCTCCAACTGGCCGGGATACATCGACCCGGGCAAGAACGGCACGATCGCCGAGTTCGAAGAAAAGACCGGGGTCAAGGTCGACTACATCGAGGACATCAACTCCAACGACACGTTCTTCGGCAAGCTGCAACCCCAGCTCGAACAGGGCCAGTCGGGAGGACGCAGCATCTTCGTGGTCGCCGACTACATGGCCCAGCAGATGCACGACCTCGGCTACCTGCAGGAGATCGAACACGACGACCTGCCGACGGTCTTCGAAAACATCCTGCCCGATCTGAAGAGCCCGGCGTTCGATCCAGAACGCAGGTTCTCGGTGCCATGGCAGGGCGGTATGACCGGGATCTGGGTCGATACCTCGAAGGCGCCGGAGATCAAATCGGTCAACGACCTCTTCGACCCGAAATACAAAGGCAAGGTGACGATGCTCGACGAACTCCGGGAAACGCCGGCCCTGGTGATGCTCGCCGAAGGAGTCGATCCCGCCAAGGCCAGCGCCGACCAATGGCTGGCGGCGATCGACAAGATCAAGGCCGCCGCCGACTCCGGGCAGATCCGCCGCTTCACCGGCAACGACTACACCGAGGACCTGACCGCCGGCAACATCGTCGCCGCGATCGGCTGGTCGGGCGACGCCTCGCTGATCGAAAACCCGAACGCCGAATGGCGGATGCCGACCGAGGGCTGCGTGAGGTGGTCGGAAAACATGGTGATCCCGGTCGGCGCCCCGAACACGCCAGCGGCGATCGCTTTCATGAACTTCGTCTACCGGCCCGAGGTCGCGGCTGACATCACCGGGTACGTCGAATACATCTCCCCCGTCGAGGGCGTCAAGGAGATCCTCGAAAAGGAGGGGTCGGACCTCGCGAAAAGCGAGATCGTCTTCCCCACCGAAGAGTTCACCCGCAACTGCACGGGTCAGAACACCCCGCCGGAGCTGGACCGGGTCAACGAGGCCTGGCAGAACGTGCTGACCGGCTGAACGATGAGGAGCTGGAGCAAACGCCTGGTCCCGTACTGGCTACTGGGACCTGGCCTGCTCTGGCTCCTCTTCTTCTTCGTCGTGCCCATGTACTTCATGGGCGAACTGGCGCTGTACTCGGGCTCGCTGACGAGCGGGGGATTCGAATTCACCTGGGCCTGGTCGAACTTCCCCGATTCACTTTCCGGGCACACCGAGCAGATCTTCCGCTCCATCTTCTACGCCGGCACGGCAACCGTGCTGTGCCTCCTGATCGGCTACCCGCTCGCCTACGCGATCGCCTTCCGCGCCGGTCGCTTCAAGACGCTGCTGCTGTTCGCGGTGATCGCTCCCTTCTTCACCACCTACCTGATCCGCACGATCGCCTGGAAAACCATCCTCAGCGACGACAGCCCGGTGGTCAGCGTCCTGCAGACGCTTTCGCTGACGCCCGCGGACGGGCGGGTGCTGGCGACCTCGGGGGCGGTGATCGCCGGCCTCACCTACAACTTCCTGCCGTTCATGATCCTGCCGCTCTACGCGAACCTAGAGCGGCTCGACCTGGGGCTGATCGAGGCGGCCAAGGACCTCTACTCCGACTCGCGCACCGCCTTCCTCAAGGTGACGCTGCCGCTGACGATGCCCGGGATCGTCGCCGGCGTCCTCCTCACCTTCATCCCCGCCTTCGGCGACTACGTCAACGCCCAGCTGCTCGGCGGGACCGGGCAGGCGATGATCGGGAACGTCATCCAGTCGCTCTACCTCGCCCAGCGCGACTACCCGGAGGCGGCGGCGCTCTCGTTCCTGATGATGGCGCTGATCCTCGCCATCGTCCTCGCCTACATCCGCTTCGCCGGCACCGAGGCGTTCATGGGCGAGGAAGAGGAGCGGGAGGCATGAGGTGAACGCGCCGGCGAGGGCCTGGGCCTGGCTGCGGCGGAACGCGCTGCCGATCTACGCCGGCCTCGCGGTCGCCTACATGCTGATCCCAATCGTCGTCATCGCCGTCTTCTCCTTCGGCGCGACCCCGAAAGACAAACTCACCTTCGGCCTCGACCACGGCTTCACCCTCGAGTACTGGCGGACGATCTTCTCGAAACCCGAACTCAACGACGCCCTCCTCACGAGCCTGCGACTGGCCCTGTTCGCCACCCTGATCTCGACCGCGATCGGCACCGCGATGGCGATCGCCCTGGTCCGCCACCGCTTCCACGGCAAGCGCCTGGCCAACCTCCTGATCGTGATCCCGATGGCGACGCCGGAGGTGGTGATCGGCGCCTCGCTGCTCTCGATGTTCATCTACTACACCTTCGCGCTCGGCTTCACGACGCTCCTGATCGCCCACGTGATGTTCTCGATCAGCTTCGTCGTCGTCGTCGTGCGCTCGCGCTTGATCGGGTTCGACCGCAACCTCGAGGAGGCGGCGGCCGACCTCGGCGCCAGCCCCCTGACCACGTTCCGCACCGTGACGCTGCCGCTGCTGGCACCGGGGGTGATCGCGGCCGCCCTCCTCGCCTTCGCCCTCTCGATCGACGACTTCGTGATCTCCAACTTCAACTCCGGGACGACGGTGACCTTCCCCCTCTACGTCTACGGGGTGAGTCTCCGCGGCATCCCGGTCCAGGTCAACGCGCTGGCGACCCTGCTCTTCCTCCTCGCCGTGGTCGCGGTCGGCCTCGTGCTCTTCCAGCAGCGGCGGGCGGAACGGATGGCGGCGGTACGGCCCGAGCCGGAGACCGGAGTCGGGGGAACGCAGGCGCTCGCTCATTGAGATTTGATGCTTCGATGACAAGTTGTTTCAGAGTTCCTAACGATTATTGGGCAGTTACCGAGTAGCTCTGACATAGCTCTTGAACCTGGCTTTGATTATCTGCGTCTCGCTGAGCTGTTATTAACGATCTTCCCAAGAAGCTAAAATAACGACTTCTTGAACTTTCAGAGCCCGAAAGACCGAGCCGGGACCTTCATAAGGCAACCTGAGGGCCACGTGGCTTTTGTGCCGAAGCCACTTCCTCCGACCCCCGCCTTGGAATTGGATGCCGTCCTCTTGGGCTTGCTGGAGAAAGCGGTCTCCGAGTTGGGAAGACTCGACGGCGTAGCAAAGGTCATTCCGGATCCTGACTTCTTCGTCTCGATGTATGTGCGAAGAGAGGCGGTCCTCAGCTCGCAAATTGAGGGAACCCAGAGCACCCTAGAGGATCTCCTGGAACTCGAATTGGAGACCGACGGCAGGAACCGCGCCTCGGACGCCTTCGAAATCGCGGACTACGTCCACGCCATGAACTTCGGGCTCGAGCGGATCGAGACGCTACCGCTATCCCTCCGCCTGATCAGAGAAATCCATAGAGAGCTCCTCCGCGATGGCAGAGGCTCGAAGGCCACGCCCGGAGACTTTCGGCGCACGCAAAACTGGATCGGCCCAGAAGGGGCATCGCTCAAACAGGCGACTTTCGTTCCTCCTCCCGTATCCGACATGAAGAAGGCTCTCCATGATTTCGAGAACTACCTTCACGTTGACAGCGAATATCCGACCCTCATAGACGTCGGCCTGGCTCACGCTCAGTTCGAGACGATTCATCCGTTCCTCGACGGAAATGGCAGAGTGGGCCGGCTCCTCAACACCTTCCTCCTCGTACACCGCGGGATGCTGCGGCAGCCACTGCTCTACCTCAGCCAATACTTCAAGCTGCACCGAACGGAGTACTACGACCGCCTCATGGCCATTCGACTCAGAGGAGACTGGGAGGGCTGGATTCAGTTCTTCTTGCGAGGAGTGGTGCAGACCGCAAAGGAAGCGACTGAGACCGCCGAGCGGCTTTTCGAGCTTCGCGAATCCCACCGATCCTTGATCCTCGACAAGGGCTTGGGTCAAAACGGACTGCTCCTTCTGGCGAGGCTCTTCCAGCAACCACTGGTCAACATCAAAGTGGTTGCCGCTGTCCTCGGAGCCACCTTTCCCACCGCCAACCGGCTTGTCTCCTCATTCGAGGGCCTCGGCCTGCTCGAAGAGATCACCGGCCAGAAACGCTCTCGGGTCTTCCGCTATCAGCCGTACCTCGCATTATTCGACGATGCAATCGGCCGGCAGGAGGCCACCGACCCACCCGCCGAGGTCACCTAGGCTCCCAATGTGAATGCCGGTCGACAAGCTCGGGCGATCGTGCTGCTTCCCGGAACGGCGGCGGTGCTGGTGCCGGTGGCCATCTCGATCGGCGCCGAAGCGAGCATCGGCGGGGATCTGAGCGGAGCGGCGATGGTCATCTCGATCCTCCTCGGTCTCGTCTCGATCGGCGCCGGGCTCGCGCTCTGGCTTTGGACGGTTCGGCTGTTCGCACGGGTGGGCCAGGGAACCCTCGCGCCGTGGGACCCACCCCGACGGCTCGTCATCAGAGGTCCCTATCGGCATCTGCGCAATCCGATGATCGCGGCGGTGCTGGCGGTGCTGGCGGGCGAGGCAATGGTGCTCGGCTCGGTACCGCTGCTGATCTGGGGCGCCATCTTCTTCGGCTTCAACCACGCCTTCTTCGTCCTGCGCGAGGAGCCGGCTCTCGAGCAGAGGTTCGGCGACGAATACCGCGCCTACAGGCGCGAGGTGCCGCGCTGGCTGCCGAAACGCGCCGCCTGGACTCGGTAAACGGTCCTCGACACTCTCAGCGGCCGATGTGGAAGCCGATCAGCTCTGGGACCTTGGCGATCGCCGTGGAGGCCAGGTCGGGTTGACGGCCCGCCATCTCGGCTTCCTCCTTCCTGAGGATGCCGAGGCGGATGGTTTCGCCGCCGAGCCAGTGGAAGGGCTCGGGCGGAACCCGGGGGGTCTCGGCGTCGACGAAGGCAAGGCGCGCGGGCTCGTCCTCGCGGTCGAGGGCGAGGGAGGCGAGGGTGCGGCCGACCATGTTGCTCGGCCCGACGCCGTTGCCGGTGTAGCCGGCGGCGACCCAGGCGCGGTCGCCCCGCAGGGAGCGGACCGTGGGGAGGTGGGTCGGGGAGGCGTCGATCGGGCCGCCCCAGGCGTGGGTGATGCGGCGACCGTGGAGGGCGGGAAAGTAGTCGCGGAGGTGCCGGGCGGCAGCGGCGACGACGTCGGGGTCGACCTCGGCGCGGCCGCGGGCGCGAGCGCCGTAGGCGATGCGCCCGCCGCCCCAGCCGAAGGCGATGCGGCCATCGCGGGTGGTGCGGAAGTAGTGGAGGAGCGAGCGGGAGTCGGTGATGCAGTCGCCGCCGGTCCAGCCGATCCGCTCGAGCACGTCGGGGACCGGCTCGGTGAGGACGATGTGGGAGGAGGCGACGGTGAGGCGCCCGCGCAGCGGGCCGCGCCGACCCTTGGCGGCGCTGCCGATCGCCAGGACGCCGCGGGTGCCGCGAACGGATCCAGCGGGCGTCCGCGCTTCGACGCCGTCCCCGGCCTCTCGGAACGAGCGCACCGGCGAGGACTCGAAGACCTCCACCCCCGCGGCCAGCAGTCGGGCCCGCAGACCGAGCGCCAGACGCGCCGGCTGCACCGTCGCCGAGGTCGGTGAGACGGCGCCGCCCCGGAACGCGGGTGACTGGCAGCGCTCCTGAACCTCCGCTTCGCTCAGCGGCCGCAGCATCTCCGACACCTCCAGCTCCCGACAGGCCCGCAGCGCCCGCTCCCAGGCCCCGTCGTGCGCCGGCGCGATCGAGACCTGGACGTAAGCGGCGGGCCGGAACCAGGCGTCGACGGCGTGCTCCTCGCAGAAGCCGCCGATCCGCGCCACCGCCCGCTCGGCCGCCTTCGCCACCCCGAGCGCCGCCGCGTCGCCCCAGCGGTCCCGCATCGAAGCGAGGGAGAACCACATCGCGTTGCAGAAGCCGCCGTTGCGGCCGCTCGGCCCCCGCCCGCAGAGCGGTTCGGACTCGAGCAGGACGACGCGCGCGCCCGGCTCCAGCTGCTTCGCGTACCAGGCGGTCCACATCCCCGTGTAGCCGCCGCCGACGACGAGGACGTCGGCCTCGCGGCTCCCGCCCAGGGCCGGCCGCGGCTCGACCTCGCCCGCCTCCTCGATCCAGTAGCCAAGGCGCGTGTGCCTCATCCCAGGATTCTCCAGCAACCGGGTTCGCCGGCCTACACTCGGATCGATGCCTGGAGACCGTCAGGACTCCACTCCTTACGTCGACGCCCTGCTCGCCTACGCGAAGCTCGACCCCGGTCGCTTCCAGGTCCCCGGCCACAAGGGCGGCCTCGGCGCCGACCCGGCGATGGTCGAGCTGGTCGGCGAGGTGGGGCTGCGCAACGACATCCCCTCGGTCACCGAAGGGGTCGACATCGGGCCCGAACCGACGCCGTTCCAGCAGGCCCAGCAGCTCGCCGCCGAGGCATGGGGCGCCAGCCGCACCTGGTTCCTGGTCAACGGCGCCTCCCAGGGCAACCACGCGACGATGATGGCGCTGGCCCACGGCGGCAACCGGGTGGTCGTCCAGCGCAACGTCCACTCCTCGGTGATCGACGGGCTGATCCTCAGCGGCATGCGCCCGACCTTCGTCGCGCCCGAGCTCGACCCGCAGCTCGGTATCGCCCACGGCCTCACCCCGGACTCGCTCGCCGCGGCGCTCGACGAGACGCCGGGGCCGGTGGCGGCCCTGGTCGTCTCCCCCACCTACTTCGGCGCCTGCGCCGACGTCGCCGGGCTCGCCGAGGTCGCGCACTCGCGCGGGGTGCCGCTGGTCGTCGACGAGGCCTGGGGCGCCCACCTCCACTTCCACCCCGAGCTGCCGGCGGCGGCGCTCGAGTCCGGCGCCGACCTCGTCACCTCCTCGACCCACAAGATCGTCGGCAGCCTCACCCAGGCGGCGATGCTGCACCTCGGGCGCGGCGGCCGCATCGACGGCGTCGTCGTCGACCGCTGCGTCAGCCTGGTCGAGACCACCAGCCCCAGCGGCCTCCTCTCCGGCTCGCTCGACGCCGCCCGCCGCCAGGTCTACGTCCACGGCGAGGAGATGCTGGGGGAGGCGCTGGCGGCGCTGGCGAAGATCCGCGAGCGGGTCCGCGAGATCCCCGGCCTCGACGTGCTCGACGAGCGGATGGTCGGCCGGCCGGGCGTCGCCGGCTGGGATCCGCTGCGGCTGGGGATCGACGTCCGCGGCACCGGCTCCAGCGCCCAGCGCCTTTGGAAAACCGCCTTCCACGTCTCGGAGATCGACCTCGAGCTCTATTCCGGCAACGTCGTCGTCGCCATCTTCGGCGTCGGCGAGGAGGCGGAGCGCAGCGGCGAGCGCCTGGTCGCGGGGCTCAGCATGGCGGTCACGGAGCTGGAGGAGACCCCGGGGGCGCCGGACGAGAAGCTGGCGCCGGCGCCGCCCTGGGGGGAGCTGGTGCTGACGCCGCGGGAAGCCTTCCTCGGCCCGCAGGAGGTCGTCCCGTTCGACGCCGCCGCCGGCCGGATCGCCGCCGAGGGCCTTGCCGCCTACCCGCCGGGGATCCCCAACGTGCTCCCGGGCGAGCGGCTGACCGGCGAGACGCTTGATTTCATCCGCGAAAGCGTGGCGCACGGCGGCTACGTCCGCGGGGGGTCGGATCGGGAGTTGAAGACGCTTCGAGTGACGCGGTGAGGAGTCGGGTGAGGGGGTCGGCGGGCAACAGCGGGGAGGGCCCGGCGACCCCCTCACCCGACTCCTTTACGCTCCGAGGCGTGTCCAGCTTCGATGCGATCGCGGACTTGCCGCTTCAGATTGAGAGTTGTGAGTTCGAAGGGCTGAGCCTCGACTGGGGATCGATGGAACGGCTGACGACGATCGTCAGGCTGCGGGGCGGCGGTGAGGAGGGGATTGGCGAGGACGTCGTCTATGACGCGGTCGACCACATCGCTCAACAGGACCACGGGCCGCCCGAGGGCCTGGCCGGCAGCTCCAGCTTCGCCGAGTTCTCCGAGCGGCTCGAGGAGATCGACCTCTTCCCCGCCGGGTCGCCGGTGCGCGAGGACGTCTCCCGCGACTACCGTCGCTGGGCCTTCGAGTCGGCGGCGCTCGACCTGGCGCTGCGCCAGTCCGGGACGAACCTCGCCGAGGCGCTCGGCCGCGAACCGAAGCCGGTCAACTTCGTCAGCTCGATGCGGCTTGCCGGCTGGGGTGAGGGCGACCGCTCCTCGATCGAGCCGCTGCGGGCTCGTCTCGCCGTCTACCCGACGCTCCGCTTCAAGCTCGACCCCGCCAACGACTGGGACGACGAGCTGATCGGGGCTCTGGCCGCGACCGGCGCGGTCGACTCGCTGGACCTCAAGGGCTTCTACAAAGGCACGCCGGTCGACGTCGAGACCGACCCCGAGCTGTACACGAAGCTGATCGAGACCTTCCCCGGGGCCTGGCTCGAGGATCCCGACGTGACCGCGGAGACGAAGCCGCTGCTCGACCCGGTCTCCGACCGCGTCACCTGGGACGCGCCGATCCACTCGATCGCCGACATCGAGGCGATGCCGTGGTCGCCGCCGCGGGTGGTGAACGTGAAGCCGTCGCGGTTCGGCCCGATCCGCAACCTCTTCGCCGCCTACGACTACTGCGAGGAGCGCGGGATCGGCGCCTACGGCGGTGGCCAGACCGAGCTCGGACAGGGCCGCGGACAGATCCAGTACCTCGCCTCGCTCTTCCACCCGGACACCCCCAACGACGTCGCCCCGGGCGGCTACAACGACCCGCGGCGGGCGATCAGGCCCGGCCTTCCGAGCAGTCCGCTGGAGCCGGCGATCGAAGCGACCGGCTTCCGCTGGGCACTCTCCTGAAAAAGAAAGACGCCCACCGACGTGGACGTCTTTCTCCAAGGAGAAAAGGTGGTCTCTCGGTCCACCGATTCTTTGTACCCGCGGTTAAGAGTGGAGCCCGCGGGAGCGGCGCTCAACAAGATCGGCCCTACGAGCCCTCCGCGACCTTGCCGAGTTGGGACCTGCCCTGCTTTTTCCCTGCAAATACTGATGATCAAAGGAGCGCGTGCGTAACTCTGAAAGGGCGCCGAACTACGACCTGACCGCCAGCGCGCTTCTGCGGATCGCCTCGATGACCCCGCGCACGAGCTCGGCGTCGCCGCCGATATCGAGATCGGCGTCCTGCCCGTTCATCCGCCGCATCCAGCTCGCCGCGCTGCCCGAAGCCCACCCCTCGGCATCCCCCTCGAGGCGCGAGGAGCAGGAGACCACCTTGCCCTCCTCGACGCAGATCAGCACGCCGGCGAAGACGGGAGAGGAGCCGCCCTGTATCTGCACGGCGAGGCGGCACTTTCCGGTCAGGTCCGCGGGCAGCTCGATCAGCGGGATCGCCAGAAGGAAGGCGGCCTCGACGTCGAGGCGGCCGATCTGCGGGGGGTCGGCCAGGTAGCGACGCTCCCACCAGGCGCCCGCGGTGAGCGGGACGATCGCCCGCCGCAGCCAGGGAGTCGCCCGATAGGGAGTGCCACGGCCCTCGCCGGGAAAGGGTTCGACGAGGTCGGCGAGACGCAGCGCCCCCAGGCGCCGCTCCAGCGAGGGATAGCTGATCCGCGGGATCAGCCGGTTGAGATCGGTCAGCGAGAGCGGTTTGGCCGCGAGCGCCCGGATGATGTTCGTCGACCAGCCCTCGACCAGCGCTTTCGTCGCGCTCTTGCTGGCGGTGGTGCCCAGTGAGATCGGCCCGGCCGGGGCTTCCTGCAGCCAGCGCTCGAGGATCTGGCCGATCGCCAGCAGCTCCCGCCCCGCCTCGGTGCTCCCGTATTCGACGGTGCCCGGGAAGGCGGCCTGCCGCTGCCGTTCGAGCGTCCCGATCTCCACCAGTGTCCGCGAGTACACCCGCATCGTGCTCTGGGGGGGCGAGCCGACCGACCGCCGCAAGTCGATGAGGGGGAGCGGCCCGTCGTCCAGGGCCTGCAGAAGGTGGACGTTCAGCGGCGCCGCCAGCAGGGAAAGCGCGGTTGCCCCGGCGCGTTTCACGGAGCTCCTAACCGCCGGGACGCGGGCGGCGAGATGAAGTCGAGCGCGGACAAAATTGCACGAGCATCATTTGCCGCTTCGTTCAAACCTTCAAGGAGCACCGCCGCTGCCAGCATATCCACAGCCTTATTGGACTTCTAAAAAATATTATAGTCCTGCAAATCGCAGCTCGACAAGCTTTCGCACGGACAAGAAAGCACCCGCGCTTCATTGCGTACCTTACTCCTTTGGGTACGTCTCCGGTACAAAAATTTTGTCAGGCAAGCCAACCGGCGTGTTTTCGCAAGGTCTTGATCCGCCGAAACTCGGCGATGTCCTCGCGCAGAGCGGCTGGCGCGGGAGCCGGCAGGAACCGCGCCGGAAGGGGAGACTCGGCAACCTCCCCATCGCGGCTGTTGACCCGATAAGCCCGCGCGCCGCGTCGCGCGGTCAGGGCCGAGGGAGCGCCCTCGCCCTCCCAGAGCAGGCCGGCGTAGTCGTCGAGGCCGTAGCCGCTCGGCATCCCGTCGCCGACGGCGTCGAGGTAGGCGGCGCGCCGCTCGGGTTCGTTGTTGTAGTGGACGCAGAGGCTGCCGTGAAGGAGGCCGAGGCCGGCAGCGGCCAACGGCCTGCCCGACGACTTGGTGATCCCCGCCTCGAACCAGCACATCGCCCCGGCGCTCTGCCCGGCAAGAACAACGCCCTGCCGCCAGGCAAGGCTGAGGATCGAGGCGACGTCGTGCGCCTCCCAGACCGCAAGCAGGTTGACCATGCTGCCGCCGCCGACGTAGATCAGGTCCTGGGTGAGCAGGTGGTCGCGGAGGGCCACGGGCCGCCGGCCGAGGCGGAAGAGGGAGACGTCGGAGGGCTCGCAGGCTCGCTCTCCGAAGGCCGAGTAGAAGCTGGCGATCTGGTCGGAGGTGTCGCCGCTGGCGGTCGGGAGGATGCAGATCCGCGGCCGTTCCCGGCCCCGTTCGGCGGCCAGCCGCAGCAGCAGCTCGCAGACCGCCCGGTCCGCCGGCCGGGAGCTGAACTCGTGCCCGCCGAGAGCGAGGATCCGGCGCACCGCCGCGGCCGCCGGCAGCCCCCGATCGGAAGCCATCAGGCGGCGGCGGCGGTCGAGAGCGCCTCAGGCAGCGGCGCCGCCGGCGGCGCGTCGCGATCGGCCAGGTAAGTCGTCGCGATCCGCATCTCCACCACTCGCGAGCCGGCGACGTCGAGCCGGTAGCCGCGCGCATGCGGCCGCGAGGCGACCACGCGACTCAGCTCCTCACCGCGGAAGTGCAGCGCCGCTCCGTCCTCGGCGGCGTAGCCGCCGAGCATCCCTTCGCGCAGGAAGCGGTGGTAGGCCTCCCCCCGCCCCGAGCCGCGTTCGTAGTGGACGCAGTTGCTGAACGGCAGCAGCCCGAGACCGCGCAGCCGCTTCGGCTCGCCGTGGAAACCGCTGACCGCCTCGGCGAACCAGCAGAGCGAACCGGCCGAGAGGCCGCAGAGGATCACCCCGGATTCCCAGGCCTCGCGCAGAATCGAGTCGATCCCATGAGCGCGCCAGACCCCGAGCAGGCTGACGACGCTGCCGCCGCCGACGTAGATCAGGTCCTGCGAAAGCAGGTGGCGGCGGAGATCGCTCGGTCCCTGCTCGCGACGGAAGAGCGAGACGTGGGTGGCCTCGCAGCGATGGGCGGAGAAGGCGCGGTAGAAGCGCACGATGTAGTGGTCGGCGTCGCCGCTGGCGGAGGGGAGGAAGCAGACCCGCGGCCGCTCCGCCTTCGTCAGCCCGAGCACGTACTCGTCGAGGAGAGGGTTGCCGGCCTCCATCGAGAAGCCGCCACCGCCGAAAGCGACGATCTGCCGTGCTGCCATCTCCATCGATGGATGTTCGCCGCGCCGCCGCGCGCGGTCGTTGTACAGCGGTCCGAACTTCAGCCCGGCGCGCTCGCCCCCGCGTACAGCAGGCGCAGCTTGTTGCGGGCCCGGTGCAGCCGCACCTTCACGGTCCCCTCCGGGATGCCGAGGCGCCTGGCGATCGTCGCCTGCGTCAGATCCTCCTCGTATTTCATCTCCAGCAGCCGGCGATCGCGCTCGCTCAAGCGCTCGAGCGCGGCGTGCAGGTCGGCGAGCTCGACCGCCGCCAGCACCGCCTCGTCCTCCGCCCCCTCGCGGAGCTCGATCGTCGCTGTCGGATCGGGCCTCACCCGCGCATGCTGGCGGAAGGCCTCGTTGCGGACGATCGTCGCCAGCCAGTAGTTGCGCCGGTCGGGATCGCGCAGGGTCGAGCGCCGACGCCAGGCCCGGAGCAAGGCATCCTGAGCTATGTCCTCGGCCTCGCCCGGATCGCTCGCGTAGCGATAGGCCATTCGAAGACAGATCCTCTGCGCCTCACCCCACTCCCAGCCATCGTCGTTCCCGCGGCGATGCTGTATCGGAGTGCTGATTGAACGAACCTACATAAGCGCTGCGCGAAATTGCCAGTTCTGCCACGGAAACTGTTCTGAAGTTGCGCAGGTCTTCTCAATCGTGGTCGGGGACGAGGGGGAAGAGCTGCCGCGCTGGGCCGAGATCGCCTACGAGGCGATCGCGCCCGTCTACGACGAGTTCACCGCCCACCACAACTACGATCTCTGGCTCGGGCAACTGATGCCGAAGCTCGAGAAGCACGGAATTCCCGGGCGTCGCCTGCTCGACGTCGCCTGCGGGACCGGCAAGAGCTTCATCCCGATGCTGGAGGAGGGGTGGCAGGTGACCGCCTGCGACATCTCGCCGGCGATGGTCGCGATCGCCCGCGAAAAGGTCGGCGATCGGGTCGAGCTCTCGGTGGCCGACATGCGCGAGCTGCCGGTCTTCGGCGAGTTCGACCTCGTCTTCTGCCTCGACGACGCCGTCAACTACCTGCTCAGCACCGAGGAACTCGAGCGGGCGCTGACCGGGATGCGCCGCAACCTCGGCCCCGGCGGCCTGCTGATGTTCGACGTCAACACGATGGAGGCCTACCGCAACTTCTTCGCCGAAGAAGTGGTGATCGAGCGCGAGGGCAGGCGGCTGATCTGGAAGGGGCTGACGGACCCCGACGCAGCGCCCGGCTCGATCGCCGAAGCCAGCTTCGAGGTCGAGCCGCTCGACGACTCGGCCGGGCCGGCGATCCCACCGGAGCTGCACCGCGAGCGCCACTTCTCCGAGGCGGAGGCGCGGGCGGCGATGGAGAAGGCGGGGCTCGAATGCCTCGACGTCTACGGCCACCATCACGACGCGATCCCGAAGCAGCCACTCGACGAGGCCGCCCACACCAAGGGCGTCTATATCGCCCGCGTCGCTAGCTAGCGACCGAGCCGGGCGAAATAGCCGAACCAGTTGCCCGAGTGCTCCTCCAAGCGGAGTCCAGCCGCGGCTCCCATGCGCTCCAAGCTGGCGCGGGTGGTGAAGTGCGGGTCGCCGAAAAGCTCGCCGACGACGAGGCGACCGCCCGGCTTCAGCACGCGGCTGATCTCACGCAGGGCCTCGCCGCCATCCGGGATCTCGCCGAGGACCGCGGTGAGGATCACGCCGTCGACCGACGCGTCCTCGTAGGGAAGCCGCGTCGCGTCGCCCTGCGTCGGCGTCAGGTTCGTCAGCCCCCGCTCGCCGGCTGCCCGCATCGCGTGGTCGAGGAACTCCCGCTGCAGGTCGAAGAGCTCCAGCGTCCCCTCGGGGCCGACCCACTCGGCCAGGTCGAGGCTGTAGTAGCCGGTGCCGACGCCGACCTCGAGCAGGCGCTCGCCCGGCCGCGGCCGCAGCACCGAGCGCAGGCGCTCGCGGGTGATGATCGGGTGCGGCGCTTCCACCCAGAAACGCTGGCCGTAGGGGCAGGCGGAGGGGTTCTTCCGCCACCAGAGCGCCGCCGCCAGCGCTGCCGCGGCCGCCGCGCCGAGGAGGTGGCGCGGTCGCATCGCTCAGGAACCGAGGCCGAAGCCGACGCGGTGCTCGCCGGACTCGACCCGGAGGAACTGGACCTTGCCGAGGTGGAGGCCGATCGTCCCCTCCTCGGTGTGGAGGTCGTACCAGCCTCCCTGCTCGAGGCGGGCGCGCAGGTCCTTCAGGTCCTCGTCCCCGAGCCGGGTGGAGACCACCTGGCCACCCTCGAAGCCGATCTCGACTCGTTGCGCCTCGGCCATCAGTGCCCTCCCGCGGGTTCGACGATCTCGGTCAGCACCCCGCCGGTCGAGCGGGGATGGAGGAAGGCGACGCGGCTGTCGCGGATGCCGACCCGCGGCTCGGAGTCGATCAGCTGAATGCCGGCGGCGGCGATGCTGCCCAGGGCCGCGTCGATGTCGTCGACCGCATAGGCGACATGGTGCAGCCCTGCCCCGCTCTTGGCCATGAACTTGCCGACCGGGGTCTCGGGGCCGAGCGGCGCCAGCAGCTCGACGTGGCCGTCGCCGACGTCGAGCAGGACCGCCTCGACTCCCTGCGACTCGACCGTCTCGCGGTGGGCGAGCTCCATCTCGAAGCTATCCCGGTAGAGGGCGATCGCGGCGTCGATGTCCTCGACGGCGACTCCGATGTGGTCGATCCTTCCGAACAAGGGCGCGAAGTCTATGCGGCCTCGGCCCGGAGGATCTCCTCCAGCGCCGCGATCCCGACCTCGATCTGCCCGGGGGTCGGCTCCTTGGTCGCGACCAGGCGCTGGATCTCGCGGCCCGGCGTGTGGAAGGCCTCGGCCAGGGGCTCGCCGTGGTGGCGGTCGCTCCAGGCGAACATCTCGACCGCCAGCGAGGCGCCGCCGAGACCGACGCCGGCGCGGGCCGCCGCGCTCGGCCTCTCGACCATCCGCTCGAGCAGGAGCGTGCCGCCGGCCGAGATCAGCATGATCGGCAGGATCAGGTTGGAGCCGCAGCGGTCGTGCTCCTTCGGCACCGCGGCGACGTCCTCGACGCCGCGCTCGTAGGCGGCGATCGCCTTGTGCTCGACCCCGTGGTAGGCGGCGAGATCGCGGTCGCTCAGCGCCACCATCGCCGGGATCGCGCCGATCGCCTGCACGACTCCCTCGCGCAGGGCGCCCGCCGGCGCCCGCCGGCGCAGCAGCGAAGTGGCCGCCAGCGTCGCCGCGACGGCGGCCAGAACCCGCGAGTCCTCGAACGGCAGCCGAGCCGCAGGCAGCCGCCGCCGCGCCAGCGGCAGCACCAGCATCGCCTCGGCGAGCTTGATCGGCCCCCGCAGGCCCGGCAGCTTCGCCACCAGTCCCGGCGCCAGCTCGGGCTTGCGCTCGGAGGCGACTTCGATCGCGCCGTCGCGATCGCGGACCGCCGCCGCCCAGTGGGTCGGCCCGTGGATCAGCAGCCCGTTGCGGAGGGCCATGCCGCCGAGGCGGAGCTTTTCGGGCTTCTCGCCAGCCATCGATCCAAGATAGCTAAGAGGGCGTCGAGCCCAGTCCACTCGACGCCCTCATCCCCCTTTTAACGACCCCGGCCGGGGCCCCCAGTCCTGGCCTCCGGCCGGGTGGTCGGCTCTCCCTGGCTTAGCTCGGTGAGCCGCTTGTTAGAACCCCACCGGGACCGAAAGTTGCGTCGTGATTTTACGCTTTGTCTAATTTTTTTCTTAAGGCCTTGAGGCGCTCTCCGAGCTCGATCTCGAAGCTGCGGTCGGTCGGCTCGTAGAAGCGGCGGCTCCGCAGCTCGGCGGGTAGCAACGGCTGGCCGCTGACTGCGTCGGGCTCGTCATGGGCGTAGCGGTAGCCCTCGCCGCGACCGAGCTTCTCCGCCCCCGGGTAGTGCGCGTCGCGCAGGTAGTCCGGCGGCGTCTTGGCGCCGTTGGCGCGAACCTCGGTGCGGGCCGCCAAGAGGGCCTTGTAGGAGGCGTTCGACTTCGGGGCCAGCGCCAGGTACACGGCGGCCTGGGCAAGGTTGAGCGCGCACTCGGGCAGGCCCACGCGGTCGACCGCGCGGGCGGCGGCGTCGGCGACCAGCAGCGCCTGCGGATCGGCGTTGCCGACGTCCTCGGAGGCGAGGATGACCATGCGGCGGGCGATGAAGCGCGGGTCCTCGCCCCCCTCCAGCATCACCGCCAGGTAATAGAGCGAGGCGTCGACGTCGGAGCCACGGGTCGCCTTGATCCAGGCGGAGACGAAGTCGTAATGGCGGTCGCCCTGGCGGTCGTAGTCGATCGCCTTGCGCTGCAGCGCGTCTTCGACCGCGGCGACGTCGACCGTCGCCGACTTTGACCCCACCCCGCTGTGGTCAAAGTCGGATACGCGTTCGACCGCCCGCTCGAGGGCCGAGAGCGCCACCCGGGCGTCGCCGCCGCTGCGCAGGGCCAGCATCCCTAGGGCCTCATCGGTCACCTCGGGCGGATCGGCGATCCCCCGCTCGGGATCGTTCAGCGCCCGCCGCAGCAGCTCTTCCACCTGCGCCGGCTCGAGCGGCCGCAGCTCGTAGATCTGCGTCCGCGAGAGCAGCGCCGAGTTGACCTCGAAGTAGGGGTTCTCGGTGGTCGCCCCGATCAGCGTCAACGTCCCGTCCTCGACCGCCGGCAGCAGCGCGTCCTGCTGGGCCTTGTTGAAGCGGTGAATCTCGTCGAGGAAGAGGATCGTCGGCCGTCCTCTCGCCCGCCGCCGCTCCCGCGCCCGCTCGATCACCCCGCGGATCTCGGCTTTGCCGGCGTTCACCGCCGACTCCTCCTCAAAGGCCCCTTCGGCCCCCGCCGCCGCGATCCGCGCCAGCGTCGTCTTCCCCGCCCCCGGTGGCCCGTAGAGGATCGCGCTGTGCGGCTTCCCGCTCTCGATCGCGCTCCGCAGCGCCGACCCATCGCCGAGCACGTGCTCCTGCCCGATCATCTCGTCGAGCGAGCGGGGGCGCATGCGAACCGCGAGCGGCGCGTCGGGGGGAAGGTCCGCGGCGGAACTCCGAGACTCTGAAGTGTCGCCCGTATCGAAGAGCTGGTCGGCCACTATGGCCGTTAAGGCTAAGCCGCGACGGGTTGAACCGCCGGATGCCGCATTTCAACGCGAGCGCCACCAGTCGGTTCAGGACTGATCAACAACTCGCCGCCATCGTCATAAACGAGTAGAACCGACTCGCCTGCAAGTAGGGCCTCGGTCGCCATCTCGTCGTGTCGGGGGTTATCGGCCGCAATCAGATGCATCGGACTGGGATAGGTGTCGAGTTCCGGCGAACTCATCAAGGCCGCAAATCGCCGGGCCGCCGCGTCCTCTCGAATCGAACTTAGGATTTCCGCCATTGCCTTACGATCTCCTCGGTTTCATTGCGGGCTTCGAAGTTGGCCACAGCCATCGCTTCATTGATCGAATTGAATTCGCGAATCACGGGCTCCTGCTTACCCTCCATGCGGGTGTATTCATGCACGTGATGCTCATGCACATCATCGGCGTTGTCCCATAGCCGCGCCGTCTGCCAAACCGCCTCTTCCTTCACCTCCACGGTGACGGCATAGGTATACGGGGGCGGCGGCTCACCGCGGCGGTAGCGGACCCGGACACAAGACTCGTCTTGGGCGTAGACAACTTCTCGTTCGGTGGCAACCACGTCCTCCCAAGGGGTGGAAGCAAAGGGTTCTCCCCCCTAGGCCCGCGTAGAATCCGCAATATGGAGATCGCAACCGCAGCCCCCACGTCCGCGTCCACCTCGACCCTGGAGTCGTTCAACACGGCAACGGGAGAGCTGATCGGGGCGGTGCCGACGATCGTGCCGGAGGAAGTGCAGGGAGTGGTCGACGACGTGGCGCGGATCCAGCCGACCTGGGCGGAGCTGCCGACGAAGACGCGGGCCAGCTACATGAAGCGGGCCGCCGACGCGCTGCTCGACGACATCGACGAGATCGCGAGGCTGCTGAGCGAAGAGCAGGGCAAGCCGCTGACCGAGGCCTACACGATGGAGCTGCTGCCGACGGTCGACGCCCTGCACTGGTGCGCGAAGGCGGGTCCGAAGATCCTCGCGGACGAGAAGGTGCCGATGACGCAGGCCTTCACGCTCTCCAAGAAAGGCCGCTTCTCCTATGAGCCGATCGGTGTCGTCGGCGTGATCGCCCCCTGGAACTACCCCTGGTCGATCCCCTTCGGCGAGGTGGCGATCGCGCTGATGGCCGGCAACGGCGTCGTGCTGAAGCCGGCCAGCCTGACCCCGCTGCTCGGCGAGAAGATCCGCGAGGTCTTCGAGAAGGGCGGCCTGCCGGAGGGCCTGGTCCGGGTCGTCCACGGCGGCGGTCGGATCGGCGACGCGCTCTGCCGCTCCAGCGTCGGCAAGGTCTTCTTCACCGGCTCGGTCGACGTCGGCCGCAAGGTCGGCGAAGTGTGCGCAAGCGATCTCAAGGGCAGCGTCCTCGAGCTCGGCGGCAAGGACCCGATGATCGTCTGCTCCGACGCCGACCTCGACAACGCGATCTCCGGCGCTGTCTGGGGCGGCTTCGCCAACGCCGGCCAGACCTGCTCGGGGATCGAGCGCGTCTACGTGATGCGCGACGTCGCCGACCGCTTCGTCGAGGGCGTCGTCCGCGAGGCCGAAGAGCTGGCGCTGGGGAACCCGCTCGACTGGGACACGGCGATCGGTCCGATGACCTCCGACGACCAGTACGAGATCGTCTGCGACCTGATCGAGGACTCGGTCGCCGCCGGCGCGACCAAGCGCTGCGGCGGCCCCACCGACGTCCCCGGCCTCTCCGGCAAGTTCGTCGCTCCGACCGTCCTCACCGGCGTCACCCACGAGATGCGGATCATGCGCGAGGAGATCTTCGGCCCGGTGCTGCCGATCGTCGTCGTCGACTCCGAGCAGGAGGCGATCGACCTCGCCAACGACTCCGAGTTCGGCCTCGGCGCCTCGGTCTGGACCAAGGACCGCCAGCGCGGCGCCCGGATCGCCCGGCGGATCGAGTCGGGGATGGTCTGGGTCAACGACCACTCCTTCAGCCACGGCGCCTGCCAGTGCGCCTGGGGCGGGGTCAAGGACTCCGGCCTCGGCCGCTCGCACTCCAAATTCGGCTTCTACGAGTGCGTCAACATCAAGATGAATGCCTGGGAGCCGGGCCTCGCCCGCGACTTCTGGTGGCACCCCTACGACCAGACCCTGGGCGAAGCGGTGCGCGCCTCGGCGAAGATCCTCTACGGCAAGGGCGAGACGCGCGCGAAGGCGCTGCGGGAGGGGGCAGGGCCCCTGCTGAAGGTCGGCCGCCGGACGCTGCGCAAGCGCCGCTGAGCCGGCGCGGGGCTCAAGGCGGGCACTTCGTCCAGAGCCCGAGTGCGTGCTGCCTCGCCCACGTTTCGCCGGCTTCCAACTGCTCCGCATAGCGAACGTTGCGCACCCCGTTTTCGGTCGGATCGGAGCGGGTGACTACCGCTCCGCGCTGGACCATCAGCTGGTTGACGAGTTCTCCGTCGCGGTTGAAGAGATAGAGGAGGCGACGGTTGAACTTGTCCGCGTGGTCCGTGTCGTAGGCGAACGAGACGCGCGAGTCGAGCGGTAGGAACCGGCGCAGTGTTTCCCTGGCGGCGACGCCGCTGGTCCCCTCGAGGTCCGGGGCTTCAATGCTGCTCAGCCGCACCGGCAGCTGCCCGCTCGCCGTGGCAAGCAGAACGGTGTCTCCGTCGAGGACGGCAAGTACGCGCCCGGAGGCGACCACATTGCGGGGAGCGCTCACGATTGGCGGCGAATCTCCGTTGCCGGGCGCGGTCAGCTCTGGGGCGCGCTTGGCGAAGTCCGGTGGCCAATGGGCCTTCTGCGCGTTCTTGGCGCCGTCCAGCGCGATGCCTTCCAGGAAGGCAGGGCGCAGGTCGAACCAGAACTCCGCCCCCTCTAGATCGACATCGGTCAGCGCGGCTTCCTCCAGATGGGCGTCGGGCAGGGAGGCGTCGACCAGACTCCCGCCCGCGAGGCAAACCCCCCTCATCTTCGCACCGCTCAGCTCCGCCCCTGAGAGGTCGACGTCGACCATCCTCGCCTGATTGAAGTGGGCCAAGGAGGCTTCGACGTCGCGCAGATCGGCGCCGGAGAGGTCTGCCCCGCTGAGATCGGCTCCCTTGATGTCGGCACTCGAGA